>WNGB01000356.1_pt1 | contig 70528 bp, 63 predicted proteins | sample 5400681 | NCBI WGS metagenome assembly WNGB01 (sample SAMN13153367, study PRJNA577476) | soil metagenome | isolation source: 115 cm soil or saprolite under grassland replicate 2 | place: USA:California | collected 2016-06-15 | reverse complement strand
GGGGCCCGTCCGTCTAACTGTCTGAAAGGAGGCACAAAGACATGCGTTATATCGATTGGGACATTTCGAGCAATGCCGAGCGGCTCGTGGCGGTGCTGCTGGCGGTCACGGTTCTGATGGCGCTCGTGTAATACGGCGTCAGCGCGTTCCCGCTGACGCCGCCACGTAGGATTTCCGGGCCCGGGCGTTCATCCCGCCCTTCTTCACGCGAACTTCGAGCTTGTGAACCCGGCCATCGACGGCTCCCGGGGAAAACCCGAGCACGTATTGGCTGTGCAGTTCCTGCGCGACGCGCGTGAAGGTCTGGGCCAGATCGGCGGTGCGCTTCAACTCGAAGTAGCCGCCGCCGGTATCTTCGGCCAGCTTCTTGAGTCCGCGATCGGGCTGGCTGCGCACGCGCTGCTGACCGTTGAAGTAGTCGTTCACCAGGCCGATCGCGTACACCATCACATCCTTCTCGCGCGCCCGATCCATCACTTTCCCGACACCCACCTTGCTCGACGTGTCATCGCCATCCGTGAAGACGAGCACGACTTTCCTCCCATCCGCAGGTTCAAGCCGCTGGAGGCTCTCGTCCACAGCGTCATACAGCCGCGTCGGGTAGCCGAAATCCAGATCGTGCTTCAGTAAATAGACGAGGCGATCACGATCGTCGATAAAACTGCCGGGGTGAAACTTGATCTTGTCGCTGAACTCGCCGACCTGGGCTCGATCCTCAGGGAGTAAGCGCAGCAGGAACTGCTCTGCGCCATCCTTCACGAGATCCAGCGCCGTCGTCATGCTGCCACTCGTGTCGATCATGACGACCGCGGTGATCGGCGTCGGCCTGTTCTCAAAGATGTTGACGTTCTGCGGCTTTCCGTTGTCGAGGATTTCGAAGTCGTCAAGGACGAGATCCGGTACGAGCCGCTTCTCGCTGTCCGTGACCGTCACGTAAACGGGTACGGACTCCGTCGAAACTTTGATTTTCTGATTCTGGCTGCTGGCCGCAGTCGGCGCGACGAGCGCCAGGGCGGCGACAGCGAGTGCAATCCGGCGCATTGGTATCCCTGGAAAACGTGGGCAGGTGGCTCTTCCACTATACCGCGTTCGGCCATCGGCTAGAATCGCGACAATGAGGGCTCTTTACGTCATCATTCCGATTCTCGGGATCCTGACGATCGCGTATCGGTATTACAGCGCCTTCATCGCCGCGCGCGTGATCTGTCTGGACGATTCGCGCGCGACGCCGGCACACACGCGCCCCGACGGCCAGAATTATCACGTCACGACACGGTGGGTGCTGTTCGGGCATCATTTCGCCGCGATCGCCGGCGCGGGTCCGCTCATCGGCCCCGTGCTGGCGGCGCAGTTCGGCTACGCGCCCGGATTGATGTGGCTCGTCGGTGGCGTCTGTCTCGCGGGCGCCGTCCACGACATGATCATCCTGTGGGCGTCGACGCGGCGAGGTGGACGCTCGCTGGCGGACATCGCGCGCTCGGAGATCGGTCCGGTCGCCGGAACGACAGCGGCGATCGCCATCCTTTTCATCGTCATCATTGCGCTCGCCGGCCTCGGGCTCGCGGTCGTCAACGCGCTCGAGCAAAGCGCATGGGGAACTTTCACCATCGGCATGTCGATCCCGCTGGCGCTGTTCGTCGGCTGGTACATGTATCGCCTGCGGCCCGGGCGCATCACGGAAGCCACGCTGATCGGTGTCGCGGGACTGCTGCTGTGCGTCATCCTCGGCAAGCCGCTCGCGTCTTCATCGCTCGCACACCTCTTCACCTTCTCGCGCACACAGCTGATCGTGCTCATGGCCGGCTACGGCTTCGTCGCGTCCGTGCTGCCGGTGTGGCTGCTGCTGGCACCGCGCGACTACCTCAGCTCGTTCATGAAGATCGGCACGATCGCGTTGCTCGTGCTCGGCGTCATCATCGTGAACCCTGTGCTCGAGATGCCGGCGTTCTCCCAATACATCGGCGGCGGCGGTCCTATCGTGCCCGGCCCGCTGTTTCCGTTCGCGTTCATCACCATTGCCTGCGGCGCGATCTCCGGCTTTCACTCGCTGATTTCGTCCGGGACGACGCCGAAGATGATCGACAAGGAGTCCGACATCCGGGTGATCGGGTACGGCGCGATGCTGACGGAAGGGCTCGTCGGCGTCATGGCAATCATCGCGGCCAGCGCGATGCACCCTGGCGACTACTTCGCGATCAACACGCCGCCCAACGTGTTCGCGACGCTGGGGCTGTCGGTGACGAATCTTCCTGCCCTCGAGGCAGGTGTCAATGAAACCGTCGCCGGCCGCACGGGCGGTGCGGTATCGCTCGCCATCGGCATGGCGCAGATCTTCGCGGGGATGCCGGGGATGCGGCACCTTCTCGACTACTGGTATCACTTCGCGATCATGTTCGAGGCGCTCTTCATCCTCACTACGATCGACGCCGGCACGCGTGTCGCGCGCTTCCTCGTGGGCGAGTTCCTCGGCCGCGCCTACCCGCCGTTCGCACGGCACGAGTGGGTTCCGGGCGCGATGGTCTCGACGTTCCTGGTCGTGAGCAGCTGGGCGTACTTCATCTGGGCGGGGAGCATCTCGACCATCTGGCCGATGTTCGGGATCGCCAACCAGCTGCTGGCATCGGTCGCGCTTGCCGTCGGCACGACCGTCATCATCAACGCCGGCCACTCCCGCTACGCGTGGGTGACACTGATGCCCCTGTCGTTCGTGTCAGTCACCACCCTCACGGCCGGCGCGCTCAGCGTGCGCGACAACTTCTACCCGATGGCGATCGGGGCGGATCTGACGAAGCACTTCCAGGGATACCTGAACTCGATCCTCACCGTCGTGATGATGCTGCTGGTCCTGGTGATCCTGGCGAGTGCCATCCTGCGCTGGGTTAAAGTGCTGAACGGGACCTTGAAGCCTGCCGAATCCGCAGCGTAGTTACCGGCGCCTGTTACGTACGTAGTCAAGCGGAGTTCGCCGGGGTCGCAAAGCGTCAGGAATAAACGCGTTGTCCGAATGTTCCGCGGCTGATTGTCTCAGCGGCCGCGCAACGCCTGCTGAATGGCCGGCCCGATCGCGTCCGCCATCTTGCGATAGCCCGCCGTGTCGGGGTGGAGACCGTCGGGAGAGCTCACGAGCATGTCCGGCTTCCCCGGTGCGGCAACCGCAGCGCGAGTATCGGCGAACACGATCCGTGGATCGGCCTGCGCCTGCTGGCGGATCCAGTCGTTAATCTCGCGCATGCGCGCGTTCTGGTCGGCGGTCGCGGTGTTGTAGGGAATGATGCTGCCGGCAACGACGTTGATGCCGGCGTCCTGTGCGCGCTTGTACATCGCGGCGAGGTGATCCTTGACGTGCTGCGCGGGCCGTCCCTGGTAGACGTCGTTCACGCCGGCGACGATGACGACGACCGCGGGTTTCTGCGCGATCACGTCCGCATCAAAGCGCGCGGCGATGACGTCACTCCGCTGCGCGTTGACGCCCTGGTTGATCACATCCCACTCCGGATGCGCTTTCATCAGCCAGTAGGCGTACTGGCTGGTCTCGTCACCGGCGCCTGTGGGTGGCGCCTCGCGCGGCGACTTGAACGCCGGCGTGCCGGCCGTCGTCGAGTCACCCATCGCCACGACGCGGACGCGCGGAGCCTGGACAGTAGCGATCATCGTGCCGGCGATGAGAGCCGCGATGCAAAATGGCATTAGTAAATTTCAGATTCAGCCGCCTCGTCCGTCAGGAGACGCAGGATGATCTCGAATTGCCTCGGCTCGCCTGAAGCAACGCCGTCGCGCGCGCGGTCCGCGGCGTTTCGACCGTAGCGATCCCGCGCCGTGGGATCGGCGCCGGCGGCCAGCAGCAGGCGGACGATCTCCGCGTGACCGGTTTCCGCGGCGCGCATCACGAGCGTGACCTTGTTCTCGTCCGTGGCCCGCGCGTTCGCGCCGGCCGCGAGCTGGCCCCGCACGACGTCGACGTTGCCCACGAGGATCGCCTCGAGCAGCGGGTCCTGTCCCCTGACGTACTTCTTCGTCCCCGCGACCTCGTCGATGCGATCCTCGAGCTCCTTCAGGCGCGGCGGTCCGGCGACGTAATCCTGGATCTTCTTCGTTCGCGTCCCGATCGTCAGCGACGTGTAGACGGTCGGATGATCCGTGACCATCGCGCGATACTCGTTCTGGAGATCGAAATAGCCCGCGTCCTGCATTTCCTTCGCGAGGGCATGCACCGCGCCCGGATCGATCTTCCACGTCTGCTTTCCGCTGATCTTCGTGTATTCCGCGCCATTGTAGGTGACGGTCCCGTCGTCACGCAGCGTCACGATGTAAGCGGGACACATCCCGAAGCAGATCGTGCGCTGCAGGGTAATCGTGATGGGACCCTCCGCCTGCGTGGACGTCGGCGCAGCCGCCATCGTCGCCATCGATGGGCCGCGCTGGGCCTGTAGCCGCTTCGAGACCGTTTCCGCCTCGCGCATGACCCGAAGAACGTTGAGGCCGAGAATCTTCCTGACGTCCGCGTCGGAATATCCGCGCTTCAACAGTTCCGCCGTGAGCAGCGGATAGGTCGACACGTTGTCGAGATCCTTGACCGTCTGCGTGATGCCGTCGAAATCGCTCCCGATGCCGATGTGATCGATACCGGCGACCTTGCGGATGTGATCGATGTGATCGGCGACGTCCGTTATCGCGGCGCGCGGCGGCGGATTGGCCGCCGTCCACTTGTCCACGCCGGCCTTCACCGCCGGCGGATCGTTCGGCATCGCGACCTTCAGCCGATCCTGCTCGGCGGTCTGCAGCTTGTTCCAGGCGTTCACCTTCGCGTTCACGAAGCCGGGGACGAACGTGACCATGATCACGCCGCCGTTCTTCGAGAGCATCTGCAGGACGTTATCGGGGACGTTGCGCGGATGATCGTTGAGCGCGCGCGCGACCGAATGAGAAAAGATTACCGGCGCCTGCGAGACGCGGATCGCGTCTTCCATCGTGTCGGGTGACACGTGGCTCAGGTCGACGAGCATCCCGAGCCAGTTCATCTCCCGAACGACTTCCTCGCCGAACGGCGAGAGCCCGTTGTTCTTTGGCGTATCGGTCGCGGAATCCGCCCACGGCGTGTTGCTCGTGTGCGTGAGCGTCATGTAGCGCGCGCCGAGCCGATAGAACATGCGCAGGTCGGCGAGCGAGTTGTCGATCGAGTGGCCTCCCTCCATGCCGACCAGCGACGCAATCTTTCCCGCCTTGTGAATCCGCTCGACATCGCTTGCCGTCAGCGCCAGCTCGAACGTGTCCGGATACTTCCGGATCATGCGATGGACGATGTCGATCTGCTCGAGCGTGGCGGTGACGGCTCCCTGTCCCTGCAGCTCGACGGGCACGTATACGGACCAGAACTGGCCGCCGACGCCGCCGGTCTTCAGCCTGGCGATGTCCGTCATGATCGCGGGCTGCGGATTGCGGATATCGAGCTTGTCGAGATCCCGCGCCGGATCGTGCTCGCGAAGCGCCCAGGGGAAGTCGTTATGCCCGTCGATCAGCAGGGCCTGCCTGTGCAGCGCGCGTGCGCGGTCGAGCAGGTTCGGCTGGGCAGACGCGGCCATCGAGAGCACCACCAGGGCTGAAAGACAAACGAAACGGGCCATGCCCCATGTTACTGCCGCGAACCCCGACTTGACCGGTCGGACTTCCGCTACTACACTTTGAGGTCACCCATGGTCCAGGCGTTCGTCATCACGCTGCGTGAAGGGCTCGAAGCCTTCCTCATCGTCGCCATCAGTCTCGCGTACCTTCGCAAAACGGGCCGCCGCGAGCTCATTCCAGCCATACATTGGGGAGTCGCGACGTCCATCCTGCTGAGCATCGGCGCCGGCCTGCTGCTGTCGAAGGCGCGGAACCAGTCGCTGTGGGAAGGGATTCTCGGCATCGCCGCGGCATTCCTGGTCGCGTCGCTGACGGTGCACATGTGGCGCGCCGGGCGGCACATGAAGAAGGACATCGAGGGCAAGCTGGCGGCCTCCTCGGTCCGGACCGGCCGCGCGGCGTTCTGGGGTGTGTTCCTCTTCACGCTGCTGATGATCACGCGCGAAGGCATGGAGACCGCCATGCTGATGAACGCGCTGCTCTTCCAGGTGAAAGCCATGAACATCGTCGCCGGCGCGTTCGGCGGAACCATCCTGGCGGCGTTCATCGCCTTCCTCTGGTCGCGCTATGGGCATCGAGTGAACCTGTCGCGATTCTTCCAGGTCACCGCGGTCTTCCTGCTCGTGTTCGTCGTGCAGCTGTTCATCTACGGTTTCCACGAGCTCGCGGAAGCGAATGTGCTTCCGAACAGCGAAGCGCTCCACTGGGCTACCGAGCCCTATGGACCTGACGGCATTTACGGTCACTACCTCACGTATCTCCTCGTGGCGCTTCCTCTCGCCTGGCTCGCCGTTTCGAGCCTCTTCGGCAAAGGACCGCGCTCGCAAGCCGCGTAGAATAGGCGCATGAAGGCGCCGACGACTCTGGAGCTGGTCTGGGAGCGGGATCTCGTCTTCGGCGGGCATTCCGGCGACGCGTCGATCGTGCTCGACAGCGCCGGGCAGGCCGGACCTTCGCCGGTGCAGACGCTGGCGTTCGCGCTCGCCGGCTGCATAGGCATGGATGTCGTGCACATCCTCCGCAAGGGGCGTCAGGATTTACGCGGCCTGCGGGTCGCGCTGACCGCGGAGCGCGCGCCGGAAGATCCGCATCGCATCACCGCGGTCAGCATCGAGTTCGCCGTCACCGGGGCCGTGCCGAAGGATCAAATCGAGCGGGCGATCGATCTCTCCCACTCAAAGTACTGTTCGGTGTGGCACTCGATGCGGCAGGACATCGCGTTCCAGACCCGCTTCTCAGTCTCCGAATGAACGCACCCGCCGCTCGGCGGAGATATCTCGACGTGCTGCGTGGCATGACCGTGCTGATCATGATCGAGGCGCACGTGATCGATTCGTGGACGCGTGTCGCGGATCGGCGGTCGCGTGCATTCGGCGAGTCCCTCATCCTCGGCGGCTTTGCCGCTCCACTCTTCCTGTTCCTCGCAGGCGTCGCGATCGCGATGTCGGCAGGCTCCAAGGCGCGACGGTCGGGGGATTCGCGCGCGGCGGCGGCGGCGGTCCGGAAGCGGGGGCTGCAGATTTTCGCGCTCGCCTTTCTCTTTCGATTCCAGTCGTTCATCCTCAGTCATGCGCCCGCGTGGACGCTGCTGAAGGTGGACATTCTCAACGTGATGGGACCATCGATGGTCGCCGCCGTGGGGGTGTGGGCGCTATTTCGCGCGCCGAAGGCGCGAATCGCCGGTTTCATCGCGGCGACGCTGGCGATCGTTCTTGTCACCCCTTTGATTCGCCACGCCGGCGCACTCGCGTCACTGCCTGATTCGATCGAGGGATACCTTCGGCCTATCCCCGGTCTCACGAACTTCACTTTTTTCCCGTGGGCCGCATTCCTGACGGCGGGTGCGGCGATCGGCGTGGTGCTCGACATGGCGCGCAGCGATGTCCAGGATCGCCGGACGAACATCGCGTTGCTGGCCGGCGGGTTTGCGTTGGCGTTCATCGCATACGAAGCGTCGTTCCTGCCGCCGCTCGACGTCCGATCGAGCTTCTGGACGACGTCGGTGAGCTTCTTTTTCATGCGTCTCGGTCTCATGATCGCGGCGATCGGTGTCGCCTGGGTGTGGGAACAGCGCCCGGGCGCGGGATTACGCTGGAGCCCGCTTCAGGTGCTCGGGCGCTCGTCGCTTTTCATCTACTGGATCCACGTCGAAATGGTCTACGGGATCGTTTCGAACCCGCTGCACCGGGCGTTTTCTGTAGGAGGCGCGTGGGTTGCGCTCGGGGTATTCTGGGTGCTGATGCTCGGCGCCGCGGTCGTGAAGGACAGCGCAAAGCGTAAGTATTTGGCGAAACGCGACTTACGTGAGAAGCTGAACCGTCGGGCTCAGCCCTTGATGTTCTAGCGCCGACACAATATAAACATGCTACTGGAGGCCCATTGATCAGCGTCGCCGCCATCCGGATGCAGCAGTTCGGGGTGCAGTTCTACCAGGCGTCTCTCTCTGCCAACGACATCGACAAGCTCGTCCGGTTCGAGGTGCTCGATTACGGCGAACAGGCGCAGCCCGTGCGCGGCGGCCGCAAAAAGAGCAGCGCCCCGTCGAAGGTGAACTGGGACCTGCTCGAACGGCGTATCGCGTCGAGTGAGAAGGCCTACCAGCGGGCGATCATCCGCAAGAAGATCGACGAACTGGTCCAGTACTACGAGCAGTGCCGGCAGGCGCGCGACCTCCCGTCTATCGCCGGCGCCGTCATCATCTCGTGCGACGAGGCGCTGAAATTCGAGCCTGTCGAGAACGGATCTCCGCTCGGCACGCTGAAGGTGCCCGAGCGCGAAGGCATCCTCCGCGCGATCGACGGCCAGCACCGGCTGCTCGCGCTCCACGCGGACATCGACCGGTTCGGCGAGGAAAGCTTCACCGTTCCCGCGATCATTTTCGATCGGCTCCCCGAAGATCACGTGGTCCAGATGTTCGTGACGATCAACGCGAAGCACACGCGGCTGAACGCGTCGCATCTCGTGTCGCTGTCCGGTCGCCAGCTCTATCGCGACGAGAACCTCGCGGCGGCGCACGACGTCGTCCGCGCGCTCAACGATCGCGAGGATTCACCGCTCTATGGCGAGATCAAGCTGCTCGGCGTCGGCGGCGGCCGCGTCGCGCAGGCACCGCTCGCGCAGGAGCTGAAGAAGCTCTTTGCCACCGAAGCGTTCGGCGCTGGTCGCAAGGCGGAGGAGTTCCGCGAAGAGTCGAAGAAGTTCTTCGTGAACTACCTCAAGCAGGTCGCCCAGGTGTTCGGCGCGGCATGGAACGGCCGGAAGTACAGCATCAAGAGCGCGTCAGCGCTCCGCGCCTTCATCCGCGTCGCCCCCGACGTCGTCCGGCGGCTGGATCAGGAGCACGCGGACCGCACGGATTTCCGCGCTATCGGCCGCGTCATCAGCCCGTGGGGCCGCCGCATCGGCGATCTGCGGTTCGAGACCGAAGGGGCCTGGAAGCGCGCCGGGACGACGGTGGATTCGCTCTCGAAGGAACTGCGGCTCGCGCTGCAGTACCCGGAGGGCGCGTCGGTCTAAAGTTTATCCGGGGGAAGCGCGACAGGTCTGCGGAGCTGCCGAGGCGCGATATTCCTCCGGATAAAAAAAGGGCACCGCTTTTCAACGGTGCCCTTAGGATTTGCAGCCGGCCCGGCTCCCCAGCAACTCACGGCTCCCTGCCGTAAATATACAGACCGTCTGCACCACCCTATTGAGCAAGGGACGTACCGCTGTTTTTCCTGGCATTTCGGCGGATCTCGCGCTCAGCCCAGCGACAAAAATCGCCGCTGCGATCACACTTTTGGTTTCTCGCGCTTTTCCTCGCGTCCCCGGCGTGGGGTCAAACCGGGGTCAAACCGGGGTCAGACCGGGCTCAAACCGGAGTCAGACCCGTGTCTGACCCCGGTTTGACCCCTCTCGCCGGGCAGGTGGTCGATGCGCGGACAGGGGCACCGCTGGAACGTGTCCGCGTGGTCATCGAAGACACCGGGCAGGCGGTGCTGACCGGCGCGGACGGTGCCTGGCGCATCGAGGGACTCGCGCCAGGCGTCCACCGCCTCTACGTCTCTGTCGTCGGCTACGCCGTGTTCAGAGCCCAAGTAGTGGTCGCGCGGGACAACACGTCCGTCGTGGTGCGATTGAGCGAGGGGACGACCGCCTACAGCGAGTCCGTGACGGTCAGAGGGGATACGTTCCGATCACCGCCCGATCCCGTTCCGTCCGCATCCGTCCTTGGCAGCGCTGAGCTCCTGAACCTGCGCGGCGTGCTTGCCGACGATCCCCTTCGCGCGGTGCAGGTGCTCCCCGGCGTCGCGACCGGCGACGATCTTCGCAGTGAGTTCACCGTGCGCGGCAGCGACTTCCGCCATCTCACGTTCACCGTCGACGGCTTCGCCACGCCCTACCTGCTGCACACCGTCCGCGGCGTGGAGGACCGCGGGCCGACGGGTTCCGTCGCCATGATCAACAGCGATGTGCTGGACGACGTGACGCTGCTCAACGGCGGCTATCCGCAGCGTTATGGCGGACATACAGGGGCGGAGGTGGACTTCCGGTTGCGCGAAGGGGCGCGGGACCGTCGCATCTTTCGCGTCGCGGTCAGCGGAACGAGCGCCTCCGCTGTCGCGGAAGGACCGTTCGGACGGAACCGCCGCGGCTCCTGGCTCGTGTCGGGACGGCAGTCGTACATCGATCACCTGGTTCGTCATCTCACGGAACACGGGGTCAGCTTTGGCTTCGCGGATGCGCAGGCACGGCTCGCGTACGACGTGTCGCCGTCGCAGCACGTCGACGTCACGCTGCTCTCCGGGCACTCACGTTTTCAGAACGAGCCGGGGGAGCACGACATCGACGACGTCTACGATGCGACGAACGCGGCCGTCGTCGGCGTTGCGTCGTGGCGCATCGCGCGGCCGCGCGTGATTCTCACGCAGCGCGTACTCGCGGCCGAAAACCATTTCAGGAACGAGAACCAGGCCGACGTCGAGCTCGACAACGGCAAAGATCGTCAGCTCGCGTATCGCGCGGATGCGAGGTTCGTCGTCAGCCCGGCGCTGGAGTTGGACGCCGGTGGCGAGGCGGAGCGTCGCGACGACCGGCGAGTGAGACGCCGCCTCGCGTCCAACCGCCTCACGCTTGCGCAGCTCGACGACTACAGCGCGAATGGAGCGGCGACCGGCGGTTACGCCCTGCTGAAGTGGTCTCCACGCTCAACGCTCACGATCGCGCCCGGTCTGCGCGCGGATCACTGGAACCTGACGCGGCAGTCCACGACGTCGCCGTGGATCCAGGCGGAGTGGCGTGCGTTCGAAGGATTCAAGATTCGCGGCGCCGCCGGACAGTATCAGCAGTTCGCGGACTTCGACAAGGTGCTCGGCGCGTCGGGCGGCGTCGGGCTCGTTCCGGAACGCGCCTCACAGTTCGACATCGGCGTCGAGCAGCGGCTTTCGCGTTCTCTACGACTCACCGCAACAGTGTATGACCGCGAAGAGGATCAGATGCTGAGGCAGTTCGGCAATGAAACGCGGGTCGTAAACGGCCGCGTCGTCCGCCGTCTCGCGAGCTCCAAGTACGAGAACCGGCTTGACGGTTTCGCGCGCGGCGTCGAGCTGATGGTGCAGCGCACGGTCGCCCGTGCGGGGATTTCCGGCTGGTTCTCTTACGCGTATAGCCGTAACCGCGACATGGACGTTGTCTCGCACGAATCGTTCTGGGGGGACAACGATCAGCGCCACACACTGAACGCGTACGCCATGTACCGGCACTCCGATCGCGTCAGCTTTGTCACGAAGCTGCGCGTCGGCAGCAACTTCCCGATTCCCGGCTACTATGCCAAGGAATCCGGTACGGACGTGTACCAGTTGAGCGATGTACGAAACGGCGCGAGGCTGCCGGTTTACGCGCGCCTGGATCTCCGCGCGAACCGGGCATTCGACTGGTCGAGACGGCGGCTCACCCTTTTTGCCGAAGTGATCAACGTGCTGAATCGCGCCAACGTGCGGTTCGATCCACCGGTGATCAACGTGTCGTCGCGATCTGTGTCGCGGCCGTTCGACTCGATGCTGCCGATCGTTCCGTCGGTGGGCATTCTCATCGAGTTCTGAAGTTCTGAGGGTCTCATGTTCAGGGTTCTTGTTCCGGTTCTGTTCGCCGCTCTGATCGGGCAGGCGAACGACCTGCGGCAGCGGGTCAGCAGCGACGTCGCGCAGCACCAGAAGGCCATTGTCGACGAGCTGATGGCGCTGCTGGCCATTCCGAACGTAGCGGCGGACCGGCCGAACATCAGGCGCAACGCGGAGCACCTGCAGCGGATGCTGGCCGGGCGTGAGTTCAAGACGGAATTGCTGGAGACCGAGGGGAACCCGCTGGTCTATGGCGCGATCGACGCGCAGAAGCCGCGCACGATCCTGTTCTATTGCCACTATGACGGCCAGCCGGTCGATCCAAAGAAGTGGAACCAGACCGATCCGTTCGAGCCCGTCATCCGTGGTGAAGGCGCGGACGCTCGCATCTACGCGCGATCCGCATCGGACGATAAGGGGCCGATCGTTGCGCTCATGGCGGCGATCGACGCGCTGAAGCGATCCAATCTGGAGCTGACGTCGAACATTCACGTCATCCTCGACGGCGAGGAAGAAGCGAGTTCGCCGAGCCTCGTGCCGGCGATCGCGCGCTACCGCGACAAGCTGCGCGCCGATCTGATGGTGATTCTTGATGGTCCCGCGCACTCGAGCGGCCGGCCGACGGTCGTCTACGGCGCGCGCGGTATCGCGACGGTGGATCTCACCGTCTACGGGCCGAAGAGCGGCGTCCACAGCGGCAACTACGGGAACTGGATGCCGAACCCGGCGATGCGTCTCGCGTCGCTCCTCGGGTCGATGAAGGATGACGACGGCCGCGTGCTGGTGGCGGGCTATAACGACGCCGTTGTTCCGCTGACCGCGGACGAGCGCGCGATGCTCGATGCCGTTCCGGACGATTCAGAGCGGATGCTGCGCACGTTCGGTGTCGCGGCGCCGGAGAAGGCGTACCCGAAGCTGCAGGACGCAATGCAGTATCCGACCTTGAACATCCGCGGGCTGGCGAGCTCGTTCGTCGGCGCGGGCGCGAGGACGATCGTGCCCGATCGCGCGACGGCGGCACTGGATCTGAGGCTCGTAAAGGAGACACCCGCGACAGACCTCGTTGCCAAGCTGCGCGCACATATCCAGAAGCAGGGATATCACCTCGTTGATGCCGATCCCGACGATGCGACTCGCGCGCGTTATACGAAGATCGCGCGGTTCGCGATCGACGGCCCGCTGATCAACGCGTTCCGCACGTCTACATCCGATCCACGGGCGCGTGCGCTGGTCGCTTCTGTGACGCAGACGTTCGGCGCGCCTCCAGTGCAGCTGCGGACGCTCGGCGGTACCGTTCCTATCGCGCCGTTCATCGAGGCGCTCGGATTTCCGGCGCTCATCGTGCCGATCGTCAATTTCGATAACAACCAGCACGAGGAGAACGAGAACCTGCGTCTCGGCACGTTTTTCGACGGCATCGTCATTATTGCCGCCGTGCTGCGCATGTAAAGCTGGTTGACACCGGCGCACCCGCTCATTACTCTCGCCCCACAACTGCAGTGGGGAGGAGCTTGTCATGCGGATGCGAATCCTGTCTCTCGCCTTCACGATCGCCGGCGTGCTGTTTGCGGCGCCCGCGTTCGCGCAAAACGCCCAGATCTCCGGAACCCTGAAAGATCAGTCCGGTGGCGTGTTGCCCGGGGCAATTGTCACGGCCAGAAATCTTGCCACCGGCCTGACCAGGTCGGCGGTGACAGAGGCGGCCGGTGAGTATCGAGTGCCGGCCCTGCCGCCCGGATCCTATTCCGTGACCGCGGAGATGCAGGGATTCAGCACCGAAAAGCGTCCGGAGATCGTGCTCGTCATCGACCAGGACGCCGTCATCAATTTCACGCTCAAGCCCGCGGCGGTCTCCGAAGAGCTCACGGTCACCGCCGAATCGCCGATCGTCGATACGACGAAGTCGGACGTATCCACGTCGGTTTCGACGATACAGATCCAGGATTTGCCTGTTGCCTCACGGCGGTGGATCGACCTGGCGATGCTGACGCCGGGGACATCACAGGACAACATTCGCGGATTCTTCTACCGCGGCAACGTCAACATCGGCGGCGGCACGCGCGAGTATTCGAACGGCTTCGTCGTGGACGGCGTGAACAACACGTGGGCCGAGATGGGAGAACCGCGGCAGAACTTCGCGATGGACGCGATCCAGGAGTTCAAGGTCTCCACATCGAACTACAAGGCCGAGTACGGCCTGGCAACGGGCGGCCTCCTTACCGTCGTGACGAAGTCCGGCACGAACCAGATACACGGATCGGGACTGATGTTCGTGCGCGATTCGCGCATCACCGCCGAGGAATATCCGCAGAAGCAGCTCGATGCCGCCCAGAAGGTGCCCGAGGGAACGAACGAACCGAAGTATCACCGCTATCAGTACGGCGGCACTGTCGGCGGCCCGATCGTGCAGAACAAGACGCACTTCTTTTTCGCGTACGAGGGAACCAAAGAGCAGCAGAACTTCACGATCAATACTAACGGCATCTGGCCGCAGTACCAGGGCGTGTTCCCCAGCAAGCAGACGCGCTGGACCTATAACACCAAGATCGATCACCAGCTTTCGGCGAGCCAGAGCGTCTTCTTCCGCTTTGGCGCCGAAGACGAGTACCGTCCCATCATCACGACGGGCGGCCGGACGACGCCGAGCGCGAGCTTCGATTTCGGCGTGCCGCGACAGTCCGCCGTGGGCAGCCATACATGGATCATCGGTCCGCGCTCGCTGAACGACGTCAGGTTCCAGTACGCCTACTCCAAATACCAGGTGGCGCCGCCCTATAGCCACGGCGACTGGGAGCCTGGCGATTTCACCGAACGCATCAAGCTGTGCACACCGGTGTTCAGCTATCCCGCCGTCATCATCGGCGGCTGCGGCAACGCCCAGATGGGACCGGAGCACCGATACCAGATCAAGGATGACCTCTCGCATCTCATGCAGGGATGGGGCGGCTCCCACCAGTGGAAGATCGGCATGGATTACAGCTACATCCCGTTCCAGGGAGACCTGACGAACTCTCCGTTCGGGAGCTGGACGTTCCCGAAGGACGCCGTGTACAACGCGAACGATACGTCGACCTGGCCGACGAACTACAGCGAATCACTGCCAACCTACGCGGACATTCCGACGCACACGTTTGCGACCTACCTCCAGGACGACTGGAAGGCGCGCGACGGCCTCACGTTCAATCTCGGACTGCGATACGACCTGCAGAAGGGATCGTTCAACGAGGACATCCCCGGTCTTCTCGGCAAGATCCAGGACAAGCTCGGACGCAACGGCACGTTCCCGGTCGATCCTTCGGTCATCGCGCAGCCGAAGTCAGGCCGCGGCGATTTCAATAACTTCGGCCCTCGCGTCGGTGTCGCGTGGGACCCGCAGCGCAACGGCGTGATGAACATCCACGCCGGCTACGGCATGTTCTACGACAACATGCGGACGCTGCAGAACTTCGGCGAGCTGACGTGGCCGCAGGCGCAGGCGGTTACGATCAACCGTCCGAGCTTTCCCGATCCTTATCAGGGGGCCTCGCGGAGCCAGTTCGTCTCCACCGCCCCACCGAACATCAGCGTGATGTCGAATGCCACGGTCAATCCCTACGCCCACCAGTTCAATGTTGGAGTGAACCGCATCGTCATGCGCCAGTTCGCCGTCACCGCCGACTGGTCGTTCATCAACCGCTATTCCGATCGCGACACGGTCGACCCGAACATCCCGAATCAGACCACGCGCGTGAAGTTGTATCCGCAGTTCAATCGCGTGAGTTTCTGGCAGTCCACTGCGGACAACACGTATCGTGCACTGCTGGTCAAGGTGGAGAAGCGCATGTCTCACCACTACCAGTTCCTGACGTCGTATACGCTGTCCTATGCGAAGGACCAGAACTTCGTGAACAGCCTCGGGGACCGTTACGGGTATTACAACGTGGACCGGTACGGCACGGCGGACCGGCGCCACCGGCTGGTCGTCAGCGGCATCGTGCAGCTCCCGGGACAAGCGCAGGTCTCGGCGATCGGCGATTTCCGATCGAGCCTGCCATTCAGCCCGTCGAGCGCGCTCGGCGATCTGAATAACGATGGCTACACGGGGGATCTGCCGGCTGGCGTGCTGCCGGGATCCGGCTGCCGTGGCCTCAATCTGGACACGATCAATGCGATTCGCGCCTCGCGCAACCTGACCGCAGTCACGCAGGTTGATTGCCCGGGCTTCGCGAACGTCGATCTGCGGTTCTCGAAGTTTTTCAGCCTCGCGGCCGGTCACCAGGTCGAGTTCATCGCGCAGCTGTTCAACGTGTTCAACCGCGCGAACTTCGCGACGCCGAACGGCAGCATCACGGCCGCCAACGACTTGAAGGGGCGTCCGCTCTTCGGCCAGAGCCAGTCACTGCTCGCCAACATCAACGCGCCGTCGCGTCAGGCGGAATTCGCGGTGAGATGGAAGTTCTGACCGTCGATATCAACTGCGACATGGGGGAATCGTTCGGCGCCTGGACGATGGGCGCCGACGCGGAGGTGATGCCGAACATCACCTCCGCGAACATCGCCTGCGGCGCGCACGCGGGTGATCCTTCCGTGATGCGGCGTACCGTGCGGCTCGCGAAGCAGCACGGCGTCTCCGTCGGCGCGCATCCTGGCTTCGCCGATCTCCAGGGCTTCGGCCGCCGCGAGTTCCCGGTGGATCCGTCGGAAATCGAGGATTCGCTCATCGCGCAAATCGGAGCGCTTTCGGCAATCGCACGCGCGGAACAGGTACCCATGCGTCATGTGAAGGCGCATGGCGCGCTGTACAACATGGCCGCGCGGGATTGCCGCCTCGCCGACGCGATCGCGCGAGCGATCAAAGCCTGCGATCCGGCGCTCATCATGTTCGCCCTGCCGAAGTCGCCAATGATCGATGCGGCCCTTGCGGCCGGACTGCGCGCGGCATCGGAAGGATTCGCCGATCGCGCGTACGAGCCTGACGGATCGTTGACGCCGCGATCGCGTCCCGGCGCAGTGGTGCACGATGCCGCAGTCGTCGTGGACCGTGCCGTTCGCATGGTCCGCGACGGCGTGGTGCTCACCATCGAGCGCGCCGAGATACCGATGAAGATCGATACGATTTGCGTCCACGGCGACACGCCTGGCGCGCCCCTGCTCACGAAACGGATCCGGGCCGGGCTCGAAGCCGCCGGCATCCATGTTCGTTCCCTCTAGGAAAGAATCCCAATGAAACGCTTCGTACCCGCGCTCGGCGCACTCATTGTCTTCATGTGCCTGCATCCGCCGCGCGACGAATCCGCCGCGGCACAGCATGCCGAGCTCACCGGACTCGCCTCGATCTACTCGATCGCCGCGGGCGCGGTCCGCGACACGAACGGAGACGGCCTTGCCGACAGCGTCGCTGCACGCGTCATCGTTGCGGCTGAGCCTTCGGTCGAAGACATCCAGGCGGCCGCGAACATCGCGGGACGCCTCGGGTTCGAAACGACCGCGCTGTCGCTTCCCGTCGTCCTCAAGGCGCCGGACGTGCAGCAGCCAGCCGCGATCGCGGTTCCGATACTCGTCGGCCGCGGGAACCAGTACATCGCGCGATTGATTGAGCGCGGCGCGCTCGATCTCAAGCCTCTCAAGAAAGGGCAGGGCCTGCTCGCCGTCGTCGTGTCTCCACTCGGCGGTCCGGACGGGATCGCGATTGCGGGAGCGGACGATGAGGGGACGCTGAACGCCGCGAATGAACTCGCCGTCAATCTCCCGCGCTTATGGGGCGCGACCGGCGCGCGCATCTCACAAGCGGAGAGCCAGGCCGCAGGTTACCTCCGCACGCGTGCCCTCGCCGGTACGGTTCGTGGCGTCACGTCGATGCTCGTGGACAGCGATCGCCGCGGTCTCGCGCAGCTCACGTTGCGGCTCGACGTCGCGCCGGGCGACGTCTCGAGAGCGACGAGAGTCATCGAGGACCTTGACCTCGCCCACCGGCGCGGTCTCGAGCCGGACACGCTTAATTACATGAATGCGGCGGCGACGGTCGTGGAGATCTGGGCGGACGGGCGCAAGGCGGGCGTCGCCACGGTGCGGCGCTCCGGATTGAATCCGCGCACGCTGACCCCGCCCGACGACGAACTCGGCCGCGGCGCAACCATTATTGCGGCGGCTCCGGCGGTCGGACGCGGCGCCGGCCGCGGAGAGGCCGCGGGTCGCGGAGAGGCCGCGGGTCGCGGAGAGGCTGCCGGTCGCGGTGGTGAAACGACGGAACCTGCGGGCGCGGGAAGAGGCGCCGGTCGCGGCGACATTGCTACAACACCTCCGCCAACTGAGGCCGCCACGGGCGGCGGCCGCGGCGAAGCGCAGACACCTGAAGGTGTGGCTTCCGGCCCCGGCGGCGGAACGGCCCCGCCGGCAAATGCGGCTGCGACGGAAGCGGGCGGTGGTGGCGGACCGTTCGGCGCGCAAGTAGCTCCGATTCCGGCAAAGACCTTCGATCTGTCGAACGCGTACTCAATCGAAGGATGGTTCGGCGATTCATATGTCGACCTGTTGCCCGATCGCCTCGAGACGGCGATCGTGGTCGGCAACGCGAAGGAATCATTCGGCGCCGCCCACATCGCGACGCGTCTGGGTCTCGAGACGACAGGCATCACGCTCCCGCTCGCGCGCGACGGCCGCAAGATCACAAACCCCTCCGCGGAACCGAATCCGATCCTCGTCGGACGGGACAACGAGCTGGTGCGCCAGCTCCTGAAGATTGGCAAGGCGCGCGTCGACGATTTGAAGCCCGGTGAGGGGGCGATCCAGATCGTGCCGCGAGCCTTTGGCGCGCCTACAGCCACGGTGGTCGCTGGCGCCGACCCGGCGGGCACGAACGCTGCCGCATGGTACCTGGCGCGAAGGCTGCCGTACCTCTGGGACACCGCACGCGGCGCGGTGTCGCTGGACGATGTGAAGGAGCATGCGGGGGATTTCCTCGCGCTCAAAACCGGCGGCGGTCAGGCGAGCCTGGCGATCCGCGAGCTCGACGACGTGCTCAAGACGCTCGACGGAAAGACGATCGAATCGTTCGAAGCGAAGGTTTACCTCGAAGCGGCGAATCCCGCGTTCGAGAAGTACTTCGCCGCGCGCGCCAAAGCGTCGCCGTTTCTGAAGGACACGCCCGTCACCGTGAACAGCCAGGGGATCACCGATCCGGTTACCGTGTTCGACGACAAGTTCGACATTCCGTGGGAGGTTGACGACTTCTGGTCAAAGTTCAGGAGTGACGTCCTGCCGAAGGTGAAAGCCGGCTCCACGGTGACGCTCGAGACGCGCCTCAGCGAATCGCCAGCACTGCGAAAATCGATTGCGGCGCAAGCGCGAGAGGAGCTCGTCAAGGCGGGCGCGAAGGATCCCTCGGTGAAGGTGCTCTCCGCCTACAAGCAGGGCTACCTCTGGCTGACCGAGCAGGTGCTGCCCGAGTTAAAGGGCAAGAGCGCCAAGTCCGTGTACATCAAGGTCGCGACGAACAATCCCGACCTCACGAAGAAGTATCGGTTCCACGAAGTCCCGAGCCGCTGGCTGCACGAGCTCTATCCCGCCGATGAAATCTTCGAGCGCGATCTCGGACTGCCGAAGGCGGCGTTCCAGATGGAGCTCGTGGACGCTGCGAAGGACACGTACTCGCTCGAAGCGCAGAACGCGTCCGGCCAAGTCGTTTACAAGGCGGCGTTCAGCCCCAAGTGGGTGGAGCGTGAGTATCTCGAGAAGTTTCCCGGGTGGACGCGCGTGAAGGTGACGACTGGATGGATCGCCGCCACAGTCGACGGCGCGAGCGCGATCGACCAGCGGATCGCAACGGACCCGGAGCGCTTCTGGGACGTGTACCAGCAGAAGGAGCTGCCGAAGGTCTACGACTACGTGATGCGGACGACCGGTAATCGGCCGACAGCCGACAAGCAGCCGTATCACCGCGACTTCGACATCGAGGTCTGGATGAGCGAGCCGGACTTCAGCATTGGCATCGACCAGGAGCTCGTGTCGTCACTCGAGTCGCTGCACGAAGATCTGTATTTCGACACGCTGGACTTTTTCGTCGCCATCGGACGCAGCCTGAGCGCGACGAACGCGCGGCTGAACGCACCGGGGAAGGTCTTCCCGATCATTCATCCCTCGCGTGAAGGCAAGCCGGGATCGGCGCGGGTGCTCTACGCCGGCAATGCGGCGCCGCGCGCGCGGCTCGAGATCTCATACAAAGAAAAAGGTCAGGAACGTCCCACACGCGTGCAGCGCGACCTGGCGCGAATCGAAGGCACGGGGCCGCTCGCCGTGCGGACTGTCGTCACTTCGGATCGCGTCAACGAGATCGAGCTGCAGATCGAACCTCGCGACGATCGCGAGGCGCTGCGCGCCGCCGACATGCTCGACAACTTCGCGCGCCTGCACGAGGCGGGGTTGTACAAGACTGAGCTTTCCTACGCGCGAGTCGATCGCGTAGCCGTCGCCATTGCGACGAAGGATGGGCGCGGACGGCTCCTCCTGCCCAGCACCGGCGAGTTCGCGCCGAGCAACGTCCGCACTGCGGACGCGCGGCCAAAAGGCGCGTTCGTCCCCTTCGATCAAATCATCGATCCGGACCAGTCGGAGGCGCTGATCCGCAAACTGGCCGCGTTCCCTGAGGTGAAGGCCTACAAAGTCGGGCACTCGTACCGCGGCCGCGACATCTCGATCCTCGAAGTCACGCTCCCGACGCAGAGCGAAATGATTTCGGTGGCGAAGTACTCGGCGCTGAAGCCGACGATTTTCATCAGCGGCCGCCAGCACGCAAACGAAGTGTCGTCCACCAATCACATCCTCAAGCTCGGTGAGCTGCTGGTGACCGATCCTTCGTACAAGGAAATCCTCAAGAAGGTGAACGTCATCCTCCACCCGATGACAAACCCCGACGGCGCACAGATGGCGTACGACCTTCAGAAGCTGACGCCGACACACATGCTCCACGCCGGCCGTTACAGCGCCCTCGGGCAGGATGTCGAGAGCAACAGCGCGCTGCTGCCTGAATCGCAGGTTCGAGGAAAGGTCTGGCGTGAGTGGCTGCCAGACATTTACCTGAATCCGCACGGCTATCCGTCGCACGAGTGGGTGCAGCAGTTCGCCGGCTACGTGCCGCCCGGCTTCCGCACCTACTGGTCGACGCGGGGCTGGTACACGAACCTGTCGGGCGTCCGCGATCCGCGCGAGCCGGATCTGATTCAGGCGACGGAGGCGCTGCGTGAAGACATCGTGAAAGAGATCAACCGCAACGCCGACGTGCGCGCCATGAACCTGCGCAGCCAGGCGCGCTACCGCAAGTGGGCGTACGGCTTCAGTCCGAGCGTCTACGGCCAGGAGATCTACAAGGACACGGCGATTTACTACACGGACCCGGAGACTGGCGAGCCGCGCGGCAGCCGGCGCATACCGACGCCGGGAAGCGGCGGGCGCGGCGGCGGTAGTGGTGGCGGAAGGGCGATGAACCAGTACCCGCAGGTCACCTTCAACGTCGGCATGACCGAGGCGCCGGACGAGACGGCGCAAGGGGACTGGCTCAATCTCGTCTCAAGAGCCGGTTTCTCGTTTCTCATGGCGCACGTGAACTACCTCCGCGACGGCCAATTCACGATCGAGCGCATCGAGGAGCCTGGAACGCGCGATGCCGTGTCGCTGACGATGCTGCGCGTGCGCCCGGTGAAGCCCGGCAAGGGCCCGCGCACGGCCATCAGCTCGAGTCCGAGTTCGCCGCAGCGATGACACCGGGCTGGTGGCGCGAAGCGGGCAGTGACGCGCACCGCGGGCTCGCCGCCGGCACGTTCGGCTGGATGCTCGACGCGTTCGATGTGATGTTGTTCGCGCTCGTGTTGCCGGCCGTCAGCGCAGATCTCGCGCTTACCAAGGCGCAGGGTGGCATCCTCGGATCCGTCATGCTCGTTGCCGCCGCGGTCGGGGGCGTGATTTCGGGCCGGATCGCGGATCGATTCGGCCGCACGCGCGCGCTCATGCTCAGCGTCGCGTTGTACTCGGTCTTCACGTTCCTGTGCGGCTTCGCGAACACGCTCGCGCAGTTCGTCGTGCTCCGCATCTTCCTCGGATTCGGAATGGGCGGCGTGTGGTCGAGCGGCGCGGCACTCGTGTCCGAGTCGTGGCCTGCCTCGAGCCGCGGCCGCGCGCTCGGCTTCATGCAGAGCGGCTGGGCGATTGGCTATGCCGCCGCCGTGCTCGTCGCCGGGTTCGTGCAGCCGCGCTTCGGCTGGCGCGCCGTGTTCTTCGTCGGCATTCTGCCGGCGTTCTTCACGTTGTGGGTCCAGCGCCGAGTAAAGGAACCGGCCATCTGGACCATGTCGGCGAAGTCGCGTGCCGGGTCCGCCGGTTTCCTGACGATTTTCCGCAGCGGGATCGGGCGGCTCACCGTGATCCTCACGCTGATGAACACCTGCACCCTGTTCGCGTGGTGGGGCTTCAATCTGTGGCTCCCGAGCTATCTGAAGTCCTCGCCAGCGCAGGGAGGTGCGGGACTCAGCGGCGCCACGACCACCAGCTATTTGTTCGTGATGCAGGCAGGCATGTGGGTCGGATATGTGACGTTTGGATTCATCAGCGATCGCATCGGCCGCAAGGCGGCGTATGTCAGCTACCTGCTCGCGGCGGCGGTACTCCTCGCGATTTACGTCACCGTGAGGAACCCGATGCTGCTGCTCGTGCTCGGCCCGTGCGTCGCTTTCGCCGCGACCGGATATTTCAGCGGCTTCGGCGCCGTGACGGCGGAGATCTATCCGACCGCCGTGCGCGCAACGGCGCAGGGCTTCACGTACAACATCGGCCGCCTCGCGAGCGCCGCCGCGCCGTATCTCGTCGGCACCCTCGCCGATACGCGCGGCTTCGGCCAGGCGCTGCTCGTCTGCTCCGCCGCGTTCCTGCTCGCCGCGATGTTCTGGATCTGGATACCTGAGACGAAGGGGAGGGCGCTGAGTTGAGGGAGCACGCGGAGGACGTTAACCACGGAGGCGCGGAGGTCACAGAGACGCAGAGAGCGAAATTAGCCACGGACCACGCGGATTACACCGACGAAAACCTCGTCGCGGACCTTAGTTGCGCGTATCGACCGCCGGGCCGCGCTTCGCGCGGCGGGAAGGCGAGGGTACTCACGGATCCAAGCGCCCGTCGATCCTGTGGCCCTTGGATCCGTGAGTACCCTCGCCTTCCGACGGCCGGCCCCGGCGGTGCCACAGCCCGAAGTACGCTCTGTGCGTCTCTGTGCTAAACGTATGTTCACTATGAAACCGGTGCTCGCCGTTTGGTTTATGTTCTCGGCCGCGTCCTCTTTTGCGCAGACCCACGGTGAAGACGAGTACGCGCGCTACGAGTTGCTCGCGCCGGAGACGGCGAGCTATCGCTTGACGTACGACGTGACGGCGGGGACGGTTGGCGCCAAATCGTTTGCTGTCGCGATCGCCGGCGAAGACCGACCGAGTGATGTGTCGGTGATCGACATCTTGACCGGTCGCCCGCTCAAGTTCGCGATCGCATCGAACAGCATCCGCATCGACCTTGCGCGGCCGGTGCCCGAAGGGGGCGAGACGCGTCTGCGGATCGTTGAGACCTTCAAAGACCCGAAGTCTTATTCACGCGACGGGGACACGCTGGTGTTCAAGCGGACCGTGGACGTGAAACGGAACGCCGTCGTGCTTCCCGGCAACTACGAGCTTGTGGCGGCGAATGTCCCGGTGCAAGTGATCGAAGAAGCGGACGGCCGGATCGCCGCAAGCTTCATGAACCTGTACCCCGTCGAGGCGCCACTCGTCATCAAGGCACGTCCTGTTGCAGCGCGGCCCACGTCTTCCGCGGCCCCGCCGGCGGCCGCACCGACTCCGCCGATGGCGGACGCGCCGTCGCGCGAGCAGGCGATGAACCTGATCCGCGTCACCGAACGCGCGCTCCAGGATCGAGAGATCGTCTATTTCCTGAAGGAGCCCGAGACGCACGCCTTCTCGCTGTACCACGACTACACAGCGTCCCGCGAGGGGGAGCATCAGTACGTCAATGTCGTGCGCACCGGCAGCACCGTCTCGGAGCCGTCGGCCAGAATCCTCGATACCGGCGAAGTCCTGAAGACGCGCGTCTTGACGGGCGCGGACGTTGCGCGCGAGAAGATCGACATCCCCGATCGCGTCGATCCCGACACGCAACTCGTGCTCATCCCGTTCACGCCAGTGGCGAAAGGCACGTCGGTGCGTCTCAGAATCTCCGAGACCTACACCGATCCAACGCGCTACGCACTCGTCGACGGACAGCTCATGTGGCATCGCAGCTTCGGTCGCCCGCGCAATGATATGGTCCTGCCCGCCGGGTGGTACCTGACGACGAGCTCCATCCCTGCCGTCATCTCCCAGGATCTGGACGGCAGGATCCGTTTGTCCTTCTCGAACCCGCGGCCCGACAACGTCGATGTCTTCGTAAAGGGAAGGAAGCGGTGAACCGCCGCGGATCTATACTGACGAAATGCTCAAGGGCTCGAAACCGGCTGTCGTGAAGAAAATCCAGCCGGTCAGCATTCACGGCCAGGTGTCACTCGACGTTTATTACACCGAGCCGGACGACCCGCAGGGGCAGGTTCGCATCGCCCGCGTTGGCAAAGAGTCCATCCCGCGTGGACTGGACAGCGGTGACCTCGTCGATCTGCACTATGTCGTCGGCGTTGTCACTCACATAACCAAAGCAGAGCCTACATCCTGAACAAGGCTCCGGAGAGCTGACCCTCCGTTTGCGGAATTGAGCTAAACTTAGTGAGCTTCCCGCCCGTTCAGGAGTTCCTGCATGTTCTTAAGAGTCGTCGCGTCTGCGGCGCTGCTGTTCGCGCCGTTTTATGCGCAAGCCCCGGCCACGTCGCAGACAGCAGCAGAGACGCTGCCGGATGCGCGCGAGATCATCAATCGCCACATCAAGGCGATCGGCGGCCGTGAGGTTGTGCTCGCGCACAAGTCGATGCACGCTGCCGGCACGCTCTCCGTGCCTGCATCCGGCCTCTCCGGCCCAATCGAGATGTTCGGCGCCACCGGGCCCGACCGCGTGATCGTGAAGACGTCCGTACAGGGAATCGGCGACATCATGGAGGGCTTCGATGGCTCGCATGCCTGGTCCGTGTCCCCGATGACCGGACCGATGCTCAAGGTCGGCAAGGAGCTCACGCAGACGAAGCTCGACGCGGACTTCTACAGCGAGCTGCGCGACCCGAAGAAATATCCGACGGTGAAGACCGTCGAGAAAACGACGTTCGACGGCCGTCCGTGCTACAAGGTCGCGCTGTCGCGCATCGACGGCGTCGAGGACTTCGACTTCTACGATGCGACGACGGGACTTCGCGCGGGCGGGATCAACACCCGCGAGTCTCCGATGGGCACCATGACGATGACCAGCATTGACGGTGCATACAAGAAATTCGGCGACCTGATGCAGGCGACGATCGTCACCCAGAAAATCATGGGCGTCGAGCAGATGATCACGCTGATCTCGGTCGAGTTCGACAAGGTCGATCCGTCGGTGTTCGAACCGCCGGCGGCAATCAAGGCGCTTATCAGGTGAGATTGCGGCATTCGGTCTCGGCGGCCGGGCTGCTCGCGGTCTTGTTCTTCACGGCGGTCCGCGGCCATGCAGCCGAGACCTACAAAGCGGCGGAAACGTTCGATGCGGTCTGGACGATCGTGCGCGACAGCCACTTCGATCCCGCGTTCGATCGCGCGAACTGGGATCGCATCAACGCCGAACTGCGTCCCAAGGCTGTAGAGGCAAAGACACCCGGCGATCTTCGCGGGGTTCTGGCCGACATGCTCGGACGCCTCGGCCTGTCGCATTTCGCCGTCATTCCAGCGACGCCCGACAATCCGTCGCACCACGTGGATCTCGGAGGTCAGCCAGGCCTTGACGTCCGCCTTCTCGGACGGCAGCTCGTGGTGACGAGCGTCGATCCTCAAGGTGGTGCGGCCGCCGCGGGCGTGAAGCCGGGCTGGATCGTGGATCGCATTGACGCGACGGCCGTCTCTTCGTTCCTCGAGACGATCCCCGAATCGACGCCTCCGCGGCTCGCGCAGCTGCAGGCGTGGCGCCTGGCCTTGTTGCGGCTTCGCGGGCCGTCGAACTCGCCGGTGGAGATCACGTTCATCGACGGATCCGGCGCGAGCGTGAAGAAGACGATCGAGCGCAAGTTCGAGCGCGGCGAGCCGGTGACCGTCGGCAGCCTGCCGACGATGTTCGTCAGAGTGTCGTCATCGCTGACGCAAACTCCCGGCGGACATAAGGCGGGCGTCATCGGATTCAACGTCTGGATGGCCGCGGTGGATCGCGAATTCCAGGCGGCGATGGATCGGTTTCGCGGCGCCGACGGCATCGTGATCGATCTACGCGGGAATCCCGGCGGACTGGCCGCGATGATCATGGGACTCGCGGGACATTTCTTTCCGGAGCGCGCGACGCTCGGCGTGATGACGACGAAGCAGTCGCAGCCGCTGCGCTTCAACGCCAACCCGCGGCTCGTGAGCGCGGCGGGCGAGCGCGTCGAGCCGTACGACGGGCCGGTCGCGATCCTCGTGGACGGCCTGACGGGCAGCGCCTCCGAATGTTTCAGCGGCGGGATGCAGTCGATCGGCCGCGCGCGAGTGTTCGGGCAGACGTCGATGGGGCAGGCGCTTCCAGCGCTGTTCGATCGCCTGCCGAACGGCGATGTATTGATCCATGCGTGGGGGGATTTCGTTACTGGTACCGGCGTCCGGATCGAAGGTCGCGGCGTGATTCCCGACGAACCCGTGGATCTCACGCGCGAGTCGCTGCTGTCCGGGCACGACGCGACGCTCGAGCGGGCGCTGGCCTGGATCGACCGCAAGCATAAGTAAAAGCAGGGGTTGCGGCCACCAGGGTTGCGCTTTTGGCACGCGTTCTGTTAGACTGAAGTACCTGCAACGCGTCTATCCCAGCCCATCTTCAGGACAATTTCGGGGGAAGTAAGTAATGGAGCAGCGCCGGCTGCGTCTCGGTGACATTCTGGACGACTACTGTCCGCGCGAGCGGCGGGTGACCAATCACGCCGTCGTCGCGATGATCGAAGAAGACGTGAAACAGACACGATGCACGACGTGCGATGCCGAGCACGTCTACAAGGGCGGCAAGGCGCCGCGCCGGAAGAAGGCGGACACGACGGGCGCGCTCTACAAGGAAGTGCTCGCTGGGATCGAAGATCCGGCCGCGCGTGTCCCCGTACTCGACGAGGTCGAGATGGCAGACAGTCCAGAAGACGAAGACGTTTCTCTCAACACGGCTGACGGCCGCGAGGCTGAAGAGCCGCAGGACGATTCATTGGACGACTCGCAGGACGATTCTCAGGATGGCCAGATGCAGATGCTTCCGCCCGATGAGGGCCCGGTGCATCGTCCGCTGATTCGCGCGCAGCTGCCGCGTCCGGAAGGCCTCAAGATCGAACGGCCCGCGCCGGAATTCACCATCCGTCAGAACAGCGGCCGTCCCGGCGGCGGCTTCCGTGGCCGCGGCCATGGCGGCAGCGGCGGTGGCACCGGCACCGGAAATGGATCCGGCGGACATCGGTTTGGCCGCGGCCCCAATCGCGGCGGCGGGCGCGGCCCGGGCCAGGGCTTTGGCCGCGGTCCCGGCGGCGGCAACCAGCATCGGCAGGGCGGACCCAGAAAACGTTCGCGGTAGACTGGGGTCCATGGCGGACCTTTCCGGCAAGACCGGCCTCATCGTTGGCGTCGCCAACAAACGTTCAATTGCCTGGGCGATCGCGCAGGCCGCCTCCAACGCCGGCGCGCGCGTCGCGGTGACATTCCAGGGGCAGCGGCTCGAAGAAAACGTCCGCGACCTCGCCGCGGGCCTGTCGGATCCACTCGTCCTCCCGCTCGACGTGACCAGCGACGAGCAGATCGCCAACGTCTTCCAGGAAATCGATCGAACCTTCGGCGGGCTCGACTTCGTCGTGCACGGTGCGGCATTCGCGCCGCCCGGGGAGCTGTCGAATCCATTCGTGCAGACGACTCGGGACGGTTTCAAGCTCGCGCTCGACGTCAGCGCCTACTCGTTGATCGCGCTCTCGCGCGGCGCGCTGCCTCTCCTGGAGAAAAAGGGGGGCGGCAGCATCGTGACGCTCACCTATCTCGGCAGCGAGCGCGTCTTCCAGAACTACAACGTCATGGGCGTCGCGAAGGCCGCGCTCGAATCCACGGTGCGCTACCTCGCCGCGGATCTCGGGCCGAAGAACATCCGCGTGAACGCGATCTCTGCCGGTCCTATCAAGACGCTCGCGGCCGCCGGGGTCTCCGGTTTTTCGAGCATCCTCCAGGTGTACCGCGACCGCGCACCGCTGCGCCGAACCATCGATACATCTGAAGTCGCGGACGCGGCGATCTTCCTCCTGAGCAATGCGGGCCGCGCGGTCACCGCGGAAGTACTGATGGTAGATGGTGGCTACCATGCGACGGGTATGTGAAAAGGGTTCTTGTAGCTTCCGCCTTCAGGCGGAAGTGTTGTTGCTCCTCCTCCTCCTCACCGCATGCGGCGCGACGACGAGCGCGACGCATGACGACGCGTCGATCTCGACGCGGGTGAAGATCGCGCTTCTCAACGATCCGCAAGTCGCTCCATTCCGCATCGACGCGAAGACATTCCAGGGCGTCGTTACGCTTTCGGGCACGGTCAAATCGCAATCGGACGTCGATCAGGCCATCGCCGCGGCCCGGCGGGTGAAGGGCGTGAAAGACGTGAAATCGGAGTTGAGAATAGAATTTCCCCGTGCGCCTGCTGTCGAATTCGGCCGCGACACCGACGACCCGCGCGATTCGAGTGGCGCTTGATGGCGCCTCATTTCCTTACGCAGCCGGGCAGGCCGCCTCTGTCGGGATCGACGAGCAGCACCTGACTCCGTACTCGATTGCCTCCGCACCACGCGATACGGCGGAGCATGGCTTTCTCGAATTCCTCGTGAAGGTCGACGGATCCACGCGCTTCGGATCGGTAGTCACGGACTTGCAGGCTGGCGCACCGCTGGTCGTGACTGGTGCAACGGGCAGGTTCGTCCTACCCTCGGGTGACGTAAAAAACCGCCTGCTTTTCATCGCCGGAGGCACCGGCATCGCGCCGGTGCGTTCGATGATTCGGGAGTACCTCCATCGCCTCCACCGTCTGCGGCCGGCGCTCGTCTACTCCGCGCGCACGCCTGAAGAATTCGCATACGCCGAGGAATTCCGGGCGCTCGCGGACAAGGGGAAGGTGGATCTCACGTTGACGCTGACCGGGGACGCGAAGGATTGGCGGCATGCCCGCGGCCGGACGGGGGACCGGCATCTCGCGGAACTCGCGACACCGAGGACGCTGTGTTTCGTGTGCGGCCCGCCGTCGATGGTCACCGACGTGCCGCAGGCTCTCATGCGCCTGGGCATACCCCGCACCCAAATCGTTACAGAGGACTGGTAACAGGCTAGAGAATGCCGGCGGCGGCCCGCTGAATATCGATGTCCGTCAGCTCGGAGTACGCGGCGTTTCCGGCGAGAACGGCCGTCGGCGGATAGTCGCGCCCCGTGTGGCGCTTGCGACCGGACTTGTCCTGGTACATCCGGCTGTCCGCCGTCGCGAGAAGCGCTTCGTACGATTCCCCATCCTGCGGGAAAACGGCAGCGCCGATGCTGATGCCGAGCTGCAGCCGCTTGGCGGGACGCGCTTCGAAGTAGACGTCCTGCACCGCTTTCTGCAGTTCCTGCCGCTTGTGCTCCGCCTCGTCGGCGCTGCAGCCCGAGAGCACGACGATGAATTCATCACCCGCGTAGCGGACGCAGATGTCGTACGGCCGGATCGCGGCGCGCAGCACGCGCGCCACTTCGCACAGCGCGCGGTCGCCGACGTGGTGGCCGTGGTTGTCGTTGATCTCCTTGAAGTTGTCGAGGTCCATGACCATCAGGGAGACCTCGGCTTTCAGCCGCTCGGCGCGCGCGAGCTCGCGCGTCAGGTGCATGAACAGGAATCGCGTGTTCGGAAGGCCGGTCAGCGGATCTGTCAGCGAGTCTTCCTGCGTCTGCTCGAACAGCATCGAGTTGTTGATGACGGCCGCAGCCTGCTCAGATACGCGGTCGAGCAGCCGGCGGTGATCGTCGCGGTAGAACGCGGCGTCGGTGTGGTAGACCGAGAGCGTGCCGATGAACCGCTCGTTGAACATGAGCGGGCAGACGAGCGCGGATTGCAGGCTCGTTGAAAGGTGCGCGAGGCCGGCGGCTTCGAGGTCCGCGCTCGGGCGCGCATTGACCAGCGGGCGGCGGTTGCGCGCGACCCATCCGGTCAGCCCTTCCCCGCTGTGCACGGCGACCTGTTGAATGATGTCGGCGTCCGTGCCGGTCGCGAATCGGCAGCGGAGCGTCTCCGTCTCTTCGTCGAACAGGAAGAGTGCCGCGCACGCGAACGGTACGAGGTTCGTCAGCTTCGCGGAAATGAGCGCCATCGTGTCGGAGACGCCGAGGCTGGTGCCCATTGCCTGCGCGATCTCGTAGAGCGCGTAAATCTCGCGGTGCGCGAGCGCGATGTCCTCGAAAACGTTCTTCTTCGACTGCTCTGGCGCCAGGCCCGTCGCCGGCTGCGCGTGCGGGTTGCTGTCCTGCGGCGCCTCGCGGCGCACGCTCTGATCGAGCGTCAGCGCTTCCTGCTGCAGTGTCGGCAGGAGCTCGGTGAACATGCTCACAACCTGCGGGTCGAGGCCCTTCCCCGCCTCCTGCTGCAGCAACCCGATGGCCGCATCTGACGTCATCGCCTTGTGGTACGGGCGCTCCGCCATCAGCGCGTCGAAGTAATCAACGACCGACAGGATCCGCGCGCCGAGCGGAATCTCTTCACCCTTCAGGCCGGCGGGGTAGCCCTTGCCGTCCCAGCGCTCGTGGTGGTTGAGGATCAGCGGCGCGACAGGGTACGGGAACGGCACCGAGCTGACGATATCGGCGCCGACTTTCGGATGCGCGCGAATCTTCTGGAACTCTTCCGGCGTGAGTGGGCCGGGCTTGGAGAGGATGTGTTCCGGCACCGCAAGCTTGCCGATGTCGTGCAGCAGCGCGGCCGTCTTCACGCCCTGGATTTCGTTCTCGTTCATCCCCAGGCCGCGCGCCAGCGCCGCCGCATAGAGCTGCACGCGGCGGATGTGGAGCTGCGACGTCTGGTCCTTCGCATCGATCGCGAGCGCCAGCGCTTCGATCGTCGCGAGATGGAGATCCGCCATTTCCTGCGTGTGGCGCCGCTCGTCTTCGACGCGCCCGAGATACACCTTGTAAGTGCGATACGTGAGATACAGCGGCGCCGCGAGCAGCGGCAGCAGCGCGACCCATTGCTGCTGCAGGTTCGTAATCCAGGCGACTCCCGCGGCCGCGCCCGCACCGACGAAATAACTGGGCGCGCTCCAGAGGAAGTTCTCGTTCCAGACTTTCAGCAGCGGCTGTTTAACCGACAGGGCAATTGCCGTGGCAACCGTCAGCGTGTTGAACAGGAAGTAAACCGTAGCGGCTCCGACCAGCGGCTTCGCGATCGCCATGGAGGTGACCGCGCCCGGATGTCCGCCCAGCCACTTGTAGGCGATGCCTGCCGCCTGCACCGTCACCACCAGGCAGGCCATGCTGAACAGCGTGCGATGGATCGGATTGCGCTCCTTGATGCGGAACGTGCACTGGCTGAACGCACTCGCCGCCGCAACGATCATCGTCTCGTTCGGGCCAAGCAGCAGCAGCGACGCGAAGTCGACCGCGTACGACACCGACATCGTCGACGACCGCCGTGCGAGCGGCAGGTTGACCTTGAACACCGACGTGATCGACGACAGGAGCAGCAGCGCGGCGAAGAGCCACGGACTGCCGACGAAATGGGTCGGGAAGAAAGCCGCGAGAAGCCCGGCGCCCATGGCGATGATGGCGCAGACGTAAATCCGCGCGGCGAGCGGGAGTGCCTTCATTTAAACCAGGGATCGATCACGGTGAGAATCCGGGACTGCCGCCGGATCGCCGGCGCGCCCCAGACAAGGTTGTCGGATTCATCGAGGACGTTGGTGCCCCAGACGATATTGTCGTTTTCCCCGTCGGCGTCCATGTCCCAAACAATGTTGTCACTCTCGCTCGCGGTGCCCCAGACGGTTTTTTCGCACTCGGCGCTGTCGCACGCGGTGCCCCAGACGATGCTGTCGCAGTCGGCGCCGCCGCACTCCGTGCCCCACACGATGTTGTCGCACTCGGCGGTGTCGCACGTCGTGCCCCAGACGATATTGTCGCACTCGGAGTCACCGGTGCATGCCGTGCCCCAGACGACGGGCGACCCGTCAGGCGTGAGTCCGCTGCCCCAGATCACGTCGGTGCGCCAGGCGCTCGCATCCGCGCGCAGCTCGCCGCCCCCCACGCGATGGTTGCCCCAGATGATCCGGCGTCCCCACTCGACCGTGTCGGTGGTGGTCGTCACGTTTGACGCATCGAGAGACGCGCCGGTTGCGACCGAGCGCGACAGATCCACCGCGCCGTGCGCGTTCAGGAATCCCGCACCCTGCGTGAGGCCGTTGTAAGCGGTGTGCGTTTCGGCGGTGAACTGCAGGACCGCCTTTACGAGGTTCGGTGTGAGCGCCGGGTTCGCCTGCAGCATCAGCGCGATCGTGCCGGTGACGACTGGGGCCGCCATGCTCGTGCCGCTCAAAGAGAGGTACGGCTCGGTCGCGGTCGGGACCGTGCCCCACAGCCGCATCAGCGGCTTGGTGTTCCACAGCGTGCTGCCCGCTTCCGCGATCGACTCGATGCCGACGCCGGGCGCGACGAGATCCGGCTTCGCCTGGAAATCGATCGCGCTCGGTCCGCGCGAACTGAATCCCGCGACCGTGTCGTCCGACCGATCCGTCGTGCCGTTGTGGCTCGAGGCGCCTACCGTGATCACCCACGGCGCGTTGCCGGGGGCACCGACGCCGCCGTACTGCGGCTGTCCCTCCGCATTCTTCCCAAGATTGCCCGCGGCGGAGACGACGACGATGCCCGCTTCGACGGCGCGCTTCGCGGCGAGCGTCAGCGGATCGGTGTTGTACGACTCGTAAACACCCGCGGCCACCGAGAGATTGAGGACGCGGATGTGGAGCTCGTCCTTGTTTGCGATCGCGTAATCGATCGCGGCGATGACGTTGCTGATATATCCCTGACCCGACGCGTCGAGGACTTTCTCGACCAGCAGCGTGGCGCCAGGCGCGATGCCGCTGCGGCGTCCCTCGGAGTCGTGGCCGTCCCCCGCGATTACCCCCGCGACGTGGGTTCCGTGGCCATAGTCGTCATAGGCGGCGGTCTGGAAGTTCACGAAATCGACGAAGCGCGAGACACGGGCGCTGCCGAGGTCGTCGTGCCAGTTGGCGACGCCCGAATCGATGATCGCGACGCCGACGCCCGTGCCGTCGAACCCGAGGTTCTCGCGGACCCAGTTCGCACCGATGGTGCCGCCCGTGCGCTCCAGCGTTCCCTGCACGCGGCGATCGAGGCTCACGCTCGACACGCCCGGTACGCGCCCAAGCGCGTCGAGCGAGCCGTCGGGAACGTACGCGACCTGACCGCCAACGGACGCGAGGCGGCGGCCGATCGTTCCGCGGAAGCTGCGGATGGCGCGTTCAGCGGACGCGGGGGAAACGCCAGGAGTCAGCCGGAGGATGACGCGCGAGCTGCCACGCGGCACGCGCGCGCGGGCCTGGAGCTCGCGATCGAGCTTGCTTTCACCCGCGGACGGTCTTTCGGCCGGCGCGGCAAAGACCGGCGCGGCCCGAAATACCGTCAGGAGGGCGGCGATGACGACGAACTTTCGGGACATTTCGCAGGGGAGGCGCGGGGCGCCCGGCCCAGCGGTTTTGCAATCTGTCTGCCGAAAACGGTCCAGAAGCACAGTTTCGTAAGCTCATGATTACAATGGCGTTACGTGCTGGGTCTGGTGTTCCCCAAAATGACGCGCGTCGAAGAGTGGTGCGCGCTTGTCCCGTCCTGAGACAGCATCACCAAATTCTGGCGCTAAGTCCTTTTGGGTGAGCTGGCTGCGAGGTGTTCCAGATCGAGCTACGTTTCGGCCCTGGTTGTTCTGTTTCGGGACGGTGGCGGCACCTCTTCGAGGCCGTATTCGACGATCTTGCGGTACAGCGTCCCGCGGCTGATTTCGAGCACCGCCGCTGCCTGCTTCTTGTTCCAATTGACGCTTTCGAGCACGCGCGAGATATGCACGCGCTCCGCATCCGCGAGCGACGGGAGGCGCTCCCGCGAGGACTCGACCGGCGTTTCCGCGGCGTGAAGGAACTCGACGTCAGTGCCGCGAATGACACGTCCCGGTGAAGACAACGCCGCGCGCGAGACGGTGCTTTCCAGCTCGCGGATGTTACCTGGCCAGTGGTAGTGCATCAGCAGCTCGGCGGCTTCTTTCGAGAACGACTTGCCATCGAGGGGGAGTCCGTTCGCGGCGCAGTAACGCGCCAGGAACCGCTGCGCCAGAACCGGGATGTCGATCGTGCGCTCGCGCAGCGACGGCAGCCGGATCGAGAACGCGTTGACGCGGTAGTAGAGGTCTTCGCGGAAGCGCGTATCGCGCACGAACTGCTCGAGCGGGCGGTTCGTCGCGGAGATCAATCGGAAGTTCACCTCGATCGACGTATTTCCGCCGAGGCGTTCGAAACGGCGTTCTTCGAGCACGCGCAACAGCTTTGCCTGCGCCATCAGCGACATGTCGCCGATTTCGTCGAGGAAGAGCGTGCCGTTGTTGGCGAGTTCCAGCCGTCCGGGCTTCCGATCGTGCGCGCCGGTGAACGCGCCTTTTTCGTAGCCGAAGATTTCCGACTCGAACAGCGTGTCGGGCAGCGCCGCGCAGTTCACCGCCTGGAAGCGATGCGTGCCGCGGCGGCTCAGTTCGTGGATCATTCGCGCGACGAGCTCCTTGCCGGAACCCGTTGGCCCGAGGATCAGGACCGAGATGTCCGATTTCGCCGCCGTGCGGATCCATTCGAAGATGACGAGCATCTTCTCGTCGCGCCCGATCATCTCGCGGAAGCGCTGCACCGCGGGGGAGCGGTCTTCGCTGCTGACGGTCGCGCGCCGCTCGAGGAACTCGTCGAGCAGTTCGTGCAGCACGTCGTTGTCCGGCTGCACGAAGCCGTACTTCGGCGCGCCGGGGCCGGCGGTCTTCTTTGCAATCCCGAACGCGTTGAGCTCGCGCACGCAGTTCTCGACGTCGAGCCGCATCCGCCCGAACGTCTGCATCAGCGCTTCGACGTCGAACGATTCGTCGGGACGCGCGCACATGAAGCGCAGGATCGCGGCGCGCAGCGGCGACTGCACGAGTCCCTGGAACCTCGCCGTGACTTCGGCGGGATCCGCGCGCCGCGCGACCATGTTGTCGGCGTTAGACATTCTTCGGCTGACGGTTGGGGCCGTAGTAGTCCGATTGGTATTGGTTGATCAGCCGTTTCATTTCGACCGCATCACGCTTTCTGTGGCCGTGGCACCGCACGGGCTCGGATCCGCCGCTCGTCTCGATCACGACGTTCGAAAAAAACAGGTTCGTGTCGACTTCCACCGACGCCACATGCGCCATGTGGATCGAGTGTTCGCGCCGCCCGAACCACTGCGGCGTGTAGTGAACCACGCTCTCCGGCGTGACTGCCACCTGTGTCGGGAACAGGTGGTTCCCGCGGCTCCAGCGGCTCGCACGGAACACGTGCTCGCCGGACAGCCGGCGTCCGCGCGACCAGACCCACAGGCCGACGAGGGCCACCCCGATCGCGCCCACGCCGATCGTCCAAAGCAGCAGCGTGTTCGTGTCGTCCATACGTTCAAAATACGGCGCGGAAGCGACTTAACAGTCGCTCCTGCGGGCGCCCGGTGTCAAGAGTCTTATCGGTTGGTTGGTGCTATTCTCTCAGAATGCCGTATAGGGCGCCCGGATCGCCGGGTCACGGACCCGCTCAATACCTCCAAGGCAAGCAGATTCGTTACTACCGGCCAAAGGGCAGCGCCGACATCAGACAGTTGATCGACGACGGATTCCAGGCATTCAACGCCGGGCGCCTCTCCGAAGCGTGTCACATCTACGCCGACAAGATGCTGGCGCCCGAGAACGACACGACGGTCGGCCTGACGGTTGCCGGCGCTCTGACCCCCGCGGGACTGGGGGGCTGCGTCATCGAGATGATGGAGCGCGGACTGATCGACTTCATGATCAGCACGGGCGCGAACCTGTATCACGACCTCCATTACGCCCTGAACTTCTCGCTGCACCGCGGCTCGCCGTTCATGGACGACGTCGAGCTGTACGAGCAGGGCGTCATTCGAATTTACGACGTCCTGTTTCCGGCGACCGTCCTGCTCGAGACCGACTCGTACATCCGCGATTTCCTGGTCCGCTCGAAGATATCGGGGACGATGTCGACCGCGGAATTTCATTACCGCCTCGGACTGGATCTTCTCGAGAAGAATCCCGCATGCGCGGAGTACTCGGTGGTCGCCAAGGCCGCGCAGTGCGGCATGCCGATCTACACGTCGTCGCCAGGTGACAGTTCCATCGGCATGAACATCGCGTACCACGAGCTGATGAACAACGGCACGCTGATGATCGATCCGAATCGCGACGTCAACGAGGTTTGCGCGATCATTCTCGCCGGCAAGCAGAATGGCTGCGTGATCCTGGGCGGCGGATCGCCGAAGAACTTCTACCTCCAGGGGCAGCCGACGCTCTGGGAGGTGTATGGCATCCCCAAAGGGGGGAACGATTACTTCATCCAGATCACGACCGACCAGGTCGTCTGGGGCGGTCTGTCCGGCGCGACGCCCGCGGAAGCCGTCAGCTGGGGCAAGGTGAATCCGGGCGTGCTGCCCGACACGGTCGTGGCCTACTGCGACTCGACGATCGCCTTCCCACTGTTCTGCGAATACGCCGTCGGATCGACGCACAACCGGCGGAAGCGCCGGGAACTGGTGCACAAGCGCGACGCGCTTGTGGCCGATCTGCTGCGGCAGGCGCAAGCGGCGAAGACTTCGAAGGCCGACACGGCGAGAGAACCGGCGGAAGTGGACAGGCACCGATGATCGCCGGGACTTCTGGCTTTCGTCCTGCGCCCTGCTTGTATTAATGGGAACGCTTTCGTCCGAGCTGGGACCGCTCGTCGAACAGGTCGCCGACCGACCGCGCGTGTACGCCGATGCGAACATGCCCAACGGCGTTGTCGCATTCATGCGCGAGAAGCTCGGATGGAATGTGCTGTTCGTGCTCGAGCATGACGATCTCCGCCGCGCGCGCGATATCGAACATTTCCGCCTGGCGCGGCAGCTTGGGCGCACGCTCGTGACCCTGGACCGCGATTATCTCGACGACCGGCAGTTTCCGCCCGACGAAGGGGCCGGCGTGATCGTGTTCTGCGCACCGGACGAACGGTGGCTGCGGCGCCTGCTGGCGCGGATGGACCGCGAGCTTTTCAGGGCCGCCGACGCGCGTGCGCTGCCGCTCGAGCGGCGCAAGGTGGAGTGGCACATCGATGCTCAGCCTGGGTCTTGACCTGTCGGAACGTCCGGCGCGCGCCGTCGTTATCGACGAGCGCGGACAGGTGGTCGCCCGCGGCAGTGGCGATACGGCGGCGCACGCGGCAGGCTCCGTCATGAGCGCCAAGACGCCGGAGCGCGCCGGTGTGGCCTCGGCGGAACCTGGCGAGAAGACGGCGGTCTCAGGCATCAAGTCGATCACCCGGTGCACTGCCGGCGCTGCGGCCATCGCCGCCGAAGCGTGGCTCGGCGCGGCCCAAGGTGTGCAGCACGCCATCTGCCTCCATATCGGCGACGAGGTTTATGCCGGCGTCATGCTCGACGGAAAGCCGTGGGGTGGCGCACATAACCGTGCCGGTGCCGCGGCATGGCTCGCGCTCAATCCCGTCGAGCGGCAGGACTACCGCCGGCTGGGAAGTCTCGCAGCCGAAGTGTCCGCGCGCGGAATCGCGCGGCGCCTCTCGTGGCGCATCCAGGCGGGCGATCAGTCGCGCGTCCTCGAAGCAGCGGGGGGATCGCTCGACGCGATCACGGGACAGCACGTGTTCGAAGGTGCCCGCACCGGTGACGGCGTCGCAATCTCCGTCGTGCGCGACACCGCCAAATACATCGGCATGGCCGTCGCGACCCTTGCGGCCGCGATCGATCCCGACGTCATCATCATCAGCGGCAGCGTCGCGGCGGCGGACCTGATGCTCGAACCGGTCCGCCAGGAGTGCGCCCGCCGGCTTCCGCCGGACGCGATGCACGATCTGCGGGTCGAATTTTCCACACTTGGCGCCGACGAGGTCGCGATCGGCGCGGCGCGTCTCGCTTTCATCGCGCCGGCATGATCCTCCTGTCCGGCGCTGACCTGGTGCTGCCGGATCGCGTGCTCGCCGGCGCAACGCTCGTTCTCGAGGGCGATCGAATCGCGGAAATCCTTTCGTCTGAAGCTAAGGATCTTCCGCCTCAAGGCGGAAGCCACTACACCGAGGACACTCTCAGTCTCGACTTCCCCGATCACTACATAGTCCCTGGCTTCATCGACGTGCACGTGCACGGCATCGAAGGCACGGACGCGCTCGATGGCGGCAGCGCGATCGCCACGATGGCCGAACGCTTGCCGCGTTACGGTGTGACCGCGTTCTGTCCGACGTCAATCGCCTGCGATCCCGCGACGCTGCGACAGATGCTCGCCGGCGTCCGCCTCGCGCGCACGACCCGCCCTCCCGGCGGCGCGCGCGTGCTCCCCGCGCACCTGGAGAGCAATTTCATCAATCCTGAATACAAGGGGGCGCAGCCGCTCGCATGTCTGCGAGGCGTCACACTGCGGCCTGAGGGCACCTGGTCCGGCGCTGAAGTCCTCGACGAGATCGCCGCGGCAAGGCCTGACGTCGGGATCGTCACGCTCGCGCCGGAACTCGATGGCGCGCTCGAACTGATCGCCGACCTCGTGTCGCACGGCCACCACGTGTCGCTCGGGCACTCCGGCGCGACCTACGAGCAGGCGCTGGCGGGAATTCGCGCTGGCGCGCGACAGGCGACGCACCTGTTCAACCGGATGCCGGCGCTCGGTCACCGCGTGCCCGGCCTCGCCGGAGCCGTCCTCGAGTCGGACGAAGTCGTCGCGGAGCTGATCTGCGACGGCGTCCACGTGCATCCCGCGATGATGCGCGCCGCGCTCGCGGCGAAGCGACCAGAGCGAATCATGGCCATTACCGATGGCACCGCCGGCTCCGGACTGCCTAAGGGTTCGCGGGTCACGCTGGGCGGCTATCCGATCACGATTCGCGACGCCGCGTACCTGGACGACGGCACCATCGCGGGTAGCTCGCTGACGATGGATCGCGCCTTTGCGAAGCTCGTTTCGCAGGTGGGCCTCAGTTTGTCCGACGCCGCCACCGTCTGCGCGACCACGCCCGCCCGCGCACTCGGGCTGCAGGGCTTCGGGGTGGTAGCCGCAGGTGCCGTGGCCGACCTCGCCATCCTCGATCTCGACCTGAACGTTGTGCAAACCTGGGTCGCGGGCACTCTCGCGTGGGAACGAAAGCAGAACTTCAGAACTCCAGAACCCCCTTTTTCGTAGGACTCTGTATGAAATCTGTACTCCCCGCTGTCTGCGCGGCAGCGCTCCTGCCGCTCGCGTTGGGCGGCTGCGTCGTCGTCGACTCCCAGGGACACATCGCGCGCGATGAGAAGCGCTTCACGATTACAGGAACGCCTGAGCTGAAGCTCACGACGTTCGACGGATCGATCCAGATCCGCTCCGCGGACACGAAGACCGTGCTCGTCGAGATCGAGAAGCGCGGGCCGACGCAGGAAGCGATCGACGAGCTGAAGATCGAAACGAAACAAGACGGGGACCGCATCGAGATTGAAGTGAAGCGCCCGCCGAAGGACATGGTGCTGCTGGGCATCGGTCGGATGTCGCCCACGGCGAGCCTGATTGTCACGATGCCGCGCGACGGTCACGTGACGGCGCGGAGTGGCGACGGCGCAATCCGTATCGAGCGCGTCCGCGGACGGCTGGATCTGCGGACCGGCGATGGCAGCATCCGCGCGAGCGAAGTCGCGGGACAGATGACGATCGCGACCGGCGACGGCTCGGTCACCATCGACAACGCCGAAGGAGACGTCAATATCGATACCGGCGACGGCAGCGTCAGCGTTGCTGGAAAACTGGGCGGCGTGAAGCTGCACACCGGTGACGGCGCGATCACGTTTCGCGCGGAGCCGGGCACCGTGATGAACGCAGACTGGTCGCTGGTTACCGGAGACGGTGGCATCGTGCTCTACCTGCCAACAGACTTCGGGGCGCAGCTCGACGCGCATACCGGCGACGGAACGATCAGAAACGATCTGAAGATCCAGAACGAGAACAGTGAATCAGAGCGCCGTACTCTGCGCGGCACGCTCGGTGCCGGAGGCAAGACGCTCACGATCCGGACCGGCGACGGCGGCATTCACCTGAAGGTCAGTTAGCACGCTCAGCGGATCGGCGCGCTCTCGTACCGCGTCGGATCGATCACACCTGCCTGCCTGAAGGCGTCGCGCCGCTCTCTGCATTTGCTGCAGCGGCCGCAGTGCAATCCCCCGCGTGGCTGCATGCACGACAGCGTGAGCTCCAGCGGCACGCCGAGCTCCACGCCTCGACGGATCACATCCGCCTTGCTCAGCGACGCGAACGGCGTCGCCACCTCGATCGACATCGACAATCCGAGCGAAAGCGAGGTGGCTGTGGCGGCGAGGAATGCCGGCGTGGCATCAGGGAAGGGATTGCCGGCGAGCTGCCCCATCAGCAGCCGCATGACGCGAACGTGCTGCTTCGACAACGCTGCCGCCATGTATACCGCGGCTTTCGAGAGCAGGATGATGTTCCGTCCATGGAGGTACACGTCTTCATCCGGTGTATCGAATGCCGGCGCGACACCCCGGACCGCCCAGTAGTCGGGCGGGAAGACGTCACGCATATCGAAGGCGAGTTCGACCGGAGGATCGACGTGGCCGGCGAACGGCGGCCGCGAGAAAAGCCGCGCGGCCATCGCGCGTTCTTCCGCCTCCCACGCGAAGCCGACGCTGATGTACAGCGTGCGCACCGCACCTTCACGTGCCGCTTGTGCAGCGAGCACTGCACTGTCGAGCCCGCCGGAAAACAGCACGCCGGTGGCTTTATACTCGTGAGACATGTACCTCGTGACCAAGCGCATCGAGTTCTGCTACGGACACCGCCTGCTCGACTATGACGGCGTGTGCAAGCATCCGCACGGTCACAATGCGTCCGTCGAAATCGACGTGCGGACCGACAGCCTCGACAATCGCAACATGGTGGTCGACTTCAGCGACATCAAGCGGATCGTCAAAGGCTGGATCGATCGCGAACTCGACCACAAGATGATTCTGCGCCAGGACGATCCGCTCGTCGAGCCGCTGCGGAAGCTCGGCGAACCGATGTACCTGCTCGAGAGTAATCCCACCGTCGAGCGCATCGCGAAACTGATTTTCGACAACGGGCGCGAGCTCGGTGTGGACATTCAGTCCGTTAGAGTCTGGGAAACCCCGACGTCCGTCGCGACGTACTCACTTCACGAACGGTAATTCGTACGACACGTACCCGAACACGCCGACCGACGCGTCACCACTGACGCGTGTGATCGGCAGTGCCGCGCCAAGAACCAGCTGCGTGTCCTTGGCCACGTTCCATCCGCCGCGCACTCCCGGAGACAGAGTGAACGCGCGTGTCCGTTCGACGATGCCGGGTGAAGTCTCATCGGCGTCGAACGCCAGGACGGACTCGAGCATCAGATTCAGCATCGGCCTGAGTCGGTAGATCGCGCTTCCGGCGAGCGTAGGCGAGACGAGATCGACGCGCTCGCCGCGCGGCAGCCACGTGAAGCCGCCATTCCAGTGAAAGTAGACGTCGCCGTGCTGCTTGCTGAACGGGAGATTCACCTGCAGTCCGCCTTCGCCGGCGCCTGTTGACTGCCGTCCCGATGGAACGATGACGCTGACGCGCGGCGAGAACGCGGGATGTCCGCCGGCTTCCTCCAACGCCTGGAACCGGTAGTTCAGATAGACATCGCCAAAGCCTGACTTCGACCCGACGGATTCCGCCGCGACCGTGTAGGAGAGCTGATGCCGCTGCGCCGGCGCCGGCCACTCCTGCGTAAACGTGAGCTGCCAGTCCCCCCCCTCGTGCCTCATGCCGAAAATATTCTGGAAGATCCCGCGCTCCTGGTTGAACGCTTCCTCGACGAAGAATGAGTTGTCGAGAATCTGGAACGGTTGCGCTGCCGGCTGCGGCGCCACCGTTTGCGCGAACCCGGCCGCCGCGAACGCGAGAACGATGGTGGCGACCGTCGCCAGTTGCACGAGCACCTTCGACGCGGCACGCGCGCCGATCGTGATCGCGCGCTCTTTGCGGCCGCGCACGCGCACGCTGTCCGCTGCCGCATCCCGCTCGATCACTTCCACGGTCTCGCCCGGCTTCAGATCGCGGCGTTCAACGAAGTGCAGGAACTCCGGGTCCTGATCGGTCACGCGCCGCACCGTCACCGGTGCATTCAACGGGCATGTGAGCAGTGTGTCGAACGGACGCCGCTCGAGTACTCCCTCCGCGTCGGGAATCGGATCGCCGTGTGGATCTGCTTCCGGACGGCCGAGCATTTCGTCGATGCGCTCGATCAGCCGATCCGACACCGCGTGCTCCAGCAGTTCGGCTTCGTCGTGGACCTCGGTCCAGCTCATGCCCATCACTTTTACCAGGAACAACTCGATCAATCGGTGACGCCGCACGACCAGCGCCGCGAGCTTCTCGCCGGAAGGCGTCAGGCGCACGCCGGCGTAGGGCTCGTACTTCGCCAGCCCCGAGTCCGCCAGCGTCTTCACCATCGTCGTCGCCGTTCCAGGCACGACGCCCAGGGCGGCAGCCAGCTGGCCCATCGGCACGAGACCGGTCCGTCGTTCGAGGTGCAGCTGCGCCTGGAAGATCGCCTTCAGGTAGTTCTCAACAGTCGGGGAGGGGAGCGCCATTTGACTTCGTATAATAGAATTATGTATTTTGATTTGTCAAAACTATTACTATCGAAGGATATCAAAGATGCCGAACCTGTCTCGCCGCTCTCTCCTGAAGCTCGCCGGGTTGGGCGCCGCCGCGGGCACCGCGGCCGTGGCAGGAACCCGGGTATCCGGCCAGGCCGCACGGTCCTACGACGCCAGCGCGCATGCCGCACATGCCATGGGGCCCGTCGGCCGCGTCTCGACCGAGACCTTCGATCCTTCCGTGTTCATGCGCTCCTGGAATTTCGGGCACCTTCCCGAGGAGGAGCGCGGCCGATTCTATCGCGAGACGCTGCGTCCGGACGGCACTCGCCTCCGTGAATACCAGCTCGTGGCGGCCGATCGGGAGATCGAAATCGCGCCGGGCATCTTTTTTCCTGCCTGGACGTTCAACGGCCAGGTGCCCGGACCCACGCTGCGTGCGACCGAAGGGGATCGGGTGCGCGTGACGTTCGTGAACGCCGGCTCGCACCCTCACACGATCCATTTTCACGGCTGGCATCCGCCCGAGATGGACGGCTCGCTTCCGGAGCACCAGGTGCAGCCGGGAGGAAGCTTCGTCTACGAGTTCGATGCGGATCCGTTCGGGATGCACCTGTATCACTGCCACGCCGTTCCCTTGAAACGCCACATGCACAAGGGGCTGTATGGCGCCTTCATCGTGGATCCCAAAACGCCGCGGCCTCCTGCCGACGAACTGGTGATGGTGATGAACGCGTTCGACACGAACTTCGACGCGGAGAACGAGGTCTACGCCGTGAACACGGTCGCGCACCACTTCATGTCCGAGCCGATTCGCGTGAACGTCGGCGCCCTCGTACGGATGTACGTCGTCAACGTGACCGAGTTCGATCTCGTCAACAGCCTGCACCTGCATGGAATGTTCTTCGACGTATTCCGAACCGGGACCTCGCTCGCGACCACCGAGCGAACCGATACGGTGATGCTCTGCCAGGGAGAACGCGCCGTGCTCGAAACCCGCTTCCGCTACCCGGGAAAGTTCATGTTCCACGCACACCAGAGCGAGTTCGCCGAGCTGGGTTGGATGGGCATGTTCGAAGCCGTGGAGGCACGCCGTGCAACGTAATCCTGCAGTCTGGTTCTGGGCAGCGGTTCCACTCGTACTCCTGGCCCTGCTCATCATGGCGATCGTCAGGCTCCAACCCGGCGACACACTGCGTCCGGCGGCGATGCCTCCCGTGGAGCGGCTCACGATTTCGCGCGCCTCGCTCGGAGCTGATGGCATCCGCCTCGCCGTTCTCAACGACGGTCCAGACCCTGTCACCATCGCGCAGGTCACGGTGGATGATGCCTACTGGGCATTCACGAGCACCACTGGTCCGACACTGCGGCACCTGGCCGGAACCACGATTCACGTGCCATACCCCTGGGTCGAGGGTGAAGCCCATCTCGTGAAGGTCCTGACGTCCACCGGGGCAACGTTCGAGCATGAGATCGCCGTTGCGGTCGAGACCCCCCGGCTGACTGCTGCGCAACTGGGAAGTTTTGCAGTCGTCGGTCTGTATGTCGGCGTGCTCCCGGTCGCTCTCGGACTCTGCTGGTTCCCAGTCCTGGCTCGACTCGGACGCGGTGGTCTCGACGTACTGCTGGCCGTAACGATCGGGCTGCTTGGGTTCCTGCTGATCGACGCGGTGCAGGAGGGGCTCGACGGTGCATCGCAGCTGGCGGAATCGTACCAGGGCGTCGCGCTATTTGCGGGCGCCGCGGCCGCGGCATACATGGGTCTGGAAACGACAGGACAGTGGCTGCGACGTGCGCGGGCGCGACGCAGCGGCGGTGCGACAGGTTCGGGCGCAGTACTCGCGCTGCTGATCGCGATCGGCATAGGACTGCACAACTTCGGCGAGGGACTCGCCATCGGGGCGGCATTCGCGCTCGGGGAAGCGGCGCTCGGCACCTTGCTGATCGTCGGATTCACGCTGCACAACACGACCGAAGGACTCGCGATCCTGTCGCCGATCGCGAAGGAGCGCCCTTCGATCCGCTTCCTGGCGCAGCTCGGGCTGATAGGCGGCGCCCCGACAATCGCCGGCGCATGGCTCGGCGGCTTCGTCTATTCGCCGGTCGCGGCGGTGTTCTGCCTGGGCCTCGGGGCCGGCGCGATTGCACAGGTCGTCCATCAACTCTCACGGCAGATCTCGCGCGAGCCTTCCGCACGATTTGCATCGGCGCCAGTGATGCTCGGACTCCTCGGCGGGTTTGCCGTGATGTATGGAACGGGGATGCTCGTTGGCTGACAAACTTGCCTGCGTGTGCCTGCTGCTGTCGCTGTCGTCAGGACCGCAGCCACGCGAGATACGCCTGGTCGCGCGCAACATGACCTTCTACGCTGACGGGAGCGCAGAACCCAATCCAGTGGTTCGCGTCCGCGCGGGTGAAACGGTGCGCATCGTGTTTCGCAACGCCGACACGGGCATGCGCCACGATTTCACGATTCCGGATTGGGGTATCGCGACCCCCGTCCTGGCCGGACGCGGCGAAGCGACCGTGGAGTTTCGCGCACCCGACCGCGGCAGCGCACAGTACAACTGCACGCCGCATGCGTCGATGATGAAGGGTACGATAACCGTGGAATGACGGATCTCCGCGGTGCGCTCGCCTCGCCCGAGACGAAGGCGCGCTACGTGCGACGGCTGTTCGACACCATTGCCGATCGCTACGACCTGATCACCGTGCTGCTCTCGTTCGGCCGCGATCGTTCGTGGAAGAAACGGCTCGTCAATCTCGCGAACGTACGGCAGGGATCGCGCGCGCTGGACCTGGCGTGCGGCACCGGCGACATCGCCTTCGCCCTCGCGGATTGCGGCGCACAGGTTACGGGCCTCGACATCACGCTGCGGATGCTCCGGATCGCGCGTTCGAAGGGCCGCGTACCGTTCGTTGCCGGCGACATGACGTCTTTGCCATTCCCGGACGCAGCCTTTGACATCGTCACGGCCGGCTATGGCATTCGCAACGTCCCGAGGATTCAACCCGCGATCAATGAAATCCACCGCGTGCTGCGACCGGGCGGCACGTTTGTATCTCTCGACTTCGATCGCCCGTCGAATGCGATCGTTCGCGCCGTCTACCTCGGCTACCTGAATGTCGTCGGCTCAGCGCTCGGCTGGCTGCTTCATGGCAATGCGGACACGTATCGGTACATTCCCGCATCGATTTCCCGCTATCCTGGCGCCGCCGCAGTGTCATCGCTGCTCGAGCACTCCGGGTTCGAGGGTTGCCGCGTCGTGGCGCTGCTCGGTGGCTTGATGGCGATCAACGTCGCGCGCTCGCGACCGCGCGCGGACTAGGGTACGATCGCCGGATGGAAGTCTCCGACGTCAGGCGCCGGCTGCGCGGCGCCATCGAGGATGCGAAACGCCGCGCGGCCGACCGGCGCGCCCGCGCCGACGAGGCGTCGCGAGCGTGGCAGGAAGTCCTCCCGACGATCGCCGTGCCCGCGTTCCATGCGATGGCCTCAGCGCTCACAGGCGAAGGCCACCGCTTCAAGGTTCTCACCCCCGGCGATGCCGTGCGGCTGTCGCCGGAGCGATCCGCGGAGGAGTTCATCGAGCTCGTGCTCGACACCGCTCGCGATATGCCGGCGCTGATGGTTCATTCGACGCGCGGCCGCGGGCGCCGCATCATCAGCGTCGAGCGCAGCGTTCGGGAAGGCGCCGCGATCGCGCAGCTTACGCAGGAGGACGTCGTTGGCATCCTCCTCGAAGAGCTCGTACCCTTTATCGAACGGTAAATCCCAGCTCTCGCAGCACCGCGGCCGTGTGTTGACCCAGCGCAGGCGGCGGCGTGCGGATTCTCGCGGGCGTTTCAGACAGCTTCAGCGGTGTGCCGAGCACCTTGATGGGCCCCGCGGTCGCATGTTCGAGCGGAACGATCATGTCGCGCGCGGCCAGCTGCGGATCGGCGAGCGCCTCTGTCACGGTGCGCACCGCGCCACACGGCACTCCTGCAGCGGTCAACGCGGCAAGCACTTTCTCGCGGGTCCAGTTGACGAGAAGCCCCGACAGCTCGTGCCTCAGCACCTCGTAGTTCTCCACGCGCTGTGCATTCGTCACGAAGCGGGAATCCTGCGCGAGTGCCGGACGCCCGAGGACTTCTGAAAGACGGCGGAATTGCTCGTCGTTACCGACGGAAAGCACGAACTCGCCGTCCGCGGCAGCAAACGTGTCATACGGCGCAATGGATGGATGACGATTGCCCATCCGCGTTGGCGTGACCCCGGTGGCGAACGCGCTGGATGCCTGGTAAGTGAGCAGCGATGTCACAGAGTCCAGCATCGCGATGTCGACGCGCTGCCCGCGGCCCGTCCGCTCGCGCACGAGCAGGGCCGCCAGGATCGCCTGGACGGCGAACATGCCGGTGGCGATATCGCCGATCGCCACGCCGAGGCGGTAAGGGGACCCCTCCGGCGCTCCCGTGATGCTCATCAACCCACCCTCGGCCTGGATCATCGCGTCGTAGCCCGCCTCGGCGCTGCGCGGGCCCGTCTGCCCGAAGCCTGAAATCGAGCAGTAGATCAGGCGTGGGTGTTTCGCCGCTATCGCGTCGTATCCAAACCCGAGACGCTCCATCGTGCCCGGCCGGAAATTCTCCACGAGGATGTCGGCCCGCGAGAGAAGCGCTGCGACGATCGGCCGCGAGCTGTCGTCCTTCAGATCGAGCGCCACGCTTTCCTTGTTGCGATTGACGCTCAGGAAGTAGGCGCTTTCGCCGTTCACGAACGGCGGTCCCCACGCGCGCGTGTCGTCGCCGCGTCCCGGCTGCTCGATTTTGATGACTCGCGCGCCGAGGTCTCCGAGCTGCATCGTGCAGTACGGCCCGGCCAGCACCCGGCTGAAATCCAGAACCGTGACGTTCTCGAGCGGCGTCATACTAGGAATATGGCGCTGAAGATCACTGTGTATTCCGGCTCGCGTTGACGCGCGTGCGATCTGGTGAAGGAGTTTCTTTCACGCGAAGGGCACCCGTTCGAAGCGAAGAACATCGAGGAAGACGACACGGCTTATGACGAGCTGATGGCGCTGGGCGCCCGCTCTGTTCCAACAATCGTGATCGGCGACCAAGTCATCACCGGATTCGACCAGGCACGGCTGCGTGCGGCATTGGCGGCAGGCGGCGGCGGATCGTAACCAGGTCGCTGAGTAACGCATAAGCGGTCTGGGTCAGGCTGCCGCTCAACTGGCAGATTGCGACCTCGCCGAGCAGATCGGTCTGCAGGATCAGCGCGTTCGCCATTCCGCGAAGGCCAGCCAGCAAATCAGTTTCGGGCAACTCCACCGGCCGGACCGAGGTCATCACACCGTCAGGCGTGGTGCGCGCGGAAGCAACCAGCCGCACGCGCGCGCCGCGCGCCTTCGCGGCCATGGCTAGCCGTGCGGTCGCCGGCCCGATTCCTTCCCTTTCCACGGCCTGCGGTGTCATTCGCGCGCGCATCAGCACGTTCGCGAGCGCCGATGTCTTCGCCGCGGCGTCCCAGCCGTCAACGTCCAGCGACGCATCCGCTTCCGCGATGCCGAGCGCCTGCATCCGCTGCAACGCGGCGTCGAAGCTCTGACCGTCCTCGAGCGCCGTCAGGATGTGGTTCGTCGTGCTGTTGATGACGCCGCGGAGTCCGGTGATCTGCACGGCCGGCAGCGTCTCGCGCACCAAGTTGAAAATCGGAACGCCGTCCATCACCGCGCCCTCGAACAGGAACGATCTGTCGCGATCGTCCGCGAGAACGCTGAGCTCCTCGAAGGCGAACGCGGCCGGCCCCTTGTTCGCCGTCGTCACGTGACACCCCGCCTGCAATGCCGCGCGCACGTGATCGATCGCCGGCTGCCCGGCGGCGATGTCGAGCATCGTCGTTTCGACGACGACCTTCACCGGGGCGTCCGTGGAGGAGAGCTGCTTGATCACTTCGAAACCATCCGCGGCCTCGATGCCGGGCTGCACGATCGGATGACCGCTCTCGACGTTCACGGCCATGGCGACACCGTCGAGCCCCGACTCGCGAAACACGCTGCCGTGATGACGTGTGGCGACGCCGACGACGCGGCATTCGAGGTCGTAGTCGAGCGCCAGCCAGTCGCGCCGTTCCTCGATCAGGCGCGCGAACCGTCGTCCCACGTGGCCGAAGCCGACCAGCGCGAGATCAGCCCGCATGCATGCCGATGGAAGCCAGGAATTCGCCGATGAGCGTCAGCGCCGACGCGAGGTAATCCGGGTCAGAGCCGAAGCCGATGCGCAGGTAGCCGTCCATGTCGAAGTAATCGCCCGGCACCACGAGTACGCTGCGCTCATCGCGCAGCCGTTCGGTGAGCTCTGAGGATCGGAATGGGTGCTGGTGCTTCACGAACACGATTGCGCCCGCTTCCGGCGCGATGTGGCTCAATCCGTCCTGCTTCTCGATCCATCGGCGCACGAGCGGGTAGTTCGTGCGGATGATGCCGCGGGTCCTGGCCAGCAGGATTTCGCGTCGTTCGGGAGTCAGCGCCGTCCGCGCGAGGCGATCGTTGATCCCGCCGGGCGCGATTGTCGTGTAGTCATGGATTGCCCAGAGGTCCGAGATCAGATCAGGCGGCGCCACGCTCCATCCGATGCGGAGTCCCGGCAGGCCGTACGCCTTCGACAATCCGCTCGATACGATCGCGCGCTCGTAGCGGCCCCATACGGTAGGCGTGTCGTCGGCCACGCGTTCCGCGCCCCGATAGATCTCGTCGCCGATCACCCAGGCACCGACCGCAGATGCGATCCGGCAAATTTCATCGAGCGCTGCCTCTTCGACGCGCGCGCCCGTGGGGTTGTTCGGGTTGCACAGCAGGATCGCCCGCGTGCGCGCGCCGACCAGGTCCTTCAACTCGTCCAGGTCCGCCATCCAGCGCGCATCTTCGCCCGTGCCTGTCTCGCGCAGGCGCCACGGCCGCACTGTGGCGCCGAGCGCGCGTGCAAGCCCTGAAGCCTGCATGTAATTCGGCGTCATGAAGACGATCTCGTCGCCCGGCTCCACCAGCCGCATCAGCAGCACGCAGTTCGCTTCGGAGCCGCCGTTGGTCACCTGCACGTGCTCAGGCGTCGCGCCTGGATACATCGCGGCGATCAGCTCGCGCAGTTCGACGGTGCCGTTGGTCTGCGGGTATCCGAGCTCGTGTTCCAGGAGCGCGTCGCGCAGCTCGGTGGTGTCCACCAGCTCGGCGACGCGCAGCGGATGCACGCCACTTTCGGACACGTTCCACGCGACCCGGTTTTCCCAGATCGACTGAAAACGTTCGAGCGCGAACGTTTCGAGTTTCATCGGGCAAGTGTAGTCGAAAAGCATCATGCGCTATCCTTCTTGACACACGCGATGAGCACCGACCTCGCGCCCGAACTGGCGCTGATCCCCGGCGGCGAATTCCTCATGGGATCCGACGACGCCGAGGAGGACGAACGCCCGATCCACCGGGTGCACGTGGACGACTTCTTCCTCGCGGTGCAGCCGGTTACGAATGCCGACTACGCGCGCTTCGTGCACGACACCGGCCACCGCACGCCGGCGATCTACGAGCTGCCGATGGTCGTGAAGGCCGGCGGCGCCGAACGCGAGCACGCATTCCGGCAGGCGGGGGCGCCATACGTGTGGCACGACGTCATGCCTCCGGCGGACCGCGCCGATCATCCCGTGTGCCTCGTCCGCTACGACGATGCCTCCGCGTACTGCGCGTGGCTCTCGGCCTCAACCGGACGCATCTTCAGGCTGCCGACCGAGGCGGAATGGGAAAAGGCCGCGCGCGGAGGGGCGGAGTCCAAACGGTATCCGTGGGGAGATCGGCTCGATCGCAACCTGGCAAACTTCCTCGTGGATCCCGCGTTGAAGCCGACGCACGGAACCACGCCGTGCCGCTCATATCCGCCGAACGCGTACGGTTTGTTCGACATGGCGGGGAACGTCTGGGAGTGGGTGCACGATTGGTACGACGCGCGTTATTACGGGACCGCGGGCGCGCGCAACCCCACCGGTCCGCCGCTCGGGCATCTGCGGCTGCTTCGCGGCGGCAGCTGGCTGGTCGCGGACGTGCGGATGCTGTCGTGCAGTCACCGCCACAAGGTGCCGCCCGACACATACTCGTACGGCATCGGATTTCGCGTCGCATGTTCCTTGTAGCTTCCGCCTGGTGATCTCATGAAACATCTTTCGGTAACTCTTGCCATCTGTGTTCTTGCCGCTGCTTCTTCATTCGCGCAATCAGCAACGCAGCCGCCGCCGCCGCCGCCCGCCGTGATTGTCACGAATGGTGAAGGCATCATCAAACAAGCGCCGGATCGCGCTTGGGTATCGATTGCTGCGGAAAGCCGCGCGCGCACGGCCCAGGATGCGCAGCGGATGAATACCGATGCAATGACGGCGGTCGTCGACAAGATCAAGGCAGCCGGCATTGCGGCCGACGCGATCCAGACCACCGGCTACAACCTGCAGCCCGAGTTCGACTACGCGAATGGGAAGCAGACGTTGCGCGGATACGTGGCGCGCAACCAGGTGCAGGTCCGGGTCGATGCGCTGGCGAAGACCGGTGACATCATTGCGGCGGCGGTCTCGACGGGCGCGACGAACGTCAGCGGCGTGCGTTTCGATCTGAAAGATCGGGACTCGGTCGAGCGGGAAGCGCTCAGGCTGGCGGTGCGCGATGCGCGCCGCCGGGCCGACGCCGCGGCGAGCGGCGGTGATGTCGCCATCGAGCGTGTGATCCGAATCGAGGAGCAGCGCGACGTGGTGGACGGTCCGCGGCCCATGCCAATGGCGGCGATGCGCAATGAGGCCGCGCAGGCCGCGGTGCCGATCGAGGCGGGCGAGATTGAGGTCAGGGCCCGCGTCACCCTCACAGCGGCGATCAAGTGAACCGCTACACTAGCTGCTGACCTCTTCTATCAACGATTCCTGGACGGGAGCGCGGAGCTCCGGCGCGCGAGGTTCGCGCACTTCGATTTGGACAGGATCCAGGTCGGGGATTTCCTTTGCGGCGCTCACGCCGAGCTCACGAAACTTGCGCGCCGTGACGAGCACACGCGACTCCAGTGACCCGACGAACCGGTCGTACGCGGCGCCCGCCTGTTTGAGGTTCATTCCAACCGACTGGATGTTTTCGGCCATGACCGAGAGCCGCTCGTAGAGCTCAGTACCGAGCGCGCGCACCTCTTCGGCGCTCTGCGCCATGCGCTGTTGCTGCCACGCCGATGCGACCGTTCGCAGCAGCGCGAGCAGCGTCAGCGGCGACGCAGGAATCACCCGCTGGTCCGCCGCATAGTCGAAGAGCGCCGGATCGTACTGCAGCGCGGCGCTGAACAGCGGCTCGCCGGGAACGAACATCACGACGAGTTCCGGCGTCGGCGTGAACTTGGCCCAGTACGTCTTCGTCGAGAGGCCCTTGATGTGCTCGCGCACCTGGCGCGCGTGATCTTTCATCAGCGCGTCCCGCCGCGCGCCATCGGTATCGACCGCGTTGAGGTAGGCGTCGATCGGCACTTTCGAGTCGATCACGATGCACGAGCCGTTGGGCAGGCGGACCGTCATGTCGGGAATCGATCGCCGACCCGTCTCGTCCTCGATGAAATTCTTTTCGCTGAAATCGCCGCAGAACTGCGCCATCCCGGCGCGTTCGACGATGTTGCGCAGCTGGATTTCCCCCCAGCGCCCGCGCTGGTTCGGCGACTTGAGCGCGTTGACGAGCGCCTGCGTCTGCTGGCGCAGCAGCTCCTGCGTCTCGCTCACGGAGCGAAGCTGTCCTTTCAACGCGGAGTGCTCGCGCTCCGTCTCGCGCAGGTGCGTGCCGAGTTTGTCGAGCGACGACTTCACGGGCTCGAACGAAGAGCCGGCGAGCTCGAGGAACGACTGGTTGTTCTTGCGCAGCGCGTCCGACGATAGGGCGGCGAATGTTTCGCTGAGCGACGCACGCGTCTGTTCCACGAGCGCGAGCTTCTCAGCGGATCCGCGGCGTTCCGCGGCGAGCTCGGCGGCCAGGGAGGCGGCGCGCCGTTCCGCGACGAGCGCCCATGCGGCCGCCGCGGCGCAGAGCGTGCCGAGCACGAGAAGCGGGGTGATCACGATGCACGAAGTTTAGGCGAAACCGCCCGAGATCACAATGGATTCGTGCCGCGCCTTCCGCGCCTTCCGCGGCGGCGGCTTATGATCACCTGAATGGATCACGCCCAGCTGAGCCCGCGCGAGCGCGAGCGATACAGTCGGCACCTGCTGCTGCCTGAGGTAGGCAACGAGGGGCAGCGGCGCCTGAAGGCTGCCCGCGTCCTCTGTGTCGGCGCTGGCGGCCTCGGTTCACCGGCGGCACTCTATCTCGCCGCCGCAGGCGTGGGCACGATCGGGCTGGTCGACTTCGACGTCGTCGACGTCAGCAATCTGCAGCGCCAGATCATCTACGGCGCGAACGACGTGGGCCGCTCGAAGCTTGAAGCGGCGCAGGCGAGACTCGAGTCGCTGAATCCCGAGGTGCGCGTCGAGACGTTCGAGGCGCGCTTCTCGGCGGCGAACGGAAAGAAACTCGTCGAGGCGTTCGACGTCGTCCTCGATGGCACTGACAATTTTCCCGCGCGATACCTCGTCAACGATGCCTGCGTGCTGTACGGAAAACCCAACGCGTGGGGCAGCATTTTCCGCTTCGAAGGTCAGGCGTCGGTATTCGCCGCGCCCGGCGGCCCGTGTTATCGCTGCCTGCATCCGGAGCCGCCGCCCGACGGGCTCGTGCCCAGTTGCGCGGAAGCGGGCGTGCTTGGAGTGCTGCCGGGTATCATCGGCACGATTCAGGCGACGGAAGCGATCAAGTGGATTCTCGGCGTCGGCGAGCCGCTCGTCGGCCGTTTCCTGATTTACGACGCGCTCAAGATGCGGTTCCGCGACCTGAAGCTGCCGAAAGATCCCGATTGCCCGGTGTGCGGGACGCGTCCAACGATCACGGCGCTGCGTGAATACGCGGCGCCCTGTTCGCCTGCGGTGGCGGAGATGACGGCACGCGAACTGAAGGCGCGCATCGACGCGGGACGCGTACCGGTCATCCTCGACGTCCGCGAACCGGCAGAGGCTGCGGAATCGCGCATCCCGGGATCCCTGCTGATTCCCCTCGGCGAATTGCCTCGGCGCCTGGACGAAATCGATCCCTCCCGCGAGATCGTCGTCCACTGCAGATCCGGCGCGCGGAGCGCGCGCGCGGTGACGCTGCTGCGCGGCAAGGGCTATACCCGGGCGGTCAACCTCTCGGGCGGTATCCTCAGCTGGCTCAACGAAATCCAGCACAATTAGCACCTCGAGCGCGCTTAACCCCTTTAGCACGACGCGCGTAAGTGGTAATATAAGACTCTTATGGTCGGTGTTTAGAGCCGATGCTTCAAATCAGTGAAAACGCGGGGAAGCTGATCCGGAAAATGACCGCAAAAAACGGCATCCCGGACGGCGGACTGCGCATCGGAATCAAGGCGGGCGGCTGCTCCGGACTCAGCTACACATTCGCCTGGGAAGCGGCGCCGCGCGAAGGGGACCGCGTCTTCGACGGTCCGGATGGATCGAAGGTCTACGTCGATCCCCGCAGCTTCCGATTCCTTGACGGCACCACGCTCGACTACGACATGAGCCTGGTCAGCAAGGGATTCATCTTCAACAACCCGAACGCAAAATCATCGTGCGGGTGCGGAACCTCGTTCAGCGTTTAGACGAAAGCTGCCATGAGCACAGCAACTGAGACCATCGAACAACTCGCCAATCGCGAGTACAAGTACGGCTTCATCACCGACGTCGAGAGCGAGTCGATCCCGAAGGGACTCAATGAGGACGTCGTGCGGCTCATCTCGAAGAAGAAGAACGAGCCCGAGTGGCTGCTCGAGTGGCGTCTCAAGGCGTATCGCCTCTGGCTCACGATGAAGGAGCCGAGCTGGCAGAACGTCAAGTACGACCCGATCAACTACCAGGACATCATTTACTACTCGGCGCCGAAGAAGAAGAAAGCGCTGAACAGCCTCGACGAAGTCGATCCCGAGGTGAAGGCGACTTTCGACAAGCTCGGCATCCCGATCGAAGAGCAGAAGCTCCTCGCGGGCGTCGCGGTAGACGCCGTGTTCGACAGCGTCTCGGTCGCGACGACCTTCCGCGACAAGCTCGCGAGCATGGGGATCATCTTCATGTCGTTCTCCGAGGCGGTACAGCACCACCCGGATCTGGTGAAGAAATATCTCGGCTCCGTCGTGCCGCACACCGACAATTTCTTCGCCGCGCTCAACTCCGCGGTGTTCAGCGACGGCTCCTTCGTCTACGTGCCGAAGGGGGTCCGCTGCCCGATGGAGCTGTCCACCTACTTCCGCATCAACGCGAAGGACACGGGGCAGTTCGAGCGCACGCTGATCATCGCGGACGAGGGCTCCTACGTGAGCTATCTCGAGGGCTGCACGGCGCCGATGCGCGATGAAAACCAGCTCCACGCCGCTGTCGTCGAGCTCGTCGCGCACGACGATGCGACCATCAAGTATTCGACGATCCAGAACTGGTATCCCGGCGACAAGGAAGGCAAGGGCGGGATCTACAACTTCGTCACGAAGCGCGGTCTGTGCCAGGGGCGGCATTCGAAAATTACCTGGACGCAGGTCGAAACCGGTTCGGCGATCACCTGGAAGTACCCGGGCTGCATCCTGCAGGGGGACGGCTCGATCGGCGAATTCTATTCGGTGGCGACGACGAACAACTGGCAGCAGGCGGACACCGGCACCAAGATGGTGCATCTCGGGAAGAACACCCGCAGCACGATCGTGTCGAAGGGGATTTCCGCCGGCCACGGCCAGAACACGTACCGCGGCCTGGTGCGGATCGGCAAGAACGCGTCGAACGCCCGCAACTACTCGCAGTGCGATTCGCTGCTGATCGGCGACAAGTGCGGTGCGCATACGTTCCCGTATCTCGAGATTCGCAATACGTCGGCGAAGGTCGAGCACGAAGCGTCCACGTCGAAGATCGGCGAAGACCAGATCTTCTACTGCCGCCAGCGCGGCCTGCCGACGGAAGACGCCGTCAACATGATCGTCAGCGGCTTCTGCAAGGAAGTGTTCCGCGAGCTCCCGATGGAATTCGCGGTGGAAGCGCAGAAGCTCCTCAGTGTCAGCCTGGAAGGATCGGTCGGCTAAAACACCCAACGACCAACTCCCAACTACCAACTCCCAACTACCAAGTTGTGGACTTGGGAATTGGGAATTGGGAATTGGGAATTGGGAATTGGGAGTTTGTTGGTGAGCACGCTCGATATCAAGAACCTCCACGTAAAGGTGGAAGGCAAGGAGATCCTGAAGGGGATCGATCTTCACGTGAACGTTGGCGAAGTGCACGCCATCATGGGGCCGAACGGGTCCGGCAAGAGCACGCTCGCCCGCGCCTTGTCCGGTCACCCGGAATACGAAGTCACCGCCGGCGAGGTCCTGTACGAGGGGAAGGACCTGCTCGATCTAGATCCGGACGAACGCGCCCGTGAAGGCGTGTTCATGGCGTTCCAGTATCCGGTGGAGATCGCCGGCGTCAACAACTCGTACTTCCTCAAGGCGGCGCTGAACGCAAAGCGCAAGCACTACGGACAGCCCGAGGTCGACGCGATGGAGTTCATGCAGCTGGTGCAGGAGAAAGCGAAGCTGCTCGAGATCGACAAGTCGATGCTCACGCGCGCCGTCAACGAGGGCTTTTCGGGCGGCGAGAAGAAGCGCAACGAGATCTTCCAGCTGGCGCTGCTCGAGCCCAAGCTCGCGATTCTCGACGAGACCGACTCCGGGCTCGACATCGACGCATTGAAGCTCGTCGCGAACGGCGTCAACGCGATGCGCTCGCCCGATCGCGCCTTCATCGTCGTGACCCATTACCAGCGCCTCCTCACCTACATCGTCCCCGACTTCGTCCACGTGCTGAGCGGCGGCAAGATCGTGAAGTCGGGCGGCAAGGAACTCGCCCTCGAGCTCGAGGCCAAGGGCTACGGCTGGATCGACGCGGCATGAGTCACGTAGCAGAAAAGCCCACAGCGTTCTCCAGCGCGCTCGATCGCCGGCCACAGGGGGGCCCGCGGTGGCTCGACGATCTTCGATCGCGCGGCGCGGCGAAGTTCGCGTCGCTCGGCATCCCGACGGTCCGTGACGAGGAGTGGCGCTTCACCAATGCGAGCGCTCTGGGCACGATCGATTTCGTGCCCGCCGGGGCCATCTCGGGAGCGGCCGAGCGACTGAACGGTTTTCCATACACCGACGCGCCCGTTCGGCTCGTGATCGTCAACGGGCGGTTCGACACGACTCTGTCGCGGATGAAGGGGTTGCCGTCCGGCGTGCACGCCGGTTCGCTCGCGGTCGCGCTCAGGGATCACGCGGACGTCGTACAGCGCTACTTCGGCCAGCTCGCGGACTTCACCAGCCGCAGCTTTGCCGCGCTGAACACCGCGTTCGTGCAGGACGGCGCGTTCATTCACCTGGCCGAAGGCGCGGTGGTCGACACGCCGATCCACGTGATTTTCGTGTCGGGCGCCGACGGTTCGACGGTCATGGCGCACCCGCGCACGCTCATCGTCGCCGGGGCGAACGCTGAGGCAAAAATCATCGAGAGCTACGTCGGCACTTCCGGCGAGATGTATTTCACGAACGCGGTGTCGGAAATCTTCGTCGGCGATAATGCCGGGATCGATCACTACAAGGTGCAGCGGGAATCGCTCGACGCGTTCCACGTCGCGAGCCTTCACGCGCACACGTCGCGCAGCTCGCGGTTCTCGTCGCACTCGTTCGCGCTTGGCGGGAAGTTCGTGCGCAATGACGCCGTTGCGATCCTGGACGGGGAAGGGGGCGACTGCACGCTCAACGGTCTCTACCTGTCGGACCGCGACCGCCTGATCGACAACCACACGATCATCGATCACGCGAAGCCCCACTGCGGCAGCCACGAGGTCTACAAGGGGATCCTCGGCGGCACATCGCGCGCGATTTTTAACGGCAAGATCATCGTCCGCCAGGACGCGCAGAAGACGGACGCGAAACAGACGAACCGCGCGCTGCTGCTGACGGACGGCGCGACGATCAATACCAAGCCGCAGCTCGAGATCTTCGCGGACGACGTGAAGTGCACGCACGGGGCGGCGATCGGACAGCTCGACGACGATGCGATCTTCTACCTGCGCGCCCGCGGCCTGACGTACGCCGAGGCGCGCGACATGCTCATTCACGCGTTTGCCGGCCAGGTTCTCGATCGCGTCCAGGTGCAGCCGCTGCGCGCCGCCCTCGAGGCGGAGCTGTTCGAGCAGCTCGCGAAGGATCTCGCGGAAGTCGACGGGAAGAAATGATCGTCTCAGGTCCGCGACCCGCTGCCGCCCCGATCCTTGATGTGCAGCGCGTCCGTGCGGACTTTCCGATCCTTCAGCGGACCAGCCGCGGCAAGGCGCTCGTCTATCTCGACAACGCGGCGACGACACAGAAGCCGCAGGTCGTGCTGGATGCGATCGCGTCGTACTACACGAACATCAACGCGAACGTGCACCGCGGCGTGCACGAGCTCAGCGAGCGGGCGACCGAGGCGTACGAAGCGTCGCGGGAACGTATCCGACGCTTCTTGAATGCGGCTTCGACGCACGAAATCGTCTTCACGCGGAACGCGACGGAGGGAATCAACCTCGTCGCGCACAGCTTTGCGCGTCCGCGCCTCAAGCCTGGGGACGAAGTATTGATCTCCGCCATGGAGCACCACTCGAACATCGTTCCCTGGCAGCTCGCGTGCGAGGCGACAGGGGCGATACTCAAGGTCGCCCCGATCGACGACAGCGGCGAGTTGGTGCTCGAGGCGTTCGAGTCGCTGCTGACGCCGCGAACGCGAATCGCGGCGATCACGCACATGTCGAACGCGCTGGGCACGATCACGCCGGTTCGTGAGATCGTGCGGCTGGCGCACGCGCGGGGCGTGCCGGTACTGATCGACGCATCGCAGGCGGCGTACCACATGCCGATCGACGTGCAGTCGCTTCAGTGCGACTTCCTGGTCGCTACGGGACACAAGCTGTACGGCCCTACCGGCATCGGCCTGCTTTACGGCAAGGAACGTCATCTCGAGGCGATGCCGCCATTCCTCGGCGGCGGCGACATGATCAGTTCGGTGTCGTTCGAGCGCAGCACGTGGAACGTTCTGCCATATAAGTTCGAAGCGGGCACTCCGCACATCGAGGGGGCGATCGCGCTTCATGCGGCGCTCGATTACATCGAGTCCGTCGGCTTCGACGCGATCGGCGCGCACGAGCAGGATCTCCTGGCTTATGGCACCAGCGTGGTGCAGGGCATTGACGGCGTCCGGCTGATCGGAACGGCGCGCGAAAAGGCGAGCATCCTGTCGTTCGTCATGGACGGCGTGCATCCGCACGACATCGGCACGATCGTCGATGGCGAAGGCGTGGCGATCCGGACCGGGCATCACTGCGCACAGCCGGTGATGGAACGGTTCTCTATTCCGGCCACGGCGCGGGCGTCGCTGGCAATGTACAACACGCGCGACGAAATCGACGTGCTCGGTCGCGCGCTACGGCGGGTCCGAGAAGTGTTCGCCTGATGTCCGACCTCAGCGACCTGTACCAGGAGGTCATCCTCGACCACAATCGCCGGCCGAGGAACTTTCACGCGCTCGCCGACGCCAGCCACATCGCCGAGGGTTACAACCCGCTCTGCGGCGATCGGCTGACCTTGTATCTGAAGGTGACCGGGGACACGATCGAAGACGTTTCGTTCGAAGGCGCAGGCTGTGCGATCTCAAAAGCCTCCGCGTCGATGATGACGGATGCGCTGAAGGGGCGCACAGTCGCGGAAGCCAACGCGCTGTTCGAGCGTTTCCACCGGATGGTGACGACGCCGCCGGATCAGCGCGTCGAAGATATGGGGAAGCTGTCGTCGCTGGCCGGCGTGCGCGAGTTCCCGGTACGCGTCAAGTGCGCCAGCCTCGCGTGGCATACGCTGAAGGCCGCGATGAACAAGGAACGGCGTACGTCGACGGAGTAGAACCAGTAAGCCGTGCAATGAAGAATTTGCCGATGCAGCCGCAGGACATGCCCCCGACGCCGGATGCCGGTCATGAGACCGAGGGTCTTGTTGCCGATCCCGCGAAGACGGACGCGCTGCGCCCGGCGATCACCGCGGCGCTCAAGAAGGTGTATGACCCCGAGATCCCGGTGGATATCGTGGAGCTCGGGTTGATCTACGACGTCTTCGTCACGGGCGAGGGCGTCGCAGCCATTCGCATGACGCTGACCGCGCCCGCGTGTCCGGCCGCGCAGGTGCTGCCCGGCCAGGTGGGCGAGGCGGCGAAGAGCGTCGATGGCGTGACCGACGCGAAGGTCGATGTCGTATGGGAACCGGGCTGGACGAAGGACCGGATGTCGGATGCAGCAAAGCTGCAGCTCGGCATGTGGTGAGCAGAGAGGCGCGCACCGCGCGCCTCGCTAGAGAGTGGCGCGGGGCATGGGGCCCCGCAAGCGACCGAACCGGGGTCCGGGGCAGAGCCCCGGGTTGAGAAATGCTGCGATTGTCGAAAAAAGCGGATTACGCCCTGATGGCGATGAAGCACCTGGCGCGCAAGCCGGACTCGTCCGCGTCCACGAGCGCGCGCGAAATCGCCGAGCAGTACGACATTCCCGTCGAGCTGATGGCGAAGGTCCTGCAGCGCCTCGCGCGCAGCGGCCTGCTCACGTCCCACCAGGGCACGCGCGGCGGCTACACCCTGTCGAAGGCAACACCGTCGATCTCTGTCGCTGACATCATCCAGGCGATCGACGGGCCGCTGACAGTGACGGCCTGCTCCACCGAAGACGAACAGTGCGAGCAGTTCACGAAGTGCAACGTCCGGGACCCGCTGTGGCGCATCAAGGATCGAATCCTCGCCGCGCTCGCGGCGTGCTCGCTCGCGGAGATTTCCAGCGACGCACCGCTGGCCGACCCGTCGGTCGTGCCCGTCACCCTCACCCGCGGATTGCGGTAGTCTTCGTGCAGGAGGCAAGCTCCTGAACTCCTGAACTCCTGCGAATGACAAGCAAGCCTCTGTACTTGGACTATCACGCGACGACGCCCGTGGACCCGCGGGTGCTCGCCGAAATGCTGCCGTTTTTCACGGAGCGCTTCGGCAATCCGCACAGCAAGCAGCACGCGTGGGGATGGGATGCGCGGGACGCCGTCGAGCAGGCGCGCGCGCAGGTAGCCGCGCTGATCGGCGCGTCCGCGTCGGAGATCGTCTTTACCAGCGGCGCAACCGAATCGAACAATCTTGCGATCCGCGGCGCGATGGCGGCGAGACGCGATCGCGGACGGCACGTCGTCACCGTCGCGACCGAGCACAAGTCCGTGCTCGACGTCTGCAGCGCCCTCGGTCACGAGGGATGCGACGTGACCGTTCTCGGCGTCAGCGCATCCGGACTGATCGACCTGGACGAACTTCGTCGCGCGCTGCGGCCCGACACGGTCCTGGTGAGCGTGATGGCGGCGAATAATGAAATCGGCACGCTCCAGCCGATGGCCGCGATTGGGGCAATCATACGCGAGCACGGCGCGCTGCTGCACACCGACGCGGCGCAGGCAGCCGGAAAGATCCCGCTCGACGTGCGCGCGATGAACATCAACCTGCTGTCGCTGACGGGGCACAAGTTCTACGGACCCAAGGGGTGCGGCGCCCTGTACATCCGGAAGATGAAACCGCGTCTCGTGCTGCCCCCGCAACTCCTCGGCGGCGGCCAGGAGAACGGCCTGCGATCCGGCACGCTGAACGTGCCCGGGATCGTCGGGCTCGGACGGGCAGCGGAGATTTGTCGTGTAGAAATGACCGGGGAGGCGGCGCGACTTCGGGCGTTGCGCGACCGCCTGCTGGAGGGCCTGTGCGCTCGCGTGTCCGCCGTTCGCGTCAACGGCTCGCCGGACCAGCGCCTTCCGCACAACCTGCATGTCAGTTTCGACGGCATCGAGGGAGAGGCCCTGCTGATGGCGCTCGGCGACCTCGCGGTTTCCACCGGCTCCGCGTGCAGCTCGGGTAGCCAGGCCCCTTCCCACGTTCTCCAGGCGATCGGCGCGACATCGCAGGGGGCCGGCGCGTCCGTGCGGTTCGGACTCGGCCGTTCGACCACGGAAGCCGATATCGATTTCGCAATCGACAGGGTAGCGACCGTCGTCACGGCCCTGCTGGCAACGACCTTGCTCTCTCGCTGAGCGTGCTCATAGTCGTTTCCAATCGCGAGCCCTACCTCCATCAGGCAGCCGGGGACGGATCGATAGAGGCCGTGCCGACCACCGGCGGGGTGGCGGTGGCGCTCGACGCGTTGATGCGCGAGCGTGGCGGCACGTGGATCGCGCACGGTGCGGGTGATGCAGATCGCACCGTCTCCGACGAATCCGATTGCGTCCGCGTTCCGCCGGATTCCCCGGCCTACAACCTTCACAGGATCTGGCTCACCGAGGAGGAAGAAGCGCGCTACTACGGCGGCTTCTCGAACGAAGGTCTCTGGCCGTTGTGCCACATGGTGCACGTGAAGCCAATCTTCCGTGCGGAGGATTGGGACGCCTACCAGCAGGTGAATCGCCGCTTCGCAGAAGCCGTGGCCGCCGAACTGGCGGACACCAACACGCCGGTCTTCATCCAGGACTATCACCTCTCGCTCGTGGCCGGCGAGTTGCGAAAGTTGAAGCCGTCGGCGCGCACAGCGATCTTCTGGCACATCCCGTGGCCCGACCCGGATCGCCTCCGCATGTGCCCATGGCGCCGCGAGATCGTGGAGGGCCTCCTCGCCAACAACCTCATCGCCTTCCAGGTCGAAAGGGATCGGCGCAACTTTCTCGCCGCCGTGCGCGAAGAGCTCGGCATCGAAGCGAAAGACAGCCTCGTGAACTTCGCCGGGCGTGAAGCGCACGTAATCTCGGTGCCGATCGGCGTCGACTTCGACCGCATCAGCAATACCTCGCGCGACCCGCGCCTGCTCGTCGAGCGCGATCGTCTCCGCCGTGAGCTTCACCTGGTTGCGCCAATCGTCGGTATCGGCGTCGATCGGCTGGACTACACGAAAGGCATTCCCGAGCGTCTGGAAGCGATCGATCGGCTCCTGACCGAAACACCGGAGCTCGCCTCGCGCCTGCTGTTCGTGCAGGTTGGTGTGCCGTCGAGATCGAGGCTGCAAAGCTACGCGGAACTGGAGGTTGAGATCGACGCGAGGGTTGCGGACATCAACACCCGGCATGGGAGCGGACCGGCCGACGGACCGATCCGTTATCGGAAGAACGCACTGAAGCTCCGGCGCCTGATCGCTCTGTATCAGCTCGCGGACTTCTGCATCGTCAGCTCCCTCCACGACGGGATGAACCTCGTGGCGAAGGAATTCGTCGCCGCGCGGCATGACGAGCAGGGCGTGCTGGTGCTCAGCGAGCTCGCCGGCGCCGCGCAGGAGCTAAAGGACGCGATCATCATCAACCCGTACGATGCGCAGGGCTTCACGCGGGCCCTGAAGCAGGCGATTGAAATGCCGTCCGATGAGCGGCGCGAGCGCATGCGCCGCCTCCGCCGCGTCGTCGCGGGCCGGAACATCTTCGCGTGGGCTTCCGAGATACTCGAAAACCTCCAGAAACTACCGGGCAAACGCCCGTGGTTCGGCCGGGTTGCATGACAATGCGGTAATGCAGGCCGAGGTCGTCGTCCAGGAGCTCGCACAACGCCGCCGTGGGCGGCACCTGCTCCTGCTGTTCGATTTCGACGGGACCCTCGCGCCGTTCAATTCAGACCCGGACGCGGTGTATCTCGCACGCGACGTGGCGCACCTGCTCGGCAGGCTTGCATCGACACCGCACGCGACTCTCGGGATCATCAGCGGCCGCCGGTTGCCCGATCTGCGGAGGCGACTGAAGATTGCCGGCGACGTCTATCTCGCGGGGTTTCACGGTCTGGAGATCCAGGCGCCCGCGGAATCGTTCATGCATCCGGCCGCAGCCGCCGCGACTTCCACGATGCAGGCCATCGCAGCCACGATGCGACCGCACCTCGCGGAACTGCCCGGCGTGTTCATCGAGGACAAGCTGTTCTCGATCGCGCTGCATTACCGCGAGGCCGCTCCGGCGGTGCGCGTCGTCGCGATCTCGCGGTTCATGGACGCCGCGCGCGATGACGTAGACGCGGGGCGCCTCAGGCTCCTTCCGGGTTCGTGCGTCGTCGAACTGCTGCCTGGAGCAGCGTGGCACAAGGGGAGCGCGCTGCAATGGATTCGCGAGCGCATCGAGCGCCTTCATGGTCCGACGTTCACCGTGTACGTTGGCGACGACGTCACCGACGAAGACGCGTTCCGCGCGGTCGGACCCGAAGGCGTGACGGTCTCTGCCAGCGAGCGCGCCTCGGGTGCCGAGTACAGCGTGAATGGACCGGACGGCGTGAAGCGTCTGTTACACTCGTTGGATGGCGAAGAGGATCACCGTCGCGCATAGTCCTGATTCGGACGATGCGTTCATGTTTTACGGTCTTGCCTCCGGCGCAGTCGATACCGGTGGCATCGAGGTCGACCAGGTCCTCTCGGACATCGAGACGCTCAATCGCGCCGCCTTCGAAGGCAAGTACGAAGTCACTGCCGTTTCCTTTCACGCATATGCGCATTTGATGGACAAGTACGCGCTGCTTCCGCACGGCGCGAGCATGGGAGACAATTACGGCCCGATCGTCGTAGCCCGTGAAGGCGGTGTGCGCGAGGTGAAGGGACACAAGATCGCGATCCCGGGCACCCTGACGACCGCGTACCTGGCGCTGCAGCTCTACGAGAAGGACTTCCAGCACGTCGTTGTGCCGTTCGATCAGATCGAGCAGTTTGTTGCTGCCGGCAAGGCAGACGCCGGCCTGCTGATCCATGAAGGACAGCTCACCTACAGTGACAACGGCCTGCGAAAGGTCGTCGATCTCGGCGAATGGTGGGCAGAGAAGACCGGCGGATTGCCGCTGCCGCTTGGCGGCAACATCATCCGGCGCGATCTCGGGCCCGAAATGATCCGAAAGGTGTCGAAACTCCTGCACGACAGCATCGCGTACGCGCTGTCACACCGGAAGGACGCAGTCGAGTACGCGCAGCAGTTCGGCCGCGGGCTGGACAAGGAAAAGACCGACAAGTTCGTCGGCATGTACGTGAACGACCTGACACTCGGCTACGGCGAGCGCGGACGCAAGGCGGTCGAGCGCCTGATGACCGAAGCCTTCGAAAAGGGAATCATTCCGAAGCGCGTGCCGGTGGAATTCGCCGCGTAACGACGATCAGGGCTCCGCGAGCACCAGGTCCCCGTAGACGAATCCCTCACGCTCCACGATTTCACCGGTCGTGACGTCAATCGGCCGGGAGAACATCGGTCCCGCCGTCGCGCACGTGTGAAACTCGCCGCGCTCCGCGCATGGATCGACTGTCGCCGGCAGTCTCTCCAGCAGCGACTCGTCGAACTCCGCGCCGATCAGCTCGCGCGGCATGACACGCGGATCGAGCGTGGAGATCCGTGCTTTCAGCCCGCCTGCCATCATCTCGCGCGCAAGCACGGGTGTCGGTTGTCCCCATAAAGGAAACAGCGGAGCGAGTCCCGTCACTTCGAGACGGTCCTCGCGATACTTCCGCACGTCTTCCAGAAACAGATCGCCGAAGGCGACGTGGGTGAAACCGTCCGCTACGGCACGCTCGACCGCACCGCGCAGCCGCTGCTCGTAGATTTCATTCGTGCACGGCCAAGGCAGCGGAATCGTGAACAGCGGCAGCCCCGCCGCGGCCGCCTGCGCGCGCAGGACCTCTTCGCGCACACCGTGCATCGACACGCGCCCGGCGCTTTCGTTCAGCGACGTCAGCAGGCCGCCGACCTCGCCGATGCCGTCGCGGCGCAGCACGTGGAGCGCCCACGCGCTGTCCTTGCCGCTGCTCCATGACAACAGAATCTTCACTGGAAGACCTCCGGGTGCAGCGCCCGCGCCATGGCGGTCGTTCCTTCAACTATGCGCGGCCCGGGAATGACGATGCGGTCGTCGAAGAGGAAGTGCAAGCGGCCGTTGCGGACCGCGGGCACCGAGGCGAGCGCCTTCCAGACGCTCAGCTCGGCCTGTCGTTCGCCGGCAGGAAACGCGCTGTTCGCGGCGCGTGTTTCCAGGATGACCTCCGGACGTGACGCGAGGATCTGCTCCGTGCTTGCCTGCACGGCCTGGAGCTTCATGTCGGCAAAGACGTTCGTGCCCCCCGCCACCGCCAGCATGTCGTCGAGGAATCCGATTCCCCCGCTCGCGTAGATTCCGCGGAGGCTGAGTCGCTCGCGACCGAAGACGAGCAGAGTGCGCGGCCGGGGCCGATCTTTGACTCGGGCGCGGATCGCATCCAGCCCTCGCTCAATCGCTGACGCGAGGTCCCTGGCACGCGCCGCGTCGCCGGTCCTGTCGCCGAGCGCGCGAATCGTGGCGGTGACATCGGGCAGTCCGGCATGCCGGTAATCGAAGATGCCCACGCCCGCCTTGGAGAGCTGTTGCTTCAAGTCATCCTGGCTGCCGTACACGACGACCAGGTCCGGTTTCAGCGACAGGATCCGTTCCACGTTGGGGTCGAGCAGCGCGCCCACGGTGGGCAACTTCTTCACCTCGGGCGGATACGTATCGTAGCTGCTGACCGCAACGACGCGAGGCCCCGCACCAATTGCGTAGAGCATCTCGGTTACCGCGGGCACGAGGGAGATGATCCGGCTCGGGGGGGATTTGGGAATCTCGGAATTTGGAAATGTGGAAACCGCGCGAGTGGCCGCAACGAGGCACAACAGAGCCGCGGCAAGGAACGGAACTAACGCCTTCTTATAAGTAGCCATAAAAAGAACGGTCCACCGATCATTGCCGTGATGATGCCGACGGGCAACTCGACCGGCGCGAAGATTGTTCGCGCGACGACGTCGCAGGCGACGAGGAATGCCGCGCCGAACAGCGCGGCCGCGGGCAGCACCAGACGGTGATCCGGTCCCACGAGCAGCCGCACGAGGTGCGGAATGATGATCCCGATGAACCCGATCGGTCCGCCGATCGTCACCGCGGCCCCCGTTGCGAGAGAGGCGCTCAGGAATGCCGCCCGCTGCGCGCGCGTGACGTCGAGGCCGCGCGAATCGGCACTCTCCGGTCCGAGCGAGAGCAGGTTCAGCGGGCGCGCCAGCCACGCAAACACCGCGAACGCGATGGCGATTGCAGGTACCGACGCCACCAGCGGCTGGTAGCTGCTGATGTCGAGATCGCCCATCAGCCACCGCAGCGTCCTGTACACGTCCGCAAAGCTGGCGAAGTACTGGACGAACAGGATCATCGCGGAAAAGAACGCGTTCATCGTCACTCCCGCGAGCAGCAGCACCGTCGTCGACAGCCCGCGGTGACGCGCCTGCGCGAGCGCGTAGACGATGGCGACCGCCGCGAGCGATCCGGCGAATGCCGCGACCGGGACTGCGGAAATTCCCAGGACCGCGATCGACCAGTTGAACGAGATCGCCAGCACGGCGCCGAGCGCGGCGCCCGTCGATACGCCCAGCGTAAACGGCGTCGCAAGCGCGTTTCGCAGCAAGCCCTGGAACACGACACCGGCCGCGGCGAAGAGGGCTCCCACCGTTGCGCCTGCCAGCGTGCGCGGCAGCCGCGCGATGAAGAAGATCTGCGCGTCCGTGTTGTCGGCGAACGGAATGGAGAAGTCGAACACGCGCCGGATGTCGATTGGCGTCGGCCCGACGAGCGGCGCGAGCAAGAGGGTCACGAACGTCAGCGCGCCGAATCCGAGCACCGTCCTGACGAAGCGGCGCTGCAGGCTCACGCGGATCCTGGTTCGCTGCGGCCGGTCGGCACGAGCACGCGTCGTCCGGATGCATGACGCACGATGTCCACATCGACGCCGTACACCTTGCGGACGTTCGCCGGTGTCAGCGCCTCGTCCGCCGTGCCTTCGGCGACGACCTCGCCGTCCCGGATCAGCAGCACGCGCTCGCACAGCGACCCGGCGAGCGCGAGATCGTGCGTGGAGATCACGATCGCCACGCCACGCTCCTCGTGCAGCCGCTTCAGCAGCGCCGCAACCTCGAGCTGGTAGCCAAGGTCGAGCGACGCCGTCGGTTCGTCCAGCAGCAGGTAGCCTGCTGCATCTTCCGGCTGAAGCCGGAAGCTACAAGGGTCAGGGGTCGGGTCAGGGTGCGTAGCTTCGGTCGGGTCAGGGGGTGTAGCTTCCGCCTTTAGGCGCAAGGACGACGAGACGCGGAAGACTTGAGCGAGGGCCGTCGCGATGACGACCCGCTGCTTCTCCCCTCCGCTGAGCGTCGCGAAAGGGCGATCTTTCAGGTGCAGCGTCCCGGTCGACGCGAGCGTCTCGTCGACAACGGCAATGTCGGACGGTCCCTCGATTTCAAACGGACCCAGGTGCGCGTAGCGCCCCATCATCGCGACTTCAGCGACGGTGTAATCAAAGGCCAGCTGCGTTTCCTGCGGAACGACGGCCATGCGCCTCGCCAGCGCGCCGCGCGACAATCCGGACAGCGGAGCGCCGTCAAGCGTGACGACGCCCCGTTGCGGATGTCGCGTGCCTGCCAGCAGGCGCAGAAGTGTCGTCTTGCCGGAGCCGTTCGGACCGAGGATCCCGACGAGACCGCCGCGCGGCACAGAGATCGTCACGCCGCGGAGCACGGGCTTCTCCTCGACGTAACCGAACCAGACGCCGGCGGCGGAAAGCACGTTCAGAACCTGGCGCGCAGGCCGGCGCGAAGCGCGCGGCCGAGGACCGGGTATCCGAGCGGCTCCATGTGATCGCTATCCGCCAGGTTGTCGATCGCGCCAGTCACAGAAAGCGTGCGTGTCAGGCGGAACGACCCGCGAACGTCCCACAGGCCGTAGCCGTCGTTCTCGAGGATCGCCGGTTCCAGCGCCGAAAAATCGCTGTCGACGCGACGGCCGACGATCGATCCCGACAGGTCGAGCGAGGCGCGCGAGCCGTTCCACGCAAGTCCGATGAAACCGGAGTGGCGCGGACGGCGGAACGCCCAGTTGCCCTCTTTGAATACCGCGCTGTCGGACGTGCTTTCGAGGATCTCGGAGCCGGTGAACGTGTAGCCGGCCTTCGCCCGCAAGCCGGAAGGCAGCGCGACGTCGCCGCTCAGCTCTGCGCCGCGCGCGGATGTAAGACCGATGTTGAAATATTGCGAGAAGAACGTTTCGGAGTCCGTCTTCAACGAAATGATGTCGCGGTATCTATTGTCGAACCAGCTGAAATTCACTCGGACCCGGTCGGCCGCGAGCCGCTGTTCGATGCCGACGTCAACCGCGCGGGTGCGCTCGGGCAGGAGATCGGGATTTCCCTGAAAGTAAGGGGATGGACTGAACGACTGCAGCACCGTCGGTTCCTTGATTCCGCGTCCTGCACTCGCACTCAGACGAGTCGCGCCGAGCGAAGAACCGCCGGTACGGAGGAACCACGCGGCCGAAACGCGCGGAACGGTCGTGTTGCCGAAGCTGTCGTTGTGCTCGAAGCGCACGCCGGCTGTCACGAACAGCCGCGACCACAGCGCCTGGTGCTGCAGCATCACGCCGACGTTGTCGCGCGACGCCGGGACCGTCGTCCCGGCCAGCGCGTCGCGCAGATCCGCGCGCTCACCGTCCCAGTCCACGAGTGCGGTCTCGACGTGCGTGCCGGCACTGTGCGTAGCGACCGTGCCATCGACCTGGTAGCTTGCGTGGCGGCGCCGCAGATCAGTGCGGCTGTCGTAGGTGAAATCGGGAAACGCGAACGGCGCCGTCCGCCCTTCGAACGCCGGCGTGGAGGACGGATCGACTAACAGATCCGCCGACCTCTGGTGCGAGATGGCAAGCCCGTACGACGCGTGCTGCTGCAATGGCCCGACCGCCTGGTCGAACGACAGGCCGAAGATCCCGTCGTGCCGCCGGAAAAAGGCATCCATGTCCGCGCGACCGAATGCCGTCTGGCCGGGCACGCCGGTCTTCCCCTGTTCCGCACGGCCGATGAATCGCAGCGTCGAGCCGCGTGCGAGCGACGCCCCCGCGGATCCAGACAGAGTCAGGTTCCGGAACTCGTTATTCGGCACCTCGTTGTCCGTTGTCAATCCCGCGACGTCCGCCGAGTAGTCTATGCGCTGCGCCTTGCCCGACACGCCGGCTGATACCCGCGCGGTCGAGAAGCTTCCGCCCTCGAAGCTCACGCGTCCGTCCGGGCGGAGCGTTGTACCGCGACGCGTGAACAACTGCACCACCCCGGTCATCGCATCCGATCCGTAGAGCGCCGAGTTCGCGCCGCGGACGAATTCCACACGCTCGAGATTCTCCGTCGTGATGTTGCTCATGTTGAACGCGCCGCCGGGTTCGTTCAACGGAACGCCGTCGAGCAGCACCTTCGTGTAGTTGCTCTCGCCGGCGCGCACGAACAGCGAGGTCACCGATCCCGGCGCCCCGCTGCGCACGACCGTGACGCCCGGCGACTGCCGCAGGAGGTCGGCGAGCTGAGGTTCCTGCCTGCGCTCGATCTCCGCCGCATCGAATACCGTCACGGCAGACGCGACCTGGCTCGCGGGCGCTTCGGTGCGCGTTGCCGACACGACGATAGATTCAGTGACGGGCGCGAGCGCGAGGGTGATCTTCACCGGGGCGCTCGCATCGCACTCAGTCGTCGACGCTTGAAACCCCGTCAGCGATGCATGGAGCCGACAGCCGTCCGGCGCATCGTCCACGCGGAAGCCGCCGTTGGCGTCGGTGAA
>WNGB01000404.1_pt1 | contig 70915 bp, 57 predicted proteins | sample 5400681 | NCBI WGS metagenome assembly WNGB01 (sample SAMN13153367, study PRJNA577476) | soil metagenome | isolation source: 115 cm soil or saprolite under grassland replicate 2 | place: USA:California | collected 2016-06-15 | reverse complement strand
TCTTCGACAATTGGCATGCTCACGCGCACCTCGCTAGGCTGTTCAGATCTGCTTTTGGATGCGAATGATTATACTGTAGACGCTGGTAATTCGGTAATTGTGCTCTGAGGTTCGTGCTACAATACTGGAAACACTACCTGAAAGGAAGCTGCGCGATGGTCGATCAAGAGCTTATCGAACGCGTGACACGGCTCCCGGTATCTCAACGACTGGAGCTGATCGAGCTGCTCACCCACTCGCTGCGCGAGGATCTGGTGCCACAGCCGACTATTGCGACGGAAGATGCGGTGGACACGGTGAACCGTCTGTTCGGCATTCTTCGAACGGATGATCCGCCCCCAACCAACGAGGAGATCAAGGAAGATTATACGAATTATCTGATTCAGAAGTACTCATGATGCGCATCCTGCTCGATACCGATGTCGTCCTCGACTTTCTGCTCGCGCGCCAGCCGTTCGAGCAGGAGGCACGCGCGATCTGGATTGCATGCGTTCAGGGTCGTGTCGCGGGCTACATCTCACCGATCACGCCGGTCAATGTGCCGTGATCCAGGTGGCTCATGCGCTGCCGATGGCTGACTTCGAGGACGCTGTGCAGGCCGCCGCAGCTGCGGCGGCTGGTCTCGACGCACTAGTTACGCGTAATACCAGAGACTACAGCGCCGCGCCGCTGACGATCCTCACGCCCGCTGAGGCGCTTGCGCGCCTGGCATCCGCCGGACAGCTGCCACCGTCACTGTAAAGTCCGCTCGCACCTATAGCATGCCCGCAAATCCGAGCGCTCGCCCCGCAACCGGTGCTATAATGGGTGACGCCCCGTAGCAGGGGCACGACGAGAGGACCACGCAAGAGGAATACGTCGATGTTCGATGATAAGCCGCATCATGAATGTGGCGTCTTCGCTATCTACGCGCCGGACGAAGACGTCGCGCGGCTGACTTTCTTCGGTCTGTATGCGCTGCAGCATCGCGGCCAGGAGAGCGCAGGTATCGCTGTTGCGAATGGCCGGCGGATCAATATCTATAAGGAGATGGGGCTGGTCGCGCAGGTGTTCGATGAGGAGAATCTGCGTCCGCTCCAGGGCCACCTGGCGATTGGCCACACCCGCTATTCGACCACCGGCTCCTCGAAGCTGCAAAATGCCCAGCCGTTTATGCTCGAAAGCGCGCTTGGGCCGCTGGCGGTGGGCCACAACGGCAACCTGACCAACGCGTACGATCTGCGCCAGGAGCTGCTGCATCGCGGCGTTGGCCTCACATCCACCAGCGACAGCGAGGTGATCACCCAGATGCTGGCCGGCGGCGAGGGCCGCAGCTGGGAGGAGAAGCTGCGTGTGTTCATGGTGCGCGCACAGGGGGCCTACTGCCTGACGGTGCTGACGCGCGATACGGTCTTCGCCGTGCGCGATCCATGGGGGCTGCACCCGCTCTGCATTGGGCGGGTCGGCGAGCACGGCTGGGTGGTGGCCTCGGAGAGCTGCGCGCTGGCGACGATCGGCGCCCAGTTCATCCGCGAGGTCGAGCCGGGCGAGATCGTGGCGATCGGCGAGGATGGCCCGCACACAGTGGCGCGCATGCCGGCGCCCACGCGGGCGATGTGCCTGTTCGAATATATCTACTTCGCGCGCCCCGACAGCCTGGTCGAAGGCCAGACATTGCACGCCGCGCGGGTGGCGCAGGGGCGCGAGCTGGCGCGCGAGTCGCCCGCCGACGCCGATGTGGTCATCCCTGTGCCCGACAGCGCCGTGCCGGCCGCGATTGGCTACGCCCAGCAGTCGGGGATTCCCTACACCGAGGGCCTGATCAAGAACCGCTACATCGGCCGCACCTTCATCCAGCCCGACGACCGGCTGCGCAAGGTGGGCATTCAGCTCAAGTTCAACCCGCTGATCGATAACCTGGCCGGCAAGCGCGTGGTGCTGATCGACGACAGCATTGTGCGCGGCAACACCTCCGGCCCGATCGTGCGGCTGCTGCGCGATGCCGGCGCGCTCGAAGTGCATATGCGCGTCTCCTCGCCACCGATTCGTCACCCCTGCTTCCTGGGCGTCGATATGGCCACCTACCCCGAGCTGATCGCGCATCGCATGAGCGTGCCCGAGATCCAGGATTTTCTGGGCGTCGACAGCCTGGCCTACCTCAGCCTCGACGGCCTGATCCGCGCGACCGGCCACGCCGACGCCGGGTTCTGCACCGGCTGCTTCGTGGGCAAGTACCCGGTCGATATTCAGCTGGTCGAGAAAGAGACGTTCGAGCGCTGAGCGAGTGACAAGATGACAAGATGACAGGTAGCATCTTATCATCTTGTCATCTTGTCACTATTGTAGGGGCAGTGGCTGTGTGACCGCTGACAATCTCCAATCTCGGCTCCTCGCGCTCTACGACGCGCTCTCCGTTCACTTTGGCCACGAGCCGCACTGGTGGCCGATCGTCAGCGACACGCCGCAGTTCGAGATTCTGATTGGCGCGGTGCTGGTGCAGCAGACGCGCTGGGAGACAGTCGAGGCGGCGGTGCGGCGTCTGCGCGAAGCGGGGCTGCTCGACCCAGCGGCGCTGGCGGCGGCCGACCCGGCGGCGCTGGCGGCGCTGCTGCGCCCGTGCGCGTTCCACACCCAGAAGGCCCCCGGCCTCCAGGCGATCTGCCACTACCTGGTGGAGCGCTATGCCGGCGACATGGCCGCGCTGCTGGCCCAGGCGCGCGCGCCACTGCGGGCCGAGCTGCTGGCGCTGCCACGGATCGGCCGCGAGACGGCCGACGCGATCATGCTGTTCGCCGGCGGCCACCCGGTCTTCATCGTCGATGCCTACGCGCGCCGGCTGTTCGGGCGGCTCGATCTGGCGCCGGGCTTTGATTTTGCCCGCGCGCCCTACGACGCAGTGCAGGCGCTGATCGAGGGAGCCCTGACCGACCCGATTGTAGATTGTAGATTGCAGATTGCAGAGTATGCTCCCCCAATCTACAATTTACAATCTCCAATTTGTAATTTTTGCCGCAACTTCCACGCTCTGATCGTCGAGGAATGTATCCACCACTGCCTGGCGACCAACATGCGCCAGGATCGGCCGGGCGCGCGCCGTGTGTTCGTCGACCCGCGCAAGTGCGCTGCCCACTGCCTGGCCTGCCAGGGCTGCCCGCTACGCGGGATGTGCGCGACCTACCGACGAAGGACGAACGACGAAGGACGAACGACGAAGGATGAGTGACGAGTGACGAAAGATAAGTGACGAACGACGAACGACGAATGACGAATAACGGTAACATCTCTTACTGGAGGCATAGCGATATTTTCCTCCCATCTTGTGCTTCGGTTTTTCGCTCGCAGAGCGAAAAACCGAAGCTGTGAAATAGCTGATACATCCAAAGCCCCATGCGGTGCCAAATAAATCGTGGTACACTGCCGTCAAGCGCGGTGCAGCCGCGCCCCGTCCGCGGAAAGGGCCGAGCCCACTGCCACCGAATACGTGTAATCCAGCCTTCTTTCTGCCTGTGATTGCGGACATCAGGCGCGTATGAAAGGAGGTGGGATATGCCCCGTGCATTGCCACCCAACCCCAGCCTGGAACAGCTCAAGCACCAGGCGAAAGATCTTCTGAAGACTTCACGCGCGCTCGATCTCCAGGCACTGCTGCGGATCGAGCAATATCTGCCCGATCGCGCTGCGGTGGCCACGCTGGCGGATACCCAGCTGGTGATCGCGCGCGAGTATGGGTTTGCAAGCTGGCCGCAGCTGAAGCGACAGATCGAGGCGCTGGTGGCGCAGCAGGCTGTGGCCTTGGAACAACCGCGTATCGTGCCCCGTCGCGAGAGCCTGCACAAGCTGCGCATCCGGCAGATCGCGGAACACATCACTGAATCGGCCGCAAGCGGAGCAATCAGTCAAGTGTTGGCGGCGCTGGTCATCCCGGCCCGCGATATTCTGGCGCTACGCGAATATCTTACCGAAAGCGGAGGCTACACCCGGCTGGTGGACGCATTGCTCAATGGCGTCGATCATCCGCATCCCAGGGTGCGCTTTTTGGTCGCGCAGGCGATGGATCACTTCGCCGATGCGCGCTGCGCCGCGCCGCTACGCGCAATGCTGCGCGATCACGTGCCACGAGTGCGCTGGGCTGCGCTGCACTCGCTCACCTGTGAGGCCTGTAAGCTGGCGCCGATCGCGCAGAATGATGATCTGGCCGAGCTGGTGATCGAGCTTGCGCTCCAAGATCCAAGCATTCGCGTGCGGCGCGCGGCCACCTACGGCCTGGGCGGCGACTGCTACGATCCGCGCGCCGTCGCGGCGCTTGAGCAGCTGCTGGCGCACGAGACCGACGAAGCGATCCTGCGCGGCGCGCGCTGGGCGCTGAGTAAGCAGCGGCGGCTGGCTGCGGGGGAGTAGACGTATTCACATTTCCCGAAATTGGACGCGGACGAACACGAACGAACGCGGACAAATGGTTGGTGTCCGTGTTCGTCCGCGTCCCGTGTATCCGAAGAGTGAATTGTTATTGAGTTGGACGGACGACCGACGACGGAAGACGCATTCTGCCTTCGTCCTTTGTCTTTCGTCCTTCGTCAGTGGTCGGTCGTCAGCGCCCGATGCTACAGCTGGGCCACATTCGCCGCTGGCCGGAACACCAGATCCCACTTCCAGCAGTTGTCGCCGCGCCGGCCGTGCCAGACGCCGGCGGTGGGCGTGCAGTTGCCGTAGTCGTAGGCGTGCGGCTTCAGATCGATCCGGTCGCCGGTGGTGTGCAGCAGCAGCGCGCGGATGGGCGCGCCATGGCTTACCAGCGCGGCGATGCGCAGTGGGCTGTCGTCGAGCTGAGCTAGCAGCTCTGCCATGCGCGCGCCGATTTGCTCCATGGTCTCACCTGGGCCGCCCTCGCGCAGCGCCTCGGCGAAGCCAATCTCCAGCCCGAGCTGGGCGGCGATCACCTCGGCAGTAGCGCGGGTGCGATCGAACGGCGATGTGAATAGGCGCTCGATGCCACGGCCGCCGAGCCAAAAGGCCGTCTGCACCGCCTCCTGCTGGCCAACTGGTGTCAGCGGTGGGCCGGGCATAATATTGTAGGGCACGCCGGTGCTACGGTCGGGCGCAGCGTGGCGGATGAGATACAGTTCTTCCAGCATGGACGGCGTACGCTCTTTTCTGACTAACAACACATAGCGTGGCAGCCGCGCGGCTGCCAGCATTCTACTTCATTGTACCAGAATTTAGCCACCTACAGCGCCGAGCAGAGGAGTTGATCCTTTGGAGTCCGGCAGCCATGCTGCCGCCCCCCGGCAGCATGGCTGCCGGACTCCAAAGCACGTGGATCAACTTCTTCGCTCACGGCTATAAATCGACGGTTGATTGGTTGCCCTCCCCGCCTTCTTCTGCTATACTCTGCATTCGAACAAGCGTGTTGAAAATTCAACGGGCTAACGGGTTGCCTGCGGGTAGAGCGGCGTGAGGCTGCTCCGTTGCCTGACCCGTTACGTCGGTTGAAATATTGTTGAACCTGGAGAAACATATGAAGCTCCTTTACCTTGACCCGCGCATGCTGGAGGCCGACCCGAACGGCGTGCGCGAAGATCCCGGCAATGTCGATGGCCTGGCTGCGACGATATCTGAGCATGGGCTGCTCCAGCCGCTGGGTGTGCTCGACGCCGGCCACGGTCGCTATCGCGTGGTGTATGGTAACCGCCGCCGCCAGGCTGCTGTCCAGCTGGGGCTGGAGCGCGTGCCATGCATTATCCTCGACGCCGACGACCCGCACACGCTCATCCAGCAGCTGACCGAGAATGTCCAGCGCCAGGACCTGAACGACCTGGAGAAGGCGCGCGCCTTTGCACGCCTGCGTGAGCAGTTCATCAACGGCCAGCCGCAGAGCGAGGGTGAGCTCGATGAAGCTACCGCGCGAGCGGTCGGGCTCTCGGCGCGCACGGTGCGGCGCTACCTCGGCCTGCTTGATCTGCCCGAAGAGGTGCTGACGCTGCTGCGCGCCGGCGACCTGAGCGTAACCCAGGCGCAGCACCTACGTCGCATCCCCAACCCGCGCACACAGGTTGAGCTGGCGCGCGCCGCTGTTGAGGAGGGCATGTCGGCGGCCGAGATGAGCCGGCTGTCATCCTTCTTCGCCGCCAACCCGCAGCTCTCGCTCGACGATGCGCTGAACGCGCTGGAGCAGGGTCAGGAGCTGCGCCGCGAAGTCGTCGGCCAGCCGGTTGCGCCGCCGTCGGGCGGGCCGCTGGGTAAAACCAGCACCAGCGCCGTCACGCTCGATGGCGACGACAACGACCTGTGGGACGACGAAGAGGATGCTGAGGACGACGGCCGCTATCTCTCGGTCGAGGATGAGACGATCGAGAATCAGCCCAAGAACAAGGGGCGCGTGTTTCGCATTCGCTCGCTCGACCAGATGCTCGACGAGACCGACCGCCTGGCGCGCGCGCACGTCGAGGGTGACCTGGTCAAGTGGGTCACATCCGATGCCGGCGCGCCGATGAAGGTACGGCTGCTGCTCAAGCAGGTCGAGTCGCTCGCCCGGGCGCTGCGGCAGGTGGCCGGCCAGCAGGGCTGGGTGGTCGACGAGTGACGTGTCGACGAAGGACGAAGGACGAAGGACCAACGGAGCCAATTTGGTCGTTCGTCTTTCGTCCTTCGTCGTTTCCCAGAAAGGAGGGACAGATATGGCAGAGGCAACCATGCTGGCGCGCGCGGAGGAGTTCATCTGGTCGAACGCGCGGCTGCTGGAGCGCCGGCTATTCGCGCACCAGTTCAAGGGCGCGGCGGCCGAGCCGGTTCGCGCTGCTCTGCGCGCCTACCAGAACGAGGACGGCGGCTTCGGCAACGCGCTGGAGCCGGATAAGCGCTGCCCCGACAGCCAGCCGATCGATCAGGAACTGGCCCTGCATGTGCTGGATGATGTAGGCATAGATGCGGCGGCAGTCGGGCGTATGTGCGATTTTCTGGTCACGATCAGCACCTCCGAGGGCGGTGTGCCGTTTGTGCTGCCGACCGTGCGTAGCGCGCCGCGCGCGCCGTGGTGGAACACCGAGGATGACCCGCCGGCATCGCTGAACCCAACCGCGTCGATCGCGGGGCTGCTGCATAAACACGGCTTCCAGCACGCCTGGCTGGATCGCGCGACCGAATACTGCTGGGCCACGATCGGCGCATCGCAGCTGGACGAGCCGCACCTGATCCAGGCGATCATCACCTTCCTGGAGCATGCGCCCGATCAGCCGCGCGCCCGGCGTGAGTTCGAGCGGGTGGCGACCAGCCTGTTCGAGCACGAGCTGGTTGCGATCGACCCCGACACCGCCGGCTATGTGAAGATGCCGCTCGACTACGCGCCGACGCCGCAGAGCTGGTGCCGCCGGCTGTTTAGCGACGAGGTGATCGCCGAGCATCTGGCGGCGCTGGCCACCCGCCAGCAGCCCGACGGCGGCTGGCCGATCGCCTGGCCGCCGATCAGCCCAACATGCGAACTGGAGTTTCGCGGGATCGTCACACTCGCCGCGCTCAGGACGCTGCGGGCGTATGGACAGCTGAGCGGCGAGGTTTGAGGCGATTGCATTGATCAATGCCGTGCATCGCGGGCGATCACGACGCCAAAAGCAACGATTCCCAATGCCGTAGGGGCGATCACGAGGATCGCCCACAATGGCATCAATGCACCACATCGCGGGCGATCACAAGGATCGCCCCGACGCTGCGATGCAATGCATTGATGCGATTGCGGATGTCGTTGTTACCAACGGCCTGACCAAAAGACAATCCATGTCATGCTGAACGCAGCTCCGCTCCCTCACCTGATATCACTGCGATTCCTGGAGATGCTTCACGGAGCCTGCCCTGAGGCACCGAAGGGTTCAGCATGACAATGTGTATTCATTGGAACGCCACGGGAATGCATCTACCACCTGAATTGGGTATCCATCGGAACACGCTGCAATCTGCAATCTGCAATCTGCAATTGGGAACTTCCTATGCCGCACCTGACTGAACACGACGCGCCGCGCCTAGCTGCTGATTTGTACGGCCTGCGTGTGACGGCTCACGGACTGCCGGGCGAATATGACGATAACTTCCACCTCACCAGCGACGATGGCCGGGCGTTTGTCCTAAAGGTGATGCGCGTCGGTCAGGTACCTGAAGTGATCGATCTCCAGTGCCGCGCGCTGGCGTTCCTCGCCGAGCGCGTGCCGGCGCTTGATCTGCCGCGCGTGTGCCCCACCTTGGCAGGCGAGCTGTTCGCGACCGTCACTATTCACAGCGCGCCGCGACTGATCTGGCTGCTGAGCTACGTGCCGGGCCGGCTGCTGGCTGAGACCAGCCCGCATAGCGCCGAGCTGCTGCACAGCATTGGCCAGCTGCTCGGGCAGATCGACGCTGCGCTGATCGATTTTGCCCATCCAGCTGCGCAGCGCGAGCTCAAGTGGAATCTCGCGCGCGCCGGCTGGATTCGCGAGCATCTCGGCTCGATCGCAGATCCGTCTAGCCGCGCCATGGTTGCGCGCTGCCTGGCCCTGTACGAGAACGAGGCGACGCCTGCGCTCGCGGGCCTGCGCGCAGGCGTCATTCATGGCGACGCGAACGATTACAATCTGCTGGTAAGTGCGCCGGACACCCAGCCGCGCCAGGCGATCAGCCTGATCGATTTCGGCGATATGCTGCTGAGCAAGGTCGTCTGCGAGCCGGCGATTGCGGCGGCCTACGCGCTGCTCGGCAAGCGCGACCCGCTGGTGGCGGCGGCGCAGGTGGTGGCCGGCTACCACAGCGCTTTTCCGCTTACCGAGGCCGAGATTGGGCTACTGTTCCCGTTGATCTGTGCCCGGCTAGCTGTCAGCGTCACCAATGCGGCCCAGCGCAAGGTGGCCGAACCAGACGACCCCTACATTACGATCAGCGAGGCGCCGTCCTGGGAGGCGCTGGCGCAGCTGGACGCCATTCACCCGCGCTTCGCGCATTACATATTCCGCGATGCCTGCGGGCTGCCGCCAGTGCCGCATAGCGCTGCGGTTGTCGCCTGGTTGCAGGCAAATGCTACAAGCTTCGCGCCGGTGCTGGGTATCGATCTGCGCGCTACGCCGAGTCGCGTGTTCGATCTGAGCGTCGGCAGCCTGTTTCTGGGCGCAGATCCAAGCGCGGCCGCAACGCCAGTGCTGGGCGAGCGAATCTTCCGCGAGCTGCGCGCGGCTGGTGTATCCGTCGGGGTTGGCCGCTACGATGAGGCGCGGCTGATCTATGCCATGCCGGCCTTTGCATCCGGCGTGCGCCCGATCGACGAGCGCCGCACGATCCATCTTGGCATCGACCTGTTTGTCGAGGCCGGCGCGCCGGTCTACGCGCCGCTGGCCGGCGAGGTCTACCTGGCCGTCAATAACGCCGCGCGGCTGGACTACGGCCCGCTGGTGATCCTGAAGCACGCGACCGACGCCGGCCAGATCTTCTTCACGCTCTACGGCCACCTGGGCGAGGATGCGCCCGAACGCTGCCGCGCCGGCCAGCGCGTAGCGCGCGGCGAACGGATCGGCAGCATTGGCGCACCGCCGATCAATGGCGATTGGCCGCCGCATCTGCACTTCCAGATCATCACCGATCTGCTTGATCTCGATCGCGATTTTCCCGGCGTGGCCTATGCCAGCCAGCGCGCGGTCTGGAAAAGCCTCTCGCCCGACCCGAACCTGATCCTCGGCATTCCCGCCGACCGCTTTCCGGCGCCCGCGCCCTCGCAGGCCGAGACGCTCGCCGCCCGTCGGACGCGGATCGGTCGCAGCCTGAGCATCTCGTACCAGCAGCCGCTCAAGTTTGTGCGTGGCTGGATGCAGTATCTCTACGACGAGCGTGGGCGAGCGTTTCTCGACGTTTACAATAATGTGCCGATCGTGGGACACAGCCACCCGCGCGTGGTGCAGGCCGCCCAAGCGCAGCTGGCGCTGCTCAACACCAACACGCGCTACCTGCACGACAACCTGACCCGCTACGCCGAGCGGCTGACGGCGCTGATGCCCGATCGGTTGAGCGTCTGCTTTATCCTCAACTCAGCCAGCGAGGCGAATGAGCTGGCATTGCGGCTGGCGCGCACGTACACCGGCCACGAGCATCTGATCGTGCTGGATGCGGCCTATCACGGCCATACCGGCGGCCTGATTGACATCAGCCCGTACAAGTTCAACGGGCCAGGCGGCAGCGGGCCGAAACCCTGGGTGCATACCGCGCCTATCCCCGACGACTATCGCGGCTCATACAAGCGCGCCGATCCAGCGGCTGGAATGAAATATGCCGGCCATGTTGGCGCGATCGTCGATCGGCTTCAGGAAGCAGATCAGGGATTGGCGGCCTACATCGCCGAGACCTTGCCGAGCGTCGGCGGGCAGATCGTTTTTCCGCCCGGCTACCTGGCGGAAGCCTATCGCTACGTGCGCGCCGCAGGCGGGCTGTGCATCGCCGACGAAGTGCAAGTTGGATTCGGGCGCTTAGGCACGCACTTTTGGGGCTTCGAGACTCAAGGCGTGGTCCCGGATATCGTCGTGCTGGGCAAGCCGATCGGCAATGGCTTCCCACTCGCGGCGGTGGTCACCACGCCCGAGATCGCCGATGCGTTCGACAACGGAATGGAATTCTTCAGCACCTTTGGTGGCAATCCGGTGGCATGCGCGGCGGGCCTGGCCGTGCTGGATGTGCTGCGCGACGAGCGGCTGCAAGAACATGCGCTGCGCGTCGGCAGCCGGCTGCTGGCCCGGCTGCGCGAGCTGATCGACCAGCACCCGATCGTCGGCGATGCGCGCGGTGCGGGGCTGTTTCTGGGTGTCGAGCTGGTGCGCGATCGGGCGATGCTCACGCCAGCGCCGGATGCGGCTGCCTATCTGGTCAACCGGCTGCGCGATTGCGGCATCCTGGCTGGCACCGATGGCCCGCATCATAATGTGATCAAGATCCGCCCGCCGATGCCTTTTAGCGATGCCGATGCCGATCTGCTGCTGACGACACTTGATGAGCTGCTGCGCGAGGATGCAATCCGACCCTAAGCAGAGCTGATTGGTGGTGCACGCCCGTTTTGTGGGGGTCTGGGGGTGGGTGGAACCCGCCCCAGACATATATTGCTTGTGGTTGCTCGTGCGGCTTCGCCGCACGAGCAACCACAAGCAAAGGTGCCAGAAGATCATAATTTATGCCCTTATCTTTCGAAATACACGCCCGCGATCCCAATACGCGCGCCCGCTCCGGCCTGATCACCACCGCCCATGGCGCCATCGAGACGCCGGTGTTTATGCCGGTCGGCACGCGCGGCACGGTCAAAGCGCTCACACCGGACGAGTTGCGCGATCACGGCGCCCAGATCATTCTCGGCAACACCTACCACCTATACCTTCAGCCTGGCCACGAGCTGATCGCACGCATGGGCGGGCTGCGCGCCTTCATGGGCTGGGATGGCCCGATTCTGACCGATAGCGGCGGATTCCAGGTCTTCAGCCTGATCTACGGCGGAATCGCCGACGAGGTCAAGGGTCGCCGGCCGACCCAGCAGGCCCAGCTCAAGCCCGGCATGGTCAAGGTGACGGAAGAGGGCGTGATCTTCCGTTCGTACATCAATGGCTCGAAGCACCTGTTCACGCCCGAGCGCAGCATTGAGATTCAGAAAGGTATCGGCGCCGACATCATCCTGTGCTTCGACGAACTGCCGCCGTTTCGCGCCGGCTACGACTATACCGCGCGCTCGCTGGAGCGCACCCATCGCTGGGCCGCGCGCTGCCTGGCGTTTCATCAGCAGACGCGCCCTTCGACAGGCTCAGGACGGGCTGCGGGTGGCCTGTCGTTTGAGGCGCCGAACCCCGATCAGGCGCTATTCGGCATCGTCCATGGCGGTGTGTTCGCCGATCTGCGGCGGGCCAGCGCCGAGTACATCGCGGCGCTGCCGTTCGATGGCCTGTGCATCGGCGGCTCGCTCGGCAAGGACAAGCAGCAGATCAACGAGGTGGTCGACATGACCGTGCCGCATCTGCCCGACCACCTGCCGCGCCACCTGCTGGGCATTGGCGATGTGGACGATCTGATCGAAGGCGTGGCGCGTGGGATCGATATGTTCGATTGCGTCAGCCCGACCCGGCTGGGGCGCCACGGCGCGGCGCTGGTGCGCGACCCGGCGCGGCGCTGGAAGCTGAATGTCTCGAACGCGGCGCTGCGCGAGGATTTCGGGCCGCTGGAGCCGACTTGCGGCTGTTACACCTGCCGGCATTTCTCGCGCGCCTACATCCACCACCTGTTCCGTGCGCAGGAGCTGCTGGGCATCCGGCTGGTCAGCCTGCACAACGTCGCATTTCTGCTCGACCTGATGCGGCAGATGCGAGCCAGCATTCGCGCTGGCCGCTTCGGCGAGCTGCGCGAGGAGTGGCTGGGTACCACGACAGCAGGCTAGGCGACCTTTATTTCTAGGTACTACGCAGTTGGGAGGGTTGGAGGGCGAAGCCCTCCAACCCTCTCTATTTCCCATAAAGTCCATTGGCATGTATCTTGCTGCTATATTTTCCCCTCGACCGCTCGCGTGGGCCGAGGAACTGACGCAATCGGCGATGTCAGGTTTAGGAGAGAGAGCAGCGGCATGAGCAGAATCAATCGCAGGAGTGCAGTGTGGCGGCTGCGCCATACCTGGCATGGAATCCTTTGTGTGCTGGTGGCGCTGGGCCTACTCGCGCCAGGCCTGGCTCTGGCGCAGACGCTGACAGGTACGTTTGTGGGCAAGGGCACCGGCCGCAATGTCGCTTTTCAGTATCAGGGCACGCCGCAGAACGATTGGGCCGGTGTGCTCAAACTCAAGCTCGACAATGGGCCGGAGGTGCCGGTCTTCTGCATTCAGATTCAGGTGCGTGTGCGCGCTGGCGATCGCTATCGCAGTGATGATTCAGTGCTGGCCTTACCCAATGGCTGCCAGATCCGCTATTTGCTCGACAAGTACCCAGCCTCGTCGGCGAACAGCGCCGACGAGGCGGCCGCGCGCCAGCTGGCGATCTGGGTGTTCTCGGATGGCGTCGACCCGGCGACGATCGAGGACGCCAAGATTCGCGTTCGCACGATTGCGCTGGTGAACGAGGCCAAACTGGGGCCGTGCCCAACACGACGCACCCAGGCGCCCGATCTTACGCTCGCCCCACCCACCGCGAGCTCGGCCGCTGGACAAACTGTGGCCTATAGCGTGCAGGCCGGCGCCGAAGACGCGGGGCAGGCTGTGACCGTCTCTGTCGCGGGCCCGGCCGTGCTGACGGACGCGACCGGGGCCGGCCGCGGCCAACAGCAGCAGGTAACACTCGACGCACAGGGGCTGGCTCATTTTTGGGTGACCGGCACCGGTGCAGGCGCGACCACAGTACGCGTGGATCTACCCTATCACCTGGGCGCTGGAACGGTTTTTTCGCACCTCGACAGCGGCGCGCCGACGCAGCGGCTAGTGCTCGCCGAAAGCCGTAGCTTAACCGCCAGCGCAACCAGCGAGCTTTCCTGGTCGGCCTCCGCTCCCACGCAGCCCTCGCCGACCGGGCCGGCGCAGGCGCCGCAACCTTCGCCGCCCGCCGCGCCGACCGTACAGGCGACAGTGGTCGCGACACAGGAAGCTTCTGCTCCAACCGCCACGCCCGCGCCGCCACCGCCAACCCGGCGGCCGTCGCGCCGCACTGCCACGGCCACGCCGGCCGAACAGCCAACCGAGACTGTGCTATCAGAAACACAGGCCACGGCTATTCCATCGCCTCCGGCCGACATGAGTACGACCCCCGCCGCTGCGCCAGAGGCCGGCGGGCAGGCGCCACCGGTCGATCAATCTGTTGGTGCCGCGCCAGCGGGTGGAGCAGCGCAGCCGCAGCCACGCAGCCTGCCCAACACCGCGGCGCCGGATGCGCCTGCGGGATGGCTGATTGCGCTGAGCGCCGGGCTGTTAGCGCTTGGCGGCTGGCTGAGAAGGCGGCGAATCACTCGAGAATAGAATGGTTTCAATCGTCGTCCAACACACATACTTCGCGCAGTGCCTGTCCGCTGTATGCATCAATCGCACGCGCGGATTGTAGCGCGGCAGCGCGCTCCTCAAACGGGAACTCGAAGGCGTGCCGGCGCTGGAGCGACGCGGCGTTTGCTACGATCTGGTCGCGCGCTAGCTGACGCCGGTCGTTGCCAAACAGCACCAGGCTGCGCTTATGCTCTGAGATCAGGATGTGACGGAAGCTTGTCATAACCGTCTTGATCTTCTCGAAGAACAGCCGATCGGACTTAAGGATGTTTACACACAGCACGCCGCCGGGCATGAGACGCCGCTTGCATGCCTGATAGAACTGCCTCGTAGCCAAATGGTTGAGTTCGTCGGTGGCGTCGCGGAAGGCATCCATGACGATGATATCGTACAGGGGTGATGCTTCTGCGCTCAGGAACGCGCGCGCATCCTGGATGGCGATCCGCTGGCGTTCATCGAAGGTAATGCCGAAATACGCACGAGCGATCGGAACGACCGCCGGATCGATGTCGACGTTGTCGATCAGGGTGGTGGCTAAGTAGTGGTAGAACAGCAGCGCCAGCCGCCCGCCGGCCAGCCCCAGCAGGCATACGCGCGTAGGCGCCGCGTTCCATAGCAGCGTGAGCATAGCGGCCTGGGTATAGCCGGCCAGCAGCCGCAGCGGCCGGTCGATCTCGATCCGCGACATTGGGCCATCGAGCACGCCGGAGCTGGGATCGACAAAGTAGAACTGAATCTGGCCGGTATCTTTGATGATCCGAATATGATGTAGCGGCGAGATCTCGTCGTGCAGAATGCCGTCGGGCAGGTCTTTCAGCCCATTGAGACGTTGTGCGAGCGCCGCGAGATTTGCCTGCGCCCAGCTCACAGGCCGCGCTCGCCGCGCACATACGGCGTGCCCAGCGCGGCCGGCGCGCCCAGGCGCTTGCGTGCGGCCTCACGTGAGCCGAGCACCAGGATCAGGATGGTGAAGGCGTACGGCAGCATTTGCAAAAAAAAGCCGAGGTAGGGGTTGAAGAAGAATGGATTCGCGATGCCAAAGAGCGCCTTTGGCCCTTGAACATCCAGAATCAGCCGGCGCAGCGCGCCGAACGCATACGCGCCGAAGGCCGCTCGCAGCGGATCCCACTGCGCGAAGATCACCAGACCGACCGCGATCCAGCCCTGTCCGCCGGTGGTCAGCTCGCTGAACCAGCCCGGCGAGACGGCCAGGCTGATTGTCGCGCCGGCCAGGCCGGCCAGCATCCCGCCGACGAAAACATAGAAGTAGCGCAGGCGGTAGATATTGACACCCAACGCGTCGGCGGCGGCTGGGTACTCGCCGATCGCGCGCAAGTTCATGCCGGCGCGGGTGCGATAGATGTAGTACCAGGTCAGCGGCACCAGCAGGTAGCCCAGATAGACCAGTACGCTCTGGTTGGCGAAGAAGATCGGGCCGAGCAGCGGGATCGCATCCAGCAGCGGGAGCGACGCCACCGGCAGCAGCGCGCCCGCGCCGGCCTTGCTCAAGCCCTCGCCCAGCACCAGGCTCAGGCCGGTGCCGACGAACGTCAACGCCAGGCCGCTTACCACCTGATCGGACTGGAGCGTGATCACGATAAAGGCGTGCAGCTGGCTTAGCAGCCCGGCGGCGAGCATGGCCACCAAGACCGCCAGCCAGGGGTTGCCGCTCAAAACCGCGACGCCATAGGCGCTCATCGCCCCGAACAGCATCATGCCTTCGACTCCCAGGTTGAGCACGCCAGCCCGCTCGGAAAAGATCTCGCCCAGCGTTGCGAACAGTAGCACCGTGCCGCTGGCGACGCCGGCCTGGAGGACGATGATTGGATCCATAGTAGCCCCTGTAGGGTATAGGGAACAGGATACAGGGAACAGGATACAGGGAACAGGATACAGAAAACCGAGAACACGGCATAGGGCAGAAGTATTCGGTTATAGATTCAGCCCTACCCCCTGTTCCCTGTCCCCTGTCCCCTCGTGACGCGCACGCGATAGCGCAGCAAAAAATCGCTGGCGATCAGGCACATCAGCACAATGCCCTGGATCAGCTTCGGGATGCCGGATGGCTGGATCTCACGCCCGGCCAGAATAAGCGCGCCGAACAGGATCGCCACCAGGATGACCGCGAACGGGTTCAGCTTGGCCAGCCACGCCACGATGATGCCGGTGAATCCATAGCCGGGCGAGATCTGCCCTTGCAGGCGGTGAACGACGCCGCTGATCTCCGACATGCCCGCCAGGCCGGCCAGCGCGCCCGAGAGCATCATCACCAGCACGATCTGGCGTTTGATCGGCACCCCGGCGTACTCGGCCGCGCGCTTGTTGTCGCCGATCAGCCGGATCTCGTAGCCCCAGCGGCTGCGGTTCAGAATGAGCCAGACCACCACGGTCGCGATCAGCGCGAACAGCAGGCCCAGGTGCAGCGTCAGGCCGCTGAAGCCGCGCACCAGGCGGGCGTAGTCGGTCAGTCGCGGCAGCCAGGCGCTCTTGGGGAACGCGGCGCTCTGCTGAAAGCCGCCCTCGCTCCAGACACCGAAGATAAAGAAGTCATTCCAGGCGATCGCGATGTAGTTGAGCATCAGCGTTGAGATGATCTCGTTCACGCTGTAGCGCGCCTTGAGGACGCCGGGGATGAAGCCCCATAGCGCGCCGGCGGCCATGCCCGCCAGGATCATCAGCGGGATGGCAACCCAGCGCGATGTCTGGGCCGAGATCAGCGGCAGCAGCACCACCGCGCTGGCGCCCCACGCGCCCATGAAGAATTGCCCCTCGGCGCCGATGTTCCACAGCCGCATGCGGAACGCCAGCGTACACGCCAGGCCGACCAGGATCAGCGGCGTGGCCTTTACCAGCGTATCCGAAAAAACGTCGATCCCGCCGAATGATGAGCGCGCGATCTGGGCGTAGGCCGCCAGCGGGTTGCCGCCCGCCAGGGCCAGAACGACTGCGCCAATGATCAGCGCCAGCACCACCGCGCCGAACGAGATCGCCGCCGGCAGCCAGCGTGGGATCTGCTCGCGCGGCTCGATGCTTAGCTTGAATGGGAAGAAATTGTTGGCAAAGGTACGAGTCTTCAGTGTCATAGTATTTCGCAGTTACGGCAAAGGCTACAAGGTTTCAGCGTCGCATCCACTGTTTTACAATGTTTCATCGTAGGGGCGTTCAATTGAACGCCCCTACGATGAACAACAATGGATTGCGATGGATTTCAACGACGATTCACGGCGTTTCGGCCTGCTCCGCCGACCCGGTCATCAGCAGCCCGATCCGCTCGACATCGCCATCGTTCACTTCGCCGACGATCTCGCCTTCGTAGATCACGGCGATTCGATCGCTCAGGGCCAGCAGCTCATCCAGCTCTTCCGAGATTAAGAGGATGGCTACCCCTTGCGCGCGCTGCTCCAGCAGCAGTCGATGGACTGTCTCGATCGCGCCGACATCCAGCCCCTGGGTTGGCTGCATGGCCACCATGCACTTCGGCTGTGCGGTAATCTCGCGCGCCAGGATCAGCCGCTGGAGATTGCCGCCCGAGAGTAGGCGCGCCTGGATATCCACTGAAGGCGCGCGGATCTGGTAGGTTTCCTTCAGCTGATTCGCGAACACGCTGGCCGCAGCCGCATCCAGCCAGGGGCCGCGGCCAATCGGCGCCTGGCTGTACTGCTTCATGATCAGGTTATCGGTGATGCTCAGGCTTGGCGCGCTGCCCACATGCGTGCGATCCTCGGGCACGTGCGCTACGCCCTGGCGGATGGCCTTACGCGCCGGCTGATTGCTGATCGTCTCGCCGTTCAGCGCCACCTGTCCGCTTACCGCGCGGCGCAGCCCGGTGATCACTTCAGCCAGCTCACGCTGGCCGTTGCCGGCCACCCCGGCGATCCCCACGATCTCGCCCGCGCGCACCTGTAGCGAGATATCGCGCAGCGCCGGCAGCCCGCGGTCGTTCTCGGCGCGCACCTCGGCGATATCCAGCACCACCGCGCCGGCTTCCTGCGGTTCTTTATCGACAAAGAACAACACCTCGCGCCCGACCATCAGCCGTGCCAGCTCGGCCGGGCTGCTCTGGCTGGTCGGCAGGTCGGCCGCAGTCACACGGCCGCGCCGCAGCACGGTCACCCGGTCGGCCAGCGCCATCACTTCCTGGAGCTTATGGCTGATGAAGATGATCGACTTGCCGCCGGCAGCCATATCGCGCAGGACGGCGAACAGGCCCTCGGCCTCTTGCGGCCCCAGCACAGCGGTCGGCTCATCCAAAATCAGCACATCGGCGCCGCGATACAGCATCTTGAGAATTTCGACCCGCTGCTGCTCGCCAACCGAGAGCTGCCAGATCTTAGCGCGCGGGTCGACTGGTAGGCCGTAGCGCTCGCCTAGCTCGCCGATCGCACGCTCGTACTGCGCCAGGTTTAGCCGGAAGCGCGGGCGATCCATGCCTAGCAGCACGTTTTCCGTCACCGATTGCGATGCCACCAGCATGAAATGCTGGTGGATCATGCCAATGCCGGCCTGGATCGCCTGGCGCGGCGAGGCGAACACAGCTGGCTGATCGTGAACCAGGATCGTGCCGGCGTCCGGCCGGTAGAGCCCGGCCAGAATGTTCATCAGCGTGCTTTTGCCGGCCCCGTTCTCGCCCAGTAGCGCGTGAATCTCGCCACGCCGCAGGCCGAAGTCGGTGTGATCGTTCGCCAGAACGCCGGGGAAGCGTTTGACGATCCCGCGCATGCTGACCACGTTGGGGGTGTCTGTCATATCTTTATAAGGGTTAAGGGTTAAGGGTTAGGGGTTAGAATCATTGAACAGATTGTGAACAATGATCTCTGCGCTCTTAACCCTTAACCCCTATCCTCTATCCCCTAGCTAGCTACTGGATCGCCGGCAGCTCAGCCGTGATACCCTCAGCCCACCAGTGCATGCAGTACTTGCAGCCCGATTTGGGATCGAACTGATCCAGGTCGGCCTGCTCCAGCTTCGCGCCGGCCGGGACGATCTCCTTGCCAGTGTTGTCCTTGATCGGTCCGGCGAAGACATCGAAGCGCGTGAACTCGCCCTTCTGCATCTTGGCCAGCGTGTCCTTGACCTGCTGGAGCACCTCGGGCGGCAGGTCGCTCACGCCCTTGGTCGGCGTCTGGCCTTCCATGAAGCCATACAGTCCCAGGCCGCCGGTATCGGCGTCGAAGTAATCGTAGCCGGCCTTGTAGCTGCCGTCCTTCACCGCAGTGGCGATCTTGGCATAGATCGGGCCCCAGTTCCAGTAGGGCGCGGTCAGGCAGCGCTCGACTTTGCAGCCGCCGGCCCAGTCGTAGGTGATCCCCCACTTGCCCTTCTGCTGCGCCACATCGGCCGATGCCGGCGTGTCGGCGCCGGTGAAGACCACCTGGGCGCCGGCGTCGAACAGCGAGGCCGCGCCCTCTTTCTCCTTGACCGGGTCGTGCCAGGTGTTGATCCAGCGCACATCCAGCGTACACTCCGGGCAGCTCTTGCGCATGCCCAGCGCGAAGGCGTTGCCCAGGCGTAGCTCCTCGGGGATTGGGAAGGTGGCCATGTAGCCGAGCTTGGGGTTGCCATCCTTCTTGGCGCGCGCGCCGGCGAGCATGCCGGCCAGGTACTTCATGCTCTCCATCGCGCCGAACAGGTTGCCGAAGTTCGAGTTATTGGTCTTGAAGCCGCTGATATGTATAAACGTGATATCGGGGAACTCCTCGGCCACGGCAGCGGTTGGATCCATATAGCCGAACGAGGTAGTGAAGATCAGCTTGAAGCCCTTGCGCGCCAGGCTGCGGATCACCTGCTCCGAGTCGGCGCCCTCCGGCACGTTCTCGATATACGCGGTGTGAACATTCGGCACGTTCTTCTCGACGTACTGCAAGCCCTCGTAGTGCGCCTGCGACCAGCCGCCGTCGTCGTGAGGTCCAAGCAGGATCATCGCGACATTGAACTTGCCGTCCTCGACGGCGGGAATCTGAAAGCTTCCCTCGGCCGCAGCAGCGGCAGTTGGGGCGGGCGCGGCCGTCGCGGCCTCAGCGGCGGCGGTTGGTGCTTCGGCGGGCGCAGCGGTGGGCGCTTCGGCGGCGGGTGCGGCCGTGGGTGCTGCCGCAGCCGTAGGTGCCTCGGCAGTCGTGCCGCCGCAGGCGCTCAGCAGCACCGTCAGCACCAGCATGAGGCTGGACCAGCGCCAGAATGACGTGGCTCGCATGTGTCTCTCCTTAGCAATCGGCATGCTACTATCTGATACAGAAATTAAAGTGACGGATCTCACAGCGAAGATGTGGGCGCTGACCTCCTTTCACGCAAAATAACAATTTTGCCTGACGTGCCAGCATCTTCGGCGGCCGGTCGGGGGGAGAAGAAACAAAAACGAGCCACCGGCTCGCGCCGACGCCCGTAGGAAAGCATCTGCACGCCGGCTGGTGAATAGGCGCCAATCCCTAGCGGAGCAGCGCTGCTCAATCGATTAAACATGCGTTAAACAGGGCGAAGCCGAGTATAGCGTAGGCTGCGGTGGCTGTCAAGGTTGGGGCAAGGCCGGGGTGCTAGGATTGGGCCATTCCACCACCGCCACCGGCCGAATCGCGATCACCGGCTGCTGCTCGATCGGCATCGCCAGATATTGGACATAACGCTCGCGCAGCAGCGCCACCGCGCGGCTGTGCTCGGGCTCGCCAGGGGGTACCAGGGCGGCTGTGCCCTGAATGAGCAGGTAGGCCAGCTCGCTCCAATCGTCGCTATAGCGGTCGATCACCAGCGCCACCCGCGGGTTTTCTAGGATGTTGCGGATGCGCCGAAGTCGCTCGGGCGCTACGCGCTTGGGCTTGGCATCCAGCGCGATATAGAGGCTTACGCCATCGTAGGCGTAGCACACCGGGATGACGTGCGGCGCACCGTCGCTGGTGGCGGTGGCAAGCCGTCCAGCGCGCTGGGCGTGCAGGAAGGCCAGTTGATTGGGCGTGAAGTGCGTCATTGTGCGATTATACCCTGATTAGCGCGCGGATGTGCGGTTATGCTGCTCAATCAGCTCGCTTACCCCGACCACCAGCCAGAGCGCAATCGCAATATCCGGCCAGAAGTAGAAGCTGTCGACCAGGCCATGCACCAGCGCGGCGGCCAGCGTGGCGATCACACCGCGCGCCAGCAGCCCGGCCGCCGCCGATTGTGGGAAGTGCGGCGTGCCGCGTGCGCGGCGCAGGCAGCGTGCCAGCAGCCAGCCGACCGCTATCACGCCCAGCGGCCCCAGGTTGAACCAGATTTCGAACACCAGATTATGTGGCTGCCGGGCGTAGCGCTCCTGGGTATTGGCCAGCACTGGATCGATCAGGCTGCGCCCATACGCGGGGTAGTGGTAGTAGAAAAATTGGTCGAGTCCCACCCCGAGCGGCCGGAGCTCCAGCAGCTTGATCGACTCCTGCCAAAACAGGATGCGCACATCGGCGCTGCCGCCCAGCGGCCCGCCACGCAGCGTGAAGATCAACATGCCGACAGCGATCGCGATCGCGCCGGCGATCAGCGCGCCCGGCCAGCGCCGCCCGCCAAACCGTCTCCGCGCGGCCGGCAACATCAGCACGATCAGCGCGGCGCCTGCGCCGAGCCATGCCCCACGTGAAAGTGAGATCAGCAGCGCGCTCAGGCACAGCAGCACGCATAGCCAGTAGCCACGCGCCAGCCAGCGCCGCGCGCGTTCTTCCCGCGCTGCCAGGGCTAATGCCGCCGCCAGCGGCCACACGCGCCCGATGTACAGCGCCAGATTGTTCGGGTTGCCGTAGACCGACGTCACGCGCTGTATGCGGCCTATCAAGCCACCGCCAGCCGCGAACGATGCCGGTGCTATCTGCGCGTGCAGCAGGTAGCCTGCGAACTGGAATAGCCCCAGCAGCGCCACCACCGCGCCGCCGATCACGAACACATTCAGCAATCGCCGCGCCTGTACCAGCGTGCCTGCGTGCGCTCCAGCCGGCGGCCAAAGCGCGTGTGACCGAATCAGCGCCACGAAGATCAGCGGCTCGGCAATAAACCAGCGGAACGCGCGTAGCGCATCACCGCGCGCCCCTGGCTCGGGCACGACCACGCATATTCCAGCCACACCGGCGATTAGCAGCAACGTTTCCGGCGCATGGCCGGTTGCCGCTTGGCTGAGCCTGGTCAGCCCGCGATGCAGCCCTGCCGAAGCGCTTTTCAGGTAGCCAACGCTTTTCGCTAGTACAGCTCGGCGGATATACGTTGCCGGTTCTGGTGACGATGGACGATGGACGATCGACAATCGCACCATCGTCCACCGTCCATCGTCCATCGTCGGAACCGGAAAGCACCTTCTGCCGACGTGTACTAGGATGTTGCACAGCGCCGCCGCCGCGCTCACCAGCAGCGCCAGCTCATGCGGCGGCAGTGCGATATGTCGCCCGCTAGTGGGAACCACCAGCGGAGTCAGAAATAGTGGGGCTGTCAGCGGAACCAGCAGCAGCGCCAGATCGGGCCGCAACAGCGCCAGCCCGCCGAGTAGCAGCAGGCCGCCGCCCATCATCGTTAGTGTCTGTCCAATGTAGCACAGCGCCAACCCTAGCCCCATTGCTACCCATAAACCTACCTCAATCCAGTGTCGATCCAGATGGATGCGACTACGTGAATACGCTGGCACAGCTGACATACCCACCTCCCCTATATCCTCGCTATGCAGATAGCAAGCAGCGTACCGCGTGACGTTAACCTGTTGACCGCGATCATTGGATATGCTGAACTGGCGCTCGACGCGCTGCCCGCCGAGGCTCAGGAGCGCGCCGACCTCCAGGAGATCGATCATGCGGCTACCTGGGCTGCTCAGCTCACGCGCCAGCTGCTGGCCTTCGCGCGCCAGCAGCGGATCGAGCCGCGCATCTTCAGCCCGAACGAGCTGCTGAGCGGCCCGTATCAACTGTTGGGCCGCTTGATCGGCGAAGATATCGAGCTTGTGACGCTGGCATCGCCCGAGCTGTATAGCGAGCCGGGCGGCGGAACCGCGATCAAATCTATCTGCCACGTGTCGAGGGCAGGGTCGACGCCCTGCCGCGCGGAACTGAGATCGTGCTGCTGGTCGAGGATGCGCCGGGGGGGTGCGCCTTGGTCGCGCGGGTGCTGGGCAATCTCGGCTACACGGTGCTGGAGGCGAGCGAGGGTGGCGAGGCGCTGCGCTTAGTAAAGGATTACTCGGGCCGTGCGATCGATCTATTGCTGACCGATGGGATCATGCCGCTTTTCTGGACGGGAGACGGAAGACGAAAGACCGACGACGGAGGACGAATGATGCCGTCCTCCATCCTCCGTCCTTCGTCAAACACGGAGCGAGTATGCGATACGCTGTACTTAGCGCCCTGCGTTCTTTCAAAGTGAACTACGCGCGCGCCTTGCCCGGCCCGGCCGGCGGTGCGGCGTGCTCGCCATGGTCGCCGGCGTGCAGCCGCGGGTCGCGAAGATCGTGCAGCGGCAGGATCGGCTGGCGCTTGAGCATCCAGATAAAGGTTGCGATCCACAGCCCGCCAATGCCGATCGGCGCCACAAAATCGAGCCAGTGAAACGCCAACCCCTCGCGCCGCACTTCCGGCATCAGCATCCAGAACATATCTACCAGCCGCATAAACAGCACAAAGATCGCTACGCGCGAGAGCAAGATCGGGTTGCGCTTGTTGCCACGCGCTAGCAGGATCAGGAACGGCGCTACGAACTGGAAGATCACCAGCGCCAGCGTGAAGAACCACCACCCGCCATCGGCCCGCCGCAGATACCAGGGGTTCTCCTCGGGCAGGTTGACCGACCAGATGATCAGAAACTGCGAGAGATTCATGTAGGCCCACAGCGTGACAAATGCCAGCAGCAGGTTGCCCAGGTCGTTGAAGGTCTGGGTCGAGGTTACTTCTGATACTGGTGCGCGCTCGGAAAGCAGCCGCAGCACGACGATCGCAAACGCGATGCCGGTCAGTCCATCGCCGATCAGAAACATGATCCCGTAGATCGTCGAGAACCAGTGCGGGTCGAGCGCCATGGCCCAGTCGAAGGCCGAAAACGTAACTGCGATCACGAAGAAGAACAGCGCCAGCCGCCCGCGCCGGCCCAGCAGCCGCGGCAGATCGGGGTCGCCGGTGCGATCCTGTTCCTGCGAGGTGCGGTACAGCAGGTAGGCCCCACTGCTCCAGGCCACAAAGTAGATCGCCGCGCGGATCAGCACAAAGGTCAGGTTCAGATACGGCTGGCGGTGCTGCAAGATCGGGTCGGCTGCGACCTCGGCCGGGCGCGCCCAGGGGTACAGGTTCGGCAGGCCAAACAGCAGCGGCACAAACAGCAGCGCCATCAGCGGGGTGGTCATCATGCCGGCCTCAAGCGGGCGGCGGATGCCGAAGCCCCACGCGCCGCCGCCCAGGTGGTACAGCGCCACGATCGCCATGCAGCCGAGCGAGAAGGCCAGCCAGTACAGGAAGGCCATCAGATACGCCTGGAAGAACGCGGTCGGGTCGATGAACGCGCCCACCGCGCACAGGATCAGGCCGATCACACCAGCGAGCAGCGCCACGCGCTGAATTGTGTCGGCGCGCGGGTCGAGCATCTCGATCTGCTTCATTTCGCGCCTCCTCCGCTGGCCTGGATCTGATCCGCCGGCACATCCAAAGGCTTGTCCTTGTTGATCTGCAGCGCGCGAATGTAGGCAATCACCGCCCAGCGATCCGTCGGCGCGACCCGGCTGGAATAGCTCAACATAATGCCTTTTCCATTTGTAATCACGTCGAAGAAGTGGCCGACCGGCTGCTGGCGCAGCGCATCGCTCAGCAGATTGGCGGGCGGCGGCTTGAAGTAGCCCGACACAATCCCCTTGCCGTCGGCCGCGGCGCCGTGGCAGGGCACACAGTAGATCGTATACACATGCTGCCCCCGCGCGATCGTGGCGCTATCAACCGAGATCGGGAAGGCTGCGACTACGGCGCCATCCTGCTTGCCGCTGGCCAGCGCGAGATCAACCGGCTGGCTGCGCGCCACCGCGTTCGGGTCGATCGGCCGCGCCGATGAGCCGTCGGCGAAGATCGGGCTAGCCTCATATGGCTTGAGCCGTGAGTCATCGCGCATGTTGTTGCCGCAGGCCGCCAGCAGCACCAGGCAGCAGAAGGCCAGGAAGCCGTATCTGATCATTTTCGCCATATCAGCTCCCTCATATACCGTCGGATGCGAGATGTTTCGCTGCGCTCAATATGACAATGCGTCGCAGTGGTTATCCAAGGAATTCATTGTACGGACGCGATATATCGCGTCCGTACAATGATCTTTGTTGTAAAGCATTGACGAAACATCGCAATCCCCAACCCCCAACTCCCAAACCCCCACCGCCTGGCGCTACAAGCGCCCTAGTGCGCTTTCAGCGCGGGTGTTGGGTGTTGGGTGTTGGGCGGGCGGCGTTGCGAAGCCCAACACCCAACACCTAAAACCTTGCTTGGAAATGCACTAGTATGGCACTTCCGACACCGATTTCGGCCCCAGGCTCTCCAAGAATTTGCGCGTTCCAGCGTTGTCGTAGCGCGGGTCGGCCGCTTCGATACACAGAAAAAAGTGGCTGCGCGAGGCCATCTCGAAGTTCGGCGCATTGAAGATCGGGTGGTGCGGCTGCGGCAAGCCGTTGAGCGCCAGCAGGCCAAACACTGCTGCGAACACCGCGCCGAGGATGGTTAGCTCGAATGTGATCGGAATAAACGAAGGCCAGCTGAAATAGGGCCGACCGCCGACATTGATCGGGTAATCGTAGGCTGCCCCATAGGTTTGGAGCAGGAAGCCGCTAAGCCCACCGATTATCCCACCCGCCAGCACAATCAGTGGGATGCGAATGCCGCGCCGGCCCATCGCCTCGGCTAAGCCGTGAACAGGGAATGGCGTGTAGGCATCGAGCTTGCGGTAGCCGGCCGCAACGGCGCGCGTGGTGGCCTCGACCAGCGGATCGGGGCCGGTAAACTCGGCGATCATGCCATACTCGCCGTGGCGCCGCGCGTCGCGCGTCGGCTGATCGGCTGTCTGTGTAGTGGTTCGCAGTGTGCGCATTGTTATCTCCTTCAGGCTACCAGGTGTTCGATTCGGCCTTGTCGGACGAAGGACCGAGGGCGGAAGACGAATGACCGCCGTCCTCCGTCCTTGGTCTTCCGTCATACCTGGATCGAACCTGCGCGAGCCCGCAATTTAGTTGGCGGCCTCGGCCGGCGCTGGGGTGCTGCGGCCCGTGCCGTCGGTGCCATCGCCACTATCGCCCCTGGTCTGCGACACCAGCTCGCGCATCTCGAAGATCGAGATCGCCGGCAGGAAGCGCAGGAACAGGAACAGCAGCGCGAAGAACAGCCCGAGCGTGCCGACAAGTGTCGACCAGTCCCAGATCGTCGGGTAGAACATGTCCCACTCGGCTGGGATGAAACTGCGGTGCAACGAGGTCACGATGATGATGAAGCGCTCCAGCCACATGCCGACATTGATCACCAGCGAGAGCGCAAATAAGGTCCAGATATTCAGCCGGATTCTGCGGAACCACAGCAGGAACGGCGGGATGCCATTGCAGGCCAGCAGCAGGTAGAACAGTGGCGCGTACGGCCCGGTGAAACGGTTGATCACCACAAAAAGCTCGTTCGGGTCGCCGCTATACCAGGACATGAAGCCCTCGACGAAGTAGGAGTAGACCACGATCAGGCCGGTGGCGACCATGATCTTGCCCATATTGTCGAGGTGCTTGATCGTAATGAAGTCTTCCAGCTTGTAGAACTTGCGCAGCGGTATGGCCAGCGTCGCCACCATTGCGAAGCCCGAGTAGATCGCGCCGGCCACGAAATAGGGCGGGAAGATCGTCGCGTGCCAGCCCGGCAGGATACCGGTCGCGAAGTCGAGGCTGACCACACTGTGAACCGAGACCACCAGCGGCGTCGCCAATGCGGCCAGCAGCAGGTAGGCGCGCTCGTAGCGCAGCCAGTGCTTGGCCGACCCACGCCAGCCCATCGAGAAAAAGCCATAGACGAATTGAGCGAAGCGATTTTTTGAGCTGTCGCGCAGAGTCGCCAGGTCGGGGATCAGGCCGACATACCAGAACAGCAGTGAGGTGGTTGCATAGGTGGTGATCGCAAACACATCCCACACCAGCGGGCTGCGAAAGTTCGGCCACAGCCCCTGGTTGTTCGGGTAGGGGATCAGCCAGTAATCCAGCCAGGGCCGGCCGGTGTGCAGTAGCGGGAACAATCCGGCGTTGGCCACCGCGAACAGCGTCATGGCCTCGGCGAAGCGATTGATCGAGGTGCGCCACTGCTGGCGAAACAGCAGCAGGATGGCCGAGATCAGCGTGCCGGCGTGGCCGATGCCGACCCACCACACGAAGTTGGTGATGTCGAAGGCCCAGCCGACCGGGATGTTCAGCCCCCAGATGCCCGGGCCTTTCAGCAGCAGGTAGCCGAGCGAGACGAACAGCACCAGCGTCAGCAGCAGCGCGATCGCGAAGCCGATCCACCAGCCGCGCGGCGTCTTTTGCCGCAGCACAATCGAGCTGATCGTATCAGTCACCGACTCATAGGTATAGCCCGGCTCGATCACCGGCGCGCCTTCACGTCGCTCGACGCTCTCAGACGCCATCGCGTATCTCCTTGATCGACGGGTTCGGGTTGCGAACTCGCGGCATGTATGATGTGCGCGGCCTGGTGTTCAGCTCCTCCAGCAGCCCGTAGCTCAGCTCCTGGGCCTTGAGCTTGGCGACCTGGCTGCCGGCATCGTTAAGATTGCCGAATACGATCGCATTGGTTGGGCAGGCCTGCTGGCAGGCCGTCACCACCTCGCCATCGGCGATCGGCCGGTTCTCGCGATCCGAATCGATCCGCGCCGCCGCGATTCGTTGCACGCAGTAGGTGCACTTCTCCATCACGCCGCGGGGGCGCACAGTGACTTGGGGATTGTAACTGAGCTGTATCAGTGGAATATCGTTCTTGCTGTACTGCAGGAAGTTGAAGCGCCGGACTTTGTACGGGCAGTTGTTCGAGCAGTAGCGCGTGCCGACGCAGCGGTTATAAACCATCGCGTTCAGCCCTTCGTTATCGTGAACCGTCGCCTGGACGGGGCAGACCACTTCGCAAGGCGCGTTCTCACAGTGCTGGCACAGGCGCGGCTGGAACAGCGTCTCAGGATTCTCCAGATCGCCCTCGAAGTAGGTGTCGATCTTCAGCCAGTGCATCTCGCGGCTGCGCGACACCTGATCCTTGCCGACTACGGCGATGTTGTTCTCGGATTGGCAGGCGATCACGCAGGCGTTGCAGCCAATACACGCCTGGGTGTCGATCACCATGCCCCATTTGTTGCCGTTGTACGGGTGATCCGGGTAGAGCGAGGGCCGTTTCTCGCTCTGGCTTTCGGCACCCTCGTGTACAAAATTCGGGTGCTGGATGTATTCTTCCAGCGTCGCGCGGCGGATGAGGTCGCGGCCCTCCAGGGCGTAGTGCTTCTGCGTATTTGCCAGCACAAAGCCGCCGCCGACCTTGCTGATCGCCAGGCCGCCGCCGAAGCCAGGCGCGTCGGCGGTGCGCAGCGCGTAGGCGTTGAAGCCCGCGCCATCGCCCACGCTGCCGGCCTTGCTGCGCCCATAGCCCAGCGTGATCGCAACCGATTCATCGGGCTGGCCGGGCATGATCCACACCGGCGCCGAGAGCTTGCGGCCCTTGTAGCTCAGCTCGATCACATCGCCGTTCTGCAAGCCCTGCTGCTCGGCCAGCTTTGGGCCCACCATCGCGACATTGTCCCATGTCAGGGTCGTCAGCGGCTTTGGCAGCTCTTGCAGCCAGCCGTTGTTGGCGAAGCGCCCATCCCAGATGCTCGGGTCGAGCCGAAAGGTTAGCTCTAAACCCTGTTCGGCCGCCGCCGCGCTGGGCGTGGCGACCGCAGCGCTGTTGAGCGTCACTGCCGCTGCGGGAAGCGCTGTGCCCTCAATAACGCCCTTGTTCAGAGCCGTGCGCCAGAAGGTCTCGAATGCGTCGCCGGAGATATTCCGCTGGCTCTGCCAGTAGGCCCGCACGGCATCGTAGCCGCTGGTGTTCTGGCCCAGCAGCGCGGCCAGCAGATCGTGCGCGGTTTTGCCGCCCCAGATCGGGGAAATCAATGGCTGAATGATCGAGGCGCTGCCATCGAAGGCGCGCGCATCGCCCCACGATTCGAGATAGTGCGCCGCCGGGATGTGCCAGGTGCTCAGCGCGGCGGTCTCGTCGGCGTGCAGGCCCAGGTGCGCGCGAAAGCCGACTTTGGCCAGCGCGCCGGCGAAATCGAGATCGGCCGGCGCAGTGTAGGCCGGGTTGCCATCCAGCGTTAGCAGCGCTTCGACCTTGCCGCCGGCCATGTCGCCGGTCAGCTCGCGCAGGCCGGCCAGCTGGTCGCTAGAGAAGGCCTCGGCCGGCGCGGTGTAGCTCACAGTTGTGCCGGCGTTGCCCAGATTAGCGTTGATCGCGTGTACCAGCGCATGGACGGCGGCGGGCTGCTCTTCGCCGGCGATCACAATGCTTTTGCCGCGATTGTCCTGAAGATCCTTGACCAGTGCCGGCAGCCAATCGGCCGGCACCCCTGCTGGCGTGGTTGCGCCACCGGCATTGATCCCCAGCGCCTGCGCCAGCGCGCGCGCGAACGCCTCGACCTGGCTGGCCTTGAGCGGCAGCCGGTGATCGGCCTGCGCGCCGGTGATCGATGGTGTGCTCTCCACCACATACAGCCGGTTCATCTGCTTGCGACCATCGCGAAGGAGTCGCCCGGCCATGAGCTGGCGCGCGTAGCGCACCCGGCCCGGCGCGGTCAGCATGAAGTTCGAGTCGAGCGACAGCACTACGTTGGCTTGGTCGAAGTTATAGATTGTATTGACCGCCTGGCCGAACGCCAGCTGTGCGCCCGCGCGCGCGCCATCGCCGCTGCCAGGCTCGTACTGATACCACCTGGCCTGCGGGAACTGCTGGATCAGCGTTTGCATCTGGGCGATCAGCGTTGGCGAAGTCACCGTTTCGGTCAGGATGCGCAGGCCCGCGCCGCCCTTGCCGCGCTGAGCGGTTAGAGCGCCGTCCAGCGCAGTGACGAAATCTTCCCATTTGCTGGGCTGGCCATCCTTCAGCACCGCCTGCGATCGGTCGGGGTCGTACAGCGACAGGATCGATGCCTGCGCGTAGACATCGGTGGCGCCCAGGCTGGCCGGGTGATCAGGGTTGCCCTCGACCTTGGTTGGCCGGCCCTCGTTGCTGCGCACCAGCAGGCCGGTGGCGTAGCCGCCCAGCGGCATGGCGGTGGCGAAAAACAGCGGGATGCCGGGCACCACCGCGTCGGGCTTGTTCACATATGGAACGATTTTTTCCTGTGGCGATGTCAGCGCGCAGCCGGTCAGGCCGGCCATCGCCATCGAGGCGCCCATCACCTTCAGGAAGCCGCGCCGGCTGAGCGTGGCCTCCCAGATATCGGCGCCCTGCGGGAATTCGTGGCGCAGCAGATCCTGGAAATCGGCCGTCTCGGCCAGCTCCTCCAGGCTACGCCAGTACTCCTTGCCACGTCGCCCAGCCAGGCGCGCCCGCAGCGCGGCCAGATCCAGCGGTGCTTTCGTCATTCCTATATACTCCACTCACCGATGACAGATCGTACAATTTGTGAGCTTGCTGACTTCGATGTGATTCGCTTGCACCAATTGCTGCCCCTGGGCCAGCTGATCGGCCGGCGGCACCCAATCGGTGTTGAAGATCTCGGCCTGTGGCCGTAGATACTGCTCTGGCGCGCGGTGGCAATCGATACACCAGCCCATCGTCAGCGGCGCGACCTGCTTGATCTGGTTCATCTGGCTGACCTGGCCATGGCATGTCGAGCAGCCGACGCCCTTGGCCACATGGATGCTGTGGTTGAAGTAGACGAAATCGCCCAGATCGTGGACGCGGTTCCACTGGATCGGTTTGCCGGTGGCATAGCTGTCGCGCACGGGCGCCAGCACCGGGCTATCGATGCGAACCTGTGAGTGGCATGTCATGCAAGTTTGCGTCGGTGGAATGCCGGCTGAGGCCGAGGTTGTGACCGAGCTGTGGCAGTACTGGCAATCGATCTTGAGGCCGACATGCAGCGCATGGCTGAACGGCACTGGCTGCGTGGGGCTCTTCTGCGCGAATGCCGGGTACGGCGAGCGACTGTAGATCACCAAGCCGATCACGCCAAGCGCAGCCACCACAAAGACACCGTACACGCTGAGACGCGCCAGCAGGTTGGCTCTGCGGGGAAATAGTTGGCTCATTCAGACCTCTTCTAGGACAACGAGCCCTATGCTTTGAAGAACGAGGATTGCCTAACGCTGGCTGCTTGGTGAAGTGTCTGGTTCGATAGCGCACATGGCCGTTCGCTTTTTGCTCCGAGATAGCATTTATTGTGCCATCAATCTGGTATATTTCGCATTGACAAGCAATATGCCAGCCCTAATTTTCTATTCAACTATGCGATTATAGCGCAACTCTGCGTATCGGCAAGTCCGATTGTACTACATTGTACAAATTTGCACAAACTAGCTGGGCCGCCTGGATGCACGCGTGGCAAAATGGCGGAAAAGCTGCCTACCTGTGGTACAATACTGCGGTTCAGCACCCGCAGTTCAGCCTAGCTTGAAGGACTTGGAGATCGATGAAGCGCTCCGTTTTGCTCCTGGGATCACTGGCGTTCCTGTTCGGCTGCGCCAGCGCGCCCACCACACAGACTGCCCCTACGCCGTCGCCAAAGCCCGTCGCCGCGGCCCTCGATAAGCCGACATACCCAGTGCAGCGCGGCACGGTGGTGGATCAGCTTCAGCTGAGCGGGCGCGTTGGCGCCGTGCAGCAGCAGGATCTTTCATTCACTCAGGATGGGCACCTCAAGACTCTGTATGTTACACGAACCAGTGTGATAACCGCCGGACAGCTGCTGGCCGAGCTCGATTTGGGTGAGCTGCCCAATCAGCTGCGCCAGGCCCAGGTGGGGCTGGAGCAAGCTCAGCTCGCGATTGAGCGCGACAAGACCAAGCGCGTATTCGACGAGCGTCGCGCGCAGCTCGATCTCGAGGATGCGCGCGCCCAGCTGGCCGACCTTGGCACGCAATCGAAGCCCGATGATCTCGTGAAAGCTCAGGCCGCCGTACAGGAGGCTCAGGCTACGCTGGATCAAACCCGCAGGAACACCTCGGCGACGAAGACCACTGCCGAGATAAGCCTCCAGCAGGCGACCAACACTTTGACGCAGGTGCAATCGAGCTTTGCGACCGCGCAGCAGAACTGGCAGCATGTTCAGGATACCGGCACCGACCCGATTCAGCCGAGCACAACTGAGAACGGCAAATCCAAACCCAATCGGCTTAACGACGCTCAGCGCCAGCAGTACTACGATACATTCGTCCAAGCTCAGGCCGCATTGCGTAGCGCTGAATCGGCAGTTGCCCAGGCGCAGCTCGATTATGACACGGCCCGTCAGAACGAGGCCCCGGCGATCAAACAGGCCGAGGCCGGGCTTTCGGTCGCCCAGGCGCAGCTGGATGCGCTGAAGGGTGGGCCGCGCGCCGCCGATGTCGCCGCTGCACGCCGCGCGATCAAGCGCGCCGAGCTGGCGATCGAGGAATCCCAGCAGGGCGCCGACCCTGAGCTCGACAAAAATCTTGCTTCTGCCCAGCTCGACGTGGAGCGCATTCAGTCGCAGCTTGCGGCCGGACAGATTCTGGCGCCTTTCGATGGCAAGATCGCCTCGATTGATATGCGCCCGGGCGATTCGGTGCAGGCCTATAAAGCCGTGATTAGCGTCATGAACGAATCGCAGCTAGAGGTGGTGGTTGATTATATCGGCAGCGAAGACGCGACCAAGATCGGTGTCGGCCAGGAGATCGAGCTGAACTTCGCGCGCTACAAGGGCAAAACGGTGAAGGGCAGAGTCGAGCGGCTGCCTTCCAAGCTTACCAATAGCGGCTCGACCGTGAATGCCGATACATCGTTTCATCTCAGCTATGAAGATAAGTCGCTCGATTTGGATGTGGGCGACCTGGCCCAAGTTGTGCTGACGCTGTCGCGTAAGGACGACGCGCTCTGGCTGCCGCCCCAGGCAGTTCGCGCGTTCGAAGGTCGCCGCTTCGTGGTGGTCAAAGATGGCGATCGCCAGCGCCGCCAGGATGTTAAGGTCGGGATCATCAGCACCGACCGGGTCGAGATCGTCGAGGGTCTCAAAGAGGGCGACGTTGTCATTGGACAATAGGCGGTCGACGCAATGAGCGATGACGCTTCCAACCCAATGCTTGGTGTGCAGCATCAGGCGCTGAAGAGCGCGCGTGTACGCCGCTGGTCGCCGGGCAGCCTGGTTGGCTTGCTGCGGATCGTTGGCCGGCGGCTGTGGAGCCACCTGTGGCTGATGATGGCGATCGCCGCCGGCTTTGTGGTGGCGATCGCGCTGGTGGTGGCGATCCCTGTGTATGCCGAGGCGGTTGGCTATCGGGTGCTGCGCGATGAGCTGACCAAGATCGACACCGGCGGGACGCGGCCGCCGTTCGCGTTTATGTACCGCTATCTTGGCTCGCAGCACGGTGTGATCGGCTGGGATAAGTACGCCAAGCTCGACGCCTATATGCGCGACGATCTCAGCCGCCAGCTGGGCCTGCCGGTGCTGCGCTCGGTGCGCTATGTAGCATCCGACAAGCTGCCTCTGTTGCCATCCAGTGGCGCTGGCTCGCCGCTGCTGTGGGTCAATCTGGCCTTTGCCAGCGATCTCGATCAGCATATCGACGTGGTGGATGGCGCGTTCCCCAAGCCTAGCCCGACCGGGCCGGTGGAGGTGCTGATCTCCGAGGCGCTGGCATCGAAGCTGGGCTTACAGGTCGGCGAGGAATACCTGGTGCTGGGGCCAAAGCAAGACCCAGCCAATATGAGCGTGCCGATTAAAGTTGTGGGCGTCTGGCGTGCGCACGACGCCGACGATACCTACTGGTTCTATACGCCGAACTCGCTTGACGAGGTTCTGTTCATTCCTGAGCAGAGCTATACCAGCCGGGTGGTGACGCGCAATCCCAACTCTATCTATGTCGCGCTGTGGTATTTGGTGACCGACGGCAGCGGCATTCGTTCTGCGACAGTCAACGCGGTTGCGGGGCGGATCGCGCGTACGAACACCGAGACCGGCGCGCGGCTGCCGGGCGCGCAGCTCGATCTATCGCCGGCCCAGGCGCTAGGCCGCCACCAGGCCACCGTGCGCCGGCTGACCATCAGCCTGACAGTCTTCAGCATTCCGATTCTGGGATTGATCGGCTACTTCATTATTCTGGTGTCGAGCTTGGTGGTTCAACGCCAGAGCAACGAGATCGCCGTGCTGCGCAGCCGCGGCGCGTCACGCATGCAAGTGCTGGGCGTGTACTTGCTGGAGGCTCTGCTGATCGGCGTGATCGCGCTGGGGATCGGTGTGCTGCTGGCGCAGGTTGCCGCGCTGGCGATGACCTGGACGCGCTCTTTCTTGATGCTGGCGCCGACTGAGGTCTTGCCGATCGATATGACACCCGAGGCTTGGCAGCGCGGCCTGCAAATGCTGGGCTTGCTGTTGCTGGCAAGCCTGCTGCCGGCATTCGGCGCGGCGCGCTACACCGTCGTCTCATACAAGAGCGAGCGGGCGCGCGACACCAAGCGGCCCTTCTGGCAGCGTGCTTATATCGACCTGCTGCTGCTCATTCCAGTTTATTATGGCTATTCCCAGCTCAAGGAGCGTGGGACAGTGGCGATTCTCGGCTTTGGCGGCGGCGCGGCCGACCCGTTCTCGAACCCGCTGCTGCTGCTGGCGCCGACACTGTATATTTTCGCGCTGGCGCTGGTGGTGGTTCGCTTGTTCCCGCTGGCGATGCGCCTGCTGGCATGGGTGCTGAGCCGCCTGCCGGGCGTCTCGACGATCACCGCGCTGCGCTATCTCTCGCGCACGCCGCGCGCCTACACCGGGCCGATTCTGTTGCTGGTGCTGACGCTGAGCCTGGCCTCCTTCACGGCCTCAATGGCAGCAACGCTGGACTCGCATATGTTCGATCGAGTCTTTTACGATGCCGGCGGCGATATGCGCGTGGTCGATTTTGGGCAAAGCACCGAGCCGTCGACGGCGATTGGCGGCGGTGGCGCGCCAGCCGCGGATAAGCCGAAGGACGCGATCGACGAGGCCAAGTACCTGTTCCTGCCGGTTAGCGAGTATCTCACGATCCCAGGGGTGACGGCGGCCACACGTGTTGCGCGCAGTTCGGTTGATGCTACTGTAGCGAACCGGCGCACGACAGCTACTTTTGTCGGTGTCGATCGGGCCGACTTTCCCGAGATCGCACGCTGGCGCGACGACTATGCCAGCGAGTCGCTGGGCGCCTTGATGAACCGCTTGGCCGATGATCCGAGCAATGTGCTGGTCAGCACCGATTTCGCGGCCAGGCAGGGCTTGCGCGTTGGCGATAAGATCAGCCTTCAGATGAATGACCTTGAAGACGCGCACCAGGTTCCGTTTGTTGTCGCTGGCTTCATCAAGCTATTCCCAACCGTCTACCCTGATGAGGCGCCGTTCATAGTCGGTAATCTGGACTACGCGTTTGAGCAGCAGGGCGGCCAGTACCCTTACGAGGTCTGGCTACGGCTGCGCGATGGTACCACCGCGCGGGCGGTTGGGGTGGGCGCGGCCGATCTGGGGCTGAAGATATCGCCGGAGTCATATGCGCCCACCGATATTAGTGTCGAGCAGGATCGGCCGGAGCGCCAGGGCTTGTACGGCTTGCTGTCGGTCGGCTTTGTCGCGGCAGCGGCGCTAACTGCGCTTGGCTTCTTATTCTACTCGCTGCTATCGTTCCAGCGCCGCTTCGTCGAGCTGGGTACGCTGCGGGCGATCGGCCTTTCGACAGGCCAGCTCAGCGCACTACTCGGCTGGGAGCAAGCGCTGCTGATCGGCGTCGGCATGCTCGGCGGCACACTGATCGGCGTGAGCGCCAGCCTGCTGTTTATTCCATTCTTGCAAGTGCGTGGCGGCCAACATCCGCAGACGCCGCCGTTTGTGGTGCAGATCGCCTGGGGCCAGATTGGGATCATCTACCTGGTCTTCGGCGTGATGCTGATGGGCGCGATCTTGCTGACGATCGGCCTGCTGCGGCGGATGAAGCTGTTCCAGGCTGTGAAACTTGGTGAAGCCGTGTAGCAGTGCTGAGGACTGAGGACTGAGGACTGAGTTGAGCGCGATTCAACCCAACACTCAGCCCTCAATCCTCGGCCCTCAGTCCTTATGACAGAACCTCTCATCCTTTGCGATAACCTGGTCAAGATCTACAAGATCGATGCGATCGAGGTGGTGGCCTTGCAAGGGCTCGATCTCAAAGTTCGGCCGAACGAGGTCATGGCGCTGGTTGGGTCGAGCGGCTCGGGCAAGACCACGTTGATGAATGTGCTCGGTGGCCTGGATCGGCCATCGGCCGGGCGCGTGGTGGTGGCGGGCAACGATCTGCTGAAGCTTTCGGATATGGCGCTGAACGACTACCGGCGCCGGATGGTTGGCTTTGTCTGGCAGCAGAAGGCGCGCAACCTGATCCCGTACCTACAGGTTGAGCAGAACATCGAGATGCCGATGATCATGGCCGGGGTTGGGCAGCGCGAGCGGCGGGCCTGGGTGAAGGAGCTGATCGGAGCGGTTGGCCTGACCACCCGGCGCGGCCATAAGCTGGCACAGCTCTCGGGCGGCGAGCAGCAGCGGGTTGCGATCGCCGTGGCGCTTTCTAATCGCCCGGCGCTGCTCCTGGCCGACGAACCGACCGGCGAGGTCGACTCGGCGACTGCGGCGACGATCTTCGAACTGTTCCATTCGCTCAACCGCGCGTTTGGCTTGACGGTAGTGATCGTCTCGCATGATCCGAACGTGGCCCGCTATGTCGAGCGCGTGGTGGCCATTCGCGATGGCAAGACCAGCAGCGAGACCATGCGACGGAATAGAGAACAGGGAACAGGAGACAGGGAACAGAGTCGTGGGGCTGCGGAGCTGGACGCGCAAGGCCAGGATGATCATGGTGATCATGTGTTCGAAGAGCTGATGATGCTCGACTCGGCTGGCCGATTGCAGGTGCCCAAGGAAGTGCGCGAGCGCTATGGCATTGGCGATCGTGTGCATATGGAAGAAACCGCCGACGGCCTGCTGCTGCGGCCGGTGGCTGGTGCCGAAGCGCCGGTGCGCCGACTGGCACCCGCCGACGAGCCACCACCGCGCAAGGTCGGCCGGCTGGGGCGGATGGTTAATCGCGTGCGCAGGCGTGGCTGAGGTGATGGGTGATAGGTGATGGGAGGAGACCCGACCCCCGGCCTCCGACCCCCAACACCCAATACCCAACACCTAAGGTGATATATGACAACAACCAACGACCTGGCAGTGCATATTTCCAATGTGACCCGCAGCTATAATGTCAGCGATGATCGCGTCATGGCGCTGCGTGGTGTCTCGCTCGACATCCGTAAAGGCAGCTTTGTCGGGCTGATAGGACGATCGGGATCGGGCAAGACCACGCTGTTGAATATGATCGGCGGGCTGGATCAGCCGACGACGGGCGAGGTATCGGTGTATGGCGAGCTGCTGAGCAGCATGAGCCAGGAGCGGCTGACGCTGATGCGCCGCAAGAACATTGGCTTTATCTTTCAGTCCTTCGCGCTGCTGCCGATCCTTTCGGCCTGGGAGAATGTCGAGCTGCCGCTGCGTATCGCGGGCGTGCGATCAGGCCGCGAGCGCCGTCAGCGCGCCGAGGCCGCGCTGGCGCTGGTGGGCTTGGAGCGCTGGGCCGCCCACCGACCGGCCGAGATGAGCGGTGGCCAGCAGCAGCGCGTCGCGATTGCCCGTGCGCTGGTGTCGCGCCCCACGCTGCTCTTGGCCGATGAGCCGACCGGCGAGCTCGACTCAACCACCGGCCGCAACATCCTCCAACTGCTGCGCGAGATCGTTCGCACCGAGGGCCTGACCCTAGTGATGGTGTCGCACGATCCGACCGTGCGTGAGTTCGCCGACGTGATCTACGAGCTGCGCGACGGGCAGGTCATGGGCAGCGAGGCTCAGGTTGCCACGTAACTCCTTGTCAGTCTGAACGCAGTAAAGAATCTCACTGATTCGCAGCGCGGTTCGGCCAAGATGATGAGACGTAGTTCACCGATCTGCGCGTCGGACACGCTTAATTGGTAAGCCCTGGGTTAGCCTTCATCAGCTGCTGTTCCACACCTTGCAGCGCTGCGGCCACGTCGATCTCCTTATCCACCACTTCACGCATGGCGATGTTGAGCGCATCATAGATCGCGGCATCGTAGGGGCTTGTCGCCAGCATCTGCGCCGAATCTGCGATTTTTGCCCACTCACGATACACGCGCTGGCCGCCAAAGAAACTCACCGGCGCATCGTAGATCTGATCCGTCCAGGCTGTGCGCAGTGCTGGGAAATCGCCCGATGCGCGCAGCAAAGTGTTTTGCCCTTCGACTGGACGCGTCGCTCTTCAGCGAAGGTGGCGAGCTGGCGTTTATCGGCTCCATTACACGTGTTACGAGGATATATGTCGTCGTGTGAGTTGATCTGCGACATGCAGTACCTGCTCCAGCGTACTCGCGAGCGAGCGGTGCTCTTTGTATCCATGTACAACCGTGTTCCGTGCTTGCAAGCCAAGCTGTAAGATCTCAAACTGCTCTTTATCGAGCACCCCATAGGTGAACAAGCTTTTCGTGAGCTGACTCGGATTATTCTGGACAACAGATATATCTTCCTCGGCGGCGATGGCGCGCAGTAATGCTTCAGTTGCTGACCAAGCGAGCAGAAGGGCGGCTTCTCCATGTTCCTGATCCGATAACTGCCGCGCTTCATGGAGGCGGTATCTGATATCAAGATAATTAAGCGAGGTTGCATCGTTAAGTTGTAGTGAAGAACGATCCTTCGGATTCGTTACAACAAGTTCAAACCGCCAGGATGGTTGATCCTGAAGTGCTTGTGCAACCGCATCCAGTTCTGGGGCGTCCGAAAGGGACTCTTGCGTTCGCACTTCGACAATCACGGTTTCCTCGGCACTGCGCGCCAGCATGTCGATTCGGAAGGGAGCAAGAAATCCTGGTAGTTGATCGGCTCTCGGCTCAATGATGACATCATAGCCGCGTTGGCGGTATTCACGCGCGATTTCGCGTAGGCGCTGCTGCTCGCGGGTGCTTGTATGTAGTGTCATCAGATCAACTCCTCATGGTCAGGGGCTATGTCGACGCAGATGTAGAGAAATTCGTTACCGCGACAGAAGCCCTCGGCAAGCACCGGCGACATTCCTCGAACGCGAAAGCTGCCATTCAGATCTGTCTTGCGGACGTGGGTGTCTGTAATCTGACGGTCGTCCACATACACAAGGCCATTCAGTGCGTCCTGAATGGCTTGACTAAGTTATCGTTATCAATGCGTACAGACACGCCATCGTGGTAGTACGTTACCCGTTCTAATCAGTTTCCCAGCACCTGCTCATAGCACGCGATCATCCGCGCGATCACCCGATCCCAGGTGAACATCTCCAGCGTCCAGGCGCGCCCGGCCGCGCCCATGCGTATGCGCGTGGCCGAGTCTCCCAGCAGCGCGCCGATTCGCTCGGCCAGCGCCGCCGCGTCGCCGGGCGGCACCAGATAGCCAGTCTCGCCATCGCGCACCACCTCGGGCAAGCCGCCCACGCGAGTGCCAATCACCGGCCGCTGGCACGACATAGCCTCGCACGACGCAATGCTGAAGGTCTCGTGGTCGGTGCTGGGAACCACGAAGGCATCGGCGATTGCGTAGTAGCGCGGCAGCTCGGCGTGCGGCTGTATCCCGGCAAATGTGACCCGATCGCTCAGCCCCAGCGCGGCGGTGCGGCGCTTCAGGCTGGCCTGGTGCGGTCCATCGCCGATCAATAGCAGGTGGACGCCAGAGGCTGGAGGTTGGAGGCTGGAGGCTGGAGGCTGGCGCGTTGCAAGTCTCGAGTCTCCAGTCTCAAGCCTCCCGTTGAGCTGCACCAGCGCGTCGAGCAGGTAGTCAATCCCTTTGAATGTGACCAGCCGGCCGGCGAACAGCAGCAGCGGCGCTCCAGCGGGCGCGAAGCGCGCGCGCAGCGCCGGGTCGGGCGGCAGCGGCCGGAAGATCGTCTCGTCGAAGCCGTTGTAGGCCACGCTCACCGGGATATGGTAGCGCGCCTCGGACATGGCCGCGTTGTAGCGGCTGCACGCGAACGCGCCATCGATGCTCTTTCGGAACAGCACATCGCCCGGGAAATAGTCGGTGCCGTGCGAGCTGTAGATCCCGCGCGCTCCGCTGGCCTTGCGCGCCCAGGCCATCGGCGGGAAATCGTAGGGCTTGAAGACCTGGACGATATCGAAGCCGCCCGCCAGCAGGTCGGGCAGCGCGCATGTGGCCATCGACATGCGTTCCAGCAGCTTCAGCAAATTGAGCGATCTGCGCAGCGGCGCCGCGCGCCCCCATGTCGCGCGCGCGATATAGGGATAGCGCAGCACTTTCACGTTGGGAATGCTGCGGCCGACCGAGCCGTTGCCGCCGAACAGCGTGACGTCGTGGCCGCGCTCGGCCAGCCGCTGTCCAATATCCCAAACAATGCTTTCGACGCCGCCGATTTTGATCGTGGTGGTTAGGTTATAGAGGGCGATTTTCAGTGGTACTTTTCTTCTTTTGTTGGTTGTTTTTTGCCCTGTCGGGGCAAAAAACAACCAACAAACAGTAAAAATCCGTGCACATGGTTTATTGGCGAATTGTCATAATGCGGAAGATCCACAAATCCAGTGCGGCAGCAAAGGTGAATATGTATATGCTCGCGACGACCAGGCGCGCCGGAAGCCCGCGGCGCCAGAGCTGGGAGAGCAGCCGCCCGGCCAGCAGCGCCAGTGCCGGCACGAGGTAGAAAATCTGCTTGTCGACCATATCGATCCGGCGGCCGGCGATTGTGAAGATCGCCGCCACTAGCGCCCAGCAGATCAGCAGCGCGCGCAGGCGTGGCCGCCCAATCCCAGCCAGGCTCACCGCTGCCAGCAGTAGCGCCAGCTGAAGGCCATATGCGACCGGGCGGCGGAAGTAGCCGGTGCGTGGGATGTACTGCGTCAGATAGGTCAGAAAGGTTTCGTGCTGTTGTGCGCCCGTGCCGGCTGGGGCCGGCTGGCCAGCCTGGAAAAAATATGGCACCGTCCGCTCCACAATCAGCGGGATATACTGCCCGTAGTAAATCAGTGTCGCTAGCCCAAGCGCGGCGACCCCGGCCAAAGCAATCGCAAGAACGGAGCGTCGGCCCGCCGAGAGACGAAAGATGGATGCCGAACGAACCTTACGCGAATCATCGGTGGTCGGTCGCCTGCCCTGCCCTTCGACCCTTCGACTTCGCTCAGGGGAACCACGCTCAGGAACCGCGGCGGCTCCCCCTGAGCGTATCGAAGGGTCGAAGGGTCGGTCGTCGGTCGTCCCTTCGATCAGCCAGAGCGCTGGTACCAGCAGGCACAGGAATACGCCCATAAATGCGGCCACGACGGTGTACATCAGCAGTGTGATTGTCAGCAGCAGCGTGAGTGCGACGAACGGCCAGGGCTGATCGAGCCGCCGGTAGGCCACGACAATAAAGACCGTGCTGACCAGCGTCCACCAGATGCCGAAGGTGGTGGGCAGGTTGCCCCAAGAATGTAGCAGAAATGTGACTGGCGTGACGGCGATCAGCAGCGAGCCGAACAGCGTCTCGCGCTCGGAGAAGTGGCTTTTGTGCGCCAGCAGCGCCAGCAGAAGCACCCGGCTGGTATCGATCAGGGCGCTGAACATATGCGCGGCCAGCAGCGTCGGCAGTGGCAGGTATGCGAACGAGCCAAGAAAAATGTGAAACCAGGGTGAGTAGGGAATGACAGGTTTATTGTTGCCCCACTGTGATACCGGCATCGTCTCGGCATTCATCGGATTATCGATGCCATAATACAGCCAGAACTGGCCGTTCCAAATCTGCTGCGCCCACGATAGCTGCTTGCGCAGATCGATGCCAATGAAGTAGGGGTACAGCATTCCGCCGGCCTTGATCCAGTAGCCGGTGAAGAACACCAGCAGCAGCGCCCGCAGCAGCCATGAGCTGAGTGGAGCGCCGGCCTTGGCGAAGCCCCACGGCAGGAGCCATTCCAGCGCCAGCAGCAGAGCCACACTCCATAGCGCCAGGATGGCGAACCGTTGCAGCATAAACGCGGTTGGGTAACGCGCCGTGGCTAGCGCCCAGGCGCCAACCAGCACGAGCGCCAGCGCTAGCATAGCCGCGATCGCCGGGCGCTTGATCGTGCGCAGCAGGCACCAGTACAGCCCCAGCGCGATCGTTAGCGCGTACAGCAGGCCCTTCAGCGGTGGTAGTAGCGCGGCCTGTCCGGCCGGCGCAACTCGTAGCTCGTAGAGCAGAATGCCAAGCGTGCGCGGATCCTGGTAGGTTTTCGAGTTAATTGTGAGCGTCAGGTCGCCATCCGGCACTAGCTCCGAAGGCACGAGGAACGAGAGCTGGCGCGGCTCGCCATCTGGCAGGCGTGCGACAGGAATACCATTGGCCGATACGGTCGCGTTGAGCGGCTGGTTGTCGGGGTGGCGCAGGCTGGCCACAAACGTTACATTCCAATCGCCGCGGCCCAATCCCGGCAGCCGAATCGTGCTTTGCGCGCTCGTCCAACGATAGGTTCGCGCCGGCGCCAGCCTGACTTGGCCGACCAACCCAACTGGCGGCGCTGGATCGTCGGCCAGGCCTGGTTCGAGCCGCAGTCGTAATTGATCGGCAGCGGCGATCTCGGCGGGTATGATCGCAATCAGCTCACGTGGCCCGCTACGCGGAATCCACAGCCGCACATCATTGGCCGAGAGTGTCAGTCCGGCAAGCGCTCGATCGGGCTGGTCAGTGGCAGCTTCAACAGTGACCTGCCAGAGCCCTTGCCGGTGCCCAGCCAACTCTAGCACGGCCTGCGATGCCGGCCAGGGCGTGATCTGCTCCTGGCCGATCGCGCTGACCTCGCGCGCGAAGAAATCGGTGCCGTCGGCGTTGCCGTCATCCACATTGGGCAGAAAGATGCGATCGTAGTAGTCGCCGATATCGATCGCCACGAACGGCCGCACACGATAAGCCGCCACGATCGCCAGAACGGTGGCCAGCGCCAGTAGCCCCGGCGCCAGCCAGCGCGTGGCTGCGGCGCGCCCAAGCGGCGCCGCGCGCGAACGAGCGTGGCGCGAGCCGACGTTGGTGGTTGCTTGTTTTGGTAACGCTCCGGCCAAACCGATCGAACTCCTTTAATCCCGCACCAGTAGCAGCTCGTAGGTGCCTTGGAACAGCGTACGGTAGCCGATATACGCCACTCGCGCCAGCCCCAGGCGGCGTAACAGGTCACGCGCCTGGCCCTTGCGTCCGCCGGATGTGCCCTCGTTGCGCCGTACGCGATCCTCGCGGATATCGCCAACGCGGAAGCCATAGCGCGCCGCCAGCTGCCGGAAGCTGCCCATGGTGTAATAGTGCATCTCGGATAAGCGCTGCCGGTCGCTGAAATCCGCGCCACTCTTGCTGCGCCCGCGCTGCTCGATGATTGCCTCGGCCAGCGGGCGCGGCAGCCAGTTGAGCAGCGGCAGGTGGTAGTGCGGGTCGCGGAACGCGAAGCGATTGATCACCGTCAGCAGCACACGGCCGCCGGGGCGCAGCACGCGCGCCAGATCAGCTAGCAGCAGCGCGGGATTCTGAACATGCTCGACGACATCCCAGGCGATCACCAGATCGAAGCTTGCATCGCTGAAGGGCAGCTGCTCGCCGGCGCCGTTGACCACCGGCAGGTTCATATCGTAGCGCCCGGCGCGCAGGCGGATAATGTCGCAGTAGGCGCGGTTGTACTCGAACGCCAGCGGCGCGGCGCCCGCCAGCCCGAGCGCTACGCTGGTGCCGCCCATGCCGCTGCCCAGGTCGAGGATGCGCCGGCCCGGCAGCGCGCCGCCGTAGCGCGCGATCAAGCGCAGCCGCTCGTCCTGCTGGCGCTCCTGCCAGATCCGGCCCGCGCGCCAGCGCTCGAAATCCGGTCGCCAGGTCATGTGCGCCAGCCAGTGATCGATTCGCCGCGTCAGCTCGGCCTCACGCTCCTGGTCGATCGTGGGCAGCGGGGGTGTTTGCTGAGTGATCATAGCATTCGTCTTCTCTATCACGCGCGCCCCGCATTGTATCAGAAACAGGGACTGGCGCAAACGCACAGTTTGTAATCAAGTAATCAGGTAGAGTATAATCGAGCTAGCTGCTCGGCAATGATCGACCGCCGTAGCCGCCAATCAGGAGGATCAGCGCGTGAAAATCAATGAACTTCAGTCCTGGCTCCACGAGCGCGCGCCGGCGAACCTGCTGGCCGGGCCACCCGATATCGCGATCTACGATGACGAAGTGGTGATTGTGCTGCCGCTTGTGACATCGGAGCCGGACGACATGCTGGCAGACGAAGAGCGCCGTGCGGCCGAGCGCACCCTGATCGCCCGGCGCCGCGAGGAGACGCGGCCGTGGCGGATGAAGCTGGCGCGCGAGCTCCAACCGAAGCTGGGGCGCTCGGTGGCCTGGGGCATGCGCGCCGGTGAGAGCGAGGCGCTCTTCAGCACCCGCTCGGTGCCGGTGATGACCCGGCTAGGCCGCACCGAGCGCGATGTGCTCGATACACTGGTCGCAGCCGGCGTTGCCGACACCCGCAGCGCCGCGCTGGCCTACGCGGTGCGCGCCTTCGCCGCCGAGCACACCGACTGGCTGGCCGAGGTGCGCGAGGCGATCGCACAGGTCGATCAGGTGCGCGCGCGCCTCAAGCTCACGCGCCGCGCCGGCGCGCCGGCGGTGGTGGTCGAGCCGGAAGATTCGCAGTGACAAGTGACGAGTGACCCTTCGACGCCGCTCAGGGCAGGCGAGTGACGAGTGAAAAAGATCGGCGGTGCTGGCGTTCGTCGCTCGTCGTTCGTCGTTCGTCAATGGTTTACTTATCGTAACCAACAGTAGTCCCCTGTTCCCCCATCAATGCCGCGCAAAATAGTATCATCCTTCACATAGAACTGATGCGGCGACGAGCTTCCATCGAAACAAGTCGCCGAATAAACACACAGAAAGTGAAGGAAGCATTATGAAGTCACAAATCATCACAGGCAAGGGCGATGTCACCATTCCCGACCCGCCGCTAGCGCATCTCTTGTTCAGCACCACTCGGTTTGCCTGGCTCTGGGCGATCATCCGGATCTACCTCGGTTACCAATGGGTCACCGCCGGTTTTCATAAGCTGACCGGTGGCGGCTGGATCGATGGCGGTGCGGCGCTGAAGGGCTTCTGGACGAAAGCGGCCGCGATCCCTGCGGCCCCAGCCAAGCCGGCGATTACCTACGATTGGTACCGCGCCTTCATCCAGTTTATGCTCGATAACGGATGGTACACGTGGTTCGCGCCGCTGGTGGCGGCTGGTGAGTTCTTGATCGGCGTTGCGCTGATTTTGGGCGCCTTTGTCGGCATTGCGGCCTTCTTTGGAGCGTTCCTGAACTGGAACTTCGTGATGGCTGGCGCTGCATCCACCAATGGTATGCTGTTCGTCATAGCGGTCGTGCTCATCCTGGCATGGAAAGTCGCCGGCTGGTATGGCCTCGATCGCTGGCTGCTGCCGGTGCTTGGTACACCGTGGAAAGGGATGACCGAGCAGGCGCCGCCAACTCGCCCACAGGTCAATCCGGTCTAGTACGTATGCGGCGTAGAGATTAAAGATAAAAGATGGGGGATTAATCGCTGCAACGACTAATCCCCCATCTTTTCTTTGTGCCGCGTTGCGAGCATAGAGCGCTCGCAACGCGGCACAAAAGAACATTATTCTAGAGGGCTTGCAGCCCTCCAAAGCTCCCAACCGCCCCGTTGAGACTGGTCAAATTGAAATATGCCTCAGCCACCATCCCATAGATACACTGCAAGGTTGACATAACCTCGCTGATCGAACGCTACTCCCTCGGCTTCGAGCAGCTCGCGCTGGAGCGTGGCGTTGAGCTGATTGCTGATCCGTCCGGCCGCATTGATGACCCGCCACCAAGGCACCGTCCGTGCCAGATCGGGAGTGAGGCCTGCCAGCGCCCAGCCGACCCCGCGCGCGCCGCGTGGCACCGGCGTCAGCTGCGCGATTCGCCCGTAGGTCGAGACCTTGCCAGGCGGAATGCGCTTCACTAGCTCGTAAATGTCATTGTAGTAGCTCATATTGATATTGGCATGAGGCGCTACGAGTTCGGGTCTTTGTAGCGCGCAAAGGCGCCGCTGTTGAGTAGCGCGTAGATGGTCGGCCCGCGCCCCAGGCCGCGTTTACTCCAGAGCAGTGTGCCACCTTCGAATGGCTGGTAGGCGCTCTCGAACAGCTCCGGCTCGGGCCTGAGCGGGCAGCCAAGTTGCTCCTGAATCTTTGGGAAGTTACCCCAGATCAACGCGAAGCCATTTTGTTGCGGCGCACTGCATTTTGCGGGCGGTGGTGGCGGTGCCGGCAGATTTTCCATTTCCTGCTTTTCGAATACCTGCCAGGTACCTTTGCCCTCGCCAAACAGCACGTAGATCTGGCCGGTTGGGTTGAAGAAGAACATGCTGCCATTTTCGAACTGCTGCTCGGTTGCGGTTTCGATTCCACCCTGCTCTTTCTCCAGTGGGTCGCCCAGCGATCCGCGCAACTCCTCGTTCTGATCGAGCAGCGCTTTGAAGCCGCCCGTCACCGGGATCTCGGAGGTTGGCTTTGGCGTCGCGCTTGGTGTGATTGTCACGGTTGGCGTCGCAGTTGGCGCGGTTGTGGCGGTTGGTGACGCAGTTGGCGCAGGCGTCGCAGTTGGCTTCGGCGTCGCGGTTGGCGCGGGCGTTTTACTCGGTGCGGGCGGCTTGGTCGGCACGCTGGTGGGCGCGGATGTTGGTGGCGGAACAGCAGTGGCTGGGCTGGTCGGCACGCTGGTAGGTGCGGATGTTGGCTGCGGTGGAGTCGTCGGCGTGTCGGTTGGCGCTGCGCTTGGCGCGGGCGGCTCGGTTGGGCGCGTGGTGGCGATTCCTCCAATGCCACTGTTGCCGCGGCCGGGCAGCAGGCCGGCGGCGTACAACAGCCCACCACCAATCGCGAGCGCCAGCACCAGGCCCAGAATGGCCCAGATAGCATCGCCTCCATGGGCTGCGCGGCCCACTGCGGCCGCCGGGGTGGCAGGCTGGCGCTGGGAAGATCCTTGTGGTCTAATCGTGCCCTTGCGGGTCAACTGCTCGGCCAGCGCCCCAGGTGGCCGGGCCAGATCGCCCACGGCCACCTGTGGCACAACCGCGCGTCCATCGATCGTGCGGCGTATCGCCGGCGGCGGCGTCGCCGGCTCCATGCCGGCGGCGCTGCGCAACGCGCGGGCGAACTCGCCGGCGCTGCTGTGGCGTTGGCGCGGGTCGCGCGCCAGCGCCTTGCGCAGCACGGCATCGAATGCCGGCGGCAGCGCTGGATCGATCGACGATGGATCGGCCGGTGTGCCGTGCAGATGGCTGATCAGCACTTCCTGCGTGCCACCCTCGAATGGCCGCTGCCCGGTCAGGGCGCGGTAGACGAGCACGCCCAGCGCATAGATATCCGCCCGCGCGTCGACCAGGTTCCCGCCAGTGATCTGCTCGGGCGCCATATAATCGGGTGTGCCGATCAACACGCCGGTCACCGTCAGCCCCGATGCGAGCGGGTCGAGCGATTTGGCGATGCCGAAGTCGGTGAGCACTGCGTGGGGACTGGGGAGTGGGGCGTGGGGAGTGGGGTGTACGGTTCCTAGTCCCCCGTCTCCAGTCTCCAGTCCCTCGATCAAAATATTGGCTGGCTTGATATCACGGTGGACGATCTGGCGGGCGTGGGCGTAATCCAGCGCCGATGCGATCTGCTCGACGATCGGCACCAGCTCCGCCGGCGGCAGTGCCCCGCGCATCCGTAGCGTGTCGGCGAACGAGCGCCCGCTGAGCAGCCGCATGGCAATATACACCAGGCCATTTGCCTCGCCGACATCGTAGATCGGTAAGATGTTCGGGTGATCGAGGTTGGCCGCCAGCACCGCCTCGCGCTGGAATCGCTCGACCAGCGTAGCGTCGCCGCCGTACTGTGGGTAGAGCACCTTCAGCGCTACATCGCGGCGCAGTGCGGTATCGTGCGCGCGGTAGACCGCCGCCATCCCGCCGCGGCCAATCAGCGCGAGTATCTCATAGCGGCCGAGACGCTGGCCGATCAGGTCTTCTAGGCGCATATCCTCAAGCCATTCCATGTCGCACGCGTACGAGGTTCCACCATGCTTGTGGCGCTCTTTCGCGCATCACAATATGGCACAGCATGACCGCCGCGCATGCATATGACGCTTGGCGCGGCCCAAGAGTTCCGCGGCTATTTTGGGTGCGGTTTGGGGCGGCGCAGCCGCCCCAAACCCGCAACTGTGTGGAATGCTAAAGTCCAATTCTGTACATAATAAACGTATCATGCCGCGCAATTATAGCATACAGCGCATCTCAGCCGGATATCAGCCGCTGTGGCCTTGCATGTTCATCTTCGCATGGTAGAATGCTCAGCTGGAATGTTCATGCCAATTCGTTCATCGCTGATCTCAAGGAATTATGTCCCACGATTCAAACAACCGACGTTTTCGCCGATCGCTGGCCGGCCGGCAGCTGCCACGTCGCCGCCCGCCACCGGCGGTGTTCCGCGGTGCTGCGCCGCCGCCGCCAAGCCGTGTGGGTCGCTTCATCACGCGGGCGCTGCTGCTGGTAGCGCTGCTGGCCACGCTGCTGCTGCTTGGCGGCCTGGGCGCGGCCTATACCGCCTACGCGCAATTGGCCGATTCGTTGAAGGGCCGGCTCGATACGCTCACCAAGCACGACACCTTCCAGACCACACGGATCTTCGATCGGCACGGTGTGCTGCTGTACGAGTTTTTTGGCGCCGGCAAGCGCACCAATGTCACGCTCGATCAGATCGATCCCAGGCTTGTGCAGGCGACGATCGCGATCGAGGATAAAACCTTCTACCAGAACTCGGGTGTGGATTACGAAGGCATCGCCAAGGCGTTCTTGCGCGCGGCCAACGCCGGCGAGGCGCAGGGTGGCGCCTCGACAATCACGCAGCAGTTTATCAAGCTCGCGGTTCTATCCGATGAGGAGCGCGCGGCCGATAAGGTCTACCAGCGCAAGCTGGCCGAGATTGTGCTGGCGCAGGAGCTTTCACGCCAGTATACCAAGAACGAGGTTCTTAATCTCTATCTGAACGAGATCTACTACGGCAATCTGGCTTATGGTATCGAGGCAGCCTCGAACGTCTATTTCGACACGCATGCCAAAAGCTTGACGCTGGCACAGGCTTCGCTGCTGGCCGGTCTGCCGCAGCAGCCGAATATTTACGACCCGATCAACTATCTGGAGGGCGGCGTGCTCAAGGGCATCGAGCTGCGCGATGGCTGGCTGTCGTCCGATTATCGCTTTCCCAGCGGGACGCCGCCGCCGAAGATTCGCCAGGCCGCCGTGCTGACTCAGATGGTGGACGAAGGCTACGTGACCGAGAGCCAGGCCCGCGCCGCCGCCGCCGAGGATCTCCGATTCTCCAGCCAGGTAGTGCCGCTCAACGCGCCGCACTTCGTCTTCTATGTGCGCCGGCTGCTGGAGCAGCGCGAAGAGTATGGCCCGCAGTTCGCCAATCGCGGTCTGTCGATCTATACTACGCTCGATCTGGATATCCAGAATATGGTGCAGGAGAAGGCCCGCGAGCGCATCCAGGAGCTGGAGGAGCGCAACATCCATAACGCCGCTGTGGTGGTGATGCAGCCCAACACCGGCGAGGTGCTGGCGATGGTCGGCAGTATCGATTACAACTCGACCATCCCGACTAAAACCAAAGGCGAGAAAGGCAATGTGCTTGATGGCCAGGTCAATGTCACCACTCGCGAGCGCCAGCCTGGCTCGGCGCTCAAGCCCTTCACCTATCTCTCGGCCATGGAGCAGGGCCTGACCCCGGCTACAGTGCTGTGGGATGTGCCGACTGAGTTCCCACCCTTTGGCCCCAATTCCTACAAGCCGCTGAACTACAACGGCAAGTGGAACGGGCCGCTCCGTCTCCGTACTGCGCTGGCAAATTCGCTGAATATGCCGGCGGTCAAGGCGCTCAAATTCGCCGGCGTCGATAACACGCTCAATCTGCTGCATCGCGCCGGCATCAGCGGCTTGCAGAATGGCGCCGGCTACTATGGCCTGACGCTGACGCTCGGCAGCGGCGAGGTTACGCCGCTCGACTTGACCAGCGCCTACAATACGCTGGCCAGCGGCGGCACCCACTACCCGCCATTGGCGATTCTGAAGATCGTCGACAGCAAGGGCAAGACCACCGTGTTTTCGCCCAAGCCGGAGCCCAGGGCGATCAACCCCGATCACGCCGCGATTATCTCGAATATACTCAGCGACGACAACGCCCGCGCGCCGATCTGGGGCTTGAACAGCAAGCTCAAGCTCTCGCGGCCGGCCGCCGTCAAGACCGGCACATCCAACGACTGGCGCGATGCCTGGACGGTTGGCTACACGCCATATGTGACTGTTGGCGTCTGGAGCGGCAACAACAATAATGAGGTCACGGCTAAAGTCGAAAGCTTGACCGGCGGTGGCGTGATCTGGCACAACATCATGGAGGAGCTGTTCAGGAATCCGAGGTTCGAGCAGGTGCTGGCCGAGCCATATGGTGGCCGGCTGCCGCTGGACTTTACGCTGCCGGCCGACTTGCTGCGTCGGCCGATCTGCGCGCTGCCAGGGTCGTTCAACCAGTACAAGGATGAGCTATTCGCGCCCGATATGCTCAAGGACACAGCCACGCTCACGCCCACCGCCGGGCTGGCATTGGCCGACACCGGCGCTACCAGCACGCCTGCGCCGGGCGGCAGCGGCTGCGATGCCTATAAGGATCTGACAGTCGCACAGCTTGGCGATGCGCTGGCAGTTGCGGAAGATGAGCAAGCGCAGCCGCCGGCTGTAAACCCGACAAACTACTGTAAGCCGGCCGAAGGCGTGGTGGTGCCCGACGGCATGCTGACGACGATCAAAGTTTGGAACTTGCCGCCGTACGATCCCGACGAGAAGGTCGACTATCACTGGGCCGGCGGCGGTGCTGTCTCGGCCGAGCAGATCCCCGATTGCACCGACGCGATGATCGCTTCGGTCGCGCCGCCCGGCTCAGTGCGCATGCCCGATCTACGCCGCTTTGGCGAGAACCAGGCCAAAGAGAAGCTGGCCGAGTTGGGCGTGACCAACATCTATGTGGATTACCAGGATCGCACGCGCATCCCGGATATCTACGACCAGTATGTGCCATATGCCGTGGTCAGCACGCTGCCTGCGCCAGGCGATTATATCCCGCCCGGCACGACGGTGGTGCTGGGTGTCCGCGCGCCTGACCCTGGCCCGCAGCCTGCGCCGGAGGTGCCGACGCCGCCGGTGCCATAGCAAGAAAGCAGAAAACGGAGATCAGCGAATGACTGCTCATAGTGATATACCGCTATCAGTGCTGGATCTGTCGATCGTCAGCGCGGGCGCGACCAGTGCCGACGCGCTTGCCAACACCACTTTGCTGGCCCAGCGCGCCGAGGCGTTCGGCTACAGCCGCTTCTGGGTTGCCGAGCACCACAATATGCCCAGCATCGCCAGCACCACGCCGGCTGTGCTGATCGCGCACCTGGCCGCCGCGACTGCGACGATACGCGTTGGCTCGGGCGGGGTGATGCTGCCCAATCACCCGGCGTTGGTTGTCGCCGAGCAGTTCGCCATGCTTGAGGCGCTGCACCCTGGGCGGATCGATCTCGGCATTGGCCGCGCTCCTGGCACCGATCCCGGCACCGCCGCCGCCCTGCGCCGCACACCGGCCGGTCTCGGGGCCGAGGAGTTCCCGCGCCACCTGATCGACCTGATGGGGCTGCTCGGCGACCCGCGTAGCGCTGATGGCATGTGGAACCGCTTTGCGGCCACGCCGGCTGCCACCAGCACGCCCACGATCGTGCTGCTCGGCTCCAGCGATTTCAGTGCGCAGCTGGCCGGGCAGCTCGGCCTGCCGTTCGCCTTCGCGCACCACTTCGACACCGGCGGCACGCTGCTGGCGCTCGACATCTATCGCCAGCACTTCACACCCTCGGCCGCGCTCGATCAGCCCTATGCGATCGTCACCGCCGCTGTCCTAACCGCCGAAACCGACGAAGAGGCGGCCTGGTTTGCCGCCCCCGGCCAGCTCATGACGCTTGCGCTCCGAACCGGCCGGCGCATTGCGCTGCTGTCGCCGCAGGCCGCAGCTAGCCATCCCGATCTCGCCGCCGCGCGCCGCATGCCGACGAATAGGATCGTGGGCGCGCCCGGCCCAGTGGTCGCCCGCATCGAAGAGCTGGCCCGCGAGACGAGCGCCGATGAAATCATGGTCTTTCCGTTCACGCATGGTATCGGCGAGCGCGTCCGTAGCCTCGATCTGCTCGCCCAGGCATGGCAGCTTGGCGTGGTGCGCTGAACAGCACGTTACACGGATTTTTCTTTAGGTAAGTTCTTTTTTCACCCCGCCGGGTGAAAAAAGAACTTACATAAACGTAGAGTACCACGCTGCGGCAGGCGAAAAGTGCCTGTTGCATATGTCCTAGTTGTTAATAGGAGAATTGAGCATGAGCAGTGCAGAGCAGCGTATGGGCGGGCTGAGCGTTACAGAGGCCGTGCGCGCCAAGCGGGCGGTGCGCGCATACAGCGCCGAACCCGTACCCGAGGAGTTGATTCGGGCCATCCTGAGCGCCGGCCGGCGCGCCCAGAGCAGCAAGAATGACCAACCGTGGACATTTGTCGTTGTGACCGAGCGCGAGCAGCTGCAACGCCTGAGCACTGCCGGCGCCTACGCCGCGCATATGCCCTCATCGGCTTTTACGGTGGTGCTGGTGGCGCCTGCGGCCTATGAGTTTGACCTGGGGCAGGCCGCAGCATACCTGCAGCTGGCCGCAGTCGAGCACGGCATCGGCTCATGTGTCACCACACTGCAAAACAGCGAGGCCGCCCACGCGATTCTTGGCGTGCCGCCCGAGCTCAGCTGCCGCTGGTCGATCACCTTCGGCTACCCGGCCGAGGCGCCGGCGCCGCTCAAGGCCGGTGGGCGCCGACCGCTGGAGGAGTTGGTACGCTACGAGCGCTATAGCTAGGAATACGCGCGGCGGTGAACGGCAGCTGCATACCCGGCTGCTGTGGGCGCGAGTTATTCAAAGCTTAGCTCCTCGCCATCGGCTGGGATCAGCAGCCGCGTAGCGGGAATGCCGGCCGCCACAGCGGCGGCGCGCAGCTCGGCGCGCGAGATCGTTGCGTGATCGAGCGCTTCCATGTGGGTGGCGATCACGATACCGGCTGGCGCCGCCTGAGCCACCGCAATCGTCTGTGCCGCATCCATCACGATCAGCTGGCGGTCGCCGGCAGCATCCGGCCAGCGCGCCCCGCAGGAGTGCGTGATGATCAGATCTGGATGGTAGCGCTCGATCGCGGCATATATTTCATCGTAGAGGATGGTATCGCCGGCCCAATAGATTGTCGGCTCGCCGGGTGCGGCGAACACGAAGCCGGCGACCGCGCCCATCGTGCGCCCGACCGCGCCGTCGCCGTGGTGCCCGGCCGTGCGCGCTAGATGAAAGCCGCCCCAATCGAGAACCGGATTGCGGCATCTGGTTCTTGGTTGACCCTACGGGTGCCCGTTCTCGGTTCTCATTAAAGTTCCAGCGCTCGAATCGCCGCCCCGACGATCTCGATAATTCGGTCGACCTGGTCTTCGCTCGCCACCAGCGGCGGCGCGAGGCAGATCGTGTCGCCGACGACGCGCGTAAACAGGCCGCGCTGGAGCATCTCCGCGGCCGCGCGCGGGCCAACATTGGCCGCCGGCGCGCAGGGCTGCTTGGTGGCCTTGTCGGCCACTAGCTCGATCGCCGCCATCATGCCCAGGCCGCGCAGATCGCCCACGCCCGGCAGCGCCGCCAGCGTACGCAGCCCATCGAGCAGCCGCCGTCCGAGCATCGCCGCGCGCTCGATCAGGCCCTCGCGCTCCAGGATCTCGATATTCGCCAGCGCCACCGCGCAGCAGGTCGGGTGGCCGGAATAGGTGTAGGCGTGCATCCAGCGCTTGTCGGGCGGGACATCGTTCATCACTTCGCGGATGCGGTCGGAGACGCCAATGCCGCCAAGCGGGATGTAGCCGCTGGTGATGCCCTTGGCAAACTGCAAGATATCGGGCTCGATGCCGTAGTGCTCCAGCGCGAACCAGCGCCCGGTGCGCCCAAAGCCGGTGATCACCTCATCGGCGATCAGCAGCACATCGTAGGTATCGCAGATCTGGCGAATGCGCGGGAAGTAGTCGTCGGGCGGCACGATCACGCCGCCGGCGCCCTGCACCGGCTCGGCGATAAACGCCGCCACGGTCGCCGGCCCCTCACGCAGAATCGCCTGCTCCAGCAGATTCGCCGCCGCGACGCCCGGGCTTACGGCCGGGTCGTGGTTGACGAAACGGTAGGGGTAAGGCGATTCAATATGCACGAAGTTCGGCACGCGCGGCTCGAACATCGGCCAATAGGCCGGCAGGCCGGTTGCGCTCATCGCCGCCAGAGTCACGCCGTGATACCCCTTCATGCGCGAGATGATCTTGATTTTGTCGGGCCGATCCTGGGCCTTCCAGAAGAAGCGCGCGGTCTTGAACGAGCTCTCGCTGGCCTCGGCGCCGCCGCTGGTGAAGAAGAAGGTGTTGATCGAGGGGTAGACCAGCCCGCTGAGCCGTTCGGCCAGGGCGATCGCCGGCAGGTTCGACGAGCCGGCGTAGGATGAGCAGTACGCCAGGGTACTCATCTGCTGCCGTGCGGCCTCGGCCAGCTCGGCGCGCCCATGGCCGACGTTGACGCACCACAGGCCGCTCAGTCCGTCGATGTACGCGCCGCCGTCGCTATCCGTGATCATCGCGCCGCGGCCTTCGACCCAGATCTTGGCCTGCTGGTGCGCGCTCGGGTGATTCAGCGGATGCAGCAGGTGATCCAGGTCGGATTGCAAGTAGTCGGTGTGAGTAGTCATATGCGCTCCTTCGAAGTAACAACGATACAGGGTCATGCCTAGCACGGCGTCCCAGCTCTTTTGCCGGATAGACGAAGGACGAAGGACGAACGCTGGAATTGCAGACGTTCGTCCTTCGTCGTCCGTCTTTCGTCCCATCAGGATTGCTCGGATGGAGAACTAGCTAGGCGTTGCCTGTGGCTCAGTCAGCAAGTCATCCAGGTTGAGCTCGCCGCCGGCAAATGCGATGTGGCCCTGCTCGTCGCGCGGCCACTGCTCGAATGGGCGATCCCAGCACAGCTCCAGGTCGTTGCCGTCTGGGTCTTCGATATAGATCGCCTCGTGCGTCCCATGGTCGGCGATCTCGCGCAGCGGCCAGCCGACGGCTTGCAGCCGCCGCAGGGCATCGGCCAGGCCGGCGCGGGTTGGGTAGCGCAGGGCGACGTGATGCAGCCCTGCCACACCGTCGGGCTGCGGTGGGCCGCCGGCCGATTTCCAGGTGTTGAAGCCAATGTGGTGGTGGTAGCCGCCGGCTGCGAGGAATAGTATGTCGCCGGTGGTGCCCCACCCCGGCACGCCGCGCGCCTCCATGACCACATCGAAGCCAAGGACATCCACGTAGAAGGCGCGGACGCGATCGATGTCGGCGGTGCGCAGATGGACGTGCCCGATCGTCACGCCTGGGTCGATCGGGCGGGCGGCGGATGCGCGCGGCACGATCGTGCCCTGCAACTGGTGGTCGGTGGTATTACTCATCGTGTACTCTCCTGCTACATCTTTTCGTGTCGCACTGCGAGCGCAGAGCGCTCGCAGTGCGACACGAAAAGGAAATGATCTTGGCGGGACACCCAGCGGGTACCCGGGCCCACCAAATCTCCCAGCGGTCACGCAGGAAGGCGATTCTTGGCGGGACACCTAGCGGGTACCCAGGCCCGCCAAACCTCCCAGCTGTCATGTTGTGATTGGTAAAATTGAAGCATGCCTTAGCCGCGCTGCTTCAGAACCGGGCTGGTGAGATCGGCCAGGCGCACACGCTGCCGGCCATCCTGATCGAAGTTGGCCGGGTCGAGCCACTGAAGAAACGCCGCTTGCAGCGCCGGCCACTCCTGATCGATCGCCGCATACCAGGCCGTATCGCGATTGCGGCCTTTGTAGACCGTGGCCTGCCGGAAGACTCCCTCGAACGAAAAGCCGTAGCGCTGCGCCGCCGCGCGCGATCGGGCGTTGAGCGCATCGCACTTCCACTCGTAGCGCCGGTAGCCCAGCTCGAACACGCGCTGCATCATCAGGTACATCGCCTCGGTGGCGGCGGGGGTGCGCTGGAGCATGGGCGAGTAGTTGATATGCCCCACCTCGATCGAGCCGCTCGCAGGATCGATCCGCAAATAGCTTGCCACGCCGATCGCTTTGTTTGTCGCATTGTCGACGATCGCATGGAACAGCGGATCGTCGCCCAGGCAAACGCGCTGCATCCAAGCGCTGTAGCTTTCTAGGCTGTCGAAAGGCCCATAGGCCAGATACGTCCAGTCGCGTTGATCGGTGGCTGTGCGATTAGCCGCGTGCAGATCCGCGGCGTGGCGATCGATCTCCAGCGACTCGACTCGGCAATAGCGCCCCGCCAGCGGTTCGCGCGGCGGGCGTGGCGGCGCCGTCCAGCCATCCACTGCCGGGCCGATCGGCTGGCCAAACGCATTGATTCGGGATGTCATTGGTGTTACCTCGCGATTTATTCAGATGGGCGAGCCAGCGGCGCCCAGCCGAGCCAGCGGCGCGCCTTGGACATATTCATCAGCTTCTGCTCGTAGTCGCCGCTGATCATGAAGGCCTGGAAGCCGGCGCGGTAGGATAGGGCCGCCAGCAGCGCGCGGGCCACATCGCTGGCGCTGGTGGCCAGTGTGGGAGTGTGAAGCCGCGTCTCAGCCTGCCACTGGTCATCCGATACGGGAAAGCATAGGCGCAGGGCGTTGAAGCTCATGCCCCACGCGCGGGTGGCGTTGCGGCCCACTTCCTCACCCAGCCGCTTGCTAAAGCCATACATGCCGCTGGCATCGGGCGTGATCTCCTCATCGGGGAAGGAGCGCGCCATCAGGTCGCCGCCGTAGACCGACATGCTGCTCGTGTAGACGGCGTGCATGACGCCGGCCTGCTGCGCGGCATGCAGCGCCAGGTAGACGCCTTTGATATTGACATCCAGGTTGCTGCTGATGCCGCTGGTGGTGTCGAAAACTTTTTCGCCCATCGCCATATATAGCAGTGCATCCACGCCCACGGCTGCGCGCGCGAGCGCATCGAAATCGCCAATGCTGCCGGCGACATACTCCCAAGCGGCATCTGCGGGCGGACGCAGATCAAAGACGCGCAGTGTGTGCTGCTGGGCCAGTGTTGGGAGCACCAGCCCGCCGAGATAGCCGGAGCCGCCGATGACGAGAATGTGCATGGTATATAATTTCTTTCATTTGTGAATTATAAAAATTAGATTTCAACCACCGCGCGCTTGCCGACAAAGCGGCCATAGCGCTCGGCGGCCGCAGTAATAGCGCTAGCCTGCGCTGCGCTGAAGGGCTTGAATGGGCTGAAGGTCATGAGCACACTATCGTTTTTGAATGCGCGCTTCCACGAACCTACCACGCGCCCGCCAACAACGATGATTGGGTTGAAAACCCCATTGCCGCCAGGAACAATTCGCATATTGTAAGCGGGGTCGAGCGCCGCGCTGCGATCGCGATATGCGACCAGAAACTCATCAAAGGGCGGCAGCAGAAATGCGTCGCGCGGATCAAGCGCAGCATCCGGCAGACTCTGCGCGAAGTAATATTCCTGCTCGCCGATGACCGCGCGCCCCAGCTGCCCCGCCACCGCTGCCAGCCCAGCTTTGGCCTCGCTGGTCGTCAGCCCCGACCACCACATGAAGTCCGGCATGGTCGCCGGCCCATGGCCGGTAAAGTAGCGCTGCGCTAAGGTAGCCAGCGCTTCGTCGCGCGGCAGCGACTTTGCGTGCGGCGCCCATTCGTCGAGCAGGGCGAAGGTCGGCTGCTTGCCCGCACGCGCGCCGTAGCAGAGCAGCCCGTCGTGCGCGAGCCGCCCAAGAATATGCAGGCCGCGCGAGGAATCGGTTGCGATGTTCGCCTGTTCCAGCAGCTTGTAGATCGCATTGCGTGGGAGCTGCTTGCCTCCGTGCAGCGCGCCGGCGATCACCTTCGCGCTGGCTGCGATAATCGTCTCATCCAGGCCAAGCTGTGTGCGGCGACCAGTGGTTCGCTGTACAACACGCGGCGCCAGCAGCTCCAGCATCCAGCGTACATCGGCTGCCGCCACGAAGTGGATCGTGCCGCGCATTGGCCAGGTGCGGACAATCGTTTTCTCGGCCAGCGCCTGCTCAATTGTTTGCTCGGTCGCGCCTGGTGTGCGCAGGCCAACCGCCCACAGCGCCCCGAGATAATCCTGGGCCTGCACGGCGCCAAGCCAGGCCACCAGTTCACTTGGGTGCGTGAACGTCGGCTGGGCGATCTGCTGGTTCACGAGTCGCTGAAGCGCGATATCTTCACTGATCATGCAAGTTCCTCAGGATTCCGGCAGGCGCATGCCCAGCTTATATCCGCCATCCACCACCAGGGCGCTGCCGGTGACATAGTCGGCGTCGTCGCTGGCCAGGTAGGCCGCCGCGCGGCCGATATCGCGCGGCGTGCCCAGCCGGCCCCACGGGATGTTGCGCGCGGCCTGTGCGATCTGCTCCTCGGTGGCGAATTTGCGCTCGCCGGGCGTATCGATATAGCCGGGGTTGATCACGTTGACGTTGATCCGCTGGGCGGTCAGCTCGGCGGCGAGCGTGCGGCCCAGGTGATTGACGGCGGCCTTGCCCATGTTGTAGGCCGCGCTGTTCCGGAAGGGGATCTCGGCCAGGATCGATCCGATGATCACGATCCTGCCGCCGCCGCCCTGCTTGATCATCTGCTGCGCCGCCGCCTGGCAGGTGTGAAAGACGCCAAACTGGGTGACCTCCAGCGTGCGCAGCACATGCTCCCAGCGCGCCTCGATCACCGGCTCGCGGATCGAGAACGCTGCGTTGGCGACTACCACATCGATCCGGCCGAAATGTGCCGCGCCGGCCGCAAACAGCGCGGCGACCTGATCGCGATCAGAGATGTCGGCATCGTAGGCCAGCGCCCGGCGGCCCAGCGCCTCGACCTCGCGCACCGTCGCGCGTGCTCCTAATCCCTCAGTCGGCGGTAGGTCGTTCACGATGATATCCGCGCCCTCCTCGGCCAGGCACAGCGCCACGCCGCGCCCGATCCCGCGCGCCGCGCCCGTGACCAGCGCCACTTTACCTTCGAAGCGTTGCACAAGTCTCTCCTTCCTCCGAATCCATGAAGGGCACGCAGCTCTAATTGGGTCGTTGAATTGCAAACTGCAAATTGTAAATTGAGAACCGATTGAGTGCGAGGGACAAGGTGACAAGATGACAAGATGACAAGATGACAAGATGACAAAATCACGCATCACACATCACGCATCACGTATCAAGCATCAAGCATCAAGCATCAAGCGCGCGTTCGGGTAGGTCAGCAGCCCCGGGATGGCCAGCCGGATGCGGTATAGCGACGACGATGCCGCAATATACAGCGTGCACAGATCGGGGCCGCCGAAGGTGCAGTTGCCGGCGATCTCCGGTGTTGGGATAAAGCCGAGCTGCGCGCCAGTGGGCGCGAATATGTAGATCCCGGCTGCATCGGCATCGCCCGCCGTCAGGTAAATGTTGCCCGCGATATCCAGCACCATGCCATCGCCGCCATAGCCGCTGCCGTAATCGTGCAGCATGCCGCGCCGCTTACACCTGCCGGCGTCGTCGATGTCGTAGGCCACCAGCGTGCGCGCGCCGTCGGGGTCGGGGTTGTGATCGACCAGGTATAGCGTGCGGTTGTCTTCGCTGATCAGAATACCGTTGGGCGTCTGCATATCGTCGATCACCCGCGTCAGTGTGCCGTCCAGCTCGATCCGATAGACGGCCATGCAGTCCTGCTCCATGTCGCTGCGGTCGCCATAGCGCGGGTCGGTGAAATAGATCCGTCCGAGTTTATCGAAGCACAGATCGTTCGGCGAATTGAGCGGCTTGCCGTGGTAGTGCGAGGCCAGGTTGGTTACGCTGCCGTTGGGCTCGTAGCGCAGCACCGATCGCGCGCCGCCGGCGTAGGTTGCGCCACCGGCGCAGCACGTCACCAGCCGGCCCTGCGCGTCGAAGTTCATGCCATTGGCGCGCTGGCTCGGCTGCTTCCAGACCACGGTCGTGCCGTCGGTTTTGTAGCACATAATCCGGTTGTTCGGGCAATCCGAGAAGTAGACATTGCCCGCAGCGTCGGCGGCCGGCCCCTCGGCGAAGGTGCAGCCGTCGGACACGCGCTCCAGCACGGCATCGGCAGGAATGATTGGCATAGCTCTACGCTCCAATCTCTAACACGCCAAAATACGCCGGCTTATGAAAATCGGCCGGGTCGCTCATGGTCGGCGACCAGCAGCTAAACTCCGGCTCGGCATCTTGCGGTCGCTCGATCCGATAGAAGTTGGCCCGCCAGCAGCTCGCCGGCGTATCTGCCGGCCCGATCGACGCCCAGGGAATAACCAAAGCCGCCCACCAGTGGCCTGCGTCATCATCGCGCGCGGCGTGCCAGCGCAGCCCCGTGCAGTCCCAGCTGCGATCGACTTGGATATCAGCATGGTGCAAGGTTGGGTTGGCGATCCGCGCGTCGAGCAGCACGCCGTTGGGGCTGACCTCGAACTCATAGTAAAAATTCGGGGTTTCCGCGCCACTGCTGATAAAAACCTCGACCACCTCTTCATCGAAGATCGAGTCATCGCGCTGCGTATACGTGCCCCAGATATCGCGGTCGTCGCAGTCGAAGCGCACATACAGCGCCGTGTCGTCGCGGCAGATTCGCGCGCCGGTCTGCTGCCGCGCTGGGCCGCTGCCATCGGCCAGGATGAAGGGCGGCAGCGGCGGCACGTCGTCCCAATTCCAGGCCGCCAGCGCGGCGCTCAGATCCCAGCTTGCAGGCGCGTGCGGCGCGAGCAGATGCGGCAGTTCAGTCGGCTGGCTCATATCCACAGCTCCTGCCGCACGCCGCGCATGTCCATCTCAAACTCCAGCCCAGCGATCGGCGGGCGGCTATAGTGCCAGTGAACGCCGTGGATCGCCGCCGGCCCTAGCGCCTCAAGGATGACGTTCGCCAGAAATGGCTCTGGCGAGTGTAGCGTGTAGAGATCGACTGCGGTCACGTCGGCCCAGGCCGCCCCAAGCCCTGCGAGACGCCCACGCATCAGCCCCATGACGAACGTGGCCTTAGCCTCGATCGCCGCCGCCGTGATCTCGCCGCCGCGCACGATCGCTTCGGCCGACAGCACGCCCTCGGGCAGCTCGCCCGCTCCGGCGATGATGAAGGTCGGCGGCAGATCCGGCGCGGTGCTGGGCATGCTGTACGAAAATGCGTACAGCGCCGGCAGGCTGGGGGCGGCTACTCGCGGCGCGACATTCGTGCGCGCGAGCGGGTTGTGCCCGTCGATCAGCAGATTCCATGCGGCCAGCAGGCTCTGGTAATCCGCGTTGAAGCCGGCAAAGCCCTCGAATGACCACGGGCCAGGCGCGCGCAGCTCGACCGCACACAGCGCCGCGCGCGGCCGGCCCTGCTCGGCCAGGTAGCGCTCGATCAGCTCGAATCCCGATCGGTAGGGCAGCGGCGCGCGCAATGTCACGCGGACAATCTCATAGCCCGGTGCGGCCAGCACGCCCGATGAGTAGGGCGCGATGCCGGTCAGAAAGCGATAGCCGCCGTGCGGGTTGTCGATCAAGCGCATCTCGGCCTTCGTTCGTCGTCTGCAATCGGGTCGGCCACGCCGACGAGCTCGACGCCCGGCACCTGCACGTAGGCGCGCGCGTGAACCGCGCCGATAAAGCCAGCGCCCGCCACGCCGACGCGGAGGTTCTTTGTCATAGTTTTCTCCCAAAGGACGAAGGACGAAGAGGGAGAGTCACGAGCGAACATTCGTCTTTCGTCTTTCGTCCTTGGTCAGCGCTTGCGTGCTACTTCGCGAACCTATCCGGCGTATGGCCGCGCTCGATCAGCGCGCGCTGATCCGCGCTCAGCTCGATCCATGGCGCGGGCGCGGCGTCGGGCGTGCGCGGCAGCGGGCGGCCGTTGACGATCGTGAGTGTGTTGCGGATGAGCTGCGTGCCTTCGCGCATGTTCATAAACACATCGTAGAATGGGTAATGCCCGAGCTGAATCGTGAACAGCGCCACGTCGGCCAGCGCGCCGACTTTGAGCGTGCCAAGCTCATGCTGGAGCCCGAGCACCTCGGCCGGGCGTGCGGTCGCGGCGCGGATCACATCGGGGAAGGCCATGCCCAGCGCCAGGAATTTGCTCAGGCAGGTCGGCATGTCGAACAGCGGCCCGTGGATGCTGAGCTGGTGCATGTCGGATGAGATCACGTCGGGCTGGTAGCCCGCGCCGATCAGCGCCTCGGCGGTCTCGAACGAGAACGAGCCGGCGCCATGGCCGATGTCCATGATGATGCCGGCGTCCCAGGCGCGCTTGGCGTCGTCGAGCAGCTGGCCGCGCTCGTCGATGATCCGCATCGTCTGCCCCGTGAAGCAGTGCGTCAGGATATCGCCCGGCCGCATCAGCTCCAGCACCTCGGCCACCGGCGGCGGGCCGATGCCGATATGCACCATCAGCGGCAGCTCACAGCGATCGGCGGCCGCGCGCGCCCGACGTAGCGGCTCCAGCCCGCTGGCGCCGATGGTATTGCGATCGATTCGCGCCTTGACGCCCAGGATCAGGTCGCGGTGCAGCGCGATCAGCTTGCAGCACAGATCGACATCGCAGTAGTCGAGGTAGGCCAGCTCGCCGGTCTTCGCGGTCAGGCCGATCGCCGAGATATTCAGCAGGCCGTAGATCCGCACCTCGGCCGGCTTGACGATAAACTCGCGGAAGCCCGGCCAGTTGAACGCGCCGGCCGATCCAACGTCCAGCCACGTCGTCACCCCACTGCGCGCCGCGACTGGGTCGGGGTCGATGCCCCAGAAGGTCACGTGGTGGTAGACGTGCGTGTGCAGATCGATCAACCCAGGCGTCACGTACTGGTCGCCGGCATCGATCAGGCGCGATGCTGACTCGGCCGGGATATCGCGATCGAGTACGGCGATGCGATTGCGCTTGATCGCCACATCCAGCCGGCCGCTCTGCCCGCCGCCCGGGTCGACGACCTGGCCACCCTTGATGAGTAGATCGAACACAAGAGTACTCCAAGTATGGTACTTTTCTTCTTTTGTAGGTTCTTTTTTCGCCCCTCCGGGCGAAAAAAGAACCTACAAAGGCTAAAAATCCGTGGTTTGGGTAAGTCCTAGCAATCTACAATCTACGCGGCGCGAGCCGGATGAGGCCAAGCTCATGTTTCAGCAGCAGCGCCGAGATGCCCAACAAGATCGTATCGGGCTGCTCCTCCACCACCACGATCTCGGTGGTCTGTGCCAGCGTCGGCAGCGCGCGCTTCAGCAGCTCGCGCCCGATCACATCGCGTAGCGGCTGGCCGAATCGCGCTACCGGGCCGGTGATCACGATCCGCTCGATGTTCAGAATGCTGACCAGCTGCGCGGCTGCGATGCCAAGGTAGCGCCCGACCTCTTCGATCACATGCCCGACCGTGGGATCGCCGGCGTGAAAAGCCCGCACCGCCTGTTCAAAGTCGATCGCCCCCAGATCAACTGTGCTCTGGTGTGGTCGCGAAGCCGATGCGGAACGGGCCAGCTCGTGCACGCGCCGGACGATTGCGCGACTATCGGCCACGGTCTCCAGGCAGCCGTAGTTGCCGCAGTTGCACAGCTGCCCGTCTTCGACGACGACGGCATGACCGATCTCCCCGGCGCCATAGGCATCGCCGTGGTACAGCTCGCCGTGCAGAATAATGCCCGCGCCGATGCCCTGGCTGATATGGATCACCACCAGATTCTTGCGCTTCCGCCCGCCGCCGCAGGTATATTCGGCCAGCGCCGCCATATGCGCCAGATTGCCCATATAGACCGGCAGCTGATAGCGCGACTGAATCAGCGCTTTCAAGTGCAGATTCTGCCAGCCAAAGTTGACTGCCCGACGTACCACCTCGGCCGAGTTATCCATGAGGCCGGGCGTGCTGATGCCGATCCCCAGCAATGGGCGCGTGGCGAGCCCAATCAACTCGTCAATCAGATCGTACGTAAGCGCCAGCACACTTTCGGCATCCTTGCAGTGCAGCGCACGACATGCACGTTGCTGGATCGAACCACGTAGGTTAATTGTCGCGCCCGACAGCTCGCCATCCATAAGGTTGATGCCAATCAGGTGGCGTGAGTCGTCAATCACACGTAGCAAAATGGGCATGCGCCCGCCCGACGATCTGCCGTGGCCAACTTCTTCGACCAGCCCGCGCTCGATCAGATGTGCGACCACATCCGAGATCGTTGTGCGTGTGAGCCGGGTCAGCCGAGCCAACTCGGCCCGGCTGATCTCATTCGAGTCGTAGATTGTGCGCAGAACCAGCTGGCTATTGTGATCCTTTGTATGTTGGCGAGTTGCTTTTTCGAGTAAATGATCCACAATAGGTATACCAAATCTTTAGGTATAGCCAGGCGGCCTCTGCGAGGGCGTCGCCGTGACCCAGTGGTAATGCGTAAGGTCTATCCAACAGCGGAGAAAATCAGCAATGGATCGAAGTTGTTTGAGGGATGTTGTGTGCAGGAAGTACAAAGTTCATTGAACTTACAAAGTGAAGATAGCACACGCGGCTTCGTTTGTCAAGATCTTTTAACCATGTGAGCGGCAGCGACGAGCCGCCGATTGTGTCGTACAATAATATGCCGAGCCGGACATGGGGATCATGCTGGATCTGGGTTTCTACTTTTTTCGGAGAACTTACGCAAGCGGGAGGTTTGGAGGGCCCGGGTACCCGCTGGGTGTCCCTCCACGAATCTTCTTTTCCGCCCGTGATGGGCGGCCAAGCCGCCCATCACGGGCGGAAGAGAGACGCCTATGTTGATCGTCGACGCACATTTGGATCTCGCCTGGAACGCGCTGCAGTGGGGCCGCGACCTGCGGCGCTCGGTCTACACGATTCGCACGCAGGAAAATGTGTCGGCCGAGAAGGGCCGTGGCCTTGGCACAGTCGCCTTCCCCGAAATGCGCCAGGGTCGTGTCGCCCTGTCGATCGTCACGCTGATCGCGCGCTCGACCGGCCAGCCGACGCCGCATATCGATTTCGCGACGCCGGCGCAGTCCTACGGCATCGCGCGCGGGCAGCTGGCCTACTACCGCGCGCTTGAGCAGCAGGGCGACATCCGCGTGATCGCCGATTGCGCCGGGCTGGATCAGCACATGGCCGCTTGGATCGGCTGGGAGACATCTGGCGCGAGCGGCCCAACGCCGCCGCTGGGCTTCGTGATCAGTATGGAGGGCGCCGACCCGATCCTGGCGCCTGATCAGCTCCAGGAATGGTGGGACGCTGGCCTACGGCTGCTGGGTATCACACACTACGGGCCGGGGCGCTATGCCGGCGGAACTGCCACCGAGCTTGGGCTGAGCGAGCTTGGCCCAGCGCTGCTGGCCGAGATGGAGCGATTGGGCATGGTGCTCGATCTGACTCACTGCTCCGACCAGGCGTTCTGGCAGGCGCTCGAACGTTATAGCGGCCCGGTGATCGCCAGCCACAACAACTGCCGCGCGTTGGTGCCGCACCAGCGCCAGTTCGACGACGAGCAGATCCGCGCGATTATCGCGCGCGACGGGGTGATCGGCGCGGCGCTCGACACCTGGATGATCAAGCCGGCCTGGGTGATCGGACCGCGCTACATCGCCACCAACCCAACTGTCACGCTGAGCGATGTCGTCGATCATATCGACCATATCTGCCAGCTGGCTGGCAACAGCCGCCATGTGGCGATCGGCACTGATCTCGATGGCGGCTTTGGTCGCGAGCAGTCGCCGCTCGATCTCGACTCGATCGCCGATCTTCAAAAGCTGCCGGGACTGCTGGCTGCGCGTGGCTACACCGCGGATGATATCGCCGCGATGATGCATGGCAACTGGCTGCGGCTGCTGCGCCGTGTATGGGGATCGTAAGCGACTTGCGCTAATCATCCCACCGGGGAGGTTTGGGGGCGGCAACGCCGCCCCCGAAAAACTTTTTTGTGCTGCGCTGCGAGCGCAGAGCGCTCGCAGCGCAGCACAAAAGGAAATGATCTTGGAGGGACGCAGTCCCTCCAAACCTCCCATCTGTCACGTTGGGTATGAGCAAATTGAAACATGCTTAAAGTATCATAAGGAGTACACAGATGCACATCGACCAAATCGAAACGCCGGCCGCGATCGTCGACCTGGATCTGCTCGAAAGCCATATCAAGCGCTTCCAAGCCTACCTGGATCAGCACGGCATCGCCAACCGGCCGCATATCAAGACCCACAAGATCCCGGCGATCGCCCATATGCAGGTGGCCGCCGGCGCGGTTGGGATCACCTGCCAGAAGCTGGGCGAGGCCGAGGTGATGGCCGACGCCGGCATCGCGGATATCTTCCTGCCGTACAATATTTTGGGCCAGGCTAAGCTCGATCGGCTCATGCATCTGGCTCGGCGCACGCGCATGAGTGTCACCGCCGACTCGGATGTGACCGTGCGCGGGCTGGCGACGGCGGCGCGCGGCGCGGGCGTGACGCTGCCGGTGCTGGTCGAATTCGATACCGGCGGGAGCCGCTGCGGCGTCCAATCGCCCCAGGCGGCGGCTGAGCTAGCGCGCCTGATCGCCGGCTCGGAAGGGCTGATCTTCGGCGGCCTGATGACCTACCCGACGAACGCCAACACCGGCGCATTTGTGCGTACCACCACCGATCTGCTCGCGCCCGACGGCATTCCAGTGGCGCGCGTCAGCGGTGGCGGCACGGCCAAGATGTGGCACGCGCACGAATACCCCGAGGTCAACGAGCATCGCGCCGGCATGTATATCTTTGGCGATCGCAACATCATTAATGCTGGGGCGATGGCATTGGAAGAGTGCGCGTTCAAGGTGTTGACCACCGTCGTCAGCCGCCCGACCGCCGACCGCGGCATCTTAGACGGCGGCAGCAAGACTTTTTCGTCCGATCTGCTCGGGCTGGAGGGGCATGGGCTGATTCTGGAATATCCCGAGGCGCGCTTCTACAGCATGTCCGAGGAGCATGGGCACGTCGATTTCGCGGCCTGCGCGCGCAAACCGGCGATCGGTGAGCGCGTCACTGTGATCGTCAATCACTGCTGCCCGGTCGCCAACCTGTTCAACCAGATCGTGGGCGTGCGCGATGATACTGTCGACGTTACATGGCCGGTGGCGGCGCGTGGCATGCTTCAGTAGCAAGGAGTGGTCGGAAAGGACTTGGTATGCCGCCCCGACATATACTGCGTTTCCTGGCGCTGTTGGCGCTGTGTCACGCCACCCTGTTGGCCGCTGCACCCATACCGGCGTCGGTTGCGGCTGTTGCGGCCGCCCAGGCCCACGCGCCCGAGATCGCCTCGTATCAGATGGATGTGCGCCTCGACCCGGCGGCCAAAACGATCACGGGCACCGAGCGCATCCGCTACACCAACCTATCGCGGGATACGCTGCCCGATCTGTGGTTGCATCTGTATCTCAAGGCGTTCAGTAGCCTCGACACCCTTTGGATGCGCGAGGCCGGCGCGCAGCACCGCGGCTTTGCGCTCGACCCCAGCCACCTGGGCGATATCAGCCTGAGCCGGCTGGCGCTGGCTGACGGCACCGATCTGCTCGCCAGCGCCACCGTCACCGACACGCTGATGCATGTACGCCTGCCGCAGCCGCTGCCCGCTGGCGGGCGGGTCGAGCTTGACGCCGCCTGGGTTAGCAAGCTGCCGCGCGTGTTCGCCCGCACCGGCTACGGCGGGCCGAATGACAGCTTCTTCATGGTCGGGCAGTGGTACCCCAAGATGGCGGTGTACGATCGTGGGCGCTGGGACGCCGAACCGTGGCACGCCAACGCCGAGTTCTTTCATGACTTCGGCTCCTACGACGTGCGTATCACCGTGCCGCAGGCCTATATCGTGGCCGGGGTGGGCGTCCCAGCGGGCGAGCAGCCCGGCGGCGACGGTACCAAGACGCTTCACTTCACTGCCACCGATGTCACCGACTTTGCCTTTGCCGCCTCGCCCGATTTCCGCACGCAGAATGCGCGGGCAGGCGACGTGGACGTGGCGCTGTTCTACCTGCCCGAACACGCCAGCGTGGTGCAGGAGTATCTGGATGTGTCGGTCGGCGCGCTGGAGGCATACAGCGCCTGGTATGGGGCGTACCCGCACCCGCGCCTGACGGTGGTCGATGTGCCCGACAGTGCCGGCGGCGCCGGCGGGATGGAGTACCCTACGCTGGTGACAGGCGGCAGCCTGGGCCTCCCGCTGCCTGGCGCGGTCGGGCTGGTGACATCGCACGAGATCGGGCATCAGTGGTGGCCGATGCAGACGGCCACGAACGAAGGCCGCGAGCCCTGGCTCGACGAGGGGCTGACCGAGTACTCGGGCATCCGCTACATGGCCGAGGCCGAACGCCGGATCGGCTATGGCTCCACCGGCATCAGCGCACTGGCGCTGGAGCGGACGCAATACGCCGCCGCGCCCGATATGCCGGCCACACGGCCGGCATGGGACTATACGCAGGCCGCCTATGGCGCGGATGTATACGCTAAAACAGCGCTGGGCCTGTGGACGCTGGAGCGTGTCGTCGGCACGGCGCGCTTCCGGCAAGCGATGGCGGACTATCTGGCGCGCTACCGATTCAAACATCCCACCGGGGCCGACTTCCGCAGTTCGATCGAGCAGTCGCTGGGGGGCGACCTGCGCTGGTTCTTCGATGGCTACCTCGCCAGCGGCAGCCCGATCGACTACGCGGTCGACCCGATTGTGAGTCGTGACGCTGGCGAGAACGTGACGATCAGGCGTGTCGGGCAGGTACCCGCGCCGGTGGACATTCGTATCACGCTGGCAAGCGGAGCGCAGCAGACGCGGCAGTGGAACGGAGCTGCCGAGCGCATCAGCTACACCTTCCCCAGCGATGATCCGGTATCGCAGGTGGTTGCCGACCCTGATCACAAGCTGGTGGCCGAGCTGAACCGGCTGGATAATGGTGTGAGCACGCGCGTCGAGGTTGCGCCAGCGCTCACGCTTGGTGGACGGCTCGTGTTCTGGCTTCAGGCGGCGGCGCAGCTGCTGGGCCTGTTGGGGTGAGTGCGATGTGCTGTGTGCTAAAGGATTGGTGGTGATGAAATACCTTCGTGCAGCAGTGCGCGGCGGTCTGCGACAAGCCCGGCAGTTCTGGCTGATCCTGCCGCTGTACGTGGTTGGGCTAGTGCTGGGGCTGGTGCAGACGTGGCCGCTGCTGGTGGCTGGCAGCCGTGGCGGCCTGCACAACCCATTTCTGGGTGAGCTCGCGGCGGGCGGGACCGACATAGCGCTGGATCTGTTGATCGGCAGCCCGGCGGCGCGCACGCAGGCGCTGGCGTGGGCCGGAGTCGCCCTGCTGCTGACGCTACTGTTCGGGCTGGCGTACACCTACTGCTCGGGTGGAATGCTGAATGTTGCGGCGGGAATGCTCCCATTTTGGGCCGGCTGCCAGCGCTTCTTCTGGTCGTTTCTGGGGTTGGGCGCGCTGCTGGTGGCGCTGGCGGCGCTGGTGATCGTGATCGCCAGCCTGTGCGGCTTGTGGTTGGGCGGCGCGGGTCCGGGACTGATTGTGGGGTTGCTGCTGATCCAGGCGCTGAATATCGTCGGCGAGTACGCGCGTGCGATCGCGGTTGCGCGCAATCGGCGGAATCCATCCATCCGGGCGGCGTGCTTGCGCTGGGGCTGCTGGGGCTGCTGCTGCATTCCGGCGTAGCCGTGCTCGCGATCGGCCTGGCGAACCTGCCGCTCGCCGCCGGCGCGCTGGTGGTGCAGCAGATTATCGTGCTGCTGTGGCTGTGGGTCAAACTGCTGCGGCTCAGCTGGGCGCTGAGCTATGTAGCGATTTCATCAGGCATCCAGGTTGCATAACGCAGATAGCGCCAGCTACACCAGCATTACAGCGCAATATGCCATTGCATAGCATCCTGAGTAGGCCGAACCCTGAGTAGGCCGTAGTCCGTAACGAAGGGCGAGGCCGTATCGAAGGGTGCGGCGGGTTGGAGCCGCACCCTTCGATACGCGGTTCCGTTCTGCTGCGGCTCCACTCTACCGCTACTCAGGATGCTGTGTGGTACGCCTTTCCTCAGCGCTACGAATCCCGCTCGAACACCAGCTGCATGCGCGCCACCTCGGCCGACGCGGGCGTGGCCTGATCGAAGCCGGCGCAGGCCAGCAGTAGCTCGAAGCCATGCTGCCGCGCCAGAGTCGCAATCTCGTCGGGCGAAAAAAGCTGCCAGGCGTAGATGTCTTGCGGCAGATCTGGGCCGTAGTCGAGCGTGACGGTCAGGCGATCGCCATCCATGCGCTTGGTCTCGCTGATCGCCCGGCCTTCGTGCTTGAAGCGGCGCGTGCCCTGGTTGCGCTCGAAGAAGTCGCGCTGATAGATATCCAGCGCCAGGCGCCCGCCGTGGCGCAGCTTTTGGCTAATCTGGCGCAGAATGTCGGCGTTGGTTGCGGCATCGAAGTAGCCGAAGCTCTGCCATAAACAGACGATCGCGTCGAATGTCCCTGGCAGCTCGGCCAGGCGACGCATATCGTGCTGAAGGTACACGATCGGATCACCCGACACACGCCTGGCCGCCGCCAGCGCCGCCGCGTTGCTATCTACGCCGGTGACGCGGTAGCCGCGCCCGGCCAGCGCGCGGGCGTGGCGCCCCTGGCCGCAGCATAGATCAAGCACGGCGCAGTAG
>WNGB01000347.1_pt1 | contig 70947 bp, 69 predicted proteins | sample 5400681 | NCBI WGS metagenome assembly WNGB01 (sample SAMN13153367, study PRJNA577476) | soil metagenome | isolation source: 115 cm soil or saprolite under grassland replicate 2 | place: USA:California | collected 2016-06-15 | reverse complement strand
CCCCGAGAAGCTCGGAGACGCATAGCACCGTCGTTTTAAAACCTTCCACGGTGCGCACAGGCGTGCTGTTCGTGGTTACTAATTCCGCGATTTTCGATTTTTGCAAACGCTCGATCGCCATATCGACAAGGACAGCGTGCGACACGCCCGCATAAATCTTCTGGGCGCCGCGCTTTTTCATAAGCTCAGCCGCGGAAGTTAACGTGCCGGCCGTCTCAGTAAGATCGTCGATCAGGAGCACGTCGTGGCCTTCCACCTCGCCGATGAGGTACAATGCCTCGGTCTCGGTCGCGCTGCGACGTTCTTTTGCCACGATCGCGAGATTCGCTCGGAGCGCCTCTGCATAGGCCGAAGCCATTTTGAGTCCGCCGAGGTCCGGCGAAACGACGACGGTTTTTCCTGTGAGCTCCTGGCGCAGATATTTGATCAATACGGGGAGCGAATAGAGATGATCCACCGGAATGTCGAAGAAGCCCTGCACTTGCTGGGCATGAAGATCCATCGTCAGCACCCGGCTTACACCGGCAGCGTTCAGCAAATTTGCCACGAGTTTCGCCGTAATCGGGACGCGGGGCTGGTCTTTCCGGTCCTGGCGCGCGTATCCAAAAAATGGAATAACTGCTGTGATCCGGTCCGCGCTGGCGCGCCGCGCCGCGTCTACCATGATGAGCAACTCCATCAAGTGCTGATTAGTCGGCGGGCAGGTCGGTTGAATAATGAAAACATCGTGTCCCCGAATGTTTTCCTCGATCCTGACGTACGTTTCGCTATCGGGAAACGAGCTGATCGTCGCCTGACCGAGCGGCACACCAATGTATTTGCAAATCCGCTCGGCCAGCTCGCGGTTGGCCGAGCCGCTAAAAACCTTCAATTCTGGCTGAAGAGCAAACATTCGGAAGGGGCGCTAAGTTAGGCGTACGGGATCGACATTGGCAATGCCAGATTTGACCACGAAGCTGACCACGGATCGCCGATCACCGCCCTCGACGGCTGGGAAGCCGTCATTACTAGGCGCCCAACCAGCGCTTGCCAAATGTCGCACTTTCACCAAAGTATGTCGTTGCTGAGTTCCCCAAAAATCATGACCACGACCGACGCCATCCGGATAGAGCGTCCCACGACAACTTCCCGGTTCTTCGCGCACACGCGCTGGGACGCGGTCCCAGCTGCGGCGGGCCTGTTTCATCTCGCTTATTTCCTGGGACTCTTCTTTCTTTACCCGCACGCGCCGCTCTGGGTAATGCTGATCCTTGGATTCATTTACGCGTTGATGGTCAACGCGAACATCAACGGGATTGGGCACAATTTTATTCATAACCCGTTCTTTCGCTCTAAATTGCTCAATCGGTTCTTTGGAATCACGCAGTCTATCGCGTGTTGCTTTTCGCAGACCTACTACAACGCCGTCCACATGCAGCATCACAAGGGGAATGCCGACCGGCCAGGCGAAAATGGAGAGACGATCGATTGGATCTCCATTTACAAACATGGCCACGATGGCGAAGCGGAAAATCCGTGGAGCTACGTTTTCCTAAGTTTCTTTCGCGACGACGTCGGTGCGATTCGCAGGGAACTGCGTAAACGTGGCAATGGCGACCTGTTTTGGGGCAACATCGAATTGGCCGCGTTCGCCGCGACGCTGTTTGTGATGTTTCTATTTAACTGGCGCTACGTGATCTTTTATTTCCTCCCGTTTTTCTATCTTGGCCACTGCTTCAGTTACTTGAACGGCTATTATCGTCATTACGGCGCGAACCCTGACAAACCAATCGCCTGGGGAGTGAGCAGCTACGGGAAAATCTACAACTGGCTCTTCTTCTATAACGGTTATCACGCTGAGCATCATTTCCGGCCCAAAGTGCACTGGACGAAAATGGAAGCCTTCCGGCAGAGCATTACCGAGCTGCAAAAACAGGAAGGCGTCCGCACAATCAAGCGCGCGCATATGCTCGGCTTTCTCGATCCTGATCTGCCAAAGCGCGGCGAAGGCGAGCCACACGTGGAAGGTGCCGAGCCATCAACGTCTGGGTAGCGCACGCGTCTCGCGTGCTGGCGATGGCGTCACGCCATCGCGAACTTTTCTTGAATTGAAATCGCAAGGAAAGACTGTTTCGGCGCGACGCCGAAACCAGCACGCGAGACGCCTGCGCTACCCAGATTTAGCGAAACTGGCGCGCAGCTTCTCTTTCTTCGTCTCGCAGTCTTCCTGCAACCGGCGGATCTCTGAGGCAAGCTGCTTTTCAAGTGATTCCACTTCTTCAAGATTACCAGCGCCTTGCGCTTTGCGAATTTGGTCTTTCAAGAAAACCTCTTTCTCGGCGATCTTCGCCCGGTAAACGGAATCAACTTCCGCAATTTCCTTTTTCTGGTCCTCGGTGAGCGAAATCGACGGCGACGCTTTCTCCAGCCGTTCCATCGCCAGTTCGTAAGCTGATTTCATCCCAAACTCTTCCTCTTCCTCTTAATCCTAATCTTATTCGTATTCGTAATCGACGCATTGCATGTCAGAAATCAATTCCTAAGTTAGTTGGCCGATGCATTCACGCGTTCAACTTCTCAGTCTGGATTTTGATGGCACACTCGTTTCGCGCGTCAGCGAACCGGTTCTCGATACGCAGTGCATGGAATTGATTCGCGAATTGCAAGACGCCGGCACGATGTGGGCAATCAATACTGGTCGCTCCGTCGACCTGCTCGAGTCCGGTCTGGCTGATTTTTCATTCCCGATTCGCCCGGATTTCATCCTCACGACCGAACGCGACGTTTTTCGTCCAGGGCAAAATGGCGAGAAATGGGAAGCATTCGGTGGTTGGAACGAGCGCTGTGCGCAAGATCACACCGAGTTGTTCTCTTCGGCCCAGCCAGTGCTCGCCGAGGTGATCGACTTTGTCACCCAACAAACAAAGGCGCGTCTTATCTACGATTCTGAGCGCCTCGAAGGTCTCGTCGCGGAGAACGACGAGGAAATGGAGCGCATTACGGAATTTATCGAGCAAGCGGGCGCCAGGCACCCGAAGTTAGACTACCAGCGAAACACCGTTTATCTGCGCTTTTGCCATGCCGATTATCACAAAGGGGCGGCCCTCGCGGAGCTGGCGCGTTTGATCGAAGTCCCGCGCGAAAACATCTTTGCGGCGGGCGATCATCACAACGACATCTCGATGCTCGATGGAAAGGTTGCTGCGATGCCATCCTGTCCTGCAAATGCAATCGACGAAGTCAAAGCTGCTGTCCGCGCGGCTGGCGGTTACGTTGCCAAAAAGCAGCACGGAGCCGGCGTTTACGAAGCGCTTTTGCATTTCCTGAACGGAAATGCAAAGAACCGCTGAAGCGTGAAGTTGTAGCCACGGCGCTGTGTCGCCGTGCGGGTAGATTTCGCGCGGGGCGCCTCGACATGCGAGGCAGCTACAACAACTATTTCATTTGCGCTGTCGCCAGCGCCAGCGGCGCGTCGGCTTCAATTTTTCCGGCAAAACGGTTGGTCATGTAAGTCAGAAGCAGAACCCAAAACGAGAGCGCGAGCCCGAATAGCGGAAATTGGAGGGCGAGGGGCAACGAATAGATGATCGCCATCAGCGGAATCCAGACTGCCCATGTCGCCAGCAATGTCGGCAGAATCTTGTCCCGATAATGAGCCAACGTGAACAGCTCCCGCAATGGCCCCAGCGAGATCCCGTTATTCTTCCATTCGTAGGTGAGCACTCCGAATGGCGCGGCGAAAAATGGATTGTAACCAAATTGATCCACACAGATTTTCGCGCAAACGACCGGCAACGTGACGACGTCGCCAAACCACGCTGCTTCACTTCGATACAAAAGATCGACAAGTGAGCCATCAAATCCCCAGACCGGAACCGTAAAAAGCAAGTTGCGAAGGTTACGCGAATTTGGGCGGCCGCGTTGAAAGAAAAGAATCAAGAAAATCTCCGGAATGATCGCGCCGGCTGTGATCGAAGCGATGATCACAAAGGTTAAGCCGTTCGCACTCTTGTAATCGGCCAGTTGATTCAGCGCCGAAAATACGCTGTGATTTGTGTAATAGGCGACCAGCAACGCGAGCATGATCGCTTGAATAATGAGCGCCGGGACCGCGTTCGCGCGCGCAGCTTCCCAACCGAGAGTGAGCGGGGTCCGCGATTTCCGCATCGGCGCTGATACTTCCCGGCATCAGCGAGCGATCAAGCATAATTCTCGCCTGGACTTGTAGACGCTCCGCTCTGCGAAGTGCGGCCCTGAGATGTCTAAGCCGCGCGCCGCACCGCCCAGAGGTCGGCGTCCACAGCGGAAATTACCAATGAATGTTTGCGCTGGAGCCACCGGTCCCGGGAGTAACGCTTCCCTCGTCAGGGAGTCTTTCACCCGGCACGGGGGCTGCGTTTCGCGAACTGGGCCGTTCCGTCATGACTTCGCTGGGCGAGGCACAGGCGGAGATCAAAAAGGCGATTGCCAAAGACGAAGCCACCGGAAGGACAAACCGCTTGATCATGGGGACGAACCTAATCAGGTGAAAGTTTGATGCAAGCTCTGCCGTCCAGTAGGCTTTGCGGTGGCCGCTGCCGATAAGATCGAGGTAAAATCTCTCCTGCTTAACGAGCTTGAAGAGGAACTTCACAACCTCGGTGAGCCCTCTTATCGCTCCGGACAGATCGCAGACTGGCTTTACCAAAAGCGAGTAAACTCGTTTGACGAGATGACCGATTTGTCGCGTGACTTGCGCGCGCAACTCGCAAATCAATTCGCGTTCAGCAAGATCAACGTCGCGCGCGTGCTTGGATCGCACGACACAACCCGCAAGTTTCTATTCCGTTTGAGGGATGGGAACTTGATCGAATCCGTTTTGATTCCAGCCTCGCCAGCGCTTTATGGGAGCAGCTCGGACCGCCGCACGATTTGCATATCCACACAAGTCGGGTGCGCTTACGGCTGCAAATTTTGCGCGAGCGGTTTGGAAGGATTTTCCCGTAATCTGGGGTCGAACGAAATTATCGATCAAATCATCGCGATCGAGAGCGCAACCGGGGAGAAGATCGACAATATCGTTTTCATGGGGATGGGCGAACCGCTTGCCAATTTCAGCAACCTAATGCGCGCGATTCGAATCATTAATGCGCCGTGGGCCCTCGGCATTGGCGCGCGACACATTACCGTCTCAACCAGCGGTTTGGCGCCCCAAATCAAAAAACTTGCCGACGAGCCATTGCAAATTCGCCTCGCGATTTCGTTGCACGCCGCGACCGATGAAGTGCGCAACCAAATCATGCCAATCAATCGCAAGTACAACGTCGAGACATTGCTCTCCGCTTGCGACTACTACGCCGGTCGCAAGAAACAACGACTCACCTTCGAATACATCCTGATTGCAGGTGTGAACGACGCCGACGATCAGGCATTTTTTCTCGCGCGGTACGCCAAAAAACTTTCCGCAAAGGTGAATTTGATTCCGTACAACACGGTTGAGGGTTTGCCGTGGTCGCGACCGGCGCGCAATCGACAGGAAAGGTTTCTGTCGATCTTACGCGTCCATAAAATTGCCGCGACATTGCGCCGGGAGAAGGGACACGATATCGATGCCGCTTGTGGTCAACTGCGATTACAAACCAGCCGGAACGACCGAGAGATGATCACTGCTTAGCGACTGTCACGCAAAAGTGCCGAGGGCTTCGTGCACGCCGGCGATTGCCATTCCACCTTCGCCGACAGCAGCGGCGCAACGCTTCACCGATCCGGAGCGCACATCGCCTGCCGCGAAAATACCGGGGCAGCTCGTTTCCAGCGGACCGGGCGGACGTTTGCTCTCCTTCCATGCCGACGCGCGGGCGACGGCGTATCCTGTCTTGATGAATCCTTTTTCGTCGCGTTCGATCTCGGGCGGCAACCAATCAGTGCATGGCTTCGCGCCGATCATGGAAAAAACGGCCGGTGTTTCTACAATACGCCGCTCGCGCGTCTGCGTATTTTCGAGCTCCACGGCCTCGAGCATTTTATTGCCGGACATTTTCCGAATCTCGGTATGGGGAAGGAGTTCGATGTTTTCGCGCCTCTGCACCCGACGCGCGAGATAGGTCGACATGCTTTTCGAAAGATCGTCGCCGCGGATGACTAGCAATACCTTGGCCGCGCCTTCAGACAGAAACATGGCGGCTTGTCCTGCCGAATTACCGCCGCCAGCGACGATTACTGTCGCGCCCCGACAGAGCCGGCCTTCAAATGCCGTCGCGGCGTAATAAACGCCCGAGCCCTCGAACTGCTCACGACCCTGGGCCTCCAATCGTCGGTAATTTGCGCCGGTCGCAATGAGGAGGCACTTCGCGCGCAAGGTACAAAAGCAACCCTCGACTTGAAGGCTGGCACGATATTCATCGCCGTCGTGATAATCCAGCGAAAGAGCTTGGGAGGGCGTGGAAAATTTTGCGCCGAAGCGGTAAGCCTGAAGCTGCGCGCGATAGGTCAAATCGCCTCCGTTAATTCCGGTTGGGAAACCGAAAAAATTTTCGATAAGGGAAGAGGATCCTGCCTGTCCTCCAGGGGCGTAGCTTTCCAGGACGACGGTTTTCAATCCCTCCGACGCCGCGTAGACCGCTGCGGCCAGACCAGCTGGACCAGCACCAACAATCGTCAAGTCGCAGGTAATTTCGCCTTCGCCCTCATCCGCCAGCGGCCGAAGCAAACCGGCCACTTGCGCAACTTCGCGCAAAGATGGCTGGCGCAGCGGGGCGCCGGCCGCGGTGAGGAGCGTCGGTAAATCGCGACTCGTCAAGTGCAGCCGCTGACAGAGCGCCTGGCCCTGCTCGCTTTCAAATTCGATCAGACGATGCGGAATGCGATTCTTGTCGAGAAAATCATCGAGCTGATGTCCCTCGCGCGTGTCTCGCAATGCGATGATGCGCAATCCAGCGAACTCACGGTCGCGCATCAGCCGACGCCGACGCATGATCAAAGCGTCGACAATGGGGCGGCCCAAACCGGGTAGTTCGGCAAGCGCGCTCCGAATCTCGACTGCCGGGACTTCCAGAATTTCGGCCTCTTCAGACTTCACGCGGGACGTGGCCAGCGCGGAGGTCCCTTGCAACATCGCGACATCGCCGATGAAGTCGCGTTCCCCGCCCGTGGCGAGAATTTGCTCCGTGCCTTCCCGTGCTTCGAAGACTTCGATTTCGCCGCGCAGGATAACGGTCAGTCCGAGATCGCGTTGCCCTGCCTTGAAGATAAACTCTCCGCACTGCAACGTGCGCCGCTTTCCCAAAGGTTCGAGCAGCGCGAGCTGGCGATCGTCGATTTTCGTAAAGGCAGTGCTCTCCGTATCGCGGTAAAACTGCTCGTCCTTATCTTCTTCAGTCATGAGATCGGTTGCGCGGGAAAACCCAGGAGCGACCGGGTGGTCACGGTGCAGTTTACGCGAAAATCTACGCCTCGGTCAAAGCGGCCACGACGGGCGGGTAAAACAATCCTTGGTCTGTGCGAAACCTTTTGCGCAAAAATGGAAGCTGACGTTTAGTCGAGCATGGCCGGCTACGAGGGCGAGTCCGAACGGATGTGGGACGAGTATGACTGGGAGCGTTTTCTCCAGCAACAGGATCAGAAGACCGAGCAATACATGCAATTGCTGGAGACCTACCTTGATGATCCGCAGCGTGATGAAATCATCGCCCGTGAAATGGGCTGGACGCAATTGCTGGACGCGAAGGATTGGAGCGCGGAGGTCGACGCGCTCCTCGAAGAGGACACGGACGAAGAGGGCGATTTCAGCAGCGACGAGACAGTACGATCAGCCGAGACGTTTGAGGAGCATAGTCTGTATCGCGCCGCTTTTTCCCTGACGATTTGGATCGATCAACTGTTCGATGAAAACACTTCGCTCCAAAACGAACCAGGAGCGGTAAAGCTGGCTACGCACTCTGCGCTGGCCAGCGCCAAGCTGGCTGCGGCCTTGAGCAACGACCATGTCGACGAAATCGGGATGACGATTGCGTACTTAAAGCGAGCCTTGAAGGCGATCACGATTTCATTGGATGCTGCGGCCCAACTCAGACAGCCTTCGAAGCTGATTACTGCGGCCCAGCATTCGGTGCTGCAGCAGCGGCTCTTTCAGGTGCGCGATGGCATTATCACGCTCATGGGTGAATACCGCAGCGAGTGGCGTCGCCGTTTCGGCTCCGAAGGCTTTCGGAGTTGAATGAAATAAGGTCGATTCCGTCCAATCATGCAAACGGAAGCGACTCTGGCTCAGGCCGATGTATCGGAATTGGACTTGGTAAGACGATGCCAGGCCGGTGACACCGAAGCATTCGACGAGTTGGTAACTCGCTACCGGACACGAGTATTCGGCATGATTTACAACATGATACATAGCGAGCAGGACGCCTGGGATCTGGCTCAGGACAGCTTCGTTAAAGCGTGGAAGTCGATCAAACGCTTCCGCGGGCAATCCTCGTTTTATACCTGGATTTACCGGATCGTCATGAACGTGACGATCGATTGGGCGCGGAAAAAGCAGATCAAAGCCGGAGGCGCCGAGTTCGATGATGCGATCCAACTAAAGGAAATCGATCCAGCATCCAAAACCGTGCCGAAAGCGGATGCTTTGCCGTATGAGACAATGGAGCGGAGCGAGATTCGGGCGCGGATCGATCGAGCTATTGCTCAACTTTCACCCGAACACCGCGCCGTAATTTTGATGAAAGAAATTGAAGAGATGCAATATCACGAAATCGCAGAAGCTCTCGGGTGTTCGATTGGCACAGTGATGTCGCGCCTGTTTTATGCCCGCAAGAAATTGCAAACCTTGCTGAAGGACGTTTATGAAAACATTTGAAGAAAAGTGGACTGCGTGGCTGGATGGCGGGCTCAGCGATCGAGAATTAGCTGAATTCGAAGCTTCGCTGCCGGACAAACCCGCCGCTGAAGCAGAGAAAGCGGAGGCGAAGAAACTCGGCGCGCTTTTGAAGCGCGAGCTCGGCGCGCAGGCGCTGCTGAATGAAGAGTTTTTCAACCATCAGATCCGCGAGAGAATCGCGCGAGAAAGCGCCGTTGAATCTCGGAAGCGCGGGGTCGAAGTTTCTACGTGGTGGACGATCCGTCGGCTGTTGTGGACGGGAACTGCATCGCTCGCTGTCTTTCTGGTTATGGCGATTTTTGTCATGCGCGACAAGAATCCGGCCGAGCAGTCGCAATATCTCACCCAGATTCTAAACGCGCGCGTCGATCCGGTCGTGAGTCCAAATGCAACCATCTCGATGTTTGAGACAAAGGAAGACCGGGTAACGGTGCTTTGGACTGAGGGATTGCAGTCGTTGCCGGCGGATTACGCAGCTAAATAATCGCTCATGGCTCGCTCGCTCCTGCTCGTTGTCGCCTTTGCGCTAGTCCTGAGCACGGCGACGGAGTCGCGCGGCGCGGAGACGGTTTGGAGCGGTCTCGTGATCGCGGAGAACGTTGAGCACCCGCAGCCGATTCCATCGGAGTTGACCCGGATCGAGCAGCCTCTAAAGCACCTTTTCGGCTACAATCAATTTCAGGTGATCGGCCAGTCGCGAAAGGCGCTCAAGACCGGCCAGGAAGATTGGCTGGCTACCAGCAAATATTTCGGGCTGCATGTCAATGTCCGGGGCGAGACCGAAGCTGGTTACGTTTTGAATCTGAAACTATACAAGGAAAAAGAGCTCTTGCTTGAAACCGACGCTAAACTGAGCAGGCGGAGTCCACTGGTGATCAAAGGCCCACAAGTAGGCAGCGGACAATTGTTGTTGGTGCTGGTTGTCCAGTAGGTGGATCGAGCAGTCCCTTGCTCCGATGCTAAATATGGCGGGCGAAGCCGCACTAACTACATCGCCCGCGGAGCGGTCGATCCACCTTTGCAGATGAAAACTTCGATGCACGTTGTTTAGTGCCGGAAATGCGCATTGGGCTTCCTTTTTTCGCTGGCCTATTTTGCATTGTCCTGCGCCCAGACATGATCGCGGAAAAGCCTTTCAACTTCGAGGAAACGCCGGGGAAACTGCCGAAAGAGGTCGTCCCGATAGAATATTCCGTTCGGATTGTCCCCAGTATCGACAAGTCCGCCAGTCGGACGGACTCGTCCTCTGGCGAGCTTACCTTCACCGGGGCGATAACGGTGAAGGTCAGTGTGCGGCGTCCGGTTCGTCAGCTCGTGCTGAATGCGCTGGAGCTCGAAGTCGCAGACGCGTCTGTGGATGACAAAGCGCTGCCCGACTCTGCAATTAAGATCGACAAGAAAAGCGAGCTGCTGACCCTCACGTTGCCGTCGGAACTTGCAGCCGGTGAGCACACCGTCGCGCTTAGCTTTACCGGCAAGATCAATCAGCAGGGCCAGGGACTTTTTTATGTGCCGTACCAGGAACACGGCAGCGGTACGAAAAAAATCCTGCTCGCAACGCAGTTTGAAGCAACCGATGCGCGCCGATTTTTCCCTTGTTGGGACGAGCCGGTTTTTCGCGCGCGCTTTCAATTGACGGCGGTTGTCCCAGAGAACTGGCTGGCCGTATCGAACATGCCGATCGAGAGCGAAAAAAAATCCGATGCCGGAAAAGAGGTGCGCTTCGCTGCAAGTCCACCGATGTCGAGTTATCTAAATGTTTTCGTCGCGGGCGAACTTGATCTCATCGAATCGCGAAGTGGCCCCACGCAGCTTCGTGCAATCGCAACCAAGGGCAAAGCGGAAATGGGTCGGTATGCGCTCGAAGCCACCGCGCAGATTCTGCAATATTATGACGATTATTTCGGTGTGCCTTATCCGCTGCCGAAGCTGGATCAAATCGCTCTTCCCGGCGGCTTCGGCGGTGCGATGGAAAACTGGGGCGGCATAACGTATTACGAATCGACGCTTCTATTTGATCCGAAAAACTCCTCTGCTGAGACGAAGCAAAACATCTACGAAGTGATCGCGCACGAGATCGCGCACCAATGGTTCGGCGACCTCGTGACCATGGCTTGGTGGGACAATCTGTGGCTAAACGAAGGGTTCGCCTCCTGGATGGGCACGAAATGCACGGCCCATTTCAACCCGCAATGGGAAGTTTGGCTGCGCAGAAATTTGCCGCGCGATCCGACGCGACGCGTCGGCATCGCCAGGGAACAGGCAATGGAAGGCGATGCCAGATCGACAACCCATCCGATTCAGCAGCCGATCGCCACCGAGGCTGAAGCCAACAGCGCCTTCGATGATATCACGTACAAAAAGGGCCAGTCATTTCTGCGAATGCTGGAGAGTTTTCTTGGCGAAGACGTCTTCCGCGACGGAGTCCGCCGCTACATGGCCGCACATAAATATTCGAACTCGACCACTGCGGATTTGTGGAGTGCGCTTTCGGAAGCGTCGAAGAAACCGGTCGGGGAAATCGCAGCTGGCTGGACGGAGCAGCCAGGATTTCCCGTCGTAAAGGTCAAGCGAGAAGGGGAGGGCAAGGTTTCGCTGACGCAGGAACGCTTCACTGTCAATTTCCAAAACGCCTCACCGCTCGAATGGAAAATCCCGATCACGTATGCGGTTATCGGCGAAACCCCTGCGACTTTGCTGATGACCAGCAAGACCGCCAGTCTGCCAGACGTTCCCGCAGATCGAGCCCTCAAATTGAATGTAAAGGGCGCTGGAAATTATCGCGTCCAATATGACGACCCCTCATGGAACTTGTTGCTCCAGGCTCTGCCGAAGCTGGGCGTTGAGGATCGCGTTAATCTCCTGAGTGACGCGTGGGCGCTGGTCCAGGCAAATCGCGCGCCGGTCTCGCTCTATTTCGGATTAGTGGAGAAATTGCCAGCTTCGACCGAGCTCGCCGAGCGTGAACAGCTCATCAACGTGCTGGATTATATTAACCGACTGCTCGTCGGCAGTCCGGAACGGAAAAAATTTCAGCGCTACGCTCGATCACTCTTGCGGCCAACATTTAAGGCGCTCGGCTGGGAACCAAAGGCCGGCGAACTGCCTACCGCCGTAAACTTGCGAGCGAGCTTGATCACCGCACTTGGGGATTTGGACGATTCGGCAATTATCGCGGGCTGTCGCGAACGTCTTGAGAAATATCTCACCGATCCAGCGTCCCTTGCACCCGATCTCCGTCCGCCGGTTTTTGCAATAGTTGGGCGTTACGCCGACGAAAAGACTTGGAACCAGCTTCACGAGCTTGGTCTGAAAACGACCAGTATTGAGGAAAAACAAAATTATTATAACGCGCTGGCTGGCGCCATCGAGCCGAAGTTACTAAAGAAAACGTTGCCCATTGCGCTGACCGATGAGCTGCCAACAAGCCGTGCGATATTTCTCGTCTCGCGAGTCGCACGCCAAAGCGACCACCCAGATATTGCGTGGGATTTTGCGAAGGCGAACATGAAAACACTGCTCGCCAAGACCGATGCGCTCGGCGCGAACAGATACGCGTCCGGTCTGTTCACTTTCTTCGCGGAAAATTCGCGCGCCGATAAGTTAAGAGCCTACGCAAAGGCAAATTTGCCTGAGACAAGCGCGCCGGAAGTCGCAAAAGCGGTCGATGAAATTCAGTTTCGGTCCGAGTTCAAAAGGCGTCTCACGCCTCAATTGAACGCCTGGATCGAAAAAACCAGAAATCACTGATCACTGATCACTGGTATTCTGCGGGTTGATCCACAGGCGCATCGGAATCATGGATGATTCGACGAAACCGTGGCGGCGGAAAAATTCCTGGGCCACGTTTTCTGGCCGATCGGTCAAAAGAGTAATACGGAGAAAATTTTTCTGCTTCGCGAAGTCGATTGCGTGTTGGAGGAGCTTTGAACCGTAACCCTTTCCCTGGTACTCTTTGTGAACGACCAGGTCCTCGAGCAGGATGACGAAACCGCCTTCAGCTGTGCTGATAGTGAAGAGCAAATTGATCATCCCGACAATGGCGCCATCGCGCCGGAGCACAAAAACACGGCCCCGGCTGGGTTGTTCGAAAATCAGACGCAGCCCGCGAAGCTGTTTGTCCTTGTCCGGGCGAAAATCGCTTTCCTGGGCAAATAACTCGCCGAGCATGTGCGACAATTCGTCGAGGTCGGCCTCCGTTGCGGGCTCGATTACGATATTTTCGCTCATTTGTTAGAATCGGTTATTTCAAAAATAGGCGGCGCTGGCAATCTCTGAATAAAACCGTCGGTTCGAGATCGCACGCGCCCGATTGACAATGCCGTACTCATTCCTAGTGTAAGCGCTCTCAAACCCACCGAAGCTTTCGCGGTTTATGAAACGGACTTACCAGCCTTCCAAGCGAACACGCAAACGTCAGCACGGTTTTCGTGCCCGCATGAAAACGAAAGCGGGCCGCGCCACGCTGGCGCGCCGGCGACAGCGCGGCCGCAAACGCCTGCTCCCGAAAGGCGTCGAGAGACATTACGCGCGCCACACGCAAGCGTAACGCCGGGTTGCGAAGGTGCGATCGCTGTTCGATTCACCGGATAACCCCCGCGAAGCACATCGCTCCGCTCGTCATGACCGCATCGATACGATTTCCTCGCGCAGCTCGTGTGCGATTTCCTTGCGATCGCCGACCCGAATTCTCGGAAGAGAAAAGGAGCAGGTCGCCCGGATTTCGCGTTTGAAGAAAAGATTAAGCAAATGGGGCACCAGGGTCATGTCGCCCCAGTAGCACACCTCATCGGCGACTGAACCGTCATCGAGCGCATATTCGATAGACGCAGCCGCCACCGGACAGCGAAGTTTGACCGCAGATTCCAACAAGGACGATTTGAATGGCAGGACTGTCGAGCCGTCCGAACTTGTTCCTTCAGGAAATAGGACCACAAGCGAACCGCCAGTAATCGCGTCGCGGACAAGATCGACAACGTCTGCACTCGCCAATCTGCGCTCACGATCGACAAAAATTGTGTCGGCCGAGCGCGCGAGCCATCCAAATAGCGGCCATACCGCGACATCGCGCTTAGCCACAAAGACGCACGGTTGAATCGAGCTGAGCACAATCACGTCGAGATAGCTGAGGTGATTGCACACCAAAAGGCCGGAGCGCGGCACCGAACCGCGAGTCGTTACGCGAATGCCGACGACGCGACATGCAAAACGACTCCAGCGACTGAGCCACGCAGCGCGGGAGTGCAGGCGACCTGCGTGGGCGATGAACGGAATGGTGATCGCATTCTCAACGAGAGCGCAAAGCGAGAAAAAGAAGACGGCGAATGCGCGCCAGATTCCAAGAAGAGAGGTGCTCATCGTTCCAGCCAGATCGTAGCACACCGGGGAGCGCCGGTTTTCAAACCGCCGCTCCTTGAGAGGCTTGTGCTACGGCCTTCATCGAAGAAAAATACGCTCTCGTTTCTACTGTCTTCTCGCGTCATATCCCACGCAGATTTGTATCTCGATATTCCGATTGCAGATCCCGCGTTTCGCGGGTAAAATTTCAGGGCGCGCATTGGCGCCCTTTGCCGAAATCGAAAATCGGCAATCTGAAATCTAAAATTGCGAACGCACCGTTAGCTCATAAGAGTCAGCAACATCGGGTTGACGCGGATTTATGTGGGCTTCCATGTTACGAACAGATGGTTTTCTCGTTCCATCCTTACTACGTCAAGTGCGCGATAGGTATTATCCGCCGGGTCTAAGTTTAGGCGCGGCGCGCAATAGTGTCTTTGGAGCGACTCTCGGCCGGATAGCCCGCATCTCGGTCGCGCCGAAAGGCTGACGGCGATATGTTAAAACGTTTCTGGATCGAGACCACGCCGAAGAACAGGTGGTTCAGAAAGCGGGTCCACAGACTAGCATTCCATTTACCCGCAAGCATGGTGACGACTGACCGAAAGATGAGTGTCGATGGTTCCGGGTTGAAGAAGACGTCACGGAACTGTGGTGTGTAGAATCCGACAACAAACCGGCGAAACGTCTGGAACCGCTTGCGCTGACGACGAGAGAACGCCGCGAAGCTCGGAGCTGAGAAGTCATTTCTTGTCAGCGCGCGATCGAGCTCGGCAGCGGCTTCAATCCCGGATTCCATAGCGATTGACACCCCAGTCGAGAACACAGGATCAAGAAACGATCCTGCGTCCCCGGCCAGGATCCAGCGATGGCCGGCATAAGCCGAAGCACTGTACGAAAAATCCTTCTCAACGCGTACTGGCCACTCCCGACGAGCCTCGCGCATTAGCTCGGCGACAGCCGGCGTGTCGGAGATCGCCAGGTTGAGCGTCTCCTCGGGCGAACCGTTCGCCAATCTGCGGTAAAGCATCTTCGGCAGAACCACCCCGACGCTCATCAAGTCTTTTGAAATTGGGATTAGCCAGAACCAGCCGGCGTCGCTGCGTGCAACAAGTCGAATGTCGTTAGGGCGCGATCCTTCCAGTCGCGGTACATTCGTATAGTGGGAGAATATTGCTATATTGGCCAGCCGGGGTTCCTCGGTACGCAGATTGAACTTTCGAGCGATCAATCCATGGCGACCCGTGGCATCGACTACGGCCCGCACCTTCACACGCTTGTTCTCAGTGTCGGCGCGTGATGCAACATCGAGGATTGCCGCATCCGGTTCAAACTCGCACCCGGTCACGCGGCACCCTTCTCGAACTTCGACGCCTACTTCGCGGGCCCGTTCCAGCAGAATGCGATCGAATTCCTGGCGGCATACCTGATATGTCTGAGGCCTCGTGACCTCTCGGACGTCGGTGAAGTCAACGTAGCGGCCGCCCCGACCATCATATGTGTAGAGACGCGCGCCCCACTTCTCCGGAAAACATGCGGCGTCGATCCTCTCGGTCACACCCAAAGCCGCGAACGCGTCGTTGGCAGTCGACAGCAAGGATTCGCCGATATGGAATCGCGGAAACGTGTCCCGCTCAAAGAGAACGACCGAATGACCACGCTGCCCCAGCGAGATGGCCGCCGAGGAGCCAGCAGGACCACCGCCGGCCACAGCGAAATCAAAGTCATACAGTGGTTTGGCCATTGTCATAGGATCGGGAAAATATCATTTCGTCTGTCAATACAAAGTACAAAGGCTTAAAATCATGGGTCCGGACGCGATCAGATAGAATTTCCGCGTTGTGGACCTAACTGGCATGGGTAATTTTGGTTCCTCACTGCGAATGGCAACCGAACGATGTCCCCATCCTTTCGAATCTGCTGCGTTCGCACCGTGTTCCATTTAGAAGACAACATTTGCACCGTTAGCTCAATTGGCAGAGCAAGTGACTCTTAATCACTGGGTTGCAGGTTCAAGTCCTGCACGGTGCATGTCTCTGCTTGGTGGGGCGAGACTCCGTCGAGCCGACGAGCTTCTTTAATCGATATACTTTTGCGCGATCGGCATTCGGCGGCCCATGCCAAATGCGCGGCTCGTCACTTTTAGTCCAGGCGCGGCCTGCTCTCGTTTGTATTCGTTTAGATCGACACGCCGCTGCACCCAGCGCACCGTTTTCTCGTCAAATCCGTGGGTGACAATGTCGCGCGCGCTCAAGTTTTCTTCGACATAAAGCCGGAGGATCTCATCCAGGACATCGTAAGGCGGAAGCGTGTCCTGATCTTTTTGATTTGGTTTCAACTCCGCGCTGGGCGGCTTTTCGATCGTCGAGCTCGGGATAATTTCCGCCGCGGGCGGTTCAGGTGAACCGCCCCTACCTGCGGCGCGGGAAGGGTAGGGGCGATTGACCTCAATCGCCCGTCGCGCATAATCGGAGTTGATCCAGCGCGCCAGCTCGTAAACCATCGTTTTCGGCACATCGCTGATCACGGCGAGTCCGCCCGCCATGTCGCCGTAAATTGTGCAGTAACCGACGGCGAGTTCGCTTTTGTTTCCGGTCGAAAGCAACAGATGGCCTAACTTGTTTGAAAGAGCCATCAGCGTCATCGCGCGCAAACGCGGCTGCATGTTTTCCTCGGTCTCGTTTTCAGGCAGTCCCTTGAAGACTTCTTTGAACTGCGCTTTGAAATCCCTGAACGCGTCGGTGATCGGAATCTCGAGAAATTTGATTCCGAGATTGCGGGCGAGCGCGCGAGAGTCCTCGATACTGCCGCGCGACGAGTACGGACTCGGCATGGAAACCCCGGTCACATTCTCGGCTCCCAGCGCATCCACCGCGACAACCGCTGTGACCGCGGAATCGACCCCGCCGCTCAGGCCGATTACTGCTGAATGAAAGTTGCATTTGCGGAAATAATCGTGAACCCCAAGAGAAAGAGCGCTGAAGAGGACCTCCGGTGTCTTGCCTTCGTGGAATTCGATTGTGGAACTCGATTCGGTATCGACGACTTTCTCATCTTCGCGGAATGCGGCCAGTTGTGCGATCAACTTGCCCGCCGGATTCACGGCAATGGAATTGCCGTCGAACACAAGCTGATCGTTGCCGCCTACGACATTGCAATAACAGATTGGCCGATGATAGGTCCGCGCCAGCGCGCCTACCATCTCGTAGCGGATCGCCGGTTTATGCAAACCAAATGGCGAGGCGCTCAGGTTGACGATGATCTCCGCGCCCTGCTCGATCAGGCCACGCACCGGTTCGACATCGTAAAGCGGCCGCGGCAGATAATGTTCGGTCCAGATATCTTCGCAAATGGTCACACCGATTTTTTTGCCATGGACTTCAAACGGTTCGCCCCGGCAGGCTGGCTCGAAATAGCGATCTTCATCGAAAACATCATAGGTGGGTAGAAGCGACTTATGAGCTTTACGAATTGGTTTGCCGCGCTCGAGGAGAGCGGCGGCATTATGAAATGGCTTGCCGCGTCCCTCATTTCGATCGACGAAACCGACCAGCAAGGCCGCGTTTCCCACGCGCGAGTGAAGCTTCTCGAGAACTTCGAGGTTCTCCGGGACAAAACGCGATTTAAAAACCAAATCCTGCGGCGGATATCCGGTGATAGCCAGTTCCGGTGTCAGAACCAGCTCCGCGCCCGCAGCAGCGAGGCGCTCATAAGCGCCGATGATCTTCTCGAAATTGCCGCTCAAATCCCCGACAGTCGGGTTAATTTGAGAAAAACCGATCTTCATGCTGCGTTAGAGCAGATTATGCGCAACACAGCCGGCAGCAACGCTCTTTTGATTGTCTATTCATGAAAACCGCTTCGGTAGCAGGTTATGTTTTTGCTGGATTTGTCGCGGCGCTAACTGCGAGCGCTGCCCCGAAAAGTACCCCGCCACTGGATACGGGAACAGAAGCTGTTAATAGAATCTTCGCACGACATCCCACCGACAAAAAAGAAATCTGGCCAATAAGCGGCTACGCTCGCCACACTCCGGTCCGGCCCGCGCAGAGTTCAACCTTTGCATCACTCCGAAAATATTTTAGCCACAAGCAACAACGCAACGTCGATGAGTTTCTGCATGCGTTAAGGAACTTAATCGATGCCAGGGATCGGTTAGCTAAAAGACTGGGTATCCATGAGAAATGGTGGCCTACTGGCATCGACCTCTTGAAAGTCGATGCCGTAATATCGCGCGATTTGCTGACTGATCGCAGCGGCAATCCTGATCGGATGGCGATTTCAAAGCCTAAGATGCGGGATGGCAAACTGGAGGTCACAGTTAAAGAGGTGTTCACGGAGGTTGGGCAGGACAGAATTCTCGGAAAAGGGAAAAAGGAATCTACCATGGAGCTCATTCCCGAGAACGGACGATGGGTGATCGACGAGGTGACTTCTCATGTCACGGATGCGTACAGAGACACTCGTGTGGACACGCTTAGCGGATTACTTCAAAACGCGACCGGGACTCTCCGCGAGACTGAACATGCTATCAAAAGGCTTCCACAAAACCTCGAGGTGAAGAAGGGGCAAGCTCTCCGTCAAAGTTCCCAACACCAGCCTTGATGCCACAAGAAAGTCTCAACAAGCTCGCAACGAGAATGTGACCCATACCAACACCGGCGGCGGAGAGATATCAACGTCGTCTATTTACTGCCGGGTTTGACGGCTGGGATTTTCGCGAGGTCGGGCGGCAACTTGTCTGCGGGGAAGGTCTCCACGTTCATTTCCATTAAGCTGACAAAGGGACAACCAAAATCCGGCTTGGCCTGACCGCTCCGATCGAGAATAACGCCGACTGCGGAAACAACCCCGCCGTGGGCACGAACGATGTCGATTGTTTCCTGGACCCGTCCGCCGCGGGTGACGACGTCTTCGACGACGATGAATGTTTCGTTCGGCGCAATTTGAAAACCGCGTCGCAAAACAAGTTTGCCATCTTCTTTTTCGACAAAGATGTGGCGTTTGCCCAACGCGCGACCGATTTCCTGGCCGACAATGATTCCGCCAAGAGCAGGGGAGATCACCGAGTCGCAATCAAATTCGCGGAGTTTGTCGGCGAGCCATCCACAAACTTTTGCAGCGATCTCAGTGTGCTGAAGGAGTATCGCGCATTGGAAATATTGGCGGCTGTGCAAACCGGAGCGCAAAACGAAATGGCCGTCGAGAAGAGCCCCGGTTTTGCGGAAAAGAGCGAGAAGGTCTTCGCTCATGATCTGGGTAGCGCATGCGTCTCGCGTGCTGGTTTCGGCGTCCCGCCGAAATAATCTTTAAGAGAAGTCCACGGTGGCGAGACGCCATCGCCAGCACGCGGGACGCGTGCGCTACCCGGATGCAGAGATTTCGTGCGAGAGTCTTCGATGATCGCCATGTCGATGTTAGCCGGAAGTGTCGTAAGCGGTTTCTCCAGTTGATTCGCCATTGTCCGCAACGGCGATGACTTCGATTTCGATTTTGGCTCCCTTAGGCAGGGCCGATACCTGGACTGTCGATCGGGCAGGGGGCTGCTGTTTGAAATACGACCCATAAATTTCGTTGACGGTTTGGAAATCGGCGAGATCGGTGAGGAAGATTGTTGTTTTCACAATGTTTTCGAAAGCCAACCCCTCGGCTTTCAAAACGGCGATGATGTTATCAAGCACGCGGCGGGTCTGCGTGGCGATGTCGCCGGAGATAATCTGGCCCGATTTTGGATCGAGCGGAATCTGGCCACTGCAAAACAGGAAATTTCCGCTGCGTACCGCTTGCGAGTAAGGTCCGATTGCCGCCGGCGCTTCGCTCGTAGAGACGATTTTCTTCATGGCCGGATTGTAGCCGCAAACTTCTCTCGCACAACGGTGACAAAGGACACAGCACCAAAACTCCGGCGTCATCCTGAGCGGAGCGAAGGATCTCACAGTGCGCTGGCGAGCACGCAAGGTTGCTAGCGTAATCAAGCGCCAGGTGGGAGGTCCCTCACCCCGAAAGCATTCGGGGTTCGGGATGACAGATCGAGAATCTCGTCGATATTACACGCGAAATGGTTGCGTGGATTTTAAAGAAAATTTTAGGGTCGAAGAATCAGCGCGAGCTCAAGCGGCTGATGCCGATTGTGCGCCGGATCAACGAGTTTGATGAGCAGTTCAAAAGCTTGTCCGATGAGGATTTGCGCGCAAAAACAGCAGCCTGGAAAGCGGAGCTGGCGGAAATTCCCGAGCTGGAAGCTCAATGGAGAAAGCTGGATGAGATTTTGCCCGAAGCGTTCGCGGTTGTAAAAAACGCGGCGCGCAGGCTGAAAGATCGACGAAGTAGCTTCACCGTGTGCGATCAGCCAATGACGTGGGATATGGTGCACTTCGACGTGCAGTTGCTGGGCGGAGTCGTTTTGCATCGTGGCCGGATCGCGGAAATGGCGACCGGCGAAGGCAAAACTTTGGTCGCGACTTTGCCGCTTTACTTGAACGCGCTCACTGGCCGTGGCGCGCATCTGGTGACGGTGAACGATTATCTGGCGCGACGCGACGCGGAATGGATGGGGCAACTCTACGATTTCCTCGGGCTGACGGTTGGCTGCATTGAGCACGATCAAGAGCCGGATATCCGTCGCGAGCAATACGCAATGGACATCACTTACGGGACGAACAGCGAGTTCGGTTTCGATTATCTGCGCGACAACGGCATGGCCACCACCCGCGAGCAACAGGTCCAGCGCGGTTATCACTACGCGATTGTCGATGAAGTCGATTCGATCCTGATCGATGAAGCGCGCACCCCGCTCATCATCAGCGGGCCGGCGACCATTTCGACCCATCAATACGATAAATGGAAACCGCTTATCGAGCAGTTGGTGCGCAAGCAGAACATGCTTTGTAACCGCGTTGCCAGCGAAGCGATCGAAGCGTTCGAAAAAGCAGACGCGAATCCGGCGAAGAAAGCCGAGTTCATGTCTGAAGGCGGTCTGCTCATGTTTAGAGTTAAACTGGGGCAGCCGCGCAATAAACAGCTGCTCCGAATGATGGAAGACCCGGAAAAGCGGCGCGCCATCGATAAAGCGGAGCTTTCGTTCTTCCAGGACACGCGGAAGGAGGAACTATTCGCGCTCAAGGAAGAACTCTTCTTTACCATCGACGAAAAATCGAACGAAGCCGATCTCTCCGAACAGGGCCGCGTCTTTCTGAATCCGGATGATCCGAACGCATTCGTGCTGCCGGATTTGATTAACGAGTTTACTGAAATTGATCTCGATCCGGCGCTGTCGCCGGAGGAAAAAGACAAGAGGAAAGCAGAGCGCCAGCAGCATTGTGACGCGCAGGCCGAGCGGATCCACAACATCTCGCAGTTGCTGCGCGCCTACTGCCTGTTCGAGAAGGACGTGCAGTACGTGATCGAAGAGAACAAGGTCGTGATTGTCGATGAATTCACGGGGCGGAAAATGCCGGGGCGGCGCTGGAGCGATGGGCTTCATCAGGCGGTCGAAGCGAAGGAAGGCGTCCAGATCGACCGCGAAACGCAAACGCTGGCGACGATCACGATCCAGAATTACTTCCGCCTATATCAAAGGCTGGCCGGCATGACCGGCACGGCCGAAACGGAAGCGGCCGAGTTCCACGATATTTACAAACTCGACGTCAATATGATTCCGACGAACCGGCCCGTCGCGCGCACGGACTACAACGATCGGATCTACAAGACACGGCGCGAAAAATACAACTCGGTCATCAATGAAATTAGAGACTCTCACAACAAACAGCAGCCAGTGCTGGTGGGCACGGTGAGCGTGGAAGCGTCCGAGTTGCTCAGCCGCATGCTGAAGCGGGAGAAAATTCCGCACAACGTTTTGAACGCGAAATTTCACATGCAAGAAGCGGAGATCGTGCAGCGCGCTGGTCAACCCGGCACGGTCACGATTTCGACGAACATGGCGGGACGCGGCACTGACATTAAACTTGGGTCCGGTGTTCCGGAGCGAGGCGGTTTGATGGTGATCGGCACCGAACGGCACGAAGCGCGCCGGATTGATCGGCAGTTACGCGGGCGTTGCGCGCGCCAGGGCGATCCGGGCAGTTCTCGCTTTTATGTCAGCTTCGAGGACGATCTCATGCGCAATTTCGGCGCAGCCGATCGGATGACACGAATCATGGAGCGCTTTGGACTCGAGGAAGGCCAGGAGCTCGAGCATCGGTGGCTGAACAAGTCGGTCGAGACGGCGCAGAAACGCGTGGAACAGCGCAACTATTTAATCCGAAAACGCACGCTCGATTTCGACGACGTGATGAACATGCAGCGCGAGGTTGTTTACACTTATCGCAACGAGACGATCGATTCCGAGGAACCGCGCAAGCTCATCTACGAAGTAATCGACGAGGCCGTGCCGGCAAAAGTGAAGGAGTATCTCGATGTTGACGAACCAAATTACACCGGCCTCATCCATTGGGTGAACACGACTTTCCCGCTTGGGCTGACCAAGGAGAAAGCGCAATTCGAAACGCGCACGGTCGAGGAAAACACACAGTTTTTGATCGAAAAGATCAAGGACGCCTACGAGCGCAAATCGAGTCACGAGGAACCGACCGCGGTCAAAAGTCTGGAGCGCTACATTATTCTGAACGCGATCGATCGCCTCTGGCAGGAGCATCTCTATGCCATGGACGCATTGCGCGAGGGCGTTTATCTGCGCGGCTATGCGCAAAAGGATCCCCTGATCGAGTACAAGACCGAAGCTTACGATATGTTCGTGGACTTAATGGCGAACATTAAGAATGAAGTGCTAAACAATCTGTTTCGTAGCACCTCGAATTTGCAAGCGTTCGAGAATTTTCTGGCGACGTTGCCGCAATTTCTCCTGCGCGAACATGCGCCGACCGCGCCCACGGCAAATGCTCCTGCCCGTGGCCGTCAGCTTCAGCCGGTTGGCGCAATGGCTGCCGTTGGCGGTGACGGAGATGGCGCGGGCGAAGTGACCATTGATCTCCCGGTTCGCCGTTCGATGCCGAAAGTCGGCCGCAACGAGCCATGCCCGTGCGGCAGTGGAAAGAAATATAAAAACTGCTGTGGCCGCGTGGCGTGAAGTTTGCCCACGAAAGCATTCGGGGTTGACTGCCGGCGTTCCGCGCTAATGTATCGCGCTTCGAATGGTCACTGATAGTTTGTCTCACAACCCGCTTCGCATTGCCATCGTTCTCCTGGTTGTGTTCCTGCTGCATAATTGCGCGGAGCCGACGAGCACCAGTGTGGTCGAACCTGCGCGGACCGGGCCGGCCGAGATAACTCTGCCGCGCGGCGACGTTGTGGAGGAGGCGCAGCTACGAACCAAGCTCGCAATGCTCTCGTCGACTGTCCGCGTGGACGAAGCCGAGAAGCTTGCCCTATGTGCTTACAAAACATCGCGACGACTGGCTCGGGAATACCGGGTCGTTTTTCCCCCGGCTCTTAACAACATCCTCATCAACACCGGCGGGAGAAAGCGAGGCCTCTGTTATCACTGGACAGAAGATTTGATGCTACAGCTGGACGCATTGAAACTCGAAACGCTAGAGCTCCACTGGGGAGAAGCTTTTGCCAGAACTTTTTCCGAGAACAATGGCGTCGTGGTTACGGCCAAAGGACAACCTTTTGGGCAGGGCATCGTGCTCGACGCCTGGCGTTACCAGGGACGTCTTTACTGGGGACCTGTTCGTAAGGATCCGGAGGGTTACCCATGGAAAGAAAACAAGGCGCAGTACGATCGCGTTTTCCAAACGAAAGCAGTGGAGCAAACGGCGGGTTCAGTCAATCGCGGGTGATGCCAGGTCGTAAGTCGTGATCTCGAGTTCGTGGCCGTCGGGATCGCGGAAATAGATGGAGTGCGAAATTTCGTGGTCTTGAAATTCGAATTTGATGCCACGGCGCTTGAGATCCTCCTGCGCGGAGAGAAAATTTTGGCGATTGGCGCGAAAAGCCAGATGCAGCATGCCGCTCCTGCCGGTATGCGAGGCAGATTTTGAATCATTGTTACGCAGTGGAAACAGCGCGACGGCGGTATTTCCTTTGGCTATGAATGTGGGAATTCCGTCCCACATTTCTTCATAACGTCGCTCGAACCCGAGAACATCCACGTACCAGTTCGCCGATTGTTTCACATCGCGCACGGCGAGCGCCACGTGATCAATTCCTTCGAGTTGCATCAGAGATTGAGACAGAATTTACAGAGTTGGCTACATCAATAAAGAGGGACCGCCGTAGAATTCCTCCCTGCTCCAGCGAAAAGCTCGCAAGTAGTTTCAAAAGTCGATCGCCCTCACCCGGCCTCTCCCTGGCAGGGAGAGGTGATCGTTTCTCCCTGGAAAACGGCGCGAACGATTTCGCTTTTCAAACCGCGTGTCGGGCGCCGCTAATGCGGATAATCCAAACGGTCGTCCAACTTTCCACTTCGCAATGCGTCGAGAAATGCGGCGTAATCTTTGAGCGGACCTCCGACAGCACGCCAAACCAAGGTCGGTTTCGCGTCACTCTTCGTGAGTTTCGCAACCAAAATGTGAAAGCTGTGCTCGATTCCTCCGCGCTCGTAATGGACAATGTAATACTCGCCCCCTACCGCTGCCCAAATAAGGCGCTTACCCGGGAGAGTGGGGTCCGTGATGACACAAGTCGCGTTCCACTTCTGGCCTGGTTCTGCGAGCTTGCCGTCCCCGCCGCCGTCACAAAGCGCGAGGATTGCGGATGGCAGAGCGCTGGTGGAATGAACATCGTGGAAGCGTGCAGAATCCTGCAGCACCCTGCGATCTTCACGCGAAAGTTTTGTGACATCTGCGCAGCACAAGCTCTGAATCGCGATGGCAAGAAGTACATAAAGGCTAACGTGGTTCGTGGACATCGCTGGCCGTAACACAGCCATCATGGCTGTTTGGTCAAGCGGGCATCTTGCCTGGCAAGAGTCGGCAGGCTGGGAAGCCTGCTCGACGCGTCAGGCAGGATGCCTGAGTTACCGTTGTGGCCACGGCGCTGGAACGCCTCGACACCGCGAGGCGGCTACACCATTCATGAGACGGGCTCTAATATGTTTCGTTGTAGGCACAAGCCATCACTTCAATGTTTTCAAAAGCGAACGCCCGTCCTTGTATTGAATGTCAGCGATGCGCCATCCCATCTTCGTTCGCTGAAGTGCGAAGATGACCTCTTGGTCGACCCCCATATTTTTAAATCGGGCCGCCACGTAGCCTGACCCTTTTTTATTAGGGAGCGCGACCAGGTTGAAATCCGAGATTTCAAAATCCTGCGCATCGTAGAGGGGGTCGAAGTCGATCTTACCCACTTCGCCTTTTGAGTCCTCTTGGTCTTTGAGATAGAGGTCAAGGAGCGGTTTGCAAAAATAGTTTGGAAGTAGTTTCTTGCTGGCTGGGTAGTCCAACGGGTCTGATTTTCCAGAGTGTTCCTTATAGAGCTGGGCAACCAATTCCTTTCCTGTATCGAGGTTTGATGACTCAGGTTGCGCCGACGCGAACCCTGCGACCAGCGCCACAATTGCAACGAGTACAATTAATCGGTTCATAGACCCCTTATGCCTAACGAGAATTCAGCCTCAAAAAAACTCTGTAATCAATTACAGATAAAATCCATCTAATTCGCCTGCCTCCAGGCGACAGCGTGGGCGCGGACCGGACGGTCGAAGCCTTTCAACGCAACTTCACCGATATCTTGAAACGAAAATCCCTTGCTCAGACAAAGCTCGGCAATTGCGTTCGACACGAGGATTTGCTCGGGGGACGCGTGAGAGCAGAGCCGCGCGGCAAGTTGAACGGTGCAGCCAAAAAGGTCGTTATGCTGCTCGACGGGTTCCCCGGCCGCGGCCCCGATACGAATCTTAACCGGCTGGTCGCGCTGGTCTCTCGCGTGTCCAGCCAGGTCGCGTTGAATCTGAGTCGCACATTTCACCGCTGCCGCAGCCGATACGAATGATGCCATAATGCCATCGCCGGTGTGCTTGACCTCGCGGCCACCGAAATTTGCCAACGAGTTTCGGACAACGGAGTTGTGCAGGTCGAACAACGCCATGTCCGCTTCGTCGCCCATCGATTGAGTCAAACCCGTCGAGTCCACCATGTCTGTGAATAGGATGGTCCGGATTCCAGGGTCTCGATCGTTGGTCGCGCCACCCGGGAACTAAGACTGCACCCGCGTCATTTGTTTCCGCGCTGCCGAGAAATCCTTCCGCGAGCTCGGGCTGTATTTCAATAATCTTCTCGGCGAGCATACCGTGCGCTTCGCGGTGCACATGTTGCGCCGCCTCAGCATTTGGTGCATCGCAGAGGCAAAAAATCTTACCCGCTTTTTCGTTCACCCAGTATTTCCGGTATTCGACGCCGTATTTCCGCTGCGTTTCCATATCCTTCGCGTGAGCCTTTGCGACGTCTTCGGCCGTTACGTTCTCCAGCTCGTGAATGTCCATGTATAGCGGCATAGGGAGAATTTTAGCGCGATGTAGCGTGATGCGAAACGTCGATTTTCGCCGGATGATTCAGCGTTTGGTAAACGACACAATAGCGTTCGGTCAGGCGAAGCAATGTAGCGAGCTGCTCTTCGCTGGCGTCGGTGTCCAAATCGAAATGCAATCGAATTTGACGGAAACCAACCGGTACATCTTTTGAGACTCCCAACGTTCCACGAAAATCGAGATTGCCTTCGGCCTGAATTGTTGCGCCACGTAGCGAAATTCCCAGCGCAGTGGCAACTGCACGCAGCGTAACGCCCGCGCATCCCACCAGAGCCTCGAGCAACATGTCGGCCGAGCACGCACTGAGCCCGTCGCCTCCGGTCGCAGGATGAAGACCCGCTTCGACGCGCGCTTTTCCGGTTTCTATTTTGCAAGTGGTTCCTTCACCGATTCGTCCTTGCGCGCGAAGGGTGACCAGCGCGGTTTCAGGGCGCTCGCGGTATCGAGCTTTAAGAGGCGCTTGCAATGTCCTCAATTCATCAGCGTTCATTTTTCTTGTACGGGCGTTCGCCCCGGCGAACGCCCGCCAGGTTCGGCGCCTGGCGGAAGCGCCGCTACAATTCGCTCGGTTTAATGTTTTGATTCACGCGGAAGAGATTGCCAGCATCATATTTATTTTTGATCGCGACCAGCCGCTCATAATTGTCTCCGTACGTTTTCTTCACGCGATCGTCTCCTTCATCTCCCATCAAAAAGTTTACATACGCTCCACCTGCCGAATAGGGACGCAGCGCATCGTAATAACTCTTCGTCCACGAGATGATTTTTTCGTTGTTGGCTGGATCGGGATCAACGCCGACCATTACCTGCGCCCAGGTAGCGTCTCGATAATTCCAGGCCGTATCATTTTTGCCAACCCGTGATGCAGCACCGTTGATGGGATAGAGATGCATGGTGGAATGCATCGAGGGAAGCGCCTCGCCAAAACGAGTGTGTTGCGCGATCGCGTCATCGCTCAATTCATTTACAAAATCCGCGCGCCAATACCACTGCAACCCCGGGGGATAGAGAGCGTCGAACATGCTTTGCAGCGCCGGCTGGGGCAGGGGACCTACAAAATCGAGAGCCGGCTCCTTAAAAGCGCGGATCGGTTTGAATGTTTCTTCGGCGTTTGTCTGCGCGCCGGCATATGCCCAAACCACGCCGCACATTTTTTTCATATGCAGATGTTCGGGAAACGGCGGTGCTGGCGGGACGGTGAGAAAGGCGAAGAAGCCATTCAAATCGTCCGGCGCAGTGGGAATCAGATTGCGATACCATTTCATGACATCGGCTGCTTCGCTCAATTCATAGAGCATTGGACCGCCATAGAGGACGTCGATCGGATGCAGCTTGAACGTGAACGAAGTTACGACGCCGAAGTTTCCGCCGCCACCACGAATGGCCCAGAACAAATCGGAATTCTCGTCGGCATTTGCCTTTACGAATGTGCCGTTCGCCAATACGACATCGGCGGCGAGCAGATTATCGATGCTCAGCCCGCATTTACGGGTGAGATGCCCGATCCCTCCACCCAGAGTTAGTCCGCCAACGCCTGTCGTGGAAATGATTCCACTCGGAGTAGCAAGTCCAAACGCATGCGTAGCATGATCGACGTCGCCCCAGGTGCATCCGCCACCGACGGTGACTGTCCGGGCTGCCGGATCGACACGCGTATATTTCATCAGTCCCAGGTCGATGACCAGACCGTCATCGCAAATTCCCAGGCCTCCGGCGTTGTGTCCGCCACTGCGGATTGCGAGAAGCAGATTATTTTCTCTCGCAAAATTTACCGAGCGGATTACGTCCGCCACATCCGCGCAGCGCGCGATCGCGCGTGGCTTTTTGTGGATCATCCCATTGTACACTTTACGGGCTTCATCGTAGCCTTTGTCGCCGGGTTCGATCAGTCCTCCTCGCAGGTTTGCCTCTAAATCTTTAAGAGAATTTTCGTTGAGCATGGCAAATAAGATTACGCAATTCGGTGGATCATCACTGCAAATGCCATGCGGTCAAGATGCTGAGTCCGAGCATTTTCATTGAGATCGCAGTCGCCTCCGCAGTAGGATGCGGAAGTCATGGAGATGTTCCATCCGGATAGATTCTGGAGTCGACGGGCGTTCTTGAAGCTTATTGGCCGGGCGGGATTGCTCAGCGCAGTCCCAACTCTGACGCGCGTGGCTACGGCGCTCGATTCCGAGGCGGTTTGCATCTCGATCCTGCATACGACGGACCTCCATGGCCATATTTTGCCGACTTCCGATTACAACGGAAATCCAGACTGCGGTGGACTGGCGCGTTGCGTCACGCAAATCCGGCGTTGGCAGCAACAAAATCCGAACTCGATCCTGATCGATGTCGGCGACGTGTATCAGGGAACAGATGTTGGGTTGCGGACCAAGGGCGAGCTGATGATCGATCTGTTCAATTATCTCAAATACGACGCGTGGATTATCGGCAACCATGAGTTCGACTGGGGAATGCAGCCGTTTCAACAAGTATTGCAACGTTCGGCAATGCCGGTGCTGGGTGCGAACACAGTACTCGAAGGAAAACCAGCCGGCGAATTTTCCGATGCAAAACACCCATTCGCCAGGATTCAACCGTTCATTTTGAAGCAAGTTGCCGGGATCAAGCTTGCTATTATCGGAGTCACAACGCCGGGGATGCCGTTTTGGCTTCGACCGGAATTTACCCACGGGATCGATTTTCAATATCCAGTTGAGCCCGTCCGGCGCGCGATCGCGAAAGCGAAGGCTGAGGGCGCAGATGCGATTGTTCTTGCTGGGCATATGGGACTAAAAGCGCGCAGCGGCGGGGATGATTTTGCCAATACGGTGACGGCATTGACGTCAGAGTTTCCGGAGACGGCCGTGTTTATTGCCGGTCATACCCATCAGGCTATTCCGAGTCGCCTTGTCAATGGCGCGCTTTTTACCCAGGCAGATCATTTCGGCATTCATGTGGGGCGTGTCGATCTTCTCTTTGATCGGAATTCCAGGAAGCTGCTCCATCGGGAAGCGTCCTGCGAGCTGATGGATCATCATTTCGGTTTCGATCCCGTGGTTATATCGCGAGCGAAGACGCAACTCGCTGAATCCGACGTTGCACTGTCGGACTCGATCGGTGAATTGGCAGAGACCCTGCGCGCTCGCAGTCGACCTGGCGTGCCGAGCGATATCGAGAAGCTGATCGGCGCGGCCATTATGGAAGCGTTGCTCAAGCGAGGTGTGCGGGTGGATGGCGCCATGCACGGAGTGTTCGATGAAAAGGCCAATTTGGTCGCCGGCGCAAAAACAGTGAGAGATATTTGGAATGTAATTCCGTTTGAAAACTATGTTGTGACCGCAGAGCTCTCACCCGACGAAATAAGCGCCGTGATGGAAGAAGTGTACGCCAGCCATGAGAGACGCAACCTGCTCGGTTTCGAGATCAAGACGGAAGGCCGCGGTTATGATCGTCACATTACTGCGATGACTCTTGATGATGGACGACCGCTTGATCGCGGCAAAAAATACGTGATTGCTTTTAACAGTTTCGACTCACGCAGCGCCGGCCATCGCTTCATGAAGTTGCGCGGGCTGCTTGAGACCCCAGCGGCCAACTGCACAATGCATCCGGTGCAGACACGCGACGCGCTCATCGATTATTTCCGGCGCCACAAGGTGGTGCATCGAATTGCGGCCACCCGTGACTCGGCGATTGCGGCATAGGACACGCCAGATTGGCCTTGCCAAAAGGCGCCCGATGCGTTGCGTAAGGGCTTATGCGTGGACTCGTTTTTTTATGGATTACGTCCTTATTCGTGAGCGCGACTTTTTCCGCGGAAGCGGAGCTTCCATTGCCGCGTTTTCGGCCAGCCGTGCTGGGGTCAGGGCCAGAGTCGCTGGTCAATCAGATCGATACGCAGGATTTGCTTAAAAAAGGGCAAAAAGACGGGGCAATTATGTTTTGTTGTCGTGTCGCGACGACAGGCAACGTCGTGTCGTACACGACTTATCTTCCTGTGCCCGGTTCGGATTTACTCGAAGCGGAAGTGCGGAAGCGTCTCGACAACGCGCGACTGGCGCCGGCCATTTATGAACACAAGCCGGTCGAGGTGTTTTTCTACGGCACCGTCTTTTTCTCGGTCGTGGATGGGAAGCCGCTGCTCCATATTTTTGCAAATCAAGAAGCCGCCGAATTGAAGGCAGAGAATGATTTTATCGGTCCACAACCCGTCATTGGTGCGGATTCGAAGTTCACCGGATTACATTATCCACGCGAGCGCATGACGGTGTTTGTGAAAGGTTTGGTCCGGCTTGCGCTGAAGGTTGACGCGGCGGGGAATTTGCAGGATCTGCAGGCTGTCTCGGAAGAACCGCCGTTGGTTGGTCTCGCCCAAGCGGCGTTGACTGATTTCACTGGCGCAAAATTTATTCCTGCGTTTCGCGATGGTGATCCGGTTGAAAGCAGCGTTCTGCTCCCGGTTCGCTATGAACCGGAGTAATCCCCGGGCCCGATAACGCAGCCGGGTCGCAAGTGTGGCGGAGATGAAGAGCCGGATCATCCCCGCATCTTTTTTCGAACGAGATCCTCTGATTTGCGCGCGCGAGTTAATCGGTGCGGACTTGATTTGGGAAAACTGCTCCGGCGTGCTCGTCGAGACGGAAGCCTACAACGCGATAAATGATGAGGCATGTCACACCTTCATGCGACCCAGCACGCGCGCCTTTATCGAGCGAAACAAGCCGGGCGCGGCTTACGTTTATTTTAATTATGGGATGCACTGGATGCTGAACGTGCTCGTGAAAGGACGGGAGAATGGTTTCGTTTTGATTCGTGCTCTGGAACCGAAGGCTGGAATCGAACGGATGAAGAAACGTCGAAAATTGGATGACGTGAAACGTCTCTGCTCGGGGCCCGGCAAACTGACGCAGGCGCTCGACATTACCAATCGTCATCATGAAATGGATTTGTGCGCCGACCCGCGGCATTGCTTTGCGCAGAACGCAGAAACAAATGTGAAGGTTGTGGCAGACCAGCGCATCGGCATCACGCGCTCGGCGCATTTGCCATGGCGCTTTACCCTTCACGAAAGCCCATTCTTGAGCGTGCCGGTGAAACTTTGAGCGCGGACGGCGGTTTAGGCTTGGGTAGCGCACGCGTCTCGCGTGTCTGGTTTCGGCGTCGCGCCGAAACGAACTTTATTTGTAGCTTTCCGCTAATGCGGCACGGCATGTCCAAAGAAAAGTTCGCGATCGCGGGACGCAATCGCCAGGCACGCGAGATGCGTGCGCTACCCTCCGCCTGTTTGACGCGCGCTTTTCAATGTTCACCTTACAGGTTTGCATGACATGTAATAAACAACGCGTCCTACTCGGCATGAGCGGTGGAGTGGACTCCAGCGTCGCTGGATATCTGCTGCGCGAGCAGGGCTACGAGGTCATCGGCGTCACGATGAAGGTCTGGCCCCAGGATTGCATCTCGCGGGCAGAGGACAAATGCTGCGGGCCGCAGGCGGTGGCCGATGCGCGGGCGGTTGCTCATGCGCTAGGAATTCCGCATTACGTTGTCGACGAGGCCGATCAGTTCGAGCGACTGGTGATCGATTATTTCTCGAGTGAGTACCAGGCCGGGCGAACGCCAAATCCGTGTGTCATGTGCAACGAAAAGCTCAAGTTCGGCAATCTCTGGAATAAGGCGGCAGCATTGGGCTGCGACTATATTGCGACGGGCCATTACGCGATTATCGAGCACGTTGTAGCCGCGGGCGTTGACCGCCACGGGTCCAGACGTGATCCATTCAACAGTTATGCTGTCCTACGAAAGGGCGTCGATCCACGCAAAGATCAGTCCTATTTTTTATTCAGTTTGCGGCAGCCACAACTGCGGCGTGCTCTTACGCCGCTTGGCAAAATGTCCAAACCGCAAATCCGCGAGATAGCGCATTCATTAGGACTGAAAGTGGCGGACAAGATTGACAGTCAGGAAATCTGCTTTGTGCCCGGCAACGATTACAAAACATTTCTGCGTTCGCACCTTGGCGAAACGGAATTTCATAGCGGCGAAATTTACGATGTCGATGGAAATTTCATCGCCGAACACGACGGGATCGAGCTTTTCACGATCGGCCAGCGCAAAGGGTTGCCCGGCGGTTCGCAGCGGCCGCGTTACGTTGTCGATCTCGATCCAGAGACAAATCGCGTAATTGTCGGAGACGCGGAGGATTTGGTTTGCGATGAATTCGAAATCGATCGCGTGAACTGGCATCCGATTGCCGGGGTCAACGCCCCCGGCTACAACAGCGAAATCAATGCCACCGTGAAGATTCGCTACAGTCATCCGGGTACGGCTGCGACATTGACGCCGCTTGAGAACGGGCGCGCGCGCATTCGGTTGCATGAACCGCAGCGCGCCGTGACACCCGGGCAAGCAGCGGTTTTCTATAATGACGATGTCGTCCTGGGCGGCGGATGGATTCGCCGGGCCGAACCCGCTATGCGGTACGAAGCGGCCATTCTCGCCTGACGCATGGCAGCAAAAATTCTGCTCGCGCTCAGCACCTTTCCTGATGCTGAAACCGCGCGTCGAATTTCAAATCAACTGGTTACCGAAAAATTCGCCGCCTGCGCAAATATCTTGCCTGCTGTCGAATCGATCTATCGCTGGAAAGAAAAGATCGAGACTGCCGGCGAAGTCATCGTCTTTTTCAAGACCACATCAGATCGAAAAAAAGCTTTTCAGAAAAAACTGCGCTCGCTTCACCCTTACGAAATTCCCGAGATAATTTTCATTCCGATTTCAAACGGCTTGCCGGAATATCTGAGCTGGGTTGCGGATAATTGCGGCTAACCGCGCCGACGCTTTTTCCCGAAAAGAAAGATGGCGACACCAATCGCGTTCGCGATTGCGGTCACGGCAATGATTTTTACGGCGAAACTCAACGGGCTTGGAACGTCGATAATCGGGTAGATGGTGAAGAAAATCGCGGATAACGAGACGACAGCGCCGCAGATCGCTGCGATGCGCAACCAGATCGGAGCGCCTGAACGAATCGCACCCGCGCCAAAGATCGGTATCGCGAACATCACGAAATAAACGATCCCGTAGAAAACATTCGCCGCATTATCGACAAGTTGAAACGCTTCCTGGATTCCGGCGCCGATCTGGCTCGAGATGGCGATCACCAGCGTGATTGCGCCGACAAAAATGATCGAGTTAAGGGGCGTCTTGTATCGCGGATGCAAACGCGAGAACCAGTTCGGCAACAATCGGTCCCATCCCGCGACCATGGGTAATCGCGAGCTACCAGTTACGTGAACGCTGGTCGAAGAAATCGAGCGCGCCGTCATCAACAAAATTCCGACGGAAGCGATTGCGCCGGCGATTGGAAACGAATGCAAGCCGAGTCGCAAGGTTTGCGGGACAGGACCGATGAGATCGATCGGATTGTTGCCGACAAACCCGAGCACCGAACTCGTGCCGAGAATAAACATCAATGCGATCACGGGCGAAGCGATCAGGACGGAGCGTCCGATGTCGCGCGCGGGCGCGCGCGTTTCGCCAGCGAGAATCGCCACGTATTCAAATCCGCTGAGCGCGCCGACGGAGAGCTTGCTGAAAATATTGAAGCAATAGAAGATTGACATCGTAGGCAACGCGAATTGAAGCGGCTGATAAGTTTCTAATTCGCCGCGCGCGAGGCCGAGAAGTGGCAAAAAAATCAGCGCCCCATAAACAATCAGCATCGCGAATGCGCCTACGTTGTGAATCCATTTGCCTAACGACAGACCGCGAACGCAAGTCCAGCCGAGGCCGCCGACCAGTGCAGCGCTGATCAGCGACACACACCATTTGCTGTTCGGCATCCAGGCGGCGCCCGGACCGATTGCGTAAGATATGTTCGTAGTCGTAAACATTCCGCCCAACGCGATGACCGTGATCGAAAGCAGCCAGAGATTCCATGCCACGATAAATCCGGCGAACTCGTTGAAGCCGAGCTTCGCCCATTGATAAATGCCGCCTTCGAGCGGCATCCGCCGATTCAGATAAATCACGACTGCGGCCTGCGGAATGTAAAAAAGTAAAATCGCGAGCAGCCAGAAGAAGAGATGAGCTTGTCCGAGTTTCGCAGCGGTGCCGACCCAGGTTGAGCCGACCACGAAAAGAATCTGCGTCAGAACCAGATCGCGTAAGCCCAGCGGCTTTTTGAGCGCAATGCTTTGCTCTTGGACAGTGCGTTCTGCGCGATCCAGCTCTGTTGCCACGGCGGCAAATTGTAGGGCATGCGCTTCGCTTGCCCACCCAAAAACCTGGCGGGCGCGCCAGGAACCGCCTGCCTACAACATCGATTTAATCGTTCTCGTGTTCGGCCCTTATCGGCGGTGGCGGCTCGTTGCGAAATTCGCGATGACGAATTTTCCCTCCAGCTCGGGCAATGTGTACGCCTGTTCCAATTGCCAGCGCACCGAGTAGCAGAACGGAAATAGCGAGCGGCCCGGAGGATCTTGGCCATTTGATCGGAATCGCGATGGCAGCAGCGCTCAAAACAGCGAGCGCGTAAAAAACATAGATGAACTGTTCGGCGCGATGCTGATGTTCATCGAGCCAGGCATGGCCGTCCTCATCCGTCATTGCCAGGACGCGGTCGTAACCTTGTTCGCCGAACTCGAATACCGGCCAGGCCGAGACGGAGCTAATGAGCACGATGGCCAATGTTGCGATTTGCGCGCGCCGGCTCTTTAAGGCAAGAGCGATGATCAATCCGATCCAACCCATCGCCAATCCGTAGATCGGCAGTGGATTTATCAATACGTGAATGTATTCCGGCTGCCGTAAATCCCGAAGTAAGGTGTCGATCACGATTTGGATTTGGAAGATTTCCCGGACACGCTGACTTTCAGATTCGGATCGGGGACGTGGTTCTTCCAGTCTGGCGCAATGAAATGCCACCACTCGTTGCTTTGCCCGTAAAAGCCAGCCGCTCCCATGGCTGCTTGTAACAGGGCTAAATTCGACCGGATATACCGATCGGCACCGCAATAAATTAACATCGCGGCCGGAGTGAAATCATCGAAATCGGTAGGCATCATAACGGGTTGGTTGCGTGAATCGACCAGAGTTGCATCAACCGCCAGGCCCCACATGTGCAGCGAACCAATGGCAGTTTCCGGGTCGGCAACGTAATCATTTTCCGGGGCCGCCCGCCAGAGTTGCACCTGTACCGATCTGGGGCGATACGCGTCCCAGATTTTCAGGCCATGCGCACGCTGGCGCAGAAACCGCTGTGCGACCGCCAGACGCTGCGCAACTTCGGGCCGGACAAGGGCCCGTGTCCCGGCGGGATATAATGCGTGTCCGGTGAGATTATTTCGACCGGCATAGCGCAGCTCGACGACGATTGAAGGATCAATCGACTGGATATCCAGGAGCTCAAGTTTGCACTCTTCCGCTCCGAGCGATTGCGCAGTGATGAGTAGTGCGACAAGAAGCGGCACCGCCACGCTTGTAAAACGGCGCGTCGAATAAAAATCGAATTTCCGGACGAGCCTGAACATGTCGATCTTACGTTGTAAGCGCGGGAGAGCAGAGCGGACCATCAATGCGAGGTGATAACTGCGCCAGCATCCGTCTTTGCCAGACGCTCGAGCAGCACTCGAGCGCTATCCTCCGGGATTGTGAAACGCAATTCTAAATTCAAGTCGCCTGCCCTTTGAATTTCCGGCGGCTGAGAGTAGAGCAGCAATTCTGAATCCGCCAAACGTAGCCACCGCTGTGGAGCGTCGTGCAAATTACGGGCAAGCTCGGCCGCATTTTTGGACGTATTCATTTTCAACAGCAACCTGGCTTTTACCGGATTTTGCAGAGTCACTGCAAGACCTAGTAATTGTGAAGCGTCCAGCAGTTCGGGCACAAAGATTGGATGGAAAACGTGTGAGAGATCGGGCGGATCGCGTGAAATGAGTCGCACCGCACTCTCACGATCGAGCGCCTCGAAACGATCGAATAGTTGACCGCTGATTTTCAGATCCGGCTTCATCCCGAGTCGCACGAGAACCAGTTCGTCCACTTCCTCAGGCGCTCCGACTGCCAGGGTCGCCGGCCCGACCCGGGCGACGGCAAAGTCCGGCGGTCGTTCCCAGACCGGCAAACCGCTGATGGTCCGTTTTTGAAAGCTCTTATCACCTCCGATTGTCCGAATCGCGCGGGTAACATCGCGGCGGGCTTCAACGAGGATGAATTCTCGTGTCCTTTCGGATTCGTCGGTGGCTACAGCACGGGTGATGCGCACTGCATCGCGAGGCAGGCTCAATCCCGGAGTTGATGCGGCAGCGCCGATCAAGCCGGGCCAGACCTTCGGCCAAATCTCCGGTTGATCTTTGCCCCAGCGTTTCGGGAGATCCGCCCGCTCGAATTGATCGGTATTGATCGACAAAATGGTGTCGGTCCTTTGCGGCAACCATTCACGCTTGCGCGGCGATTGGAAAGCAAGAGGCAGGATGATTGCCAGCAAGGCGAGGACGGAAAAGACGCTGAAGTAGAATTTTCGCAGCTCCTGTTTATCAATCTGGCTGGAAAGCAAAGCCAGCTCCGCCCTGTGTTGCAGATGTCTTTCCATGGCCTCGCGGTGCCGCTGCGTGTCGGTAAGCAGATGCGGCGCATTCGGAGGGGCAATGCCCTGCGCGGCAAGATGACGTCCGATGTTCAGATAGGCGGGATTTTTTCTCTCTTCGACTGTCTGATGCTGCGCACGCGCTCCTCGAAGCGCCTCTTCCTGGGCGCGGATGTTGTCGTTCAATTTTCGGTCGCGCCCTTCGAATTCGGCCCGGACCCGTTCGATATTTTTTTCCACGACAGAAAGTTCCGCTTCCGCTGCGATTAACTTCTCTTTGGCAAGACGCGCTGCGTCGGAACTGCCCAGCCGTGCCCGGACAAGTTCAGCGCGATCTTGCGGGAGGCGGGCGCGACGCGCGCTGATGTTTGCCGATCGAGCCTCCAGGTCTGGAGGCGGCGGATTAATCGCGTGCAGATCGGAAAGTTGCTTCAAGAGATCGCGATCGGCAGCTTCGTTTTCCTGAATACGGCGTCCTACCGCCGCCAGCTCGCGTTCGCAGACTTCGGCGGCGTGCTTCGCATGATTATGTTGCTGGAGAAGCGGCTTTTTCTCCGTTTCCAGCTTCGCAATGGCCGCATGTTGGTCGCGCGTATTTTGCTGGCGTTCTTCCTCGATCTTCTTGATCCCTTCTTCGATCTGAGCGATCCGGAGCGCGACTTCCTTCTGTTCCTGCTCTAATTTCTTGAGTGCGACGATCTCATTGCGCAGCTCGGGAAAATTGGCCGCTTGCGCAGTGCCTTCGCGTCCGAGATTGATTTCACTTTTCTGGAGCAAACGTTTTTCGTGGCGCAGCGCGATGCGCGTCCGCTGCCGCTTAAGTTTCAAGGCGATTTCGCGAAAGCCTGTGCGGATGAAACTCACTCGGTAATGCTAGCCGATTTGGTATGGCGACCAAATCTAAAAGTTGCAGCCCCGAAAGCATTCGGGGTTTCTTCATCGACTGTGATCCACCGTCGCTCGGTGAGAAGAGTGCGACCGTTCACCCTTCGGTCGCCGCGGCGACCTTCGGCTTGGCAGGCAGAGCGCTGCAAGAAGGAATCATTCTTCCGACTCGCTCAATTTTGCCAGCACGCTGAAGTCCTCCAGCGTGGTTGTGTCGCCGGTCACTTTTGCGCCGCCCGCGATTTCTTTCAGAAGCCGTCGCATGATCTTACCGCTGCGCGTTTTCGGCAGCGCTTCGGCGAAGCGAACTTCGTCCGGCTTCGCGATTGCGCCGATGTGCGTTCCGACGTGATCGCGCAATTCCGTTTTTAGTTCGTGAGTAGCATCGACACCTGTTTTCAGCGTGACAAAGGCAACGACTCCCTGGCCCTTTAACTCGTCCGGCCTGCCGACAACCGCGGCTTCGGCAACTCGCGGATCGCTGACCAGCGCACTTTCAATTTCCGATGTACCTAGCCTGTGCCCGGCGACATTCAGGACGTCATCGATCCGGCCAACGATCCAAAAATATCCATCTTCATCGCGGCGCGCGCCGTCGCCGGTGAGATAATTACCTTTAAATTCACTCCAGTATTGCTGTCGATACCGTGTTTTATCACCGTAAATCGTGCGCAACATTGCCGGCCACGGGCGGCGAACGATTAGTTTGCCACCGATATTCGGGCCGACCTCATGTCCCTTTTCATCGACAACAGCTGGATCGACACCGAAGAAGGGGAGGGTTGCGCTGCCAGGCTTCGTCGGAATTGCCCCTGGAAGCGGCGTGATCAGGATCGAACCAGTCTCCGTTTGCCACCACGTATCGACAATCGGGCAACGGCCGCCGCCGATGGTCTTGTGATACCACATCCACACTTCCGGATTAATCGGTTCGCCGACTGTCCCGAGCAGGCGAAGCGATGAAAGATCGTGTTTCGCCACCCATCGATCGCCCCAGCGAATAAATGCGCGGATCGCCGTCGGGGCGGTGTAAAGAATGTTGATGCGATAGTCTTCGATGATTTTCCAGAATCGATCAGGTTCCGGCCAATTGGGCGCCCCCTCGTACATGAAGGCAGTCGCGCCATTGGCAAGTGGGCCATAAACAATGTAACTATGGCCTGTCACCCAGCCGACATCAGCGGTGCACCAAAAAATATCTTCGTCACGGATATCGAAAATGTACTTCATGGTCGAGTAAACGCCGACCAGATAACCGCCGGTGGTGTGCAGGATTCCCTTGGGTTTCCCAGTTGAACCGCTCGTATAGAGAAGGTAAAGGGGGTGCTCGCTGTCGAGCGCCACTGGCGGGCAGTTTGCATTGACATACTCCAGTTCCCGATGCCACCAGACATCCCGACCTTCTTCCATGTGGATATCGTTTCCGGCACGACGAAAAACGATTACACGTTTGATCGATGTGCTGCCGCGCAACGCCTCATCCACATTTTTCTTTAGAGGCACAATTGCGCCCCGGCGGTATGCACCATCGGCGGTGACAACGGCGATTGCACCGCTGTCGATAATGCGATCACGAATGCTGTCTGCGCTAAATCCGCCGAAGATCACTGAATGCACCGCGCCGAGGCGCGCACAGGCCAGCATGGCGATCGCCGCCTCCGGAATATTCGGCAGATAAATAATGACGCGGTCGCCCGTCTTAATTTTGTTTCGCTTCAGCACATTCGCGAATCGACAGACCTCATGATGCAATTGTTGATAGGTGAGGGCGCGCTTGTCGCCAGGTTCGCCCTCCCAGAGAATTGCTGCCTTGTTTCGGCGCGGACCGTTTAGATGCCGGTCGAGACAGTTTTCCGCGATATTGAGTTTGCCGCCAATAAACCACTTCGCGAATGGTGCCTTCCAGTGGAGAACTTTTTTCCACGGCGTGCGCCAGACCAGCTCACTTGCCTCGTGCCCCCAGAATTTGGCCGGCTGTCTGATCGATTCTCGATACATTCGTCGATATTGCTCGAGACTTCTAATTCGCGCGCTCTTGGCGAAGTTCTTCGGCGGTTTTAAAACGCGCTTCTCGATCAGGTGCGATTCGATGTTGTTGTGCATGGGCAGTCCCTAGGAGCCTGTTGAAGTCCTTAGCCACGGCGCGCGGCCTCGCCCTCCGGGTTGCGCCGCTTTTTCGCCTCTCCGGCGTTGCTCGTCGGTTATCCCGCCGCTGCGGGACGGGTATACGCCCTCCTCGCGCCTTCGAGAGACGAAAAATCGGCAGCAACGCGGCATGGCTGAGTATTTCAACAGGCTCCTAATATGCCGAAGAAATTCTCAGGGCAAGCGGTCTGTTTTCTCCCGTGTGGACAATGACAAATCGTCGAACCGTTGAATCGTTGAATCGCGAATCCGATGTAACGATGTAACCTTTGTAACGGCTCACTTGGGGCCGGCCGCCCGCGGGAGCTCCGATCTCGAACTGTCGATATTACCGGCCAAGCGCTCTGCGCAGCGCCGCCGCGCCAGGCGGCGGGGCTTCCATCTCCTTGAGAATCTCATCGGCCCTAACAGGCCGGCCATAATAGCGGAAATTTGACTGCCGTTGCGTTCCTATTACTGCGCCTTCCAGAGACACGCCCGCAAAGAGACCTTTGCTCTTGCTATAGGTGTAAACGGCAGCCGTGGGTGCGATTGCACCTTCCGCAGTGCGACCCACCGGACCCGCAGCGGCGCTCACATCCGCGCCGATCGTGACGTTTCCTCCGCGGGCAAATGCTTGGACGGCCCTGTCATTGTTAAGCACGATCACGAAATCTGTTACTTGGGCGCCGATCTGAAGACCCCATCCCGCGCCGCCGGTGGCGATAAACGATGGGCCGGACCAGCCATGACCTGTGCGAGCGACCACCACGCCCTGGCCACCTTTGCCGCTAAAAATCAATCCGGCTTTGACGACGGTCATCATCGCCAGGCCTTTGGAATGTCGAAGCACGTCTCTCGGAATTCCTCTTTCTGGCATCTGTCGGAAATCGCGAATGATCGTAGCGCAGTGGTCCACGACACCTTGTTCGGTAGCGCCGACCGTGACGAGCGAGAGAGACAATAAAGCAAGGATCGACAATAGTTTTTTCATTGAATTACAATTACTTCACCAGTGTAGGGTTTGCGAGGACGTATTTGGTCGAGCAGATATCCGTTATAGCCGTCTCGCTCGCGCCGCCACCGAAGCGTTTGGCTACAAATGCGCTTGCGATGTGCAATTGTAGCCGCGTCACTCTGTCGAGGTGGACAGGGAGCACGGCGACAGCTCCGTGGCTACAACTTAAACTTAAATGATGATTGATTCGGCAGGCGACGAGCATTTCATGCGCGAAGCGTTGCGACAGGCAGCAAAGGCTTACGAAGCCGACGAAGTACCGGTCGGTGCAGTCGTTGTGCGGGCGGGAAAAATTATCGCGCGTGCCCATAATCAGGTTGAATTGCTAAAGGACGCAACCGCACATGCCGAAATGTTGGCGTTGACGCAGGCTGAAGCTGCCGTGGGAGATTGGCGCCTGACTGATTGCGACCTTTACGTGACGAAGGAACCGTGCGCTATGTGCGCGGGCGCACTCGTTCATGTGCGAGTTCGCCGTGTCATTTTTGGCTGCACAGACCCAGGGGCCGGTGCTGCTGGAAGTGTGATCAACCTTCTGCAACTGCCCTCTTTAAATCATCAATGCGATATTACTTCTGGCGTTCTGCAGAATGAATGCTCTGTGATTTTGCAGGATTTCTTTCGCAAACGTCGCCACCATCAAGCCGGAGCCCCCGCAAGATCGACAAGTCGCAAATCTGAAAACTTGTCCTGAGCGAAGTGCAGCAGAGTCGAACGGATTGGAAATTGAAAAAGTGGCTGCCTCGCTAGGACTCGAACCGCGTAAAGGGCTTCACCCCACGCGGTCCTGATCTGTTATGGACACCATATTGCCACGTGAGACCGCGAGGTCTTTTACGTGGCTGCCTCGCTAGGATTCGAACCTAGACAAAGAGATCCAGAATCTCTTGTGCTACCATTACACCACGAGGCAACGAGCGAAAAAATTAAAGCCGATTTGCCCTGCTGCAAGTCGAGCGCCGTTGCATCGCGACGCGAATCAGCTGTAGCCACCGGCCTATGACCGGTCAAATGGGGACGTTAAATGAGGCGCTTCGCAACGGCTCACAGAGCCGTGGCTACAACAAAAATGCGAAGTCAACAGAGTGCGAATCTAAGTGGCTGCGGTTTTTGCGCCGAGCAAGATCTCAGCGCCTTCTCGGGCAGCTTCCACTTCCATGGGCTTGCCGCTCTTTGCCACCAACGCGCGCGCGTGTTCCAGCATTTTATCGATCATTTCGTCGTCATGATTCGGATCGTGATGGAAAAGGAGGAGCTTGCCCACGTTTGAGTCGAGCCCGAGGGAAACCACGCTGCTGAGCGAGCTGTGGCCCCAACCAATGTGCTTGGCATATTCCTCGTCGGTATATTGCGTGTCCATGATTGCCAGGTCGCAGCCCTGGAGAAACTCGACCGTCTTTGCCCGCTCGGCTGTGGCAAAATCGCGCGCTTCTTCCTCGCTGATTCCATCGCGCGAAGCCAGGTGCAGCTTGAGCGGCTCGTAAGGCTCATTGTCGGGGAAGTAGGCGATCGACCCCGAGGTGGTGAAGAGGCGGTACCCTGCGCAAATCCCTGGATGATTAGCAAACTTGGAACGGACCTCGACTTTTCCAACTTGAAAGTCCATTTCCTTTAGTTCCTCAATCGCGAGGTGACTCGGGAGTTCACGTAAGCTAACAGGAAAAAACGGCGTCTCCATTTGGCTGGCCAGGATCTTTGCCAGACCGGCGCGAGCCCCTTCGTAACCTAAAACGCGGATGAGGTTTTTCTGATTGTAAGCGGGAGAAAAAAAAGGCAGTCCCTGGATATGGTCCCAGTGGGTATGTGAGATCAAGAGAGTCAATTTCATCGAGCAAGTTCCGAATTCTTTGTCTAACGCAAGCCCGAGCAGGCGAATCCCGCTGCCGGCATCGAGAATGATGATCTCGCCGTCGGCGCGCACCTCCACGCAACTGGTGTTTCCGCCATAGCGGACGGTGCTCTTTCCGGGAACCGGAATTGAACCGCGAACGCCCCAGAATCTTATTCGCGCAGAAACCGACTCGCCTCCCGCCGCAGGTTTTGGTCTGGGACGCCGCGGGATCTCAGGCAGAAGTCGCTCGATCGTGCTTGAAAGCAGCTCCCACGTGATTGGCTTAAGCAGATATTCGTCAGCGCCGGCTTGGAGCGCGCTGGTTCGATCGACCCTGTAATCGCGTCCCGAGACGACGATGATCTTCGTCGGTTGCAGTTGCTCGCGAATTGCCCGGCACACCTGAAAGCCATTCGATCTCGGCATTAACAGATCGCACAGGATAAGCTCCGGCCTATTGCGCAGCGCCAGCTCCAGGCCGACGTCGCCGTCATTCGCTTCCAGGACCTTCCAATCTTCGCGTCTGAAAAGATCTGAGATTAGCCGACGGTTTTCGGCGTCGTCTTCGATGATTAAGACACGAGGCATGGGGGGAAACTGCTTGGCACCCTTGTTCATATCAAGCCGGAACCCTAAGTGCCAGTCCTTTCTGCGACACCGAAGCGTCAGTTTATTAAAAGAAAATCGGAATGATCAAGATCGCCAGAATGTTGACGACCTTGATCATCGGATTGATTGCTGGCCCGGCCGTGTCTTTGTAAGGATCGCCTACGGTATCGCCGGTCACTGCCGCCGCGTGTGCAAAGGAGCCCTTGCCGCCGAGGTTTCCTTCTTCGATGAATTTTTTTGCGTTGTCCCACGCGCCCCCGCTCGACGTCATCGCGATGGCAATGAACAATCCGGTCACGATCGTGCCGACCAGCATTCCGCCCAGCACTAATGGGCCGAGCTGCGGGATCATGGCGACTGCAACCACGAAAAATAGCGGGAGCAGTGCCGGAACAATCATCTCACGCAGTGCCGCTTTGGTTACGATGTCGACGCATGTGGCGTAGTCGGGCGTGTCTTGCCCGGTCAAAATTCCCGGCTTCGCTTGCAATTGTCGCCGCACCTCGCGCACGACCGCGCCGGCCGCCTTCCCGACGGCGTCCATGCTAAATGCGGTGAAGATGAATGGCAGCAATCCGCCAATAAAAAGTCCGATGATAACCTTTGGTTCCGTGAGGGAAAACTGAAACGAAAATACTTCACCGCGCGCGGTGACGTGATCGCGCAATTCTTCGACATACGAGCCAAACAAAACCAGCGCCGCCAAGCCGGCGGACGCGATGGCATAACCCTTGGTGACCGCTTTCATCGTGTTGCCGACCGCGTCGAGCTCGTCCGTCACAGCGCGAACTTCCTTAGGCAACTTGGCCATCACCGCAACGCCACCGGCGTTATCAGTAATCGGACCGAATGAGTCGAGTGAAATAATGATGCCGGCCATGGATAACATCGACATCACCGCGATCGCGATTCCATAGAGACCGGCGAAATGAAAACTGAGCAGGATGGCGATCCCGATAAAACCAACCGGCAAGGCCGTGGCATGTTGTCCAACGGCTAGTCCGGCAATGATGTTGGTGGCATGGCCGGTCTCGGAGGCATGCGCAATTTTCTGGACCGGCCGGTAACGCATCGAAGTGTAATAGTTTGTGATCGCTACCACCACCGCGGTCATGACCAAACCGATGACCGAAGCGAAATAAAGCTGGGTGGGGGATCGCACGACGCCGCTGATGGTCACGCCCGCTGGAAACAAGTAGTGCGTTGCCGGCCAAAATAAGATTGCGGAGACTAATGCGTTGGTGATCACCGCGCCCATGAGCACAGGCGCAGGCTTACCAGGGACGGCATTTACAAAGAAAACTCCACAGATCGCCCCGAGCACAGAAATGCCACCCAGGACGAACGGATAAACAATCGCAGCGGGGTTTCCCGCCAATGTCAGCGCGCCGACCAGAATGGCACCGATCAAGCTCACAGCATAAGTTTCAAAAACGTCCGCCGCCATTCCGGCACAATCCCCCACGTTATCGCCCACGTTGTCGGCGATCGTCGCGGGATTGCGCGGGTCATCTTCCTCGAGTCCTTTCTCGATCTTGCCCACCAGATCAGCGCCGACGTCGGCCGCTTTCGTGTAGATTCCGCCGCCAAGTCGAGCGAAGACACTGATCAAACTACCGCCGAGGGCCAGCCCAACGAGACTCCGCACCGCCAGATCATGCCCGACGATTTTTCCTGCGACTGTGTAAAAGATAGATACCGCGAGTAAAGCTAGTCCAACGACGAGTAAGCCCGTCACCGCTCCGCCGTTGAAAGCAATGCGCAGTGCTGCAGTGCGGGTCACGCTGGCTGCCTGAGTCGTGCGGACATTCGCCAGCACGGCCACGCGCATGCCGATAAAGCCTGCCGCGAGCGAACAGAACGCACCGATTACAAATCCAATCGCCGTGGAGTGGTCTTTGAAAATAAACAGCAAAATGAAAATGACCACCGCGATCGCGCTGATCGTCTTGACTTGCCGATTCAAATACGCCTTCGCGCCTTCCTGCACCGCTGCCGAAATCTCCCTCATTTTTTCGTTGCCGGCAGAGTGCCGCATAATGGCCAGGATAAGGAAATATGCGAACGCCAACCCGATAACGGCGCATACCATCGACAGCGGCACGCCCGAATTTAGAATAGTTAGGCCAAACAAAATGCTCATCGGTGTTCCGGCTGAAAGCCGGGGACTTTAGTGGCTTTTCACCCACTGGCAATTGGTTATTTGAGACTGCGCCAACGCGTTTTGCGAGAATATTACGCCACCAGTCCGCCCCCCGCGCTGTCATCCCGAACGAAGTGAGGGACCTCCCATTTGCTGAGAGACTCACACAAAAACAAGTGTGACGTAATCCACGGTTGGGAGGTCCCTCGCCGTCTGCGCGGCTCGGGATGACAGCACGCGTATAATTTGAGTGATTGGCAACGTCCCTAAAGCTCGAAAAAGGTTCGCAAACGCTGCAGGAAGCTGGCCTTGTACTCGCGCTCCTTCCTTTCGCTCTGCGCTTGCGAAGCCGCTTCTTTCAGGATGCCTTCATTTTCCATTTTGCGTTTAGCCAGCAATTCACTCAGCCGCTCGAGACAATCAGGCGAATCGCGCAGCACGTCGGCCATCACCGGTTTGCCGATCTCCATGACATGGCAATCGGTCTGGGCGCGCACCGTCGCCGTTCGGCGTTCGCCGGTGAGAAGAGACATCTCGCCGAAACAATCGCCCGCGTTCAACGTGGCCACGGCAATTGAAGTGCCGTTTTTCGAGATCGAAACTTCCGCTGCGCCACGCAACAAAACGAACATGGAATCGCCCTCAGCTCCTTCCCGAATCACGCGCTCGCCACGACCGAAATGATTGACGCGCGATTGCTCTACGAGGCTGTCAATTTGCGAATCCGAGAGGCACTCGAACAGGGGCTCGTCGCGCAAAATCGCTCGCGCTTCCTGATGTTCTTCCTGCACTGGTCGCATTGCTCTGCGCTCCAGATGCAAGGTGCGAATCGGGAATGGGATTGTGATGCCCTGGCGCTTGAGCTCGTACCAAACGTTGGTGCGAACGGCGTCGTTGATCTCGTTGATTCGGGAATGATTGCCCATGTAGTACTTGATCTCGTAGATGACGGCGAAGTCGGCAAAATCGACCAGAAAAACTTTTACTTTTGGCTCCGGCAAAACACCCTCAGCCGTGGAGGCCGCTCGGAAAAGGGCATCCTTCACGCGATTGGGTGCGTTCTTATACTCAACTCCAACGCGAATCCGCATCGCATGGACCTCCGTTGGGTAATGGAGATTGACGATCGCGTGGCCAACCATCTCGTTGTTCGGGATGTCGAGATAAATGGCGTCATTCGTGCGCAGGCGCGTGGAGCGCCAGTTAATCTCCATCACTTCGGCAAAGCGCTCGCCCACTTGCAACCAGTCGCCAACCTTGAAGGGCCGGTTAATCTGGATTGATATTCCGCCGATAATCCCGGCGAAAAGATTCTGCCCCGCAAATCCGAGGATGATCGCCACCACGCCCGAGCCGGCGAGTATCCCTTTTAGCTGCGCTTGGGCGTGGTAGCCGAAACTCAGTACCAAAAGTAGCGCTACCAGGAAAATGACCCCACCCACAACCTCGCGGAGAAAATGCGGTATTGGTGTTTGCCGCTTTTTTTCGAAATAGAGATCCCAAACGTAACGATTCACCAGAGCGACGACGAGCCCTGTGCTCAATAAGGTCAGGGCCGCGCCTACGTGATTTCGCCAGGACGCATGAACTCCATAAACGGCGAGGGCCGCGTAGAACGCCAGCGTCAGACAGAAAAGCCGAAACAGCAGCCCAAGGCGTACCCCTGCGCGCCGTTTTAGGAACCGGCCGATCCCGAGCGCGATAAAAAATGTGCCGATGAACGCGATCGCCGTGATCGCGTCCCGCTCCGCTTCGGGTAACGCGCTAAACATCAAGGCTGAAGTATATCAGAAAGCGAACGGCTAGAACAAGTTTCTCTCGCGTTGTAGCGGCGTTAGTCTCAAACGCCGAGCGGCTGTAGACGCAGGCGTGTCGCCTGCGAACTAAACTGACAAGGCAGCCAACATCCGCCTAAAGCGGACCGCTACAGTCATTATTTCGGCGGCACGATAATCAGCCACGCCCAACCGGCCAGGAAACAGAGACCACCGAGCGGTGTGACAGCGCCGAGCCAGCGAAGATTCGTCAGCGCCATCAGGTATAAACTTCCGCTGAAGAGAAAAATGCCGGCAAAAAGCAGCCACCATGCGCCGCGATTCGCTGTACCGTAAAGTGCAAGCACGAATAGCGCGATCGCGTGAATGAAATGATAAAGCACCGCCTTGTTCCAGACATCGAGCATCCCATGGGTCTCGAGCGTTGATTTCAGGCTATGTGCCCCAAACGCACCCAGCGCCACAGCCAGGAAGCAAAGCGCAACTGCAATTCGAAAAAACAGGACCGACATCGTGATCAGGTCATTTCGGACCTCGTCGGCGCATCTCCAACTGTTTTTTTAGATCATTCAAGAATGATTGCCGGCTCTGGCGGATCGTTCTTAGATAGAAAATCGTTCCGGCGGCGCCGAGAGCTGCCGCACCGAGAAAATTAAGTCCCGGTCCCAGTTTCCAAAGATAAGCGCCCACAATCGCGCCGGCGCTGACAATCAGATCGCGAAACAAATAGTATGCGCCGACCATTTGCCCGCAACGCTGCGGTTCGCAATATCCGATAATGAGCGCCTTGCGTGAAGTGTCTCCGAACTCTTTAAAGCCGCGAATCATGAACGCGATGACAAGAGCGGGAAAACTTCGTGATACAAGCAAACTGATCGGGAACAGCGTGAACATGATGAAGGTCGCGATTACGAAAGGCTCGCGGCGATGTCGATCGGCGAAATGGGAGGCGGGAATGATGCACAATATGGCTGCGAGCATTTCCACGGTCGTTAGTATGCCAACTCCTTTGGCGCTGACGCCGATATAATCCATGGCGAAGATCACGACCCAGGCATAGGGAATTCGCTCGCAAAAGCGGACCAGGATGTCGCTCAAAAGCAACCGGCGCATCGGCGAATTGAATTCGCGCAGGCTTCGCCAAAAACTCCACCGCTCGTTCGCCGCAGCTTTTTGCTTCAGCTCTTCACGCAATTGGCGTTGCACCAGAAGAGTGAGCGCCGAAAGAAAGATCGAGATCAGGAGTGCGATGCGCACACCGCCGATAATTCCGAAGCGATCGATCAAGATTCCGCCGAAAATTGGCGCGATCATGATCGGCAGCCGCTTGATCACCGATTGGACGCCAACACCCATGGAGTGGCGGCTGGCCGTGAGTGTCGCGCCGACGAGTGAAAAGGTCGCTGGCAGTGAAAAACAGGTCCAGGAAAGGAATAGAAACATTCCCACAATCACTGCGCCCCAATGCGGGATGATTAGGACCAGCGCGTAACCGAGGATTGATATCAGATTAAACGCGAGGAATGCGCGCCGGTGTCCCCAAACATCGACAAGCACTCCGCCGGGATAAGCGTAGATAGCGCCGAGCAAGGTCCGCAGCGCATCGTAAAGACCAATGACAAAAACAGTCGCACCGACTGCCTGCAGATACTTCGGCACGAAACGCATCCAGAGCTCTTCGCCCGCCCCGATCACGAAAATCGCTACGAGCAGGACGACGAGATTACGTTTGAGCCCGAGAAAATCTGCCAGCCGGCGCGCAGGACTCACGGTTTGCTGACCCGGCGTTTGCACTCTGCATAAAGCGCATCGTAAACAACGAACTCGCGCTCGAGGATTTCGCTGTCGCTCAATCCCAGAGCACCGAACCCGCTGGCAATCCAGCGCAACCCTTCGCCGGCTGGATGCGGGTTGTTCGGATGCGAATCGGCTGCCCGAACAATTTCGCCGAGTAGAACAAGCGCTGGATCAGTGAGCTTGTGTTTTTTGAGAATCGAATTGAACGAAACGTCTTCGCCGTGATGGCCGAGCTCGCAATTTGGCACGTCGAACACAATGCCATTGTCGATCCTGGTCCAATCAGTTTCGTGTGGAAGAAAAACAAATTCCGCCTCCGGATCGATAAAATTCCGGATTAACCACGGGCAAGCCACGCGATCCACTTTAATTTTCTCGCGAGTGATCCATTTCATGATTTAGGATTCGGTTTTATGACAGCGTGGTTTTGGTATGCAGTCGTTGCTGCCGTTCTTTACGGCGCGCATCAAATCTTTACCAAGCTCGCGGCGGACCGAATCGGCGAAGGCTTGGGCGGGTTCGTTGTCGAAGCCACGGCCGCATTTTCGATCTTAGTTTATCTCGCGTTTCTTTGGTTGGCGAGCCGATGGAATCAGCAATCCAGTGCCCAGGGAATTTTCTATTCCGTTCTCACGGGCGTGTGCGTAGGCGCGGGGACCATTGCGTTTTTTCTTCTCTTTCAGAAAGGCGGTCCGCTGTCCGCTGTGCCTGCCATCCTAGCTGGCGGCGCCGCGATCATGGCGATCGCGGGCATTTTGTTTTTTCACGAAGCCCCGACGTGGCAGCGGCTGCTTGGTGTCACGCTCGCAATCGCAGGGCTGTTTTTGCTGCGCAAATAGCGCTGCGAAGGAACGGGCGGTGGTCGAACTACGGACTTTATTTTGTAAGAACCTGCAATCCGATGTATGCCATCGCGGTCGTATCGCCGACAATGTCGCGTCCACCGGCGAACAGCAGGTTGACGTGTTTGCTCAACTTCCACACGCCGCCAAGATTGAACGCCAGCTCGGAACGGCCGCCGCGCTCCTTCGGTGAATTGCCAAACAACTCCACTCCAAGAGTCAGCCGCTCGTTGATCTCACGCTCGAGCACTGCGCCTGCGTAAAAGTAGTTGCGCGTTTTGGCGCCGGTTTGCCACCAAAAACCGACGTTGCTATAAAGCGTCCACTTTTCCCAATTTTTCTGCGCGAGCAGCGGCAACACGAATGCTGCGCGATCGTCGCCGAGGCTGCGCGCCCGATCGCCCGTCGGCAGCAACAGTTGCGGGTAAATGCCGAATTGAAGTTGCGACTGCTCGTTGTTAAAGAAACGCCACTTCACGCCGAGCAGCAGATCGCCCGCGCCCGCCGCCGTGCCATCGTTATCCTCGTGTACGATTCTGATGGGCAACTCCAACTTCAGTTGCACGTTCGGCAAACCGTAATTGAAATCGAACAAAGGCGCATCCATCTCGGTTACGCTTGGCGTACGATCGAGGATGAATGGGATATTGATTTCCCATCCGCCGGGAGGCGGCGGCTCCGGATCGTCGGTCACAAACGGCGGCCCCGCTTGCGCCAAACCAATCGCCAGCAACCATCCAGCGCCGAATACGGTGCAATGAACTTTCAGTGTATCGCGCACCTTCACTATGCGACACGTCCATCGCGCAACTGACACACTCTTGATGCCAGCATGTCTGCTTCGCTGCGGTCATGCGTCACGTAGATTAACGTAAAGCCAAACTGGCTCTGTAGGCCTAACAAGTCAGAGGTGATCGCGCGCTTGCGTTCGTCTTCGAGACTGGAGAGCGGTTCGTCCATGAGGAGGATCGACGGTCGCGAGACCAAGGCACGCGCGAGCGCGACTCGCTGCTGCTCGCCTCCGGAAAGCTGATGAGGTTTGGCGGCGATTCGGTGCTCCAGGCCAACGCGCTGTAGCATCTCGCGGACGCGAACGTGAGCCTCGCGCTTTTGAACTCTTCGAGCATTGAGACCGAACATCAGGTTTTGCTGCACGGTCATATGGGGCCACAGCGCAAGGTCCTGAAACACCATTCCCAAATCCCGTTTCTCCGGAGGAACAACGTTCTTTCCTGCGCTTGTGACGACTCGACCATCGATTCGGATTGATCCTTGCTCTGGAACTTCCAATCCGGCGAGAAGGCGCAGAACCGTTGTCTTTCCGCACCCCGATGGCCCGAACAGAACGAGACGCTCCGATCTCTCAATGTGAAGCGATAGTTGATTGATTGCGACGCGTTCGCCGAAGCTCTTCGATACGCGATCAACGTGGATGTAGCTCACCTCGCCATGCCTCGGGACGGAATCACTCGTGCCAGGATCGCGAGCGGAATTAGCGATGCAATCGCCATGATCAGGCAGAGACTCGCGATCATGGGTGGAGCGCCATTGGCCATGAGGGTCAGAATACGCGCGGATAGCGGATCAGCGCCCGGTGGCGCTGTCATGAGAGCAATGGGAACATCACGCAGACACAAAATGTATGCAGCGAGCCACGCGCAAATGAGCGTCCTGGCTGAGAGCGGAATCGAAATCCGGAACAGTCTCCGCGCCCACATCGCACCACTGAGGCGCCCCGCTTCATCCAACGATATGGGAATCAGCATCAGTCCCGCCAGCGATAACCTCGTTGTCACGGCGCAGTATTGTGCCGTGTATCCGAGAATCAACAGAGCTGGTGTCGCATAGATAAACCACGTGCTCGGGGTATTCCAAAGGCGGACTAGTCCGATCGATAGCACGGTTCCCGGAATTGCAAACAGCGCGAGCGTTAGGAAGTTCAGGATTCGTTGCTGGCCGCCGCGCATCGCATGGCCGAGCAGAAATCCAAGAACCATCAGGATCGTTGCGGCTACAGCCGAATACATCACACTTCTGACGACGCTGGCCCCGGCGCGTTGCATCGCTTGGTGCATTGCGGCCGGCGAGAACGCGTCGGCGAACAGGGCACTCAAAGGAAGAATGACCAACGCGAAGCAAAGCGTGGCCACGACAATAGCCAATCCCGAACGCTTTCGGGACAGTGAGATGAGCAGAGTCTGGCCAGTGCTTTGAAACCTGTAGTCGCGGTCACGGAGGAAGACTGACTCCACGAGAACTCCTACGAACGCAATGGCAGCGAGTGGAACAGCCGCTGCGGTGGCCGCACCGAAGTCATACGAAGCGGTAAATTGAGTAAAACTCAGCACCGGCAATACCGGGTAGCGCAGAAAACTCGGGACGCTCAACTCGCCCATCGCAAGGAGAAACACGAGCACGAGGGAAAACGCAATCCCCGGAGCGCTCACTGGCAGTGTAACTCGCCGAAGAACTCCCGGCCATCCCGATACGAGCCGAGCCGCCTCCTCCAGACGGCGATCGACATTGGACGACGACGCAAACGTCAAGAGCAAGATGATGGGAAGGAAGACCGACGAAAGCACAAGGACGCAGCCGCCGAATCCGAATAGCCAGTCGGACGCGCTTTGTCCGATGCGTGCGACGACGCGAGCCCAACCGAGCGCAACGAAATATGGCGGCAACACGAATGGCACTGTGAACAGCCACATAAATCCGGAACGCAGTGGCAGGTCGGACTTCGCGAAGAGGATTCCCGCAGGGACGCCGATCAATCCACAAACTGCCGTGGTTGCCAGCGCCAGCCGAATGCTATTGCCAAGCAACGGCCAGAAGCGGGCCGTTGAAATGAGCTCGCGGTAATGGTTGAGACTAAAATGCCCGTCATGCCAAACGCTTTCGAAGATCATCACCGCGATTGGCGCGAGACCGGCAATCGCAACGACCGTGACACACAGCCAAAGAACGATCGTTTCGGTTCTTACTGGCCGGCCCATTCGACAATCACTTCATCAATGACCACGCCAAAAAGTTTATGGGCGGGTTCATACGAATTCCTCGTCTGTCTTGGCGCGAGAACCCCGGGGCTGTTTCTTGGTTGCTGGTTTCTCATCCACGATGCGTTGCTGATTGAGTGCGAGCAAGCGTTCGAGAATTTGTTCGTCGGTAAGATCGACAGGGAAACCGTAGGCTTGAGCGACGACGCGATCGAGTTTTGTGTGCGCATTGGCGAGCCACGCTGGTCGTTCGTTGTAAAGATTTGTGAGTGTGCGTTTCGCTAACTTCTTCGCGCAATCGTCATCGCGCGCTTCAACTCGCGGGTATCGCACTGTCCCGATACCGCGCGCGTCAGGATCGACAACGAAGCGCGACCATGGTCCGTCAGTTGCGCCGGGGAATTCTAGCATTCCTCTGGTTGTCCATTCAGGCGGATTTAACCAGTTCTCGCGCAGCTCGTTTAATTCCTTGGCGGCGGTCGAGATGTCGATCTTCTGCTCGTCGGTCGGCTCGGGAAACGGAAATGTCTCGAAACAACTTGTTGGCGTGTAACGGAACCCACTCTCGCGCTCGCGAACCTGCGTTCCTTGCGCACGAGCCCAGACTTCATGAAAACGCGAATGCAAAACGCCGAAGAAATAATCATCGTCGCGCGCGAAAACATAAATTCCATCGTCCGGCAAGAAGATGGCGTCGGTCCACGAAAAGATTCTGAATTTCGAGACTCGCGGTGTGGCGAGGAATCGTTGGAAACCCATCAGTGCTTCGCGCATTCCTGAGCACGTCTCGGCATGCAACCACCAGTTCAGGCGGCGGTGTGCCCGTTTATTCTTATCGCGCTGCGGCTTGACGTAACAGGCGACGTGAAGGTAGGGCGCTTCATACAACGCAAACTGATCGTGCGTAAGATTTGTACGTGTGTCGATAATCCAGCGGGGCGGCATTTTTTTCACGATGGCGCTGCCATTAAGCCATGGTCGCAGTAAATCAGAATTCGGTCTGCCATTTGGATTGGGAGCCAGCAGCCACGCGCGGGTGATTTTATCGTCAACATCGAAGTCGCCGGATTTTTTCGTGCCGCTGAACGCAATGTTGAGATTGGCTGCGAGCGTAGAGGCCTTCGTCACATCTGCGTGGGCAGTGAGATTGCTGTTGATAGTAGCAACGCTGTGACCATCTAACACGCTTGTGGTTTCGGTTCCGTCGTCGAACCCGACCATACTCACGTGGACATTCGCTCCCGCGAGAATCCAGTCGCGATCGCTTTCAGCAAAGAAAATGTCACCAATCTTCTTAATGCGGTTCAAGACTTCACGATTTACTCCGCCGCGAATAGCTTGTGTGGCGAGCAAGCCCGCGCGCTCGCAATGTTTCTCTTCAATCGCATCGCTCGCCTTTGCGAACCAGTAGCAACATAAATCTACTGCGCCTGGCACTCGATCGCCGTAAATGCGTTGGAGCGATTCGCAATAGTCGCGGCCGAGTTCATCCCACTGCCGGCTTGAGCCGAGAAATGGTGGATTGCTCACGATCACATCGGAGTGCGGCCAACCGCGCTCGTGATACACACGAACTTCGCCGCTGCTCTTTCGTCTTTTGTTCGTTCCAATTTCTCTCAGCTCATCGGATGCTTCGGCGATCTCAAACTGATCTGACCCGAGCGGCGCGACGGCGATGTGTTCTTCGGCGCGCGCTTCGCGCAAATCTTTTGGCGCTTTGCGAAAGATTTCTTTCACGAGAGCGTCCTTGTTTTCGAAACCGTCGAGGACTTGCAAGACCGGTTCTTCGTCATTTTGAAAACCGTTGTCGCGCCGCCACTGCAAATAACCGATTTGCACAGCGACCTGCGCCAGCTCAAAAGCGTAGGCGTTGAGCTCGATCGCTTTCAATTGCTGCACGTTGACGCGCGTCCTAAAGGTGAAACCGAGTTGTGTAGCGAAAGCGATCAGTTCCTTTTCAAGGTCGAGAAGAAGTTTAAGCGAGACGTAAAGGAAGTTGCCGCTGCCGCAGGCGGGATCGAGTACCGTGATCGAGGCTAGCTTATTGTGAAACGCGGTTAGCTTCGTGCGATCCGCGCTGCTGCCTTTAGCTTTCGCATAAGCGGAAGCGAGAGTTGCTTTCAAAGCGCTCCACTCACGACGCAACGGCGCCATCAAAACCGGCTCGACGATTGTCAGAATATCTTCCTCGCTCGTGTAATGCGCACCGATCTGCGCGCGCTGGTTCGGGTCGAGCCCCCGCTCGAAAAGATTGCCCATGATGCTGGGCTGAATGAATTGCCAATCAGCCTCACCAGCAGTTGCGAGCGCGCCGATTTCGCTTTCGTCTAGTTGGAAAACTGTTGCCTCCTCAAAGAGATGGCCGTTGAAATGACGAATCTTGTCCCTGCCAAACCGGCCGCCGGTCGCCATTGTCGCGAACAATTCTTCAAGCGTTTCGGAGAAATGCTCAGGATCATTCACTCCGCCCTTGAAAATCTCCGTGACGAGATTCGCAGGAAGCAAGCCGGTATCTTCGGCGAAGAAACAGAAGACGATGCGGTTTAGAAAACGCGCGATTCGAAGATTCTTGCGTTGCGCGACCGCATGCTCGCGGCGCGTCTTCGCATCCGCTAATTCAATCGATTCACGTTCCTGAAGCGAACGGGCGACTGCAGCAATTTGCCCGGCCAGTTTCTCCGTGACTTCCGCAGTTGTCCGCTGCGGCTTAAGGAAATCCGGATCTGTGAAGACCGCCCGCAGCAAGTGCAGGACGTGTGGACTGTCGATGTTCGCATTGGTGAATTCGTGTGTCTCCTGCACCGTACCATTGAAATTTGTGCGAACGACGTAACGATCGAAGTCGCAGACAACGAGCAACGGGGGATTGAGCAGCGACTCGCGATAGCGCAGCAGCTGTTGATACGCGGCATCGAGATTCTTCTTTTTGCCCTTGTATTCCCACGCAAAGAATCCGCGCTTCCAAACGTCGGCAAAACCGCGCTCGCGGTCAGGGTCTGGTTCCTCGGCCACTCGACCGGAATCGTCGAGCGCAAAAAGTTCGGCGTCTTTGACGACGCGCTTTTGAAAACAAAACGATTCGTTGCCGGTCGGATCAGCAGCTGCCGGCGATGGCTGACCTAGCAAGGCGCAGAGATCATTGAAGTGTTCTTGATACGCCGCCGTTTCCTTGCCCGAATATCGCGCCCACTTCCTTTTGAATTCTGCAGGGGTCATTGAATCGCTTCATCCTCGCAAAATATCGAATCAGGACAAGATCGAGAATCGCTCTACTCGCCATCCCTAGATCGGTGAGGATGCCAAGGGCGACACAGAACCAGAGAACAACGGTTTCGGCTTTTACTGGCCGGCCCATTCTTTGAGGAACGGCTGGATTTCGTCCATCTTGCGCGCCAAATCTGCGTAGCCGACGCGCATTGTTTTGATGTCTTCGATGCGCCGGACTTCCGGAGGCGTGTCCACACCAGAATGCAACGGGATCTGGGCGCAATCAGCAAATGCGAGTTTGCGTTCGGTCTCCTTACTGAGGAGATAATCGATAAGCCGCTTCCCATTCTCCGCGTGCGGTCCTCCTTTGATCAAGGCGACTGCGTTCGGCAAAATCAGGACGCCGATTCCATTCGAATCCTGATCCGGGTAGATGATCTCGACCGGCTTGCCTTGTTTCTTCCTGTTCACCGCGTCGTCGCTATCAACGAGAGAGAAGTCCACTTGTCCGGCCGCGACGAAGTCCGCGCTTTCGCCGTTGCTCGTCGTCATCTTTACGCCATTGTTTTTCATCTCGTTCATGAAAGTGCGGCCGCGCTCGTCGCCCCAGATCGTGAAAAGGGCAGCAACATAATCGGTGGTCGTTCCAAACAACGGATTCGCGATGGCAGCGCGGTCCTTCGTTGACGAATCGGTGTAAGCCGTCACGCTCACAGGCTTGATCGTCGATCTTGCGTTCACCAACAGCAATCGGGCGCGCGCGGAGAAACCGGCCCAGTAATGATCCGGATCTTTGAACTGGTCAGGAATTCCTTCCGCGGACGGGGAAACGTACGGGGTGGACACACCGCGCTGCTTTAGCGCCTCCGCTCGCCCCGGCTCGTTCGCCCAGTAAACGTCCGCCTGCGGATTGTTCTTCTCGGCAATGAGGCGGTTCATCACGCCGGTGCTCTTGGACTCTTCGGTGTCGAACACAGATTTCACCGTGATCCCGGTTTCGCGTTCGAAGTCCTTTAGGATCGGCTCCGAAAAAACCTGGTCTTCGCTCACATACACGACAACAGTTCGTGAACTCGTCGGCCGACACGAAGTCAGAATCGGAATCAGCGCGAAACTTACGAGAATGCTAATTGAGTTACGCATTTTGTTTCCGGCGCCCTGGACCTTCTGCGCCGCGCCCATCAGCTTTAGCTATTTAGCGGCGAAAGCGAAGTCATCGAATAACGTCACGCTGTCGGCCTTGGTCCACACGCCCACTTTGCCGGCTTCGGTGAATGTCGTGTCCTCCACATCGAACAAGTGCTTACCGTCGAAGCTAAGCTTGAAGTGGTTGCCCGCGAACTCGACGCGCAGTGTGTGCCACTGACCGGGGGCGACTGGCTCCTTCACGCCGTAACCGCCCTTGCGTGCGACGATATCGAGCGGACTGCGCTTTCCGTTCACAGTCTTGTAAAGGACCACGTTGCCCTCGAGCGCATTCGCCCGCGCGACGTAGTAGTTGTTCGAATCCTTCGCACGCCAGATCACGCCGCCGGCTTGATCTTCCTTGCCACTGACTGGTTTGAATTTCACCTCGACGAATCCGTCTTTCAGCGACGTGTTGTCTTTAACGCAGACAGGAAACGTTGCCTGGCCAGATTGCTTTAGAACATTTGGTTTGCTCGGCGCCGATTCGTCTTTTTCGACGGCCCATTTGGCCGTGCCGCTGCCGGTTTGCGTCGCGGTCCAGCCGGCTGGCGCGGCGCCGGTTTTCATATCGTCGAAATTGACTGTCTCAGCGATGGCCAGTCCTGTTGCCATGGTCATCGCCATTATCGTTAAGCTGAATGTTTTCATAGTTTCCCTTCTGGTTGATATAAGGCTTACGGTATCGGTGAACTGACCTTGAGCAGTCCACCTACTAAAATCCCGCCTTTGACAGCTTGCGCTAAATCTTTTGCGGATCCGCGGCCCCAGTAATGGAAAAACATGATCCGCGGTTCTTCGTGCGTCATGTGCTGATGGATGGCGACGATGTTGATCTTCTCCTTGAGCAGCGCTTTCAAAACAGGCTGCAATTCGTCTTCCGTTACCGCGAAGTCTCCATCAACAACGGCGTTGTCATCGCTGCCGGCGAATGCCGCCCATGTGTTGACGCCCATGTCCTTGACGATCTTTACGCCGTGCATTTTTGCAGGGCGGCCAATGGTGAATTTTACCATTCCGTCCTTCGATTCGCCTTGCATTCCGAAGATCTCGTTAAGAGGGGCAGCGGTGATCGAATTTTTTTCCGGCAACGATGGTTGCCCAACCACCGAAAACGATTCTGCTGGTTTCGGATCGGGACCTCGGATTGCTTTCGTCGTGTCGTAAACTTTTTTAACCGCGCTGGCTAACTTCTCGATCGTGCCTTCGCCTTCGATGTGCATGAAAAACACTTTCGGGTGGTCGAAAAAGAAATGGTTATGGAGCGCGGTAACGCTGAGCCCGTTGTCGAGCGCAGCTGACATCGCAGCGTTCACCTCGTCTTCAAAGAGAATGGTGTCGCCCATCACCATGGCTTCGGTGCGCGCGCCTTTTGTGAACGCAGCCCAGGTGCTTAGGCCCATGAACGGCGGCATCGTCCATCCATCGACCACGACCTTCAGGTCGTCGCGCGGGAAGGTGACTTTATAAACGCCTTCCCTCTCGTTCATCTTTCCCTTGAGCCCGGTTAATTCGTCGATGCGCGCTGTGTTGAGATCAGCCGCCAAAGACGTGTAGATGAACGCGGCGAAGATTACGCTGACGGTAAAAATTTGTTTCATGATGTTACATTATTTGCTTCCTGTTTAGTTGGATTCTTCTGCGTGAAAGTGTATCGCATCGGAATTGCAAGTTGGATGTAAGCGCAGGGACGGTATGCTATACGTATTTCATTGTAAGCGCTGATCGCATGCAGGCAATTTCCTGGCTTCTCTTCCTCTACAGCCTTCCCACCAGGCGAAAGACAGAACGCGTCGCGGTCTGGCGACGGTTTAAAAAAATTGGCGCGATCCAAATTAAAACATCGACATATCTACTGCCCGATTATCCCCCGCAGTACGAGCATTTTCAGTGGCTGGCCCAGCAGATCCGCGATTTCGGCGGTGACGCCACTTTGGTGCGAGTTCAGGAGATCGAGGGAATGTCGAACGAGAGGCTGATTGCGCTTTTTAATCGGGCGCGCGACGAGGAATACGGCGCGATCAAAAAGTCGCTGCATTCTTTTCTCACCCGCGACAAAAAGACTGACCAGGCGGCAAAGCCGGTGGAGTTGGAACAGCTCACACGTCAGTTTCGCGCAATCCGCGAGACCGATTTTTTTCAGAGCGCGCGGGGGAACGACGTCCAAATGCTTCTCCGGCGCGCCGAGGGAACACCGAGAAAAACACTGCCGCGACTCGAAGCGAAAAATTATCGCGGTAAAACCTGGCTGACACGGCCGCGCCCGGAAATCGATCGGGTAGGGTCAGCCTGGTTGATTCGAAGATTCATTGATCCGCGAGCGAAGTTTGTTTTCGCCGCGGCAGTTCCGTCGAATCGAGAGATCCTTTCGTTCGATATGGTGGACGTGGAGTTCTCCCATCACGGCGATTGCTGCACATTCGAGACGTTGATTCGGCGATTCGGAATTGAAGACAAGGCCGTCAGAAAAATCGCCGAAATGATTCATGATGCCGACCTCGAAGACGAAAAGTTCCAGCGCTCGGAGTGCATCGGGATTGATCGCGTGCTCAAGGGCTGGGCCAAAAGCGGAATGAGCGACGATCAAATCCTCCTGCACGGATTCGATTGCTTCGATGGACTCTACAGCTTTCTGCAACGCTTATGAAATCCGTCACTAAAGGCGCGACCGCGCGTACATCGACAATCAGCGCGCCTCCGACATTCGCAGAAGCGTTCCGCTTCTGGCTCAAGCTTGGCTTCATCTCATTCGGTGGGCCGAGTGGCCAGATCGCCATGATGCATGCGGAATTGGTCGAGAAAAAACGCTGGATCGACAATTCGCGATTCCTGCACGCGCTGAATTTCTGCATGTTGCTTCCCGGCCCCGAAGCGATCCAGCTTGCGATTTACATCGGCTGGCTCTGGCATCGCACCTGGGGCGGTATCGTCGCCGGCGCCCTTTTCGTCATCCCATCAATCTTCATTCTCTGGGCCTTGAGTTACATTTATGTCGCATTCGGTCACGTGGCGTGGATCGCCGCAGTTTTTTACGGATTGAAACCAGCCGTGCTTGCCATTGTGGCCGTGGCAGTCATTCGTATCGGCCGACGAGCCTTGCAGAACAGTATGATGTGGGCGATCGCGGGCGCGGCGTTCATCGCGATCTATTTTTTTCGGGTTCCATTTCCGGCGATTATTGTTATGGCGGGCTTACTCGGGCTAGCCGGTGGCAAAATTTTGCCGCGCTATTTTTCCGTCGCGAGCAATGATGTTCTAAAATCAACGTCTTCGGAAAGCGACCCTGTTCCAGCGCATACGCGGCCATCACTCTCGCGCGCGTTAAAAGTTTGCACGGCGTCGATCTTGCTTTGGTGGTTTCCAATTGCGCTCGCCGGAATCTGGTTTGGAACGCAGCACGCGATTTTCCGAGAAGGCATTTTCTTCAGTAAGGCAGCCATGGTGACTTTCGGCGGGGCGTATGCAGTCCTTCCATACGTCTCGCAACAAGCAGTGGAAAATTATCACTGGCTTGGCGCCGGACAGATGCTTGATGGACTCGGCCTCGCTGAGACAACGCCTGGGCCACTCATCATGGTGCTGCAATTTGTCGGATTCCTCGGCGCGTGGAATCAACCGGGTCAGCTGCCGCCACTTCTCGCCGCCACACTTGGTGCGCTTATTACTACGTGGACAACATTTGTGCCGTGTTTCCTCTGGATTTTCCTTGGCGCTCCGTACATCGAGAAGTTGCGCGGGAATGAGTCGCTCACCTCCGCTCTCTCAACCGTCACAGCGGCAGTCGTCGGTGTGATTTTAAATCTCGCGGTCTGGTTTGGCTTGCACGTGATTTTCCCGCGTAACGGAAAGGTCGATTGGTTTACCGTCGTCGTATGCGCGGTCGCGTTCTTCGGAATGCTTCGCTGGAAATGGAACATTGTTCCCGTCGTACTCGGCAGTGGGCTGGTTGGCCTGATTTACATGCTGGTTGGTTTCGGTTGAAGATCGGGACGCGCCATGCCAACGCGCTCGCAGTTGAGACTGAAATTGTTAACCCGGCGGTTTCAAGTGTGCGCACTCCGCCTCATAATCTTCAATCAACTTTACGATTTTGGATTGAAAGGCATCCTGTGCCGAGTAGACCGCTCCGATTGCTTCAGCGAAAGCTTTTTGCTTGAGCTCCTCTTCGATCGTCAAACTGAGCTCGGCGAGCTTTTCAATATTAGCTCGTGAGTGGAACTCCAGCTCCTTGAGCTTGGAGAGAACCACGAGCGATTTCTCCAGCTGTCCTGAATCCGGCGCTTGAGCCGGCTTCTCAGCGTCAGTTTTAGGAGAAGCAGCTATCTCCCCGGCGACATCCGGTTTATTCTTCTCGGTTTGCCCCTTCCTAGCCCTCTGGGGCGCAGCAGCTCCAGCCTTTCGAGCATGCTTTTCCTTATGGTGCTTTTCCTGGATGACTTTCTTAGCGTGCGCGACGTTTCTTGGATCTCCCATAGGCCGAACTTTAACCTGCGGACGAATGAAGCGCGAGCCGGTTGCCTTCTGAATCGACAATGACGGCGCGAACACCGTGCGGCCCGATCTGTTGCCTTTCTTGCAAAACTTTTCCGCCGTTTACGCGCGCCGCGTCGACTGCCTCATTGAGCCGGCCTTCCACCGAAAGATACATAAGCGGGCCGGTTTCTGATGGCTCATTCTTATTGCCCAAGCTATCGCCACGCACGCAAAGGCAGCCGGAAGCATTCTGTTCTTCGTGTGGCAAAAGCGCGTATTCAAATCCTGCCTCCGACACCTTGCGTACTTCTTTGCCGAGAATGGCTGAGTAAAACTTGATCGCGCGATCGAGATCAGTGACCGGAATATCCGTCCAACAGAGAGTATCAGCGCTCATTGTGGATCTTAGATTTCGTGACGATGCCCTTCGGCATCGTACTCATAAGTCTTGCCGTCTTCCTCATCCCTGGTCGTCTTGTGCGAGCCATCGCAGAACGGTTGATTCTTGGACAGGCCGCACATGCAAATCCAGACGGACTCTTCCTGTGGCCTGATTTCAAATGGCCGCCTATCCGACTTCAAAACTTTTCGCATGGCAAAAGGTAGTCGGAGAAAAAAGGCCAGCAACCTCGGCGCCTGAAATTAAGAGCGCGACGATTGCAAAGCGAAAAACAGGTCAATCCCATTCACTTTCGGCATGCATGTCAGCGGCCCTGAGCGGAGTAGCAGGAAAGCAAAACGCGCCTTCACTGTTCCGCCGTCAGGCGGAACAGGAGGCGCGCTGGAGACAAACGAAACTAGATCTCAATCCTCGTCGAGGATCACGCGATCAACCATCACGCTGTCGCCCGTGCCGACGTAATGAACGCGGACAGGGACGCCAACCTTGATTCTGGTTCTTACGATTGCTTCATCCAGGACCTTGCCGCTCCGAGTCACATAAGTGACCGTTTTGCCGAAGCGATAACGGCGTGGTCCACTGGTCTCCTTGAGCACAATGACGCTCCCCGGAGAGTACTCCGTGATTGTCCCGCTGCCTTCGGTGGTGGTCGTCGTTGTGGTGGTCTCCGAGACCTGTCCCCACGCGAACGGGGCCACTACTGCCAAGGCTATGGTCAAGAGCATTTTTCTCATGATTTCCCTTTCTTTGTGTTGCTATGGCGATAAGTCCTCTGTTTTCCGGGTCACGTTTCTGGCCAGGCAAAGAGCTTGCCGCCACACTGGATTCGCATCCGCGTCGGAGGGCGGATGTTTTTGACACGCTTTTTTGCGGCGCTTGAAGAGATCTCTTGCTCTGCGAATCTTGCCCTGAGCGGAGCACATGAAATTCTGGATCGGCACATCGGGTTTTCAGTACGCGGAGTGGAAAGGAAATTTTTATCCTGAGGACTTGTCGGCGGCGAAAATGCTGCCGTTTTACGCGGAGCGATTTTCGACGACAGAGATCAACTACACGTTCCATCGCATTCCCGCGCTGAAAACGATCGACAACTGGAAAGCGCAGACACCGGGGACGTTTCGCTTTGCGCTCAAAGCGCCGCAGAAAATCACGCATTGGTCGAACCTGCGTGATTGCGCCGATACGCTCGGTTACTTTTGCAAAGTCATCTCTGGACTTGGCGAAAGACAGGGGCCGGTCTTGTTTCAACTTCCGCCGAGCTTCAAAAAAGATGCCGATGTGCTGAACTCATTTGTGCGCGAATTGCCGGAAATGCGCGCTGCGTTCGAATTTCGACACGATTCATGGTTCGATGACGAAATTTTCGAGCTGCTTAAATCGCGGAACATCGCGCTCTGCATCGCCGACACCGGCACGATCGCTACGCCAAAAAAGATTACCGCCGATTACGGCTACCTCCGGCTCCGTCGCGAAGATTATCAAACGATCGACGTCGAACGCTGGGCCGCTTTCGTTCGCGAGCAGAAATCAGATTGGAAAGACGCTTTCGTCTATTTCAAGCACGAAGAAAGCGGCATCGGCCCGAAGCTGGCAATGCAGATGATAGACTTACTGGGGTAATCTTGGAGGGCCTAGCGCCCGATCAGGATAAAAATTCCTGCCAGCAGCGCCAGCACGCCCGTGACAATGCCGATGCCAAGTCCGGTGAGAGTTAGAATTCCAACCGCGATAAGATAAATTGCGAGGAGAAGCATGCCGATGTTTTTGGTAATCATGACGTGAGTATCTGCAATTGCACAACGGCTTGACAATCCTCAAGGCCTTGGGCGTCACCCGATAATCCCGGCGCGAAGCTTTGAATCGTCAATATCGGCGCCTTTGGTGTAAATCGCAGGATCTGCTATCTGCCGGCGACACGAATTACGACTGCCGAAATGTCTTTCACATCGATGAAGCCATCGAAAAATTCTGCACCAGTCAGATGGGAAAGATGAACGACACTGTCGGTAACTTGATCGACTCTGCCGCCGATTTTTTCTCCAGAATTCAAGTGTAATTCGACAGTTTTGCCGGCGGTGCCCTGGAGAATGCCGAGAACCGTCGCATTGGGTTGCAGACCAACCTTATCTTGAGCTGGCAAATTGCAACAGAGCGCGGCGATGATGAATCCAATAAGAAGTGAGTAGCGTTTCATGATTAACTCGTTTTGCATAATTCCTGAGCGATTTGCCAGCAAATAATGATGGGATCACAAGAAACGGCGGTCGGTAGTCCGCCGAACGAAAAAAAAGGGCGGATTGGAAACCGCCCCTCCTTGATTTTGATTGGCAGGGGAAGCACCCGCCCTACAATTCCTCATGGCAGATGTTGGGGAGAACCTGGAGCGTGTGCGATCGGAAATCGCCCATGCGGCCAGAAAAAGCGGGCGCTCGGCGGACGATATTGAGCTCGTCGCGATCACGAAGACGCATCCAGCCGAGCGCATTCGCGAAGCAGTGGACGCGGGACAACAACTCTTCGGCGAGAGTCGTGTTCAGGAAGCGCGAGCAAAAATCCCTGAGCTGCCGGCGAATTTGCACTGGCATTTCGTTGGGCATCTCCAGAAAAACAAGATCCGGCATGCGCTGCCGCTGTTTGAAATGCTTCACAGCCTCGATTCGCTCGAGCTTGCAGAAGATGTGAACCGGATTGCTGAAGAGGAAGGATTCCACCCGCGTGTCTTGTTCGAAGTAAACGTGGCAGGCGAGGGGAGTAAGTTCGGCTTTGCACCAGGTAAATTGCGCGAACAAATCGAAGAGCTTCTCGCGCTGCCGCGATTGTCGATTGAAGGATTAATGACGATTCCGCCGCTCGCGGAGGAAGTGGAAGCGTCGCGAAAACATTTTGTGCAATTGCGCGAGCTCCGCGACGCACTGGAGAGAGAATTCGACATGAAACTTCCGCAGCTTTCCATGGGAATGACAAATGATTTCGCGGTCGCGGTCGAGGAGGGCGCGACGCTGGTTCGTGTCGGGACGGCCATTTTTGGCGAGCGCACGAAAAAGCAGAAACAGAAAGCCACAGATGAACACCGATCTTAGAATCCTGAAACGAAGCGTTTTCTCCATATCCGTATTTCATCCGTGTCAATCCGTGGGCTAAATAGTTTTCAATCAGGTCAAAATGGGCTTGGAACCAACAAACATTCAGCAAATCGGCGATGAGCTTGCCATCGCCTGGAACGACGGGAAGGAGTCGTTTTTCAGTCTCGAAACGCTGCGGCGTGCATGTCCATGTGCGGCATGCGGTGGCGAACCGGATGTGCTCGGCAATATCTTGCGCCCGCGCGTGAACTACACCGAGAAGAGTTTCCAACTCACCGGGTTCGATTTTGTGGGCGGTTATGCGTTGCAGCCACGCTGGGCGGATGGGCACAGCAGCGGAATTTACAGCTTTACTTATCTGCGGCGCTTGGAAGAAGCTTGGCGGTGAAACGCATCCGATCAGGAAATCCATGAACTGGACAGCAAAGATCACGATCGTTCTTCTCTGCTTTTCATTGTGCGGAGCTGGCACTTTCGTTGCCTCAAACACCTGCGAGAAAAGGGAGCCGCAAAAAACGAACGTGATTCCAGTAAAGAATCGCGACTTCGTCCGGCGCGTCTGGATTCAGGTTTGATTCGGAATCGTAATCCGCAGCAGCGATGTTGCTTTTTTGACAGGCTCGACGCTCCGATCCTGCAACCGAGCTGGAATTAAGGAAAATTCTCCAGGCCCAAAGTCGACATCGGCACACCGAAGTTTTCCAGACAGGCAGCAAACAATTGCGAATTGTCCCCTTGGCGCGATCTCACGTGGAGAATCGAGATTCCATTTTTGGATCTCAAACAAATCGTGGTGCAGAAGCACTTCGGATTCGGCTTGCACCAGTCGCGGTCGAATGTCCTTGAATTCGATGCATTGGAGGGCTTGATCGACATGTAACCGCCGCGGCTTGCCCTGGTCATCGACGCGGTTCCAATCGAACATGCGATAGGTGGTATCGCTGTTTTGCTGGATCTCGACAAGAAGATTGCCTTCTCCAACTGCGTGCAATCGGCCCGCAGGTAGAAACATTGCGTCGCCTGGCTTGACGCGAATTCCGTGGATGTAATCCGCAACTGTCCCTGAGTGCAGGGCTTCTTCCAACTGAGCGCGTGTCATTGCTTCTCGAAGCCCGACGAAAAGTTCGGCGCCGGGATCGGCCGTCGCTACGTACCAAAATTCTGTTTTTGGTTCGCTGCCTAATTTTGAAGCGATTTTTTCAGGCGGATGAACTTGAAGCGAAAGTTTGTCATGCGCGTCGAGAATTTTCACGAGCAAAGGAAAGCGTGCCGCGTCGGGAACATTGCCGAAGATCGATCGTCGATCCTGCATCCAGAGTTCGTGCAATGTTTTGCCCCGCAGCGGTCCATTGCGCACGACACTTTGCGCTTCCGGACGATCGACAATTTCCCACGATTCGCCGATCGCGACGCCCGGCAGGAGCTTCTTTCCGAACTCCGATTCGAGACGGCGCCCGCCCCAGATTCGCTCCATGAAAATCGGCTCGAAGATGAGGGGACTGGTGAGATTGATCTTGGACATGATGAGATTCGAGCAACTGTAGCGGCAGCCGCTCGCCACGCCATAGTGCATTGCGGCGGCGATGCCGGCTGCATCGATTTAGTTCGCAGGCGACACGCCTGCCACTACAAAATGAAACGCTTTCTTAAATACTGGCTGCCCGTTTTCATTTGGCTTGGCATAATTTTCGCCGGTTCAACTGAGATCTTTTCGGCCGAGCAAACGTCGCGTTATCTGGTGCCTTTTTTGCGCTGGCTCGATCCGCAGATCTCCCTTTCCAGAATCACCGCAATCCATTTCGCCCTGCGCAAGCTTGGTCACCTTACGGAGTATGCAGTTCTGGCCGCCTTTCTCTGGCGGGCGCTGCGCACCGCAGGGAACTTGCGCGCGAAAATGCCAACATTGTTCGTCCGGATGTGGATCGCCTGCGCAATTATTGCGGTGAGCGATGAATTTCATCAATTATTTATCGCATCGCGGACAGCGTCGCTTAACGATGTCTTTACCGATAGTCTCGGCGCAGCAATTGGTCTCGCGATTTGCCTGGCCATTGCACGACGGGACGCGAAAAAGTTAGACGAATCGACAGGAAAATCATAGACAGATAATCATGAGTTCCCGGCTTGCGGTCTATTCGGTAGCGGCGATTGCGCTGCTTCTCGTAAGTATCGGACTCGCCGCCGAACAGGATTACGCTGCGCGCTTTAAGGAATTGCGCGAGCAGAAAGCGGACGCCCAGATCGAGCCTTTGCTCAACGAATGGCGCGAGAAGCGCCCGAACGATCCGGACGCGTGGATCACGAGCGCGAATTATTATTTCAATCAGCGCCAGGTAATGATCTCAAGGAAGAAGCCACAGAAAGGCGATTTTAGTCTGACCGACAAGAAAACGGGAAAGCAGGCAGGAAGTATTTCGTTCGAACCAGAAGAAGCGGCGAGGAAGCGAGCGGCCGACCTTCTCCAACAGGCGACAACAAAGTTTCCGAACCGGCTCGATATCTGGTGTGGGCTGGCGTTTATCTTGCAAGAGTCCGGAGACTTCGATTCCGAGTTGGCTACCCTCAAGCGCATGGTGGCTTATGCCCACGATCATGCCGCGCAGCTACAATGGCTGAAAGGGGAGCCGCTGACGGAACCCGCCGATCAATTCCTTGCTGAAAAATTGCACAGTTACAGCCTCTATTACGAGAAAAAGGAAAATCCCGAGGACGACAAACGGTTCCTGCAAATCGCGATGTTCGGAACGGAGCAATTTCCGAATCTGCCCTACGCGTTTAACGATGTGGCGCAATATTACTACGTTAGTGGTGACAAGAAGAAAGCGCGCGAATGGCTGGAAAAAGCAAGCAAAGTCGATCCGAAAGACACACTGGTCCTGATGAATCTTGGGAATGTCTGTTTGAAACTTGGCGATGATGAGAGTGCCCGAAAACACTTCGAGGAAATCGTCAAAACGGATCCAAACGGCGAATACGCGCAGGAGGCAAAGGACGCGTTGCAGAAACTCAAGAAGAAGTGACTGGCAATGGTGGGCCTGACTGGGCTCGAACCAGTGACCCTGCGCTTATCAAGCGCATGCTCTAACCAACTGAGCTACAGGCCCCCTTCGCGGCTACGCCACGAAATTTCGAATTTCGATCGCCGATTTTCGATTGCTCTCGTGACGCGCTCCGCGGGGGAATTACTTAAATCGACAATCGCAAATCGCAAATCGAAAATTGCCCCCAAGGCACTCGGCATGGAGGCAAGGGGATTACGCTCCCGCTAGTGCATCCGAAAATGCGCCCGGATTGTAGATTCAAAGACGTTTTTTGACGAATGCCCGGCCAGATGCCGATTTCAGATAGCGTTCGAACGCCGCAGCACGAACGCGATCAGAAAGCGCGCCATATGCCTTCAACCGCCATGGTCGCCATTTCGCGGTGTGAAGAACTCGTCCCGCGTTATGATTTCTCAATCGTTTACGCAGGTCATCCGTTAAGCCGGTATAGAATCGGCCCTCGTCGCGCTCGCTCTGCAAGATGTTACACGTAGAAAAACTTTGCCATCGGGGCCCTGGCTTGCCGAGTCGTAGCTCGCTGCGGAAATCGTGACAAGATCAAATGAGTCCGCCTTCACTAGAGTTACGGCGCGACAGTCTTCGCTCCGCACTACGACGCGAGCGAAGACTGGAGGCAAGGGGATTCGAACCCCTGACTTCCAGCTTGCAAAGCTGGCGCTCTACCAACTGAGCTATGCCCCCGAACTAGTTGTCGATTTTAGATTGCCGATTGCCGATTGCAAATGCAGCCGGGAATTGCAAACGAGGGACGCGGATCCGCTTCTCATTCAATTCATTAATCTCCGGCCACCAAATCAGTGAGCAGCCACTTTCCACCGGTCTTTTTGAAACCGGCCCGGTAATCTGTCGGGCTTCGAATAAATTGCGCGCTAACGAAACCCTCGCGCCCGTCTGGAAGACGAATGCGAACCCAGGCAGGGTCCGTCTTGCTTTTCGGCTCTGGTGAATCGCCGCCGGAAAGGTTCAAGACAATGTCGTAAGACAAGGATGTAATCATTGGAGCCTTGTCGTTTGGCTCGCTCCTCACCCTTACGTCTTTCGCGATGATTGCTGAAAAATCGAAGCCGCTATAGTCGTCGGGGAAACGGCTGAAAACATACGGCGCCCAAAATTCGCTCTTTGATTCTCCGAAGGTCCCGCCCAGCCGAAGAAGCTGAGCCACCGTGTTCCAGATCTCACTATTAACATCTTCCGGCTTCCAAAGTTCTTGGAAGGCCCGGATGCCTTCCTCGCCGCCGAAAGAGATTTGGATGTTTGGATCGACAATGGAGAGAAGAAATTTCGCGTCCCTGCGAGAGATCGCCTCAAGCAGCTTTTGCCGAAATGCATGAAAGCTCGGATCCTGTTGACCTTCATCACTTGGACGGAGCCGGCGCGCCCGGTAGGTCTTTGGCGATTCGGAAATTTGGCCTGAAACAGTGGAAAGCGAAAAGGTCAGGAGAAAAAAGCCAAAAACCAGGGATCGGATCGAGCTCATTACGCTTTGGGCGCCCACACTACGGACGCCCTCCGTCCTCCGGTGGATCAACCCGGCAACCTGTCCGCCAACACGTCTGCCTTCTCGATCTTCGGCGGCTGGGCCAGGAGATCGGGCGCTTTTTCCATCAACGCCTTGGCAACCTTGCCAGACAAGTGCGCTTCGCGTCCTGCATCGTCCGCAAACGCATCGAAAATCGCGAACGTCGTCGGGCCTAATTTAATCGCGAACCAGGCGGTTGTTGCGGGCTCTTGTTGCACCAAACCTTGCCCATCGCGCAAGAATTTTGCGACTTCGTGTTCTTTGCCCGGTTTTGCCTCCAGTCTGACAAATAATGCTTTCGCGGTCATGCGTTGATCTCCTGTGATTGTTTTGCTGCGGAGATCGTATCTTTGTTTTGGTTTATGTCGAACCGAATCAGAATGACCTGGGCGGTGAGACAAACAAAATGCCGGATGTCGATCTTGCGAATCGTCATCCGGCATTGCAGTCGATGTGCAGCAAAGACTGAATTGTGCGTTACCGTCTCATTTCTTTGAGCTCTGATTTCTTTCGATTTCAGAGTCTTCACGGCATGTCGTGAATTCCGAAGAATTCATGGCTTAGCCGTCGACCTATGCTGATGCACCGAGAATCGAAAAATCGATAATCGAGATTCGAAAATCAGGCTCAGCCTTTCTCCTTAGAAAGGAGGTGATCCAGCCGCAGGTTCCCCTACGGCTACCTTGTTACGACTTCATCCCAGTTACCGCTCATAGCGTAGAAGGCTGCTTCCCTTGCGGGTTGGCGCGCCGGCTTCGGCTACAAGCGACT
>WNGB01000346.1_pt1 | contig 71005 bp, 52 predicted proteins | sample 5400681 | NCBI WGS metagenome assembly WNGB01 (sample SAMN13153367, study PRJNA577476) | soil metagenome | isolation source: 115 cm soil or saprolite under grassland replicate 2 | place: USA:California | collected 2016-06-15 | reverse complement strand
AGCAAGGTCAGACTCGGTGACAGGGTCAAAGCCACAGACCCTCGAACGGGAAAGACCGTCACACGGACGGTGACCGCCCTGCACCTCAACCGCGACACGGACCTGGCAAACTTGACCGTCCGGGACACGCTGGGTCGCTTGTCCGTCCTGCATACCACGCAGCACCACCCATTCTGGGACGAAACCCGGCGGACCTGGATCGACGCCGCCAGCCTGCGGTCGGGTGACCGACTGCACACCGGGACCGCCGCCGCCCTGACCGTGGCGGGCGTCCTACCGTTCACCGGTCGAGCCGACATGTACGACCTCACAGTTGATGTTACACACACGTTCTACGTGGTAGCAGGCAACACGCCAGTACTCGTGCATAACAATAGCTGTGGGTCTATTGATTGGGGCAGGATCCGCAGGCAAATCGATCCCGACTATGTGCCACCAGAGAAGTGGACTCCGGGAACCGTACAAGAAACTCGGCAGCCCGATATGAAGATCGTAGAGCCGCTATGGTCCGAGATCTTGAGGAAAATGTTCAATTTTCCAGAGGGATAGGCGGCGACCGTTTAGTCGTTGACACTGATTCCCCTCCCGCTGGGCCGTCGCAGCGGCCTGGTGAAGCCTGGGGGCAGCCTGGCGGTCAGTCCAGCGGAGCGAGGCGGTCGGCCCAGGCGGCGCCGGCACTGGCGACGGAGACCAGCGCGATCGCGGCGATCTCGCGCGGGCGCAGGGCCTCACCGAGCACGACCAGGCCGGCCAGCGCGCCCGCGGCCGGCTCGAGGCTCATGAGCACGCCGAACACGCGCGCCGGCAGGCGGCGGAGCGCCTCGATCTCCAGGGAGTACGGGATCGTCGCCGAGAGCAGCCCGACCGCCGCGCCGACCGCCAGGACGCGCCAGTCGCCGAGCGCGGCGCCGGCCTGCGCCACGCCGAGCGGGGCGATCAGGACAGCACCGACCACCGTCGCCAGCGCCAGCCCGTCCAGACCGGCGAAGGCGCGCCCCACCCGCTGGCTGAGCAGGATGTACGCAGCCCAGCAGACGCCAGCGCAGGCGGCCAGGCCCAGCCCGACCGGATCGAGCGCGCCGCCGCCGAGCCGGGTGAGCAGCACCACCCCGCTGGCGGCCAGCGCGACCCAGACCAGGTCGAGCAGCCGCCGCGATCCCACCACCGCAACCCCCAGCGGCCCGGCGAACTCCACCGTCACCGCCACGCCGATGGGGATGCGGTCGATCGCGGAGTAGAAGGTCCCGTTGAGCGCGGCCAGTGCCGCGCCGAACGCGACCACCAGCAGGACCTGGCGCCGGTTGCGGCCGCCCGGCCGCGGGCGGGTGAGCACGAGCAGCATGACCGCGCCGACCCCCAGGCGCAGCAGCGTCGCGCCGAGCGGCCCCGCCCGGTCGAACAGCGTCTTCGCCAGCGCCGAGCCCAACTGGACCGAGCCGATCGCCCCCAGGACCAGCACAGGTGACGGCAGGCGCGGGACAACCCTGGTCTGCTGGCGGGTCATGGAGCGACGGTACCCCCCGAATGCGCTATGGTGCTCGCCGAAAGCGTGTTCCGCCGCGGGCTTCCTGGAGCCCCTCGAGGAGCGATGCTGGCCGATGCTGGTCATTGACGCCGCCGCGGTGCGGGAGCTCTTCCCCATGACCGCGGCCATCGAGGAGATGCGCGAGGCGCTCATGCGCTACAGCGCCCGCACGATCGTCCAGCCCCTCCGCCTGGTGGTCCCGTCGCTCGACGGGCCTGGCCTGCTCGCGGCGATGCCCGCCTGGGCCGGCGCCGACCGCGGCTTCGGAATCAAGACCGTCACTATCAACCCCGACAACCCCGCACACGGCCTGGACACCCACCAGGGCACCGTGACCCTGTTCGACCGCGAGACCGGCGTGCCCAGCGCCGTGCTCGACGCCGCCGCCATCACCGCCATCCGCACCGCGGCGGTCTCCGCCGTGGCCACCGAGGCGCTCGCCGGACCCGACGCCGACGACCTCGCCGTGCTCGGCTCCGGCGTGCAGGCGCGCAGCCACCTGGAGGCCATTGCCACCCTGCGGGCGTTGCGCCGCGTGAGGGTGTGGAGCCGCACCCGAGACCACGCTGAGGCCCTCGCCGCCTGGGCGGGGACCCGCTTCGGGCCGCCGGTCGAGGTGACCGGCTCGGCCGCCGAGGCGCTCGCCGGCGCCGACCTGGTCTGCACCACGCTCGCCTGCGTCGAGCCGGTGGTCTCCGCGGAGATGCTCGCGCCGGGGGTGCACCTGAACGCGGTCGGGGCGTGCGTGCCCGGCAACCGGGAGCTGGACAGCGGCGCGGTGGCGGCCGCCACCGTGTTCGCCGACAGCCGCGAGTCGGCCCTGGCCGAGGCCGGCGACCTGGTCATCCCGATCCGCGCCGGAGACCTCTCCGCGGACCACGTCGTCGCCGAGGTCGGCGAGGTGCTGCTCGACCGCCACCCCGGCCGCAGCCGGCCCGATGAGATCACCCTGTTCAAGTCGCTCGGCCTGGCCATCGAGGACGTGGTCGCCGGCTGCTACATCGAGCAGCGGGCACGCTCGCGCGGCCTCGGCACCCGGGCCAGCCTGACATGATCGCCGCGCCGGACCTCGAGCGCGTTCAGGCCGCCCGCGCCCGCACCGCCGGCATCGTCCGGCGGACCCCGGCCCTGCCGCTCCAGCGGGACGGCCGCACGCTGTGGCTCAAGCTCGAGGTCCTGCAGCCGATCGCCTCGTTCAAGCTGCGCGGCGCCTCGGCGGCGGTCACCGCCGCGCCGGCCGAGGCGACCAGCCCTGGGTTGCTGACCGCCTCGGCCGGGAACATGGCCCAGGGCGCGGCCTGGATGGCCCGCCACCTGGGCGCGCCATGCTCGGTGGTGGTGCCGGACACGGCGCCGGACGCCAAGCTGGAACGCATCGCCGAGCTCGGCGGCAGCGTGATCCCGGTCGGCTTCGACCGCTGGTGGCAGACGTTCGTCGACCGCACCTACCCGGGCCTGGAGGACCGCTTCTTCCTGCACCCTTTCCTGGACACCGAGGTCATGGCGGGCAACGGCGTGATCGCCTGCGAGCTGGCCGAGGACGTGCCCGCCGAGGCCGGCACCGTGCTCGTCCCCTGGGGCGGCGGCGGGCTCGCCTGCGGCATCGCCGCCGCCCTGCGGGTCCTGCGGCCCGAGGCGCGCGTGTTCGCGGTCGAGGTCGAGGGCGCCGCTCCACTGGCCGCCTCGCTGGCGGCGGGAAAGGTGGTCTCGATCGACTACCGGCCGTCGTTCGTGGACGGGATCGGCTCCAAGACCGTCTTCCCGGAGATGCTGGCGCTGGCGGTCCAGCTCCTGGCCGGCTCGCTGGTGGTGCCGGTGGCGGCGGTGGCGAGCGCGGTGCGCCGGCTCGCCTCCGGCGCCCGGGTGGTCGCGGAGGGTGCCGGCGCCGTCGCGGTCGCCGCCGCGGACCTGGTCGACGGCGACCAGGTCGCCTGCATCGTCTCTGGAGGCAACATCGACACCGCCAAGCTCGCCCTGATCCTGGGCGGCGGAGTGCCGTAGCGCTCGGGACACAGCATCGTCCCGATCGGCGTGTCAACGGCGCCCGGCTTCACTCCGCGAAGCCGGCCTCGGAGAAGGTCGCCATCCTGGCGAGGACGGCCGCGGCGCTGCGCACGATCGGCACGGCGAGCAGGGCGCCGGTCCCCTCGCCGAGCCGCAGCTGCAGGTCGACCAGCGGCGCCAGCCCGAGGTGGTCGAGGGCGGCGCTCGCCCCCGGCTCGACCGAGCGGTGACCGGCGACCAGGAAACCCGTGACCCGCGGCGCGATCGCGCAGGCCACCAGCGCGGCCGCGTCGGCGTTGACGCCGTCGAGCAGCACCGGCACGCGCCTGGCAGACCCCGCGAGCAGCAGTCCGGCAAGGGCGGCGTGCTCCAGCCCGCCCACGCTGGCCAGCACGCCGAGCGGGTCGGCGGGGTCGGGGGCGTGGCGGGCCAGCGCCTGCTCCACCACGCTCACCTTCAGCGCCCAGGTGGCATCGTCGATGCCGGTGCCGCGGCCGGTCACCGCCAGGGCGGACCGGCCGGTGAACGCCGCCACCAGGCAGGCCGCCGGGGTGGTGTTGCCGATGCCCATGTCGCCGGTGACCAGGAGGTCGGCGCCGGCGTCCAGCAGCTGGCCGGCCGCGTCGGCCCCCGCCAGCAGGGCTCGCGCCGCCTCCTGCCGCGACATCGCCGGCCCGACCGCGAGGTCGGCGGTGCCGCGCCGCACGTTCGCCGACAGCACCGCCGGGGCCTGACCCACCGGCGGGACGGCCACGCCGACGTCGAGCAGGCGGACCTCCGCGCCGATCACGCCGGCGATGGCGTTGACCGCCGCCAGCCCCGCGGCCATGGCGCCGACCATCGCGCCGGTGATCGCCTGGGGCCAGGGAGTGACGCCCTGGGCGACCACGCCGTGGTCCCCGGCCGCGACCAGCACCGCCGGCCGGGCCGGCACCGGCGGCGGGCAGCGCCCGGCCATGGCCGCCAGCCGCACGCCCAGCTCCTCGAGCCGGCCGAGGCTGCCGGCCGGCTTGATGAGCTGCGCCTGCCGCTCCCTGGCGGCTGTCTCGGCGGTCGCGTCCAGCGGCGGCACCGCCGCCGCGAGCCGCGCCACCCGCTCCTCGTACGCCCGCCCGCCGCTGCCCGAGGTCATCTGTGACGGCCTCCGCTCAGGCATCGGTCGAGGGAGCGCCCTGCCCGGCGCGCGCGCCCCTGGGCAGCGAGCTGAGGGCGCGCTCGGCGCGCTGGAACACCTCGTCGAGGTCACCCGAGGCACTCACCCGCCGGACCCGGTCGGCGTAGTGGGCGAGCAGCGGGACCACCTCGCGCCGGTAGGTGACGAGGCGGGCGGCGACCGTGTCGGGGTTGTCGTCGCTGCGGCTCTCCATCCGCGCGCGGCGCGACAGCCTGGCCGACGCGACCTCGTCCGGCACGATCAGCTCGAGGACGAGCTGGATCCGCCGCCCGTCAGCGGCCAGCACCCGGTCCAGCTCGTCCGCCTGGCGGACGTTGCGGGGATAGCCGTCGAGGATGAAGCCGTCCGCCAGATGCTCGGCCATGACCTGCGCGACGATGCGGTCGGGGATCATGTGCCCGCGGCTGACCTGCTCGCCGATGCGGTGCGGGTCGCCGGCGGTCACCGACGCCCGCAGCAACTGGCCGGACGAGACGTGGCGGGCGCCGAGCAGCTCGGACAGATGCGGACCGAGCGTGCCCTTGCCGGAGCCTGGCGGCCCCACCAGCAGCACGTGCTTGAGCTCAGGGGGAGGAAGGATCGCCATCGGCTAGCTCACGCCCACACCGATAAGCCGGCCGATCCCGAAGGTCGCCGCGGCGGCGGCTCCGCCCACCATGAGCTGGCGCAGGCCGGAGCGAGCCGCCGAGCGCCCGGTGAGCAGGCTGATGCCCGCACCGACCAGGAACAGGGCCAGCGTCGAGAGGATGATCGAGGCGACGAAGGCGGCCGTGCCCGCGGCGAGCAGCCACGGGATCACGGGTACCACCGCGCCGGTCGCGAATGCGATGAAGCTGGAGACCGCGACCCGCAGGGGAGAGCCGAGCTCCTCGGGGTTCAACCCGAGCTCCTCGCGGGCCATGGTGTCCAGGGCGGTGTCGTGGTTGCGCATGATGCGGGCTGCCATCGCCTCGGCCTCCTCGCGACCGACGCCCTTTGCCCGGTAGATGAGGGCGAGCTCGTTGGCCTCCTCTTCGGGCATGGCGCTGATCTCCTCCGACTCCAGGGCGATCTCCCGCTCGAACAGCTCGCGCTGGGAGGTGACCGAGATGAACTCGCCGGCGCCCATCGAGAACGCGCCGGCCAGCAGCCCGGCCAGCCCGGCGAGCAGGATGAAGCTGCGCCCGGCCTCCCCGCCGGTCACGCCCATGACCAGCGACAGGTTGGAGACCAGGCCGTCGTTCACGCCGAAGATCGCGGCCCGCAGGGCACCGGAGGGGTCGCCCCGGTGCCAGCGCTCTCCCCGGAGGATGCCGCTCTTGGCGTTGGCGGGCGTCAGGCCGGACAGGACGCGGGCGTGGATGCGCTCGTCGGTTGCCATGGCGACAGTGGCGTCGGCCACGTTGTCGTAGTGGCCCGCGTCCGCGATCTCGGCCCGCTCCACGATCGGCAGCACCGCGTGTGGACCGAACCGCCGTGCCAGCCAGGCGATCAGCCTGGTCTTGAAGCTCTGGCGGTGGTCGCCGGCTTGCGGCTCGGGCTCTCCGAGCTCGACCAGTTTGCTCGCCCAGTGACGGGCGTGCCGCTCCTCGGCCCCGGCCAGCTCGAGGAAGATCTCGCGCTGCTCGCCCTTGGCACGCTCGGCCAGGGCGCGGTACATCGCCGCACCGTCCATCTCGTCAGCCCAGTGCTCGTGGAACTGCCGCGCCTTGGACCTCGACTGCGCCTTGGACGCCAACCCTCACCTCCATCAAGGCCGCGCCGCTCGCGGCACGGCGCCGTCCAGTGTTGGGCACTGGTCACCGTGCGTGCAACCAAGAGGAACAGCGGCCAGGCACCGCCCACCACCGATTGACGAGCTGCCCACCGAGCTGGCAGCCTGTAGGGCCATATGATCGCACTGCTCGACTCCGAGCTGTCGGCGACCGGCGCGGCCACGCGTGAGCCGCTTGGGCCGGCCGCCCTGACGACTCGTGCCTGCGCGCCCATGGGCCTGGGCACCGGCAACTCGGCCACGGGCCGTCCGCCGTGTCGCCCGGCCGCGGCGCCGTTCCTGGCCGTCTAGCCGCGCCGTGGCCTTACCCGCTCCAGCCGCCCTGGCGGCCTGCCCGCAATTCGCCCTACCCGTGTCCGGCCCGAGCGCCGGCTCTTGTGAAGGAGAGTTCCATGGCCAAGCGTGATGAGGTTCTGGTCACCACCGAGTGGCTCGCCCAGCACCTGGACGACCCGAGCATCCGTATCGTCGAGGTCGACGAGGACACCGACGCCTACGGCCGCGGCCACGTCCCCGGCGCGGTCGCCGTCAACTGGAACACCGACCTCCAGGACCCCCTGCGACGCGACTTCGTCGACCCCGAGCAGTTCGCCAAGCTGCAGGACTCGCTCGGCATCGGCCCCGACACGCTGGTGGTGCTCTACGGCGGCAACAACAACTGGTTCGCCGCCTATGCCTACTGGTACTACAAGGTCTACGGCCACGACGCGGTGAAGCTGGTGGACGGCGGCCGCAAGGCATGGGAGCTCGAAGGCCGCGAGCTCACCACCGAGCCCCCGGCGGTCCAGTCCAGCAGCGGCTACCCGGTGCGCCAGCCTGACCTCTCCATCCGCGCCTTCCGCGACCAGGTGCTCAGCGAGTACGTCAACAAGTCGGACCGCGCCCTGGTCGACGTGCGCTCGCCCGAGGAGTACCGCGGCGAGAAGCTGGCGCCCGACCACCTGCCACAGGAGCAGGCGCAGCGCCCCGGTCACATCCCGGGTGCGGCGAACATCCCATGGGCCAAGGCGGTCGACGGCGGCACCGGCAAGTTCCTCACCGACGAGCAGCTCGCCGGGCTGTATGAAGGCCAGGGCGTCACCTCGGACAAGGACGTGGTGGCGTACTGCCGCATCGGCGAGCGCTCGGCCCACACCTGGTTCGTGCTGCACGAGCTGCTGAACTACCCGAGCGTCCGCAACTACGACGGCTCCTGGACCGAGTGGGGCTCGCTGGTCGGCGTCCCGATCGAGCGCTGACCCAGCGCTGGCCACGCCAGCCGCCCCGGACGTGAAGGCCCCGACGCACCCCCTGGCGCCGGGGCCTTCCGCTCGGCGGGGAAGCGCCGGGTCGCGGGAGCAGCCCAGCCTCCGCGGGCATCTGTGGTATACGTGCGCTACCCACAGGAGACCTGCTCGTGAACCGTGCCCCGGAGGGAGTGCGCATGACCGTCGCGCTGGACGTCGTCGGCATCGGGAACGCCCTGGTCGATGTCCTCGACCACAAGCCGCACGACTTCATCGACCGCCACGATCTCGCCAGGGGCACGATGACGCTGATCGACGAGGACCGTGCCCACCACCTCTACCAGGCCATGGAGCCGGCGCTGGAGATGTCGGGGGGGTCCGCCGCCAACACCATGGTCGGCATCGCCTCCCTCGGCGGCTCGGCGGCCTACATCGGTCGGGTCCGCGACGATCAGCTCGGCAAGGTGTTCGCCGACGACCTGCGCGCGACCGGGGTGGAGTTCTCGGTGCCGCCCGCCACGGACGGGCCGGCCACCGGGCGCTGCGTGATCGTGGTCACCCCCGACGCCCAGCGCACCATGAACACCTATCTCGGCGCCTCCACCGACCTGGGGCCGGATGACGTCGAGCCCGACCTGATCGCCCGCGCCAAGCTGATCTACCTCGAGGGGTACCTGTGGGACCGCCCGAGCGCGAAGGAGGCATTCCGCGAGGCGGCGCGGCTGGCCCACGCCGCCGGACGGCGGGTCGCCCTCACCCTGTCGGACCCCTTCTGCGTCGACCGCCACCGCGAGTCCTTCGTCGAGCTGATCGACGGCGCGGTGGACGTCCTGTTCGCCAACGAGGAGGAGATCACCTCGCTGTTCCAGGTCTCCGGCTTCGAGGAGGCGCTGGAGCTGGTGCGCGGTCGCGTGTCGGTGGCGGCGCTCACCTGTGGCGCCAAGGGGTCGGTGGTCGTCTCCGGCAACGCGGTCCACAGCGTCGACCCCTTCCCCGTATCGGTGATGGACACGACCGGGGCTGGGGACATGTACGCGGCGGGCTTCCTGCACGGCCTCGCGCAGGGCTGGGACCTCCCCGAGTGCGGGCGCCTGGGGTCGGCCGCGGCCGCGCGGATCATCGCCCAGACGGGCGCGCGCCCGCGCAGCACGCTCATGCCGTTGATCGACTGCGCGCGCAGCGGGCGGACCGAATCGATCGAGGCGATCGAGGCGGAGGCGCTGCCCGCCTGGCCTCGCCGCTGATCTCGCCCGGCGAGGGTCCCGCTCGGCGGGCGACCCGATGCTCAGACCACGCCGAGGGCGAGCATGGCGTCGGCGACGCGGGTGAAGCCGGCGATGTTGGCGCCGGCGACGTAGTTGCCGGGCATCCCGTACTTGTCGGCGGTGACGGCGCAGCGGTCGTGGATGCGGCGCATGATCTCCTCGAGCCGGCGCTCCGACTCCTGGAAGGTCCACGAGTCGCGCGCGGCGTTCTGCTGCATCTCCAGGGCGGAGGTGGCCACGCCGCCGGCGTTGGCGGCCTTGCCGGGCGCGAAGGCGACACCGGCCTCCAGGAAGACGCGGACGGCCTCGGGAGTGGTGGGCATGTTGGCGCCCTCCCCCACCGCGACGCAGCCGTTCCTGACCAGGCGGACGGCGATCTTCCCGCTGATCTCGTTCTCCGTCGCCGAGGGCAGCGCGATCTCGCACGGCACCTCCCACACCGTGCCACCGGGCACATAGCTCGCGTCCGGGCGCGCCGTGGCGTAGGCGTCGAGGCGTTGCCGCTCGACCTCCTTGACCTGCTTCAGCAGCTCCACGTCGATGCCCTTCTCGTCGACGACGTAGCCGCTGGAGTCGGAGCAGGCGACCACGCGGCCGCCGAGCTGGGCGACCTTCTCGATGGTGTAGGTGGCCACGTTGCCCGAGCCGGACACCACCACGCGGCGGCCGTCGAAGGAGTCACCGACCGCGGCGAGCATCTGGTCCACGAAGATCGCGCAACCATAGCCGGTGGCCTCGATGCGCACCGGCGCGCCGCCCCAGCCGAGCCCCTTGCCGGTGAGCGTGCCGGTCTCGTAGCGGTTGGTGATGCGCTTGTACTGGCCGAAGAGGTAGCCGATCTCACGGGTGCCCACGCCGACGTCGCCGGCCGGGATGTCGGTGTCCTCGCCGAGGTGGCGGTGCAGCTCGGTCATGAAGCTCTGGCAGAAGCGCATGATCTCGCGGTCGGAGCGGCCCTTGGGGTCGAAGTCCGAGCCGCCCTTGCCGCCACCGATCTGCATGCCGGTGAGGGCGTTCTTGAAGACCTGCTCGAAGCCGAGGAACTTGACGATGCCCAGGTAGACGGACGAATGGAAGCGCAGGCCGCCCTTGTAGGGCCCGAGGGCGCTGTTGAACTCGACCCGGAAGGCGCGGTTGACGTGGATCTCACCGCGGTCGTCCTCCCACGGCACCTGGAAGATGATCTGCCGCTCGGGCTCGCACAGCCGCTGCACGATCCGGGCGTCGGCGTACTCGGGGTGCCTGGCGAGCACCGGGCCGATGCTGGCCAGGACCTCGTGGACAGCCTGGTGGAACTCCGGCTCCCCGGGGTTGCGGCGCAGCACCTCGTCGTAGATCGTCTCGAGCTGCTCGGGCTGCTCGACTACCTGGTTCATGGTTCCTCGGGCCTTCCTTTACTTTCATGACATATATGACATCGGGGATCACTAGTCTACTGATCCCCGGCACCCGCCGAGGCCGCCTGCCGTAACACCTCGGTGTCGAGCCTGTTAATCCGAGTCGGGGGCGAGGCGGAAAGCGAGGTCGGGCTCGAGCCGGGCGACGTCCATCTGGGCCTTCTGCAGCCGGCCCGAGTAGTCCCAGTTCATCGCCTGCCAGCGGGTGACCTGGTCCAGCATCCACATGCCGGACTGGCGGCTGCCATTGCCCGACCTGCCGTTGCCGCCGAAGGGGAGGTGGGCCTCTGCGCCCGATGTGGAGTTGTTCACGCTCACCATGCCCGCGGAGACGCCACGACGGAACCCGAACGCCTCCGCCGGATCGCTCGTATAGATCGACGAGGAGAGCCCGTAGCCGGGGGCGTTGGCGAGCTCGATCGCCTCGGGCAGGCTCCGGTAGGTGGTCACGCCAACGACCGGCCCGAAGGTCTCCTCCAGGAACAGCCGGTCACCCGGGCGCACGCCGTCCACCACGACCGGATGGTAGTAGAGCCCGGCCTCGGGATCGCCGACGAACCCGCGCCGCGGGTTGGCGGCGGTGATGCGGCCCAGGCCGCTGGAGCCGAGCGTCTTGTGGTGGTCGGCGATCCAGTCGAGGTATCCCTCGAACCGCTTGGCGAACCGCGGGTCCAGCATCGGCCCGTAGAGCACGTCCTGGGTCGGGTCGCCGATGCGGGCGGCGGCCACCGCCGCGCTGAAGCCCGCGATGAAGTCGTCGTGGACGGACTCGTGGACGATCACCGTGCCCAGCGACGTGCAGCGCTGCCCGGCGGTGCCGAAGCCGGAGAACAGCGCCCCCTCGACGGCCACGCCGAGCTCGGCGCTCGGCGTGATGACCATGGGGTTCTTGCCGCCCAGCTCCAGGCAGGGCGACTGGAGGTGGCGACCGGCCAGCTCGCCGATCCGCGCTCCCACCGCGCTCGAGCCGGTGAAGCCGATCTTGTCGACCAGCCCCTGCTCGAGGGACAGCTCCAAGCCCGCGAAGGTGCGCTCGCCGTCCGCGAGGACCAGGTCGAGCACGCCCCGCGGCAGACCGCCGGCGACGCACATGTCGTGGAGCGCCAGCGCTGACGCGGCGGTGTACTCTGCCGGCTTCCAGACCACGGCATTGCCTGCCAGCAGGGCGGGGACCAGATACCAGGAGGGCACGGCGACGGGGAAGTTGCCCGCGGTCACCACCGCGAGGACGCCGACCGGGACCCGGAAGGTGAACAGCTGCTTGTCGGGCATCTCGCTCGGCACGGTCTGGCCGTACAGGCGCCGTCCCTCGCCCAGGAAGAAGTCGCAGGTGTCGATGACCTCCTGCACCTCACCGAGCGCCTCGGCGTAGGGCTTCCCGGTCTCGCGCGTGACCAGCCGCGCGAGTGCCTCCTTGTTCGCCTCGACAATGCGGCCGACCGCCGCGATCGCGCGGCCGCGCACCGGCGCGGGCACCTCGGCCCAGGCTCGCCGCGCCTCCCGCGCCGCCCGGCAGGCCGCGACGAAGGTCCCGGCGTCCGCGAGCGCGACCTCCGCGACCACGTCGTCGAGGCGCGCCGGGTTGACCGAAGCCAGCGTCCCACCGGGCGCGCCCTCGACCGGGCGGCCTCCGACCACGGACGAGAGGTTCAAGGTCGTCGCCTCCTCGGGCGGGTCACGACCCGCGCGTCAGGTACCGATCGGGGGTTCGGGTGGGGGCAGCTCCTGGCGGTGAGGGCTGGCGCCGGGGTTGGGCCCCCAGGTGGAGGGGTGAGAGCCTGGGGGACGGCCGCCGTTGGCGCTGCCGGGTTGCGGCCGGTGGGGGCCGGCGGGCGCTCCCCAGGTGACCGTGGTGCGGGGCGCCGCGCGCAGCCGCGCCCAGTGCTCCTCGCCGGCGGCGCGGACCTGCCGCACCGCCAGGCGCGCCGCGAACACCGAGCCGACCAGCGGCGCCACCACCTCCGGGATGACGATCCGGGCGAAGCGCATCGGCACCAGCCGCGCGACCTGGGCCGCGATCCTCCGCGCCGCCGCCTCTGGCAGGACGCGGCGCAGCGAGCGGCCGCGCAGCTTGCTCCAGCCGCCGGCCGCCTGGACCTCGGAGACGACCCCGCCCACCAGGTCACGCGGGCTGAGCGCGGGCTGGCCGGCCAGCGCGCCGAGATCGGCTCGCAGCTTCGCCTCGAGCACGAACAGCACCAGCACCTCTGCCAGGGCGGTGATCCCGACCGCGCCGAAGACGGTGCCGCCCGCCGGCGGTACCGCCGCCGACACCGCCGCCAGCGCCTCCTGCGCCGCGAGCAGGCCGCCGATCGCCAGCACCACGCCCCCGGTGGTGCGCGCCGCGCGGTCGGTCAGGCGGCGGGCGATCTCGTCGTCGGGGAGCCCCGGGTGGCGAGCACGCAGCTCCTCCCGCGTCGCCGGCCGCACCTGCGCGGCGGCCTCGTCGAGCAGGGGCTGGATCCCCTGGCGGCCGATGTCGCCCAAGCGCCCACGGACCACCTTCATCGCGTCCGTGACCAGCCTGCGGGTGGAGCGCTCGTCGCCGACCGAGGCCGCGCTCTCGTCGGCCAGCCGCTCTCCCCAGCCTCGCTCGCTGCGTGGGTCCATCGTGCCTCTAGTCTTCCCGCCAGGCCCGTCATGCAACCGGCCGGAGGCCGGCGCTCTCTATCAGCCTAACGGTTCCTGGGGGTAACGGCGGCTCGCGCGCCGGGCCGGAGCCGGGCGTCCAGCGGCCGCGGCGATGGCTAGCGCCCGGTGGAGCCGAAGCCGCCCTCGCCCCTGGCAGGGGGTGGCACGCCCTCGGGGTCCCCCGGACGGCCAGCGGGGTCTGGCGGGGAACCCGCGCCGTTGCCCGCCCCGGCGGGGGCGAGCGGGGGCAGCTCCTCGACCGGGAGGAAGCGGGCGCGGACCACCGGCTGGATCACGAGCTGGGCGATGCGGTCGCCGCGGCGGACCGTGAACGGCTCGGCCGGGTCGGTGTTGAGCAGGATCACGCGCACCTCTCCCCGGTAGCCGGCATCGATCGTCCCGGGGGCGTTCACCAGCGCCACCCCGTGCCGGGCGGCGAGCCCGGAGCGCGGGTGCACGAACGCCGCGAAGCCCTCCGGCACCGCGACCGCCAGCCCCGTCCCGACCACTGCCCGGCCGCCCGGTGGCAGCACCACGTCCTCGGCCGCGCACAGGTCGGCGCCGGCATCGCCCGGATGTGCGTAGGCCGGGAGCGGCTGCCCGGGGGCAAGCCGCCGCACCGGGAGGTCGACAGGTTCCACGGCGGCTCCCTATCGTGTCGTGACACGTGATAGGGCCCCGGACCGCGCTTCCCCTCGCGGCCCGAGGCCCATCCTGTCCCCGCGGGAGCGACCGGTCAGGCGACCGCCGCGTTCCCGCGGGAGAATTACAGCGATGTGATTCTACACCGCTGCCGGGCCCGGATGGAAGCATATCCGGGAGCTTCGAGTCAGGCCGAGCGGCCGCCGCGGCGGGTGTGGATGTAGTCGCTGACGACGTAGTCGCCCAGGCGCTCGGTGGCGGGCGAGAACACGCGGCCGTGGTTGAGGCGCGCCAGGGTCTGGACGAAGCGGACCAGGCGCGGCTCGTCGTCCAGCATGAACACGTTGACGGTGGCACCCCGCTTGGTGAGCCGCAGCACCTCGGCCAGGGTCAGCTCCAGCGTGCGGGGCAGCGGTGGCCACTCGAACCAGGGCACGCCACCGGGCTCCAGGTGCGCGGTGGGCTCGCCGTCGGTGACCACCAGCACGATCGGCTCGGCCTCGGCATGGCGGTCGAGGTGGCGACCGGCCAGCATCAGCGCGTGCTGCAGGTTGGTGCCCTGCACCATGTCCGGCTCCAGCTCGGCCAGCTCCCCCGCCCGCAGGCTCCGCGCCAGCGCCGAGAAGCCGATGATCTGCAGGGCGTCCTGGGGGTAGCGGGTCGAGATCAGGCTGTTGAGGGCGAGCGCCGTCGCCTTGGCGGAGGCCCAGGCGTCGCGCAGCACCATCGAGTACGACAGGTCGATCAGCAGGCAGACCGCCGCGGCGGTGCGGCGCTCCGTCTCGAGCACCTCGAAGTCGCCCGCCTCCAGGGCGAGCCGGGGGCGGGTCGGGGTGCGTCCCTCGCGGCCGGCCCCGCCGGCGCCGGCCCGCGCCAGCCCGGGCCCCTGGCGCAGGACGGCGTTGCGGAGCGTGCCGACCACGTCCAGCGGCTGCTCGTCGCCGAAGTGCCAGGGCCGGGTCGAGCCCGTCAGCTCGCCGGCGAGACCCGCGCCCTCGCTGTCGTGATCGCCGCGGTCACGCGCCTCCAGGTGGCGGAAGATCCGGCGCAGGGCGGTGGCGCCGATGCGCCGGATCGCCTTGGGTGTCAGCTTCAGCCGGCCATGGTCGCGGGTGAGGTATCCCTGCTCGGTCAGCTCGCGCTCGAGCGCCCGCAGGGCGTCGAGGTCCTCGACCGAGCGCCGACCGAGCGCCCGCTCGAGCGTCTCGATGTCGACGTCGTCCAGGGAGGCGCCCGGGTAGTCCTGTGCCAGCGCCGCCTCCAGCGACTCCAGGTCGGCCAGCTCCTCCAGCGCGGTGGTGGCGTCGCCGAGCCCGAGCGGCTCGCGGCCGCCGATCACCGCGCGCTCGCCCCACGGCAGGTCGGGCCGGCGCCAGCGCAGCGCCTGCCCGAGCCGGTCCAGCTCGTACTCGAGCCCGAGATCGTCGAGGGCGGACTGCGTCAGCGCAGCCAGCTCGGCCCGCTGCTCCGGCGAGAGCGAGCTCATCAGCCGGCTGGCCGCGGCCGCCCTGCGGGCCAGCGAGTCGATCAGCTCGTCGAGATTGCGCGGGTTCTCCGGGAACAGGTCACCGTACTGGCGCATGAACTCGTCGAAGCGCGGTTGCGTGTCCTCGCCGCGGGCATCGGCCTCGAGCAACTCGTTCAGCGCGCCGAGCATGTCCTTGACCCGCTGCATCTGCTCGGGCCTGGCGCCGGCGAGCGCATCGCGCATGCCCCGGAACTGGGTGTCGAGCACCTCGCGGCGCAGCAGGTCGCGAATCTGCTGGTAGGTGGCGGCCGCCTCCGGCGAGCGCCACTGGTAGTCGGCGAGCTGGCGCACCGCCCGGGCGGTGTCGCCGGGGAGCTGGTCCAGCTCGGCCTCGGCCAGCCGGGCGGCGTCGGAGGGGTCGGGGAACAGCGACCGGCGCTCCTGCTCGACCGCCTGGTCGAGCAGCTCGCGCACGCGCTCGAGGACGCCGCCGAGGCGCCCCCGCTCGCGCAGCTCCTGGCGGCGCTCGCGGGCGCGGCGCAGCAGGTCGCGCAGGCCCTGCATGCCCGGCATGCCCTGCCGCAGCAGCGACGAGAGCGCCTCGCCCGGCCGCTCCCCCGCCAGCACCCGCTCCCCGATCCGGTCCAGCGCCTCGCGCAGGTCGAACGGCGGCTCGAGCGGGTCCGGCCCGCCCTGCCACGGCCCATACCTCGAGCGGGAGCTCAACGCCCGTACACCGCCCTGCCAGGCAGCTCCTCCTTGCCGAGCCGCTTGGCCAGGTGCAGGCCCTCGAGGGCGAACTCGAGCGCGGCGGCGGCGAGCCCTGGCGTCTCGGTCTCGGAGTCGCCGAGCCGGCGCAACAGCTGCGCCAGCCCCGCCACCGGCCCGATGCGCTGCAGCAGCTCCGGCGCGGAGACCAGCTCGCCGCTCTCGACCGTGTTGCCTTCGTTGAAGCGGCGCAGCACGCCGGAGAGGTCCTGGCCCGCCAGGCGCGCGCGGAAGGTCTCGGCCAGCGCCCGCTTCAGCAGGTGCTTGAGCAGGTCGAGCTCGCGGCCCTCCTCGAGCTCGTCGAACTCGACCTTCCCGAGCGCGGTGGGCACCACGGCCGGCAGGTCGACGACGCGCACCACCGGCACCGGCTCGCCGGTGACCGCCGCGCGGCGCACGGCCGACGCGGCGGCGGTCTCGGCCGCGGCGATGGCGAAGCGGGCTGACACGCCCGAGCGGGCGTCGATCTGGGGAGCCTCCCGCACGGCGCGGGTGAAGCGGGCGATGATCTCCAGCACGTGGTCGGGCACGACCGGCTCGCCGAGCGGGCCACCGTGCCAGCGCAGCACCGCCTCCTGGCGGATCAGCGCCACCTCGTCGTCCAGGCGCAACGGGTAGTGCGTGCGGATCTCGGCGCCGAAGCGGTCCTTGAGCGGGGTGATGATGCGCCCGCGGTTGGTGTAGTCCTCGGGGTTGGCGCTGGTCACCAGCAGCAGGTCCAGGGGCAGGCGGAGCTGGTAGCCGCGCACCTGGATGTCGCGCTCCTCCAGCACGTTGAGCAGTGCGACCTGGATGCGCTCGGCCAGGTCCGGCAGCTCGTTGACGCTGAAGATGCCGCGGTTGGTGCGTGGCACCAGGCCGTAGTGCACCGTCTCGGGGTCGCCGAGCGTGCGGCCCTCGGCCACCTTGATCGGGTCGACGTCGCCGATCAGGTCGCCGACGCTGGTGTCCGGCGTGGCCAGCTTCTCGCCGTAGCGCTCGGAGCGGTGCCGCCAGACGATCTCCAGATCGTCGCCCCGCTCGGCCAGGCGCCGCCGGCACGACACGCAGATCGGCGTGTACGGGTGGTCGTTGATCTCGCACCCGGCGACCGCCGGGGTCCACTCGTCGAGCAGGTGCGTGAGCGAGCGGATCAGCCGCGTCTTGCCCTGCCCCCGCTCGCCCAGCAGCACCACGTCGTGGCCGGCGAGCAGCGCGCGCTCCAGCTCGGGCAGAACGGTCTCGTCGAATCCCACGATGCCGGGGAAGCGCTCGCCACCGGACGCGAGTCTCGCCAGCAGGTTGTCACGGATCTCTTGCTTGACGTCCTTGTACTGATGCCCGGAGGCGCGTAGCTCGCCAAGGTTGGCCTGGGCGGGCGCCGCAGGAGTGGTCATCGGCTCCCTCACTCGTCGATCATCGGCGCACAGCCCGCACGCCACTCTCCCGAACCGGGCGTCGATGGCCAGCGGACCGCCTCCACCCTACGACCGATTCCGTCTGAGCGCTTCAGCGAGCAGCCGGGCGGCAAGCGCCAGCAGCACCAGCCCGATGATCGCCCACACCGGCTCGCCGCTCATGAAGCTGCCCTTGACCACGCCGATGCCCTGCAGGAACCAGAGCAGGCCCAGCAGCGCAAGCACGAACCCCACAACGGTGACCCAGCGCCTGCGCACTCCTGGACTCCCTTCGCAGCTCGACGCTCCCTGCTTGATGCTCCTTGCGGTCGGGTGGGCGTGGTCAGGCGGGCTCCGGGGAGCGCCGCCAGGCGGCGCGACCGAGCAGCGCGAACGCTCCGCGAAAGCGGTCGGCGAGGTCGTCCAGGCCGCGCTCGGCGAGCGTCTCGGTCACGCCGCGCCGGTCCAGTTCCCGGCTGCAGGCGGCCGTGTCGAGCGCCAGGTCGGTCCGGATCACCATCAGCTCGCGGTTCAGCTCATAGGTGTCGCGGTGGGTGACCAGCGCCTCGGCCACCCAGGAGCCGAGCAGCCTGGCCACCCCGGCCGGGTCGGCGAACGCCGCCTCCACGTCCGGGTAGGCGGCCAGCAGCTTGGCGGCGGTCACCGCGCCGATGCCCCGGACCCCGGGCAGGCAGTCGCTCGAGTCGCCGCGCAGCGCGGCGAACTCGAGGTACTGCTCCGGCCCGACTCCGTAGCGGGCGCGCAGCCAGCTCGGCGAGACCTGCTCGACGCGCCCGCCCGCCACCAGCAGCAGCACCCGCACGGTCGGCCGCACCAGAGCGAAGGCATCCTGGTCGCCGGTGGCGAGTGTGGCCGCGACCACGCGCCTGGAGGCCAGCGCCGCGGCCGAGCCGAGCACGTCGTCGGCCTCCAGCCCGTCCGGCACGACCACACAGAGCCCGAGCTGGCGCAGCAGCTCCGGAAGCTCGTCGAGCAGCTCGACGAGCTCGTCCGGCTTTGGGGGGCGGGCGGCCTTGTAGGCAGGATGGCGCTGGCGGCGCAGGCTGCGGATCGGGTCGTCGAAGCCGACGACGCAGGCGGTCGGCCGCGCCTCGGCAGCGACCTTCGCCAGCATCGCGAGCACCCGCCCGGCCGCCGCGCCGGGCTCGCCGTCGACGCCTCCGACGGCGTGGAAGGCGCGGTGCACCAGACCGTTGCCGTCGACCGCGAGCAGCAGCGGGCCGGGCCGGCGCGGCGCCCGGCCGCGGCGGCGAGGCTGCTTGGACGGCTTGCCGTTGCCCGCGCCCGGACCCGCCTCTTCGTCAGGGAGGGGAAAGAGGTGGAGCTCCGCGGGCACACTGGTCGGCAGCATGGCGACACGATCTCCGCTTGCCGCACCTCGCGCAAGGGGGAAATTGGAAGTGCCGCCAGGGACGGGCGGGGGGGCCGAACCCGCCCCTGGCGGCAACCTGACGGCGCCGCTGGCGTCTCTGTGACCCCGGCACCGGCTCCGATCGCATCCTCGACCTGATCGGCGCGCTCGATATCGAAGCGTACGTCCGTACGCTCGTCGCTTGCCTCCAAGTCGACGTCTATGGCGAGTGTGCGCCAGAACTTCCCACCGGTAAAGCGATTCCGGATGACGGAATCGACATCGACCTCGACGTTGCTGAGGCCGCAGGGTACGGGACTCGTGACACGGCGTCAAACACACTGACACAGATGGATGGGCGAGGTTTGCAGCCTTGAGCGCCAAGGGTGTGCCCGGTGCGCTAGTCTCCATTCGTGGTCAGCAGGGCGGAGGTCCGGGAGCAGCGTCGCCGGCGACGCGAGGAGTCCGAGCGGGAGATCCTCGAGGCGGCGGAGCAGCTCCTGCGCGAGCGGCCCTTCCGCGATCTCACCGTCGACGACCTCATGACCGTTACGGGTCAGTCCCGCACCGCCTTCTACCGCCACTTCAGCGACCGCCAGGACCTGCTCATCCGCCTGCTGAGCGACCTCGCCGAGGAGCTGTACGAGACCGCCGGCGCGTGGCTCGGCGGTGGGGAGAACCCCCGCGCCGAGAGCCTCCAGGCGTTCGAGCTGCTCACCAGCGTGTACCAGCAACACGGCCCGCTGCTGCGCGCGATCGCCGAGGCCGCCAACCACGATCAGGAGATCGAGGAGGCCTACTCCAGGCTGGTGCAGCTGTTCATCGACGCCACCATCGCCAGGCTGGAGCGCGACCAGGCCGCCGGGCGCATCGTCCTGCCGCACCTCCGCGAGATGGCGATGGCGCTGGTGTGGATGAGCGAGCGCTACCTGACCCTCACGTTCGGCCAGCCCGGCAGCGGCGACCACGCCACCGCCGTCGCGGTGCTGCACACCATCTGGATGCGCGCCGTCTACCGCATCGACCCGCCGCCCAGCCCCCCGGCCCGGTAGCCGGGCGCCTGGGTCCACCAACCCCACTCTCGGAGGAGCCCCGTGCGCGCAGTGACGATCGAGGACGGCAAGCTGGCGATCCGGGAGCATCCCGACCCCGCGCCGGGCAAGGGCGAGCTGCTGGTGCGCGTGCGGGCGGCAGGGCTGAACAACGCCGACGTCCACCAGCTCCGCGGCGCCTATCCCGCCCCGCCGGGCAGCCCGGTCGACATCCCCGGCCTCGAGGTCGCCGGGGAGGTCGTCGGTGTCGGTCCCGACGCCACCCGCTTCAAGGCCGGCGACCGGGTGATGGCCCTGGTCGGCGGCGGCGGGCAGGCCGAGCTCGCCCTGGTCCACGAGCGCGTCGCCATGCCCGTGCCCGAGCGCATGCCCTGGGTCGAGGCGGGCGGCTTCCCCGAGGTCTTCATCACCGCCCATGACGCGCTGTTCACCCAGTGCGGGCTGACCCTCGGCGAGCACGTGCTGGTCCACGGCGCGGCCGGCGGGGTCGGCACCGCGGCCGTCCAGCTCGCCGCCGCCGCCGGCGCTTCCGTGGTCGCCTCCGTCCGCAACCCCGAGCATCACCGCGCCGTCGCCGAGCTCGGCGCCGAGCTGGTGCTGTTCCCCGCCGACGTCGCCGGCACCGGCCCCTTCGACGTGATCCTCGAGCTGGTCGGGGCGCCCAACCTCGCCGCCAACCTCGAGCAGGTCGCCACCTGCGGCCGCATCTCGGTCATCGGGACCGGCGCCGGCGGCATCGTCGAGCTGGACCTGCGCCTGCTCATGACGCACCGCGCCAGGCTGATCGGGTCGATGCTGCGCTCCCGGACGCTGGAGCAGAAGGCCGCCGCCATCCGGCGGGTCGAGGCGGCCGTGCTGCCGGCGCTCGCGGGCGGGCGTATGCGGGTCCCGGTCGCCGCCAGCTACCCGCTGGAGCAGGCCGAGAACGCCTACGAGCGCTTCCAGGCCGGCGGCAAGCTCGGCAAGGTCGTGCTGGAGACGTAGAGTCCCATCTTCGGCCCCGCCCGTTGAGATCGGCGGCAGACGCTGACGGAGGACGCTCATGCGCATCAGCACGTTCGCGGCGACCGATGTCGGCCTGGTGCGCCCAGGCAACGAGGACAGCTACTTCCGTGGCACGACGGTGGTGGCGGTAGCCGACGGGCTGGGCGGGCACCAGGCCGGCGAGGTCGCCTCGGCGACCGCGATCGAGCCGGTCGCCGAGCTCGACAGGCGCACGTTCACGACCCCCGAGGAGGCGCGCGAAGCGCTGGTCGGAGCGATCGAGGAGGGGAACCAGGCGGTCATCGCCAAGGCCGTGTCCGACTCCGCCTACTGGGGCATGGGCACGACCATGACCGCTGGCGCCATCGCCGGCGGCCGCTGGCTGCAGCTCGCGCACGTCGGCGACAGCCGCGCCTACCTGCTGCACGCCGGGCACCTGCGCCAGCTCACCAACGACCACACCGTCGTCGCCGAGCTGGTGCGCGAGGGCCGGCTCACCCCGACCGAGGCCGCCCACCACCCCGAGCGCAGCGTCCTCACCCGCGCGGTCGGCCTTGACCCGGGCCTCGAGGTCGACACCCCACCACCGCTCGAGCTCGAGCGCGGGGACCAGCTCCTGCTCTGCTCCGACGGCCTGACCGAGCCGGTCAGCGAGGAGCGGATCGCCGAGATCCTCCGCGCCTCCGGCGACGGGCAGAGGTCCTGCCAGGCGCTGCTCGACGCGGCCAATGCCGCCGGCGGCCCCGACAACATCACGGTCGTGCTGCTGCGGGCGGAGGGCTGAGAATGGACCGGGCACTGGAGCTGGACGACTACCGGCGGCGGGTGGTCGCCCTGCACCTGGCCGAGCCGACTCAGGGCGAGGCCGGCGCGGTGGCCTTCCGGCGCGGCCGTGACGCGCTGTTCCGCGACCACCCGCAGTCCGCCCTCGACGCCCGGCAGCGGGCCCGCTTCAGCGGCCTGCCCTGGTTCCCCTACGACCCCGCCGCCAGGGTGATCGCCGAGCTGCGGCCGCCGGAGACCGGCGAGGAGCTGGCCATCGACACCGGCGGCGAGGACGGCACGGTCCGCTACCGGCGGGTCGGCCGGCTGGCGACGCCATTCGGCGGGCTCACGCTGTTCTGGACGCTCGGCTATGGGGGTGGCCTGTTCCTGCCGTTGCGGGACGCAACCTCCGGCAGGGAGACCTATGGGGCCGGGCGCTACCTCACCGACACGGTGAAGGGAACCTTCGGCCGCGGCCTCAGCGCGGACGGCGACCGGCTGGTGCTCGACTTCAACTACGCCTACAACCCCTCCTGCGCCTACAACGCCCACTGGGCCTGTCCCCTGGCGCCACCCGAGAACCACCTCCGGGTCCCCGTCCGCGCGGGCGAGCTCACCTTCCCGGACGCGAGCTGAGGGTCAGCGGTCGGCGGTCTGGTAGCGCCAGGCCGGCATCCCCGCGGTCGGGACGAAGCTGTTGGAGATCATGCTGACCGGAAAGACCAGCGGCAGCAGCGAGCGGCCGGCGCTGGGACCTGCGCCCAGTCCGGTTCGCTCAGGGAGGGCGCCGGACAAGCTCCTTCGGATCGCCGTTCACAGACCGAAGGGTAGGAGCATGCCGCCCCTCAGGCCGGGCGAGCCGCGACCCGAGGGGCGGGCGGCCGAGAAGTGAGCCGTCCGTGGCTGTGCCACTCGCTGGCGAGGTTGCGCATGAGCAGGGCGCTGTCGGGCACCGCGGTTCCCGGTGGGAAGCGTTGTGGGTCGTCGAAGAAGCTCGACGTGACGGCCTCGATACGGGCAGGCTCGATCCGCCAGCCAGGGGTGCGCAACTCGACACCGTGGTAGACGCCAGGCCGGCGAGTGACCGACCAGCCCACCGAACCCTGCTCGAAGAACCTGGAGGCGGCGGCGAGCGACCCGAACACCGAACCACCCGGCAGGTCGTCGGCCAGAGCCGCCGCGACCCACACGTCGACACCGCCGTCCAGGCTCGCCAGGGCGACCCGATAGCGACCGCCGGCTTCCTCGACGCGGAAGCGGGCCCGATGGTGGACGCCGGGGAACAGACGCCCGCCGGCTAGCGTGGTCAGACGCGAGGAGGTGTCTCGCCGTGGGATGTAGACGCCCTGGGCCACTCCCTGGTCGGTATCCCACTCCACCGCGACCCGGTGCGCGGCATTCTCTGATGTGAAGCCGACCCGGCCCGGTGCCGTCGTCGGTCGGAGGCCGCTCAAGCGGATGAGGCAGATCCCCGCGACGGCGTAGCCGCCCAGGGTCATCGGACGGAACGGCTCTGGCAGCAACCGGGCGACAACATCCGCCTCCACCCGGTAGTTCACCAGCAGCCGGCGCTCGATCGTCGCCGCCATCACCGGGACTCCCATCATGTCCTCCGTTGGTCGTCGTGCCGCTTCTCCCCCGCGCCGACCGACTGCCGGCGACGGAGCACGATCTGCTCGGGGCAGACGGCGGATAGGAAACGACCAACGCACAGCGTCAGACGGTCCTCGACCAGGGCGTAGAGGATCCTGTTCCGATCCCGGCGCTCAGCGACCAGCCCTGCTGCCTTGAGCACCGACAGGTGGCGCGAGACCGATGGGCCGCTGATGGGGAACCGGCCGGCGATCTCACCAGCGGCCAACTCCCCTCCCCGCAGATCCTGGAGGATCTGTCGCCGGGTCGGGTCGGCGAGCGCCTTGAACACCCCACTGTCATCTGTCATGTTTAGCTATATAGCCATAGTTCTAGATTCACCGCAAGGCTTCCTGCCGCTGAGGCTGGGGGGAGCCGAGGTCGCCGGCTTCCCTCCGTCAGGGTGCTGATCCGTCGCCGGGGAACTGGTCGGTTGACCCGCGCCAGGTAGGGCTCACGGCCCCAGGTAGGCGGCGGCGACCCGCTTGGGCACCACCATGCGCCACGCCTCTACGACCAGCTCGCGCATTTCCGCCTCGTCGATCGCGTCCAGCCATACCCGCACCCAGTTGTACCGCTCGTCCGAGGGGGCCGGCATGTGGAACTTCTGTGGCTCGCTGGCCACGAGCGCCGCCCGCTCCTCTTTGGGAAATCCGAAGCCCATCGACGTCTCGTCCGGCGAGATCGAGACGAAGACGATGCTGCCGACGCGGAACTTGACGTGGTCCCGTATCAGCCGCTCCTCGCTGCGCGGCAGCGAGCCGGCCACCCGCCGTATGTCCTCGGCCGTGACCATCCCCACGACACCTCCTCAGGATCGGCTTCCCGCCAGGCATGAACACCGCGGCACACAGCAACGCTACCGCGCCCCACCGACGGTCCCAGCCATGAGCGGCGGTCGCATCCCATTGCGCTGTCCGGGGCCGGCCGGGGTGGGACGGGCCTGGCCAGAGCGTCACACCCGTCGTGTAGGCTGCCGACAGAAACGGTGACTGGGGTGACTGGACAGTGGCCGGACATCCGGCCCCCCGCTTGGCCGGTCCCTCAGCCGGCCGGGTGAGCTCGCCGGCCGCCTCGTGCACCACCGGGAGGACCGCTCTATGGCCACGTATGTGTTGATCCATGGCGCCGCGGACAGCGCCTGGTATTGGCACCTACTGGAGGCGGAGCTGCGCAACCGCGGCCACGACGTGGTGGCGCCGGACCTGCCGTGCGACGACGACTCGGCCGGGCTGGCGGAGTACGCCGACACGGTGGTCGACGCCATCGGCAACCGCACCGACCTGGTCGTGGTGGCCCAGTCGTTCGGCGGGTTCACCGCACCGCTGGTGTGCGAGCGGGTGCCGGTGGACCTGCTGGTGCTGCTGGCGGGGATGGTCCCACTGCCGGGCGAGCCGCCGGGCGACTGGCCGGCGAATACCGGGTTCGCGCAGGCCAGGCGCGAGCAGGACGAGCGCGACGGCCGGGCGCCAGGCGACGACATCGCCTTGTTCTACCACGATGTCCCGCCCGACCTGGCGGCCGAGGCATTGCGGCGAGGTCGGGACCAGTCCGCCACCCCGGGGGAGAAGCCGTGGCCCCTGCGGGCGTGGCCGAAGGTGCCGACGAGGTTTCTGCTGTGTCGCGACGACCGCTTCTTCCCTGCCGGGTTCCTGCGCCGGGTGGTGCGGGAACGGCTGGGCATCGCCCCCGACGAGATTGACGGCAGCCACTGCGTTGCCCTCAGCCGTCCCAAGGAGCTGGCAGACCGTCTGGAGGCGTACCGGACCGAACGGTAGGAGCGGAGCGGGTGCGTAGCCGAGCAGCTCTGCCGCGCAGATCGCTCCACAGATCGCCCAAATCGGGCGCTCCAGCGACAACGGCCGCGGCAAGGCTGCACCGCCGCGGCAAAGCACAACCACCGCCGCGGCAAAGCAGCCCCCGGAACCCACCCCACCTACCACCAGCCCGCGATCCCTCCCCCAGTTCGCCAACGGTGGCGGCGCGACGGTGGGCGTCCCACCCGGGGTGTGGGTGGTGGCGGCCGCGCGTGCTCGCGGCTGGAACAAGCAGCGATAAAGCGGATCAGCGTGCCAAGCGCCTGCCACCGAGGCACCTGTGGGCCCGCGACCTCCTCCGCGTGGCGAAGCAGGTCAGCGCAGGGACCACCACCCTGGCCAGCTTGCCGTTGATGGCCTCCCCGACGCTTCATCCGGATGAGAGCATCGCCGACGGTCAAGCGACGCCGCCACGACGGCGAGCCGTTGCCCGCCATCGCCGTCCAGACCGTAGCGGCGCGCCACGATCATGCACTGACGCTCATCCTTCGCGGCGTGCGCCGACGCCGCGAAAAGCAGCTCGGCGAAGGGCCGGTCGTCCTCGTCGATTGCCGTAGGGACCAAGCTCACACATGCGTCTACAGGCACGACATCGGAAACCCCCATCGCCCGCATAGACGACATTCGTTACAGCTGGTGCAATAATTCGTAGTTTCAGCTGCAGCCGCTGGTGGTCCCGCACGACTCGCAGACGAAGCAGGATCCGGCCGGGCGCATGCGGACCCCACAGGTCGAGCAGAACGGCGCGTCGACCGCGGCCATCCCGGGCGTGAAGGCCAGCTCGGCCCGCGGCGTTGGCGGTGCGGCCTGCGGCTCGGCAACAGCTTGGCCGGTGCCGTTGCCGGCGTTGGCGTTGGTCCTCTTCCTCTGGTCGGGCGCGGCCGTCGTTCCGCCCTGCGAGGCTGGCTCCGCGCCCTCCTCGGCCGCGGTGGTCGCAGTGGTCTCGCCGGGCGCCGGCGCCGCGGCCTGGACCGCCCGCCCACCGCCGTTCACCTCCTCGATCCGCTCCGCCGTGGTCTTGATCCCCAGCGCATGACGGGTCTCGACATCGAGGTAGTCGATGGCAAGGCGGCGGGCGATGTAGTCGACCAGGCTCTGGGTGATACGGATGTCCGGGTCGTCGGTGATGCCGTTGGGCTCGAAGATCGTGTTGGAGAACTTGGCCACGTACACCTCGAGCGGCACCCCGTACTGCAGGCCGAGGCTGACCGCGATGGCGAACGCATCCATGACACCCGACAGGGTCGAGCCCTGCTTGGACACCTTGACGAAGATCTCGCCCAGGCCGTCGTCCGGGTAGGAGCCGGCGCTCAGGTAGCCCTCGATGTCGCCGACCCGGAACGACGTGGTCTTGGACGGGCGCGTCCGCGGCAGCCGCCGGCGGACCGGCGCGCTCTCGACCTCGATGACCGCACCGGTGTCGGTGACCACCCTGCGGTCCCCCTTGCCTGAGCTCGCCTGCGTCCCGGCCGCATCGACCTTGTCCTTGCTGGACTTGGTCGCCGAGAGCGGCTGCCCGACCTTGCAGTTGTCCCGGTAGATCGCGAGCGCCTTGAGCCCGAGCCTCCAGCCCTCGTAGTACGCCTGCTCGACTTCTTCCACAGTGACAGATTCGGGCATGTTCACGGTCTTGCTGAGCGCACCTGAGATGAATGGCTGCACCGCTGCCATCATCCGGACGTGACCCATGTAATGGATGGGCAGGTCGCCGATGGCGCAGTCGAACACCGCGTAGTGCTCCCCGCGGAGCACCGGCGCGCCCTTCACCGAGTTGTGCTCGGCGATGTACTCGAGGATCGCCTGGACGTGCTCCTCGGCGTAGCCCAGCCGCCGCAGCGCCCGCGGCACGGTCTGGTTCACGATCGACATGGAGCCGCCACCGACCAGTTTCTTCGTCTTCACCAGGGCGAGGTCGGGCTCGATCCCGGTGGTGTCGCAGTCCATCAGCAGACCGATGGTGTTGTGACTGACAAAGCCAGATGCCACGTACGTGACGTTGTCAGGAACGGACAGATCGTAGGTCAGCTGGATGCCGCCGTCCTCGTTGACGGCAACCTGCTCGAACACATATCCGAGCGCCTCCTGGAGGCTGACGTCGCCCGTCTCTTCAGCGATCTCGGCTGCCAGCTTTCGGCTCACGCCGCCACGACGCCGCACGGAGAGCTGTACAGCGTTGCGATGCGGGTGCCCGATTGGCACCAATTCGTTCCGGAGCTCCCGAGACAGATGGATGCGGTCGCGATTGCCGGACTGCACTGAGACAGTCTCAGCGCACGCTCGGGCCTTGCGCGCCGAGATGAACCCGACGATCGCGTTGAAACTCGACACGAAATCCAAGTTGCGGACACGAACCTGGCTGATGGGCTTGGCCCCCCACCCTGAGGTCGTCATGCGGGTCGTCGTCGGGATACCGAGTACGAGCAGGAGGCTGCGCAACTCACTCGCGAAGCGATCCGACGCAGTGCTGACGCTGGGCACACCGCCAGCAATCGACCCGTCGGCCTCGAAGAGACCGCGCACGAAAGCGCCATATATTTCAGGATCGTTGGCTTCGAGGACCGCCGAAGGGACGTGAGGCTCCCATCCCTTGCCGGTGTGCTCCTTGCCCGGCAGGTGCTTCGAGAACCCGCTCGCCTGCCACCACCTGGTGAGCCGGACGGAGTGCAGGGCCACCTCGTGATAACCAGTCTGCTGACTGACCACCGCCTCGATGCCGAACAACTCTTTGCCGAGCAGGCGAAGCCGCTCGACCACGTCCAGGTCGGCATCCGCGACGCAAAAGCGCAATCCTTTCGCGTGGAGGCTCCCATCTCCCATGAAATAGCCGACGAGCTCGGCCAGGTCGGCGGTCACGTGATCGGGGACACGAACTCCCCGCTCCCCCGTCCCGTACGCCTCATCCAGCACCGGCAACGGAACCTGCCTGGACTTGCCGATTATGGTTCCGAGCTGCAGCGGGACCACGTCGTCCGGCTCGATGTCGGCGAGCTGACGCCACACCCATGCGCCAGTCTTGGGATCGACTACCTTGATTCGATGACGTGGGGTGCCCTGGATGGTGTAGCCCGACCTGGTGACGATCCGCCGGGTCTGCTCCTCGCCATTGATGAAGAATCTGGTCGCCCGGCGAGGCCCTCCGTCGGTTGACACCGTGAGGTCCAGATCCTGCCATTGTGGACCAGAGCGGTCGCCAATCTCACCGAGCCGTACCAGCCCGCGATCAGTCGTGACGAGCGTATCCGGCGTTAGGCAACCGGTCGGGGCGATCACACTGGCTTGGGCATTCCGGAAACCGTGCTCCTGGCCGAACTTGAGCGCCTCGTCCCAGGCCGCTCGGGCCGCTTGGAGCAGGCTCGGCTGGACCAGCTTCGCGTCGATGCCGACGACCGCCTCACGATGCTTGCCGATGACGCGGAGCATCGGCTCCCGGTTCTTGGGATAGCCGGCGAACGGACCCATCACCTGTGCCATGCGGGCGCTGGTCCGGTAGGCGTGCCCGGTCATCAGCGCGGTGATCGCCGCGGCCCAGGCCCGGCCGCCGTCCGAGTCGTAGGGCTGGCCCTGTGCCATCAGCAGGGCCCCGAGGTTGGCGTAACCGAGCCCGAGCTGGCGGTAGTCCTTGGCGTTCCCGGTGATCTTCTCGGTGGGGTACGACGAGTTGCCGACGATGATCTCCTGCGCCAGGAAGACGATCTCGACCGCGTGCCTGAAGGACTCGACGTCGAAGACGCCGTCCTCCCGCAGGAATCTCAGCAAATTAAGGCTCGCCAAATTGCAGGCTGAGTTATCCAGGTGCATATATTCCGAGCAATTCGCAACGATCATACCCTGGACGATATAGGAATGGTTTTTCGGCTCGCTCAAATTATAGGTAACCGCGAACCCATCGTCCTCACGGCTCACCAGCTTGGCGATACGCGCCTTGTGGTACTTGGCCGCGGACGCGACCTTCTGCAGCCGAATCGCCTTGCTTGGTAGCTCGAAGCCGATCGTTGCAGCAAACCTGTCGGCATCGGCCCCGGCGATCCTCAGATCATGGCCGACGGCAGAGTGATACGAGTGCTGAACCCCATCGCGGCCGGTGTAGGTGAAGCCGCTGGGGCCGCCCTTGCCATTGGCATAGATGCGACCCACGATGCCGAGCGAAGACAGCAGGGCCTGCACCGATCGCAGCAGGCCGAGAGAGCGACCGCCGAGGCCGACATGGCGGGTCGCGTTGGCATCCTGATTCACGACCGTGCCGTCGGCATCGAACAGGCCGCGAAGGAAAGCGCAGACGATATCGGTCGGAGCCTGGAAGATCGACCATGGCACGTCCTTCTCGGCCGCCTTCACGCGCTTGAGCCCGAGCGCCTCGAAGAACAGCGCCAAGGCTCGGCGAGAGAGCCGGAGCTGCACGGTGCCGTTCCCCTGAACGCTCAGCTTGGGGTCGCGCCCGCCGTTCAGCTCGCCGAGCAATCGCCGGTGACGAGGGAGAATGGCCTCGCGATCCTCGGCTGAGCCGTAGATGGCCGAGATCACGTCACCGCTGAACGAGCCATCGCCAACCAGCCAGCCGAGCAGGTGCGCGAAATCAGCGTCCCATTTCTCGGGCAGCGCCATGGAAGCCGAGTGGTCCCCCTTGGATCCGTAGGCCGCGATATCGGTTGGCACCGGGAGCCGCCGCTCGGCAGCGGTGGTCGGGCTCTCGTGGTCGAGCAGCCGGAGCTCGTCGGTCGGCTCCAGGTCCTGAGCGGCGACCCAACCGCGGTTCGCGGTCCAGAAGCGGTGGTTGCGCGTGCAGCGGATCTGCGCGCCATTGGAGAAGGTCAGTCGCATCACCGGGTTGACTCCGGTCACCATCACCGCCTCGTGGCGGCTCAGGGTGACGGTCTCGCTGGGAGCGTCCGGGTTGGTGGCGTCGTGCGTGTAGATCCCGAAGGTCTCACCGTCCACCGCTCGGCGGGCCAACTCGTCGAAGCGGATGAGTCCCTTGTCGGTATGGACGAGGGTCTCGCCGGTGAAACAGGGGTTGGACGCGTTGATCCTTCCCGACTCGGGAGTGGTGTGCCAGTCATTGACGGTGGTGTCGTACTGCATGCCAGGGTCGGCGCATTCCCAGGCGGCCTGGGCGATCTCGCGCATCAGGTCGCGGGCACGGACCTGCTCGATCGCGTGCCCGTCGAGCACGGCCTTGAGATCGAATTCTCCGTCGTTCTCGTAGGCGTGCATGAACTCGTCGGTGACCCGCACCGAGTTGTTCGCGTTCTGGTACTGGATGCTGATCGAGTCGCGCCCGTCGAGGTCCATGTCGAACCCGGCGTCCCGCATCACCCGCGCCTTGTGCTCCTCGCGTGCCTTGCACCAGATGAAGTCGCGGATATCAGGATGATTCACGTTCAGAACGACCATTTTGGCCGCTCTGCGGGTTTTGCCGCCCGATTTAATCGTGCCGGCGGAGGCGTCGGCGCCGCGCATGAAGGAGACGGGGCCGGAGGCCTCGCCCCCGTTGCCGAGCGACTCTCTGGAGGAGCGGATGGTCGACAGGTTGATGCCCGACCCCGAGCCGCCCTTGAAGATCAGGCCCTCCTCGACGTACCAGTTGAGGATCGAGGGCATGGTGTCGTCGACCGACAGGATGAAGCAGTTGTGCACCCGCACGTTGTTCGACAGGTACTCTCCGCTGTCGGTCTGGATGTCGTACACCGGCTGCACGCCCCGGTCCTCGATCGCGACGACCTCTTCCTCGCGCAGGTCCGGGCAGTTCTTGCCGTCGAGGTCGAGCGATGCCGCGAGCCGAGCCGACTTGTCAGCGGACAGGAACCCGATCCGCTCGGCGAACCGGGTCCGCTCGGAACGCATGCTGATCTGGACCTCATGCAGATCCGACCGGTCGCTGCGGTTCTCGGCCTTCCGCAGGCGACGGGAGTAGATGCCAAGGCGCAGCAGCAGGACCTGCAGGTCCTCGGTCCAGCGCTCGCCGATCACGGCGACCGCCACGCGGCTCGAACCACCCTGCACCGTAACGTAGCCGTCGGCCTGGAAGACGCTGCGCAGGTAGGCGGCGACCGCCTCGTTCGAGGCCGTCCAGAGCCGGCTGGGAACCCGCATCTCGTGCCGCCGGGCGAGCAGGCCCCATGCCTCGACGAAGGGCCGCAACGCCTCGCCGTACAGCCGGATACGGCGACCGACCAGGCTCGCGTCGGCGGTCTGGAAGGTGCGGACGTGCTGGTGCGCATCCGGGAAGATCGCCTGGACGTGCTGCTGGACCCAGTCGTGCTCCTCCTCGGTGACGGTCATGAACTCGATCGTCAGCGAGGTATTGGTGCCGCTCTCGGACTGGCCGACATAGCCATCCGCCTGGAGCCATCCGGCGAGCGCGGCTTCGGAGACCTCCCTCGTCCCGGTCGCTGGCCGCGTGAGGGTCGCGACGCCGCCGCCCTCCTCGCGCCGGTGCTCGAGCTCGACGGCCAGACCGCGGATCAGGTCGTCGCTGGAGGCCCGGTGCGGGTACAGGTGCAGGCGCATGCCGGGCTGCAACTGGTCGACCCGGAGCCACGAGCCGGCGGTCCGCCGCTCTGCGGCGGCGAACACGACGTGGTCACCGGTGGCCTCGACGAATGCGCCGTTGCGGAGCCTCACCCGAAAGACGCGCTTCTCCCCGTTGAACTTGACCGCACGCACACGGGTCTCGCCGTGGGCGTCGTACACCACCGTGCCGACCGCCTGCCGCTCGACGAGCTCGCCGATCCTGACCATGCCGGTCGGGGTGCTGATCAGGGCGTCGTAGGGCTGGCACGCCGAGCACTGCGGGTGGGGCTCGACCCCGACGTTGAACCAGACCGGCGAGTTGAAGGCAGCCTCCTGGTGAACGAGGAGGTGGGTCAGCTCGGCCCGGAACACCTCGGCATCGGCCTGGCTGGCGAAGTAGCCGTCCTTGACGCCCCAGTTGGTGACGGTTCCCGCCACCCGGTCGACCATCTGACGCACCGAGTGCTCGCGCTGGGGGGTGCCGAGCGGTCCGCGGAAGTACTTCTGGGAGACGATGTTGGTGGCGTTCTGCGACCAGGTGGAGGGGAACTCGAGGTCACGCTGCTCGAACGCGGTCGAGCCGTCGCGCCAGTTGGTGATGACCGCGTCCCGGCGCTCCCAGGTCAGCTCGTCGTACGGGTGGACGCCTTCGGTCGTGAACAGGCGTCGAACCTGCAGACCCTTGCGAGCTGAACCCTGGTGGACGGAAAGGGCCTCCCGAGTCTTGGCCACAGATGACCTCCTAGCGGCCCTCACCGGGCCAAGCTCACGTCCCCAGGGAAGGTTTGGCGCTGAGCTGAGTCGCGGGACCGGACTCCGGTTGGACGCCAGCGGGACGACGGACAGGACTTACAGCGCTGTGATTTACAACGAACCTGGGTCGAGGTCAAGAGCTTCATACACAAGATGTGGTGGATAACTCGCTTCAGGTTAGCTATTGTACCACTATATGTTGTGGTAGACCGATGTGGGTCGGCCCAGGGGAGGAAGCTGTGCGTTGCCCCTTCTGCGGTTCCATCGACGACGACCGCGTCGTCGACTCGCGCCCGTCCGAGGACGGCTCGACGATCCGCCGCCGCCGCGCCTGCGCGGCCTGCGGGCGGCGTTTCACGACCTTCGAGCGGGTCGAGGAGCTGCCCTTGCTGGTCCTGAAGCGCGACGGATCCAAGGAGCACTTCGACCTTCCCAAGCTCGTCTCCGGCCTGGAGAAGGCCTGTAAGAACCGGCCCATCTCGCGGACGGAGATCCTCCGCATCGCCAGTGACATCGAGGAGGCGTTCCGGGTCCGCGGCCAGCGCGAGGTCGAGAGCCAGGAGATCGGCATCGAGGTGCTCAACGCCCTGCGCGACCTGGACGTCGTCGCGTATATGCGCTTCGCCAGCGTCTACAAGGACTTCCAGAACCCGGCCGACTTCGAGCGGGAGCTCGACACGCTGGAGTCGCTGCCCAAGAGCACGCCCCCAAAGCCCCGCACGCCCGCAGGCCGCCGCTGACCCGCCGCGCGGGTCAGCGCAACAGGCTGGCCATGGGAGCCCGGGCGGGCATCAACGCGCCGGGGCCGGGAGGTAGATCGCCTGGCCGACCTGGAGGTCACCGTGCAGGTGGTTGTCCGCGATCAACTGATCGACCAGCGGTCGCGGGTCACGTCCGGGGGCGACGCGGAGCGCGATCGACCAGAGCGTGTCACCAGCCTGGACCGTGTAGCTGACCCGCTGCTCGGCGTAGGCGACCCTGGAGTCCGCCCGCCCGAAGCCCTGATCCCTGACGAGACCGGGCACCACCAGCAGGAGGAAGGCTGCGAGCAGCAGGATCACGACCGTTCGGAAGCGCAATTGCCCTGGCCCCTCCTTTCCGGGTCGACGGCCCGACCCGCCAGCCCCGGGGGTCGGGTCGCGGGTCAATGCAGTGGTGGGGAACGTGTGTTCGATCATCGCCGGCATCGTGCCCGAACTCACGTTCGATGTCAACTGGCAATCCGCAGTCGAACAGGTGTTTGCTTTCCGGATCCTCCGCTGTTAAAGTCCGACCAAGCAGGAGGAAGCGCTCGCCTGCCATGCGGAGTTCGAAACGATTGTTCAGGGGGTACGCGGCCATGGCCGAGGAGCTGACCACCAGGCAGCGACGCATCCTCGAGTTCATCCACGCCGCGGTCACCGACCGCGGCTATCCACCATCGATACGGGAGATCTGCGACGCGGTCGGGCTGACCTCGACGTCGAGCGTCCATTCCCAGCTCGAGACGTTGGAGAAGAAGGGCTACATCCGGCGGGACCCGACCAAGCCGCGCGCGATCGAGGTGTACGTGGACCGTCCGGCCACCGCGGTGCCACGGCCGCTCCCCACCTACGCGCCCCTGCTCAGTGGCCCGATCGCCGCCGGTACCGGCGTCCTCCCGGACGACCAGATCGAGGAGATGCTGCCCTTGCCGCGTGAGCTGGTCGGTCGGGGAGAGCTGTTCGTCCTGCGGGTCCGAGGCGACTCGATGATCGAGGCCGGCATCCTCGGTGACGACTACGTGGTCGTCCGGCGACAGGATGCAGCCGACAACGGCGACATCGTCGCCGCGCTGGTACCCAACGTGGAGGACGAGGCGACCGTCAAGCGGCTGACGATGAAGGACGGCCACAGACGCCTCATGCCCGCGAACCCCGCCTACGAGCCGATCGACGGGGACCAGGCCGCCATCCTCGGCAAGGTCGTGGCCGTGCTCCGCAGGCTCTGAAGGCTCACGTCGTCGCGGACCGGTCCGCGACGACGTGAGCGGTGCTCGTCGGGGCCGCGGCGAAGGGACCAAGGGCGTGGGCGAGCGCGGCCGGGGCTCGAACGATCATGCGCGTGCCCTCGGCGAGATGCTCGACCTCCAGCACCTCGCCCTCGCGATAGGCACGATCGAGCAGGTCACCTCGCTCGAACGGCAGGAGGGCGGTGAGGCAGACGTCGGGGTGTGGCAGCCGGGCGGCGACGTCGAGCAGCAGCCGGTTGATCTCCTCGCCGGTCACGGCCGAGATCTGCGGCGTGCCCGGGAACTGCCGCCCCAGCCGGGCGCGAGTCAGGTCGTCGATCAGGTCGACCTTGTTCAGCACCAGCAGCTCGGGCACATCGGCGGCGCCGACCTCCGCAAGGACCTTGCGCACCGCCTCGATCTGGCCGGTCGGGTCGGGCTGGCTCGCATCCACCAGGTGCACCACCAGGTCGGCGTGGCCCACCTCCTCAAGCGTGGACTTGAACGCCTCGACCAGGTCGTGCGGGAGCTTGGCGATGAAGCCGACCGTGTCGGTGAGCGTGGCGGAGCGCCCGTCCGGCAGCTCCAGACGCCTCGTGGTCGGGTCGACGGTCGAGAACAGCTTGTCCTCGACCAGGACCCCGGCCCCGGAGAGACGGTTCAGCAGGGTCGACTTGCCCGCGTTGGTATAGCCGGCCAGGGCGACCGCCGGGACGCCGGCTCGCTCGCGGCCGCGGCGCTTCACATCGCGGGTCTTGGCGATCTCAGCAAGGTCCCGGTGGAGCTTGGTGATGCGGCGGCGGATCCGGCGCCGGTCGACCTCCATCTTGGTCTCGCCCGGGCCTCGGCGAGCACCGATGCCGCCGGCCTGCCGGCTCAGGTTCTCGCCCCAGCCTCGCAGCCGTGGCAGCAGGTAGTTGAGCTGCGCCAGCTCGACCTGGGCCTTGCCCTCGCGGCTGGTGGCGTGCTGGGCGAAGATGTCGAGGATCACCGCTGTGCGGTCGATGACCTTGGCATCGAACAGCTCCTCGAGCCGGCGCAGCTGGCCCGGGGACAGCTCGTCGTCCATGATCACCGTGTCCGCATCGAGCGTCTTGACCATGCCGGCGAGCTCGAGTGCCTTGCCCTTGCCGACGAATGTCCCGGCGTCCGGTCGCGGCCGGCGCTGGAGCGTGGCGTCGAGAACCTCGGCGCCCGCCGTCTCGGCCAGGCGCCGCAACTCCTCCAGGGACCGCTCGGTGTCCTCGATGGAGCCCGCGACCGCGACGCCCACGAGGATGACCCGCTCGAGCCGCAGCTTGCGCAGCTCGACGAGCCTGATCTCGCTGTCGTCGCGCCGGCTTCGGACCTGGGAGACCGTCTGCTCTGTCTTCGTCATAGCGTCCACGGTAGCGGCTCAACGCGGGGTCGTCGCGGGAAATTCCGGTGAGGGTCGCCGCCCTACCTCGGGCGCGGGCGGCTGGCCCACCGAATACAACCGGCCGCTAGCCGCCGACCAGGGCCCTGCGGACCCGGTCGCAGCCCTCTTCGAGGCGCCAGTCCGGGATGGTGAGCGACAGCCGGATGTAGCCCTCGCCGCTCGGGCCGTAGCCGGTACCTGGGGCGACCACCACGCCGGCCTCCTCGAGCAGGCGCGCGGTGAAGCCGACGCTCGACTCCGCGGGCGGGGTCGGCAGCCAGACGTACAGGGCGCCCTTGGGAGCCTCGACCTTCCAGCCCGCGTCCCAGAACACCTCCATGATCCGGTCCCGCCGGCGCTCGTAGGTGGCGATCAGCTCGGGCAGGTGGGGCAGGCCACTCTCGAGGGCCGCCACGCCGGCGCGCTGGACCGCGTTGAAGATGCCCGAGTCGATGTTGGTCTTGACCCGGCCAAGTGCCTCGATGGCGACCTCGCTGCCCACCGCCCAGCCGATGCGCCAGCCGGTCATGTTGAAGATCTTCGAGAGCGAGCCGAACTCGAGCGCCACCTCGAGTGCCCCAGGGACCTGAAGGATCGAGGGGGCGACGAACCCGTCGTAGGTGATCTCGGAATAGGCGTTGTCATGGGCCAGCAGCAGGTCGTGGTCGGCGGCGAAGCGGACAGCCTGCTCGAACTGGTCGAGAGTGGCGACCGCGGAGGTCGGGTTGGACGGGTAGTTGAGCCAGAGAAGCTTGGCCCGGTCCGCCACCTGGCCGTCGACGCGGCTGAAGCTGGGGAACCAGCCCTCGTCGGCCGAGAGCGGGATGTGGACCGGCTCGCCCCCGGCGAGGATGGTGCCCATCTCGTAGACCGGGTAGCCGGGCTCGGGCACCAGCACCGGGTCGCCGGGGTCGGCGAACGCCAAGGGCAGGTGCGCGATGCCCTCCTTGGAGCCGATCAGCGGCAGGACCTGCGTGCCGGGATCCAGCTCGACGTCGAACCGGCGGCGGTAGAAGGCGGCGATCGCCTCGCGGAGCTCCGGCAGGCCGAAATAGCTGGGGTACTGGTGGGTCGACGGGTCGTGGGCGGCGCGTGCCAGCTCCTCGACGATGAAGTCCGGCGTGGGCAGATCCGGGTCACCGACCCCGAAGGAGATCACGTCCACGCCGGCCGCCCTGGCCGCGCTGACCTTCTTGTCGATCTCCGCGAAGAGGTACGGGGGGAGGGCTGCGATGCGTCGCGCCGTGTGCATTCGAGGGCTCACTCCTTGCACGAAGGTCGGGATGCCAGGGTCACGCGCTGACGTGATCGAGGAGGTCGGGGGCAATGGTGCCGTGGGCGACCTCGCGGGCGGGGCCGGTCATGCGAACCGTGCCGTCCGGCGACCACTCCAGCTCGAGCCGGCCGCCGCGCAGCTCGATCGCCACCTGCCGGCCGCTGAAGCCGCGGACCTGGCTGGCCACGGCGACCGCGCAGGCCCCGGTCCCGCAGGCGAGCGTCTCGCCGACGCCGCGCTCCCAGGTCCGCTGGCGCAGGGTGTGCTGGTCGACGACCTGAACGAACTCGACGTTGGTACGGTTGGGGAAGGCTGGATGGTGCTCGAGCAGCGGGCCAACCGTGGTGACCGGCGCGGCATCCACGTCGTCGACGTAGACCACCGCGTGCGGGTTGCCCATGGACAGGCAGGTGGCCTCGAAGGTGTGGCCGGCCACCTCGAACGGCTCCTTGAGCGCCTCGCCCTCGCCGGCCATCGGCAGGTCGGCGCGGTCGAAGCTGGGCGCGCCCATGTCGACCGACACCTGGTCCACCAGACCCCGGTCGTCGCGGTGAAGCTCCAGGCGCTTGACCCCGTCCCTGGTCTCGAGGTCGAACGTGCCACTGACGTGTCCCCGGTCGCCGAGGTACTTGCCGACCACCCGGACACCGTTGCCGCACATCTCCGCGACGGAGCCGTCGGCGTTGCGGTAGTCCATGAAGTAGGGCACGCGGCAACCGGGCGCGATGCGGATGAGGCCGTCCGCCCCGATGCCGAAATGGCGGTCGCACACCGCCTGGACGAGCCGCGGCGACAGCTCCAGGCGGCCCTCCATGTCCTCCACGACCACGAAGTCGTTGCCGGTGCCGTGCGCCTTGACGAACTCCACTGGTTGCCCTCCGCCTCCTGTCACGGGTGGTCGCCGTGCCGCTCGAGTGCCTTGGCGAGCTCCTCGCGGGCCCACGCCTCGAGGCCGGGTCCGGGTGGAAGGGTACCCCATCGGACCCGTTTGTCCCGGCGGAACCAGGCGAGCTGGCGGCGGGCGTAGGAGCGGGTGCGGGCGACCACCTCGTCCAGCGCCGCCTCGACCGGCGTGGCGCACGCCAGCGCGTCCAGCAGCTCCTTGTAGCCGAGCGCCTGCCGGGCGGTGCGCGACAGCGTGCCTGCGCGCAGGCGTCGCACCTCGTCGACCAGGCCGGCCTCGGCCATGGCGGCGACCCGTTCGGCCACCCGGGCGCGCAGCAGCTCCGGCCCGGGGTCCAGGCCGAGCACGGTGAGCTGGTAGCGCGACTCCGGCTGGTCCATCGCCCCGCGGAAGGAGGAGAAGCGCCGCCCGGTCAGCTCGATGACCTCGAGCGCCCGCACGATGCGGCGGAGGTTGGCCGGCTGGATCCGCCCGGCCGCCTCGGGGTCGCGCTCGACCAGGCGCTGGTAGAGCGCGGGGAGCCCGGCCTCGGCGGCCTCGGCCTCGAGGCTGGTGCGCACGGCCGCGTCGGTGGGAGGGAACACGAACTCGTCCACCACGGCGTGGAAGTACAGCCCGGACCCGCCGACCAGCAGTGGCACCCCGCCGCGGGCGAGCACGTCGGCGATGGCGGCGCGTGCCAGCGGCTGGAAGCGGGCGACCGAGAACTCCTCGCTCGGCTCGACCAGGTCGACCAGGTGGTGGGGCACGCGCGAGCGCTGCTCCGGGGTCGGCTTGGCGGTGCCGATATCCATGCCACGGTAGACCAGCATGGCGTCGGCGCTGACGATCTCCGCGCCGAGGCTGGGCGCGAGCGCCAGCGCCAGCGCGGTCTTGCCGGCCGCGGTCGGGCCGACCAGCGCCAGCACCGGGCCCGGCCGCGTGCCGGCACAGGTGCCGCGCGGGCGCTGCGCCCGGCCGTTCCGGTCCACGTTCACGACTTCACGCTCACGACGGCCTCAGGACCGCGACGAGGTAGCCGACCCCGTATGGGGCACCCTCGTAGAGGACATCCCCCCGCACCGTGGCCGCTTGCTCGAGCGCGCCGGCGAGCACCTGCAGGGGCGCCAGGCCGGCGACCCTGAGCGTCGCGGTGAGCGCCGGGTCGAGGTCCAGCAGGCGGCCCGGCGCCCCCTCCCTGACTGCCTGGCCGACCTGCTGGTCGAAGGCGGCCGCGCTGGGATGGAACGCGGCAGGCGCCCCGGGGGTGCGCCGGGCGGACAGGTCGCCCATGGCGAGCAGGCCGACCCGCCCGGCGGAGTCGGCGGCCAGGGCCAGGGTCCGGCCGAGCGCGGCGGCCCCGGCGGCGCCGAGCGCCGCCGGCACGGCGAGCGCCGCCAGACGGGGCACGGCGAGGCCGGACTCCCCCAGCAGCCAGGCGGCGACCGCGAGCGAGAGGGGAAGCTCCGCGAGCAGGCCCGCCGCGGGGAGGGTGCCGGCCAGCGCCCGGGCGAGACGGTCGAGGTCGGGCCAGCCGTGCCCGTTGCGCGCTGGCCTGCCGGGTTGGGGCAGGGAAACCTCGACAGGGGCGCCGTAGGGGACGAACGAGCCCGCAGCCTCCGGCGCGGCCAGCGCTCCCACCGGGCCGTCGCCGACCAGGAGCAGCGCATCGGCCTCCGCCAGCGTCGCCTCGACGGCATGCAGGCAGGCCGAGCGCAGCTCGCCGAGCTCCGCCGGACCGCCTCGGCCCAGCTCGGGAAGCAGCAGTGGTGGGTGTGGCAGCACCGCGGCGGCGCTGATCGGCATCAGCCGACCAGTGGCAGCGGGACCGCACCGGGGGGCAGCGGCCGGGACGGCGGGGCCGCGCCGCAGGACGCGACCGGCACCCGGCGCGGCCGGTGGGCCAGCACCGGGCCGCCCAGAAGGTGATGCGGGGCGGCCTGCTCCACCTGGACCGTCACCAGATCGCCTGGCACGACACCGCTCCGCTCCCCGCCGCCGGGGTCCCCACCGGCCGGTCCCCCACCGGTCCGGGCCTCACCGCTCGAGGCCGGGAAGTGGCAGAGCTTGTTGGTCCGGGTCCGGCCCGACATGCGGCTGGGGTCGCTCTTCGAGCTGGTCTGTTCCACCAGCAGTTCCACCTCGGAGCCGACCAGGGCACGGTTGCGCTCCAGGCCGATGCCCTCCTGCAGGGCGACCAGGCGTTGGAAGCGCTCGCGGACGACCCCGGCAGGGACCTGGTCGGGCATGTCGGCCGCCTCGGTGCCAGGGCGCGGCGAATACTGGAAGGTGAAGGCCGAGTCGAAGCGGGCCTCGGAGACCACCTCCAGCGTCTGCGCGAAGTCCTCCTCCGTCTCGCCCGGGAACCCCACGATGATGTCGGTCGAGAAGGCCACCCCGGGGACGGCGGCGCGCAGCTTGCCGAGGACTTCCAGGTAGCGGCGCCGGCGGTAGCCACGGCGCATGAGCCGCAGCACGCGGTCCGAGCCGGACTGCATGGGGAAGTGCACGTGCTCGCAGAGTGGCCGGCAGCTCGCCATGGCCTCGACCACGTCGTCGCGGAAGTCCTTGGGGTTGGGGCTGGTGAAGCGCAGGCGCTGGAGCCCGTCGACCCCGTCCAGAGCGCGCAGGAGGTCGCCGAAGAGCTGGCGGTGGCCTGGCAGGTCGGTGCCGTAGGAGTTCACGTTCTGGCCGAGCAGGGTCACCTCGACCACCCCGCTGTCCACCAGCGCCTGCGCCTCGGCCACGACGTCGCCCACCCGGCGGCTGCGTTCCTTGCCCCGCAGCTTCGGCACGATGCAGAAGGTGCAGGTGTTGTTGCAGCCCACGCTGATCGCCACCCACGCCGACCAGTCGCGGTCCCGCCGCACCGGCAGGGCGGAGGGAAACGCCTGCATCTCGCGGAAGAACTCCGCCTGCGCCGCGCCCGCGAGCGCGGCGCGGCGCAGCAGCGCCGGGAGGCTGCCGATGTTGTGGGTACCGAAGACCACGTCGACCCACGGGGCGCGCTCCAGCACCCTGCCCTGGTCCTTCTGCGCGAGGCAGCCGCCCACCGCGATGGTCAGCTTGCGCCGCGCCTTGGTGGTGGCCAGGTGGCCGAGCGTGCCGTACAGCTTGTTGTCGGCGTTCTCGCGAACGGCACAGGTGTTCAGCACGACCAGGTCGGCATCGTCGACCCCGCTCGCCGGCTCCATACCCTGAGCCTCGAGCAGACCTGCGATGCGCTCCGAGTCGTGCTGGTTCATCTGGCACCCGAAGGTGCGAATGTAGTAACGGTCGTTCATCAGCCGTTCATCGCTCTGGTTGGTTGAGCGTGCTGGGGGCCTGAAGCCCCCAGCAGTCTACTTGGCGTACTCGACGCTGCGGATCTCACGCACCACGGTGATCCTGATCTGCCCCGGGTACTGCAGTTCCTGCTCGACCCGCTTGGCTACGTCGCGGGCGAGCACCTGGGCGGCGACGTCGTCGACGTCCTCGGGTCTGACCATGATCCGGACCTCGCGGCCGGCCTGCATGGCGAAGACCTTGTCGACGCCCGGATAGCTGACCGCGATCTCCTCGAGCCGCTCGAGCCGCTTGACGTAGGACTCGAGCGTCTCGCGCCGCGCACCCGGCCGGCCGCCCGAGATCGCGTCGGCCGCCTGGCAGATCACCGCCTCGACGGTGCGCTGCTCGACCTCGCCGTGGTGCGCCTCGATCGCGTGCACCACCTCGGGTGGCTCCTTCAGCCTGCGGGCCAGCTCCGCGCCGATGATGGCGTGCGAGCCCTCGACCTCGTGGGTGAGCGCCTTGCCGATGTCGTGAAGGAACCCGCACCGTTTGGCCAGCTTCACGTCCATGCCCAGCTCGGCCGCCATGATGCCCGCGAGATGAGCGGTCTCGATCAGGTGGCGCAGCACGTTCTGGCCGTAGGAGGTGCGGTACTTCAGGCGGCCGAGCACGCGCACCAGCTCCGGGTGGAAGTCGGTGAGGCCGACCTCGATGCAGGCGTCCTCGCCGGCCCGGCGCACCTCGCTTTCCACCTCGACCTTCGCGCGCTCATAGGTCTCCTCGATCCGCGCCGGGTGGATACGGCCATCGGATACGAGCTTCTCGAGCGTGAGCCGCCCGACCTCGCGCCGCACCGGATCGAAGCAGGAGAGCAGGACCGCCTCGGGTGTGTCGTCGATGATCAGGTTGACCCCCGTCACCGCCTCGAAGGCGCGGATGTTACGGCCCTCCCGGCCGATGATGCGACCCTTCATGTCGTCGGACGGCAGCGGAAGGACCGCTACGGTCGACTCGGACGTCTGCTCCGAGGCGACCCGCTGGATGGCGAGCGTCACGATCTTGCGGCCGCGCCGCTCCGCCTCCTCACGGGCCTGCTGCTCGAGGTCCCGGACCAGACCCATCGCGTCCCGCTTGGCCTCCTCCTCGATCTGCTTCACCAGCATGACCTTGGCCTCGGAGGCGGTCATGGTCGCGACCTGCTCCAGTCGGCGCCGCTGCTCCTCGATCACGTGGTCGAGCTCGCGGCGGCTCTCCTCCGAGGCCCGCTCGCGCTGGTCCAGGTCCCTGTCACGCCGCTCGAGAGCGTCCAGCTTGCCCTCGAGCGCATCCTCGCGTGAGAGCACGCGCTCCTCACGGCGCTGAACCTCCGACGTTCGGCTCCGAGTCTCACCTTCAACTTGAGATCGAAGCTTCATTGCGTCGGACTCCGCCGCCTGCCTGATCTGCAGAGCCGCGTCCCGCGCCTCGACCGCGGCCTCCCGCTTCGCCGTCTCCGCCTGCCGACGTGCGCCCTCGAGCACTGCTCGAGCCTGCTCCTGCGCCGAGCCGAGCACGCCGACTGCCTGTTTGCGCTGGTAGGCCACGCCCACGGCGAAGCCGAGAATGATGCCTGCAAGGGCTCCCAAGAGAATGATGCCGGCCTGCACAACGGCCTCCTTTGCGCTCCACCCGGCCGGGACGTCCAGCCGGTTCAAGGCCGCTGGGCGTGGCCGCCGACCATAGGCCCCCTGGAGCGGCAGCAGCGCCGAGCGGCCGCCCGGCGCTGCGAGCACCTCTGGATTACGACGCGAAGGCCGCGTCCGTCAGGACGAGTACAGACGAGTCAGAGGGCAGTCGCCTGCCTCCTGAATAGTGTTTGTCCGTTGGACGGTCGATGAACCAAGGTTACGTAATCAGAGTTAGGCTCGGCAGGACCGGGCAACTCTCAGCGTAGGCCGGGTTCGTTGCTCGGTCAAGGAACAGCACGTCAGATAATTGTCAAAGTGTCAGATCGAGCTGAGTTCCCTTTCTCACACATTTATGACCAAGAGCTATCAAGATCGACAAGTTCACTTACGACCGTTTCGACAATCTCGGCGGAATAGCCCCGACGGGTGAGGAACGCGGCCAAGCGCCGGAACCGCACCTGCGGGCTTACCCCTTGGAGTTTGGTGAGGCGGGCCCGCGCGAGCTCCCGGCATCGCTCCACACGCTCCTCGGCTGGCACCGCCGAGATGGCGGTGCCAGCCGCCATCGACGGCTCGATCCCACGGTCGCGAAGCTCGCGGGCGATCGCGGAGGCGTCCACCCCCCGCGCTGCGCGGCTGGAGGCAAGGTCTCGTGCCAGCGCTTCGTCATCGATGAGCCCGACCGCCGCGAGCCGGTCCAGGGTCTCGGCGATGGCTTCGGGCTTGAAGCCCCGCTGCTGGAGACGGCGTTCCAGCTCGGCCCGCGTGCGGGCCCGAGTCGTGAGCAGTCGGAGGGCGGCGGCGTGAGCCGCTTCCCCCGACTCGGCCACACCGTCCCGAAGCTCTGCCCGACCCGCCCCCCGTAGCGGCCGAGATCCGGTCATCCGCTGCCCGGTCATCCGATCGCCTGATCAGCGCTCGGCTTTTGTCGGGTCGCCATCCGGGCTCTCCGCAGCCTCCTCGGGAACGACCGCCGCCAGCCCGACGCCGAGCTGCGCCTTGACCTTCTCCTCGATCTCGCGGGCCAGCTCGGGGTTGTCGCGCAGGAAGTTGCGCGCGTTCTCGCGCCCCTGGCCGAGCTGGTCCCCCTCGTAGGTGAACCAGGCCCCGGACTTCTTGATCAGACCGACGTCCACCCCGACGTCGAGGAGACTCCCCTCCTTGGAAATCCCCTGACCATATATGATATCAAATTCTGCTTGACGGAAAGGCGGGGCGCAGTTGTGCACCACGACGTCATTTGCGACGAAGTTGTGCAGCTCCTCGACCTCGATATCAAAGGTGCGTCGCCGCTCCGGTGGGCTCACGGCCACCACCCGCGCGTACCAGAGATCCTCGTTCAGGATGGCGGCGAGGAACTCGTCCTCCAAGGCATCGGCCAGTCGTTGTACGCGGTCCCGGCGGAGGCGGCTGTGCCCGAGGACCTGCCGGAGACCGCCTCGAGGATCTCCCGCTCCCTCGCCGACAAGCTGGGCCGCGAGCTGTGGAGTCACGCCACGGTTCCACAGATGGGTGATCACGGGCTCGGTCTGGGCCGACGGCAGATAGACCATCTGGGAACCACGATGCTTGCGCATCTCGGGCCGGGCCAGCTTCGCGGTCAGCACTTGCCCGCGAGGCCCCCACATGGGAAGCGCATCAGCGAAACGGGCGATGTTGTCGATCCCGCTGATACGAACTTCCCAGCATGGGAGCTTGCCGGCGATACGTCGTCCTCCGATGATGCTCGGCCGCTTCGTCGTGGGATCGTACGGCCGGACCGAGCTGCCGATCCCCCAGCGGAGCAGGAGCCAGTGGAGCTGCCCGGCAAGCTGCTCCGAGGTGCTGGTGAAGCCGCAGCGCACACCGCCGGTCTGCTCGCGGCTGACCCAACCGTCGGATTCGAAGATCCCGAACAGCAGGTTGCCGACGACCTCGGCTGAGATATCCGAAGCGAAGAACGATGCGGGAATCCGCTTCGTCGGCGCGAGGTGACCCCAGATGCCGGCCCAGCGGGCCAGAGCAACCAGCTCGTTCTTCTCACCGGGACGGTGTGAGAAGCTCGTCTCGATGCCCTTCCGGCGCGCGTCGCAGCCCATCGATGCCGAAATAGCGATGGCGTCCTGCTGGAGAGACTCTTCTTGGTTGGTAAACGAGATCGGCGTCTTTCCGCCGACGTAGCCGTCGCCGATGAGATAGCCGATGAGCCGGGCGTGATCCGGAGGAATGGGCTGCGCGTCGCCGAACCCGAAGGCACGACGGGGGCGCGCGAGACGATCCTCAACAGTGAGCTCACCTGCCTGGCGCCATCCCCTGTCGGTCAGCACCTTGTGATCCGGAGTCACCCACAGAGCCGTGCCGTCGCGCAGGTGGAGCCCGATGACCTCCTGCTCACCCTGATCCATGCGACCGGCAATGGGGCAGATGTGGAACTGGCCGATCTTGTCGGCGGCGACGACGGAGGTTCCCGCCCCAGCATCCACGACCTCCTCGATACGATGGGTCAGTCCGGTCGTAGGGTCAAAGACCGTGGTACCGGCCGCCACGCACTTGTTCTTGACGACTTTCACTCTGGTCCTATTTCCAACGACTTCCGCGCCGTCCTTTAGCGACTCGATTCGCCGAATATCCAGCCGAACCGAGGAGTAGAACTTCAGCGCCCGCCCGCCAGGTGTGGTCTCCGGTGAATTGTGCACCACGACGCCGTCGGCCAGGTAGTTGTGGCTGCCCTCGACCTCGATGTCGAAGCGGTGGGTGTTCCTGGAAGGCGGCTTGGAGGCGATCGAGAGCACGGGCATCGGCGCGAGCTCATACCGCATCGGCGCGAACACCGGCTCGACGGAGAATCGACCTCGATAGTGAGGCAGCAGCTTGTCTTCCATCGAAGGATGCACGAACGGCGCGATCAGCGCGTGGAGCTTGGCCGTCTCGTCCTTCGGGAACACCAGGATCGCTTTACCGGCCCGCTGGATCAGCTTGGGCCGGATCCCCCAATTGTCGGCAAAGTAGTCGATCAGGCGCTGCCGGCTCGTGGGCTCAATGGCCTGGATGCAGATATCCGCGTGCCCGCTCCTGGTCCTGGTCCTGGTCCTGGTCCGCTCCGGCACGCCGTTGGCTCGCAGCGAGAATAACGCATCGTCCATGTACCAGATCGCCAGTGACAGTGGGGTGAGCCGCTTCAGGTAGTCATGGCTGAGCACCTTTTCGCCACCCATAGAGACCGCCTGCCGAAGCTCGGCCAGCTCGGGCAGGGGAGGCAGATCGTAGAACACCGCTCCACTCGCGTTCGTGCTCCGGCGCGACGGGAGGTTGCTGAACAGCGAGCCTTTCCAATCGCAGTATGCGGTCTGGCGAGCGTCGTGGCCGAATCGGTACCTGGCTCCGAAGCCGCTGCGCGACGGGCTCAGGGCGCCGTCTCCCATCAGGCCACCCAGCAGAGCTTCCCACTGAAAGTCGGACAGTCGGTGCGGCTGCGCCTGCATGACCCGATCGCCCACGGCCAACTCCTGAGCCTCCCGCCAGCCGGTGGGGGTTCGGATCAGGTGGTTGGGGGTGCAGGCGAACTGGGAGCGGCCATTGCCCGCGGGTCGGGCGACGGTGAACTGCAGGAACTGGTCAGTGCGGCCGTTGTCGAACCACTTCACGATCCTCTTGGGAACGACCGCGCCGAGGTCGGGATCGTAGGAGAGCACCTCGACCGGCAGCTTCTGGTTGACGATCTTGCCGATCTTCTCCTGGGTGCCATCGGCCAGGGTGATCCGGGTGTTGTAGTGGAAGCACCCGAACAAGACTCCGACCTTCTCGCGGAGCTGGTTGATGAAGACGGCGGTGGTCTTGGATTTGGAGATCGTGCCGGCGAGCTTGCGCAGGGCCTGGCTCATCAGGCGCGCTTGAAGGCCGACATGGGCGTCGCCCATCTCGCCCTCGATCTCGGCCCGGGGCACCAGGGCGGCCACCGAGTCGATCACGACCACGTCGAGCGCACCCGAGCGGATCAGCATGTCCGCGATCTCGAGGGCCTGCTCCCCAGTGTCGGGCTGGGAGATCAGCAGCTCGTCGGTGTTGATACCGAGGTTGCGGGCGTAGGCCACGTCGAGAGCGTGCTCGGCGTCGATGAACGCGGCGATCCCCCCGGCCCGCTGCGCCTCGGCGATGATGTGCAGTGAGACGCTGGTCTTCCCGCTACCTTCCGGTCCATATATCTCGACCACGCGGCCGCGTGGCACCCCACCGATGCCGAGGGCGAGGTCGAGAGCGAGGCTCCCGGTCGGGATGACCTCAATGGGGCCGGCGGATGCCTCGCCCATGCGCATCACCGCGCCCTTGCCGAACTGCTTCTCGATCTGCAGCAGGGCGACTTCCAGGGCTTTCTCGCGTTCCACGGTCCCTCCCCGAACGCTTCCGTTCCGGGCAGTATAGGTCGTGGCCATGACAGGTCCTTTCACCACCGGCTTCTTCGTCATCGGCACCTTCGTCAGAGGTTGATCGAGGGGGTGGACTGCCAGGCGGCGAGATCCCTCCGCTGTGGCGAGAGCAACGTACTACGAACGTGTGTTCGATACAACAAGGATACGGAATCTGTGGATAAGTCGCGTGCCGGGCACGGGGGCTCAGGTGCGGCCCACTGTGGCTGCGTCGCGTTTCCGACCCGTCCCTGGGGTCTTCGGGGCGTTTGTCGTGGTGCTTGGGCGGCTCCCTGCCCGGCGGTGCGTGCTTTGCCGCGGCGGTTGTGGTGCTGTTGGCGGATTGGGGAGAGATCTCGGGGCTTGTGGTGCGTGGTGTGGGTTCCAGGGGCTGCTCTGCCGCGGTGGTATGGGTGAGGGCCGCGGGGTCCACTGGGCGGGGCCGCCCACGCCACGGGCCGCACAGGGCCGCGGGGGCTCAGGTGCGGCCCAGGGGGAACCTGCGGACGACCTGGTAGCGAGCGCCGCTCCTCGAAAGGACGCTGCGGTAGCAGCACAGCTCGCGGGCCTGCCAGGGTGGGCTCGCGGCGGCGGCCGCGGTCACCAGCTCCAGGGTGGGCTCCGGCAGCGGCGCTGGGACCTGCAGGCGGGCGACGGTCAGGTGTGGCTGGAGCTCGCGCTCCTCGTAGCGCAGGCCGGCGCGGCGGCACTCCTCCGCCAGAGTTCTCGCAAGGGTGGCGAGCACCTCGGTCTCGCCCCCCACACCGGCCCAGAGCACCCGGGCGCGGCGAGGATTCGGAAAGCCACCGGCACCGTCCAGCCGCAGGTGCGCCACAGGGAGGCCGGCCACGGCCGTCTCGCCGGCCCCCACCACCTCTGATGCGGACTCCGGCCGCACCTGGCCCAGGAACGCCAGGGTGAGGTGCCAGCCCGCGGCGGTGGCGACGCGGGCACCAGGAAGGGCACGGGCGACCTCCGGCAGAATGGCCTCCAGCGGAGCGCGGCTTGCGCCAGGCACCGGCACGGCGAAGAAGAGGCGCCCGCTCAGCAGGTCGGGGTCGGAGAGCACCGGCCTGGGATTCGACGGGGTGCCCTGGCCCGGCGCGGCGCCCTGGCCCGGCGGGGTGCCATGGTCGGCGGCGGCGTGGTCGCCCCCGGGAGGCTCGCCGGCCGTCATGCCTTGCCCTCCAGATGGCGGCGGACCAGGTCGAGCGCGCCCGTGGTGGCCCAGGCGCGGATCTGCGCGCGGTCGCCCGGGGCCTTCAGAAGCTCCGTGACCGTGCCCTCGGCGTCGGCCACGCCCAGACAGACAGTGCCGACGGGCTGGCCGCCCTGCTCAGTCGGCCCGGCCACACCGGTCGTGGCCAGGCCCACGGTCGCGCCGAACAGGCGCCGAGCGCGCTCCGCCATGGCGGCGGCCACCGGCTCGCTGACCGGACCGTGCTCGGCGAGCAGCTCGCCATCGACTCCCAGCACGGCCACCTTCGCTTCGGTGGCATAGGCCACCACGCCGCCGCGGTAGTAGTCGCTGGCGCCGGCCACTGTGGTGATGCGGCCGCCCACCAGCCCGCCGGTGAGCGACTCGGCGCAGGCCAGGGTGTGCTCGGACGAGCTCAGCAGGCGGCCGACGGCGGCCTCGAGCGTCTCGTCGTCCATCCCGTAGACGGCGTCGCCCAGCTCGGCCCGGACGGCGGCCTCGACCGGCGCGATGAGGGCCAGCGCCTCCTCGCGGGTCTCGCCGACGGCGGTGAGGCGCACCCGCACCTCCCCGGCGCTGGCGAGGTAGGCCATGGTCACGTCGCTGACCGACTCCCACAGCGACGTCAGGCGCTCGGCCAGCAGCGACTCGCCGATCCCGGCGGTGCGCAGGGTGCGCGAGACGATCGCGCGCCTCTCGCCGGCGCGCATGGCGAGATCTGGCAGCACCACGCGCTCGAGCATCTCCTGCATCTCGCGCGGGACCCCGGGCACCGCGTAGACCGGCTTGCCCTTGACCTCGACGATCAGGCCCGGGGCGCTGCCGACCCGGTTCTCGATGATGCGGCCGCCCTCGGGGACGTCGGCCTGGCGCAGGTTCATCTCGGCCATGCGGCCGCGGCCGACGTGGGCGAAGCGGTCGCGCAGCCACCGCTCGAGCTCGGGCTGGCGCACCAGCCGCACCCCGGCAACGGCGGCGATCGCCTCTCGGGTGACGTCGTCCTGCGTCGGACCGAGCCCGCCGGTCAGGATCACCGCGTCGGCACGGTCCAGCGCCTCACCGATCGCAGCGCTGATGCGGTCCTCGTTGTCCCCCACCACCGTGTGCCGCAGGCAGTCCCAGCCCACCATGGCGAGGCGCTGGCCGATCCAGGCCGCGTTGGAGTTGACGATCTGGCCGAGCAGCAGCTCGGTGCCGACCCCGATGAGCTCGCACCGCACGTTCTGCCTCACACCTTCCGCTGTGCCGTTGTCGCCAGGACCGGAACGGCCGGCGCCCTGTCCAGCGGCCGGGCGACCAGCTCAGGGCCCTCGGCGGCGATGATCTCGACCTCCAGGTGCGCACCGACCTCCGCGGCGGCTCCCTCGACCCGCACGATGCCGTCGGCGTCGATGCCCTCGCGGAAGCTGCGGCCCTCGACGGCGCCGTCGGGCTCGACCCGCTCGACCAGGACCTCGAGCCGGCGGCCGATCCAGCCTGCCTGGACCTCGGTGAGGATGCGGTCCTGCAGCTCCTGGAGCCGCTCGACGCGAGCGCGGGCGGTGCTGGAGCGGACGCGCCCATCGAGCGCGAGCGCGCTGGTGCCGTCCTCGGGCGAGTAGGGGAAGAAGGCGACCCAGTCCAGGCGGGCCTGCTCCAGGAACTCCTCCAGCTCGCGCACGTCCGCCCGTCGCTCGCCGGGGAAGCCGAGGATGAAGTTCGAGCGGAAGGCCGCGTCGGGGTCCAGGTCGCGGATGCGACCGACGAGCTGGAGGAAGGCCTCCCGGGAGCCGCCGCGGCGCATGCGGCGCAGCACCGGCGCGCTGGCGTGCTGCAACGACAGGTCGAAGTAGGAGCAGACCACCGGGTTGGCGGCCATCTCCTCGAGCAGGCCCGGGGTGATCTCGTCGGGCTGCAGGTAGTTCAGGCGCACGCGGCGCAGCCCGTCGACGGTGGCGAGGTCCCGCAGCAGCCGGACCAGCGCCTCGCGGCCGCCGAGGTCCTTGCCGTAACTGGTCGAGTTCTCGGCGACCAGGCCGATCTCGGAGACGCCTCGACCGGCGAGCCAGGCGACCTCGTCCAGGACCTCGGTGGGCCGGCGCGAGCGGAAGCGGCCGCGGAACGAGGGGATGGCGCAGAACGAGCAGTCGCGGTCGCATCCCTCGGCCAGCTTGACGAGCGCCACCGGCCCGCGCGGCGCCGGTCGCGACGGGAAGGCCGCTCCGGCTGGCGCTGGGAACACCAGCGGCAGCGCCCGGCGTCCGGGTGGAACCAGCCCCGAGCTGGGCGCGGGCGCGGTGACCTGCGCGGGCGCGGTGGTCGGGGAGGTACCGGGGCGATTGGTGACCTCCGGGTGCCCGCGCAGCAGCTCGGGCAGGCGGGTGTAGTCGGCAAAGGGCACCACCGCGTCCGCCTCCGGCAGCTCGGCCCGGAGCTCCTGGGTGTAGCGCTCGGCCATGCAGCCCATCACCAGAACCGCCTTGGCGCTGCCACGCTCCTTCAGCTCCGTGGCGCCGAGCACCGTCTCGATCGACTCGGTCTTCGCGCTCTCGATGAAGGCGCAGGTGTTGACCACCACGGCGTCGGCCCGCTCGGGATCGTCGACCACCTCGAAGCCGGAGGCGGCCAGCAGCCCGGCGGCATGCTCGGAGTCGACCTCGTTGCGGCCGCAGCCGAGCGTGACGATGGCCACTTTGCGCATCTCGGCTCGATCGCTTGTCGCCATCGCCTACCGACCTGCTCCCTCGCCCACGACGTCATTGCCGGGACCGAGAATACCGCCGCCTGGCCGGCGTGTGCCGAGGGTGTGGGAAGCTCAGCCCAGGCTCGAGTCGGTGGTGGCGCCGTTGCCGCCTTCCGCGGAGTTGGTCCCTGCGTCTGGTGTCGAGCCGGCCTTGAAGGCGCGCCGATAGATGTGCCCGGAGTTGTCGGCGATGCCGATCGCCTTGCCGTTGACGGTCAGCTCGACCACCGATGGAGCGCCGAGCACCACCTCGAGCGTGCGGTCCGCCTTGAAGGTGCGCCGCTCGGCGGTGCTGGGAATGCCCTCGAAGGAGACCCTGCCGTCGGCGATCACCCTGGTCCATGAGCGGCCGAGGTAGCGCAGCGCGACCGTCACGCCCTTGGGCCGGGGCTCTGTGGTGGTGGTGGTCGTCGCCGACCGGACCGTGGTCGTCGTGGCCACCGGCGGCGTGGCCGCGCCCAATGGCGACTGCGGGGTCGTGCCCGGCTTGAGCATCGACCACAGCGAGGCCACCAGCACGATCGAGACGAACACGATCGCCACCACGACCCAGCTCGAGGGAGCGCGGCGGCTTCGCTCGAGCCCCAGCCCGCTCATCGCCCGCGGGGTGCGCTCGAACACGGGCGCCTCGGGCCGCTCCTGATGGCGGTACTCCTCGAGCAGCGGTGCCGGGTCAAGGCCGAGGTAGCCGGCATACGAGCGGATGAAGCCCTTGGCGTAGACGTTCCCGCCCAGCTCGCCGAAGCGCTCGGCCTCGAGCGCCTCCAGATAGCTCGATTTGACCCGGGTTGCGGCAGAGGCCTCCTGGATCGTCCTCCCCTGCGCTTCCCGGGCCGAGCGCAGCTTCTCCCCGATGGTCACCCGGGACACCCCTTAACCGATACGAAGACTTGACTGGAACGACCTGATTGAGTCAGCGGATTGTAGCCACGGCCAGGGCCGTGTTCAACGACCTCTCGAGGTACCTCGCGTCTATTCTTCAACCATATCGCCGTATGTTGACTCGCGGCCACGCAGCTGTTGCAGCTCCTCGACAGTCATCAGCACGTCGCGCGGCTTGGAGCCCTCGGAGGGGCCGACCACTCCACGATCCTCGAGCTGGTCCATGATCCGCCTGGCGCGCGAGAAGCCAACCTTCATCTTCGACTGGAGCATGGAGGTTGATCCCAGCCCCGAGCGCACGATGATCTCCATCGCCTGGTCGAGCAGCGGGTCCTCGTCGGAGTCGCCGTCGTCGCTGCTGGCGCGGCCCTCGGCGGCCACCACCCCTGGCTGGTAGAACGCCTGCTGCTGCGCCTTGCAGTAGGCGACCACCGCCTCGACCTCCTTCTCGGTGATGAAGGCGCCCTGGATGCGCCGCGCCTTGGAGGTCCCGCCGGGCAGGAACAGCAGGTCGCCGTGACCGACCAGCTTCTCGGCCCCGCCCGAGTCGAGGATGACCCGCGAGTCCTGCGCGCTGGCGACCATGAAGGCGATGCGGCTCGGGATGTTGGCCTTGATCAGGCCGGTCACCACGTCGACCGAGGGCCGCTGGGTCGCCACCACCAGATGGATGCCGACCGCCCTGGCCATCTGGGCGATGCGGCAGATGGCGTCCTCGACGTCGCGCGGGGCGACCATCATGAGGTCGGAGAGCTCGTCGATCACGACCACGATGTAGGGCAGGGTCGAGCGGTCCTTCTCGCCGTCGGGCCGGCCCTCGTCGTCGAGGCCGGCTGAGGGGAGCTTCGGCAGCTTCCCCTCCTTGGCTGCCTTGTTGTAGGCGGCGATGTTGCGCACGCCGGCGAGCGCGAGCGTCTCGAGGCGCAGCTCCATCTCTCGCACCGCCCAGGCGAGCGCCTCGCTGGCGCGCTTGGGGTGCGTCACCACCGGGGTGATGAGATGCGGCACGCCCTCGTAGTTGGTCATCTCGACGCGTTTGGGGTCGATCAGGATGACCCGGACCTGCTCCGGCGGGTTGCGCATCAGCAGGCTGGTGACCAGCACGTTGAGGCAGACCGACTTGCCCGCGCCGGTGGCGCCGGCGATCAGCACGTGGGGCATGTCGGCGAGGTTGGCGAGCACCGGCTCGCCGCCGATGTCCTTGCCCAGCGCGACCGTCAGCGGGTCCAGGTCGTCCTTGGTCCCGATGGGGCCAAGGATGTCGCCGAGCGTGACCAGCTCGCGGTCGCGGTTGGGGATCTCGATGCCGATCGCGGACTTGCCCGGGATGGGGGCGATGATGCGCACATCCGGGGAGGCCACCGCGTACGCGATGTCGTGAGAGAGGCCGACGACCCGCGCCACCTTGGTGGCCGGGCCGAGCTCCACCTCGTAGCGCGTGACGGTCGGCCCGCGGGTGTAGCGCGCCACGCGCGCGTCGACCTCGAACTGCTCGAGCGTGTGCTGCAGGACCTGGGCGGTCTCGTCAAGCCGGCGGGCGTCGACCGGCCGGGCGTGGCTGCGGCGCAGCAGCGACCCGGGCGGCAGCGTGTAGATCCCCCCCGCCTCGGCCTTGAGGGTCATGGCGAGCTGCACCGCCTCGCCGGCGTTGGGCGGCGGGGACGGCGCCGGCGCCGGCCTGGCCGCGGTGGAGAGCGCCAGCTCGACGGTCTCGCCGTCGAGGTCGTCCTCCGCGGACCCGGCGCCCGCCTGGCGGCGCGGGCGGCGCCTCGACGTCGCGGGCCCCGCTTCGCCGTCGCCGGCGAAGTCCTCCGCCGCTGCGCTCCCCGCCTTGCCGGCCTGCGAGGACGACGGCGCCAGCGCCGGCCGCGCCGCCCTGGTCCCGGCGGCGTCCGCCGCGCCGGCCCCGGCGCCAGCCGCGGCGGCGGCCTGGCCCGCGGCGGGGCGCGGCGGGGTGAGCGCGGCGCGGACCAGCCTCACGAGCCGCGCGACGCCCCGCCCGACCGCCGCCACCGAGGTGCGGGTGGCGATCAGCAGGCCGAGGAACAGCAGGCAGGCGAAGGCGGCTCTCGCTCCCCAGACCGACAGCAGCCGGGCGGACGGGTGGGAGATGGCCGCGCCGACCCAGCCGCCGGAGTCCTGCAGGACGTCGGTCTTGGCCGAGACCGGCGGGGCGCCGCGCGCCAGGTGGATCAGGCCAAGCCCGCCGAGCAGCACGGCGAGCAGCCCGATGGTGACCCTCGCGGTGACCGGGTCGCCGGCCGGCGCGACCGTGCGCCGGAACATCGCCACGCCGAGCCCCGCGACCAGCACCGGCACCGCATAGGCCCCGTAGCCGAACAGACCCCGTAGGAACAGCTCGAGGAAGACCCCCACCTTGCCGCCGTTGTGCAGCCACACCCCGAGCGCCAGCAGGACCGCGATGAGCACCAGGGCGACGCCCTGGATGTCGCCCTTGTGCGGCGACAGCGCCTTCGCGGTCTGGCTCGGCCGCTGCGTCCGGGTGGCGGCGGGACTGCGGCGCTTCTTGGCGGGAGGCCGGCGGCCGGAGGGCCGGGTGCGCGTCTTGGCCACTAGACCTCCATCACTGTCGGGATGATCACCGGGCGGCGCTGGGTCCGCTCGCGGAACAGCGCGGAGGCGGCCTCGCGCATGCGCTGCTTCAGGATGGTCGGGTCGTTCACGCCTTCGGCGGCAGCCCGGTCGAGGCTGGCCAGGACCCGGGCGCGGGCCTCCTCGATGAGGTCGGTCGACTCGGGCTCGTAGACGAAGCCGCGGGTGACGATGTCCGGGCCGGCCAGCACCTTGCCCGTCTGCGCCTCGATGGTGGCCAGCACGTGGACGAAACCCTCGCCCCCGAGGCGGCGCCGGTCGCGCAGGACGGCGTCGCCGACGTCGCCCACCCCGAGCCCGTCGACGAAGACCATGCCGGAGCGGACCTGGCCGGCCCGCCGCACCTCGCCGCCGTCCAGCTCGAGCACGTCGCCGTCCTCGCAGACGAAGACGTGATCACTCGGGATCCCGGTGGCCCGCGCGAGGCGGGCGTGCTGGGTGAGGTGGCGGTACTCGCCGTGGACCGGGACGAGGTGGCGCGGCCGCAGCGTGGCCAGCAGCAGGGTCAGCTCGCCCTGCGCGGCGTGCCCGGAGACGTGCACCTTGGCGTTGCCACGGTGGAACATCTCGGCCCCCTGGCGGGCCAGGTCGTTCATGGTGTGGTAGACCGCGGCCTCGTTGCCCGGGATCAGCGAGGACGAGAGGACCACGGTGTCGCCCGGCTCGATCCTGACCCACTTGTGCTCGCGGCCGGCCATCAGGGTGAGCGCGGAGAACGGCTCGCCCTGGGAGCCGGTGCACAGTATCAGCGTCTGCTCCGGCGGCAGCGAGCCCAGCTCCTCGACGGGGATCAGCAGGTCAGGAGGGATCTTGAGATAGCCGAGCTCGCTCGCCACCCGCACGTTGCGCAGCATGCTCCGGCCGACCAGGGCGACCTTGCGGTCGAGCTGGTGGGCGGCGGCGAGGATCTGTTGCATGCGGTGGACGTGGCTGGCGAAGCAGGCGACCACGATACGGCGGCGGGCGGCGGCGAAGATCTCGGCGAGGGCGCGTCCGACCTCGACCTCGGAGGGGATGTAGCCGGGCGTGTCGGCGTTGGTGGAGTCGGAGAGCAGCAGGTCGATGCCCTCGCCCGCCAGCCTGGCCAGCCCGCCGAGGTCGGTGGGGCGTCCGTCGATCGGGGTGAGGTCGATCTTGAAGTCCCCGGTGTGCACGATGGTTCCCGCGGGGGTGCGCAGCGCCACGGCCATGCCGTCGGGGATGGAGTGCGAGACGGCGAAGAACTCCAGGTTGAACGGGCCGAGCGTGGTGCGCTCGCCGGGCGACACCTCGACCAGTGAGGGCGCCAGGTCGTACTCCTCGAGCTTGGCGGACAGCATGCCGAGCGACAGGCGGGTGCCGTACACGGGCACGTCGAAGTCGCGCAGGAAGTAGGGCAGCGCACCCATGTGGTCCTCGTGCGCGTGGGTGAGGACCACGCCGATCACCCGCTCGGGCTGCTCGGTCAGATAGGAGAAGTCGGGCAGGATGATGTCGACGCCAGGCTGGTCGGCGTCGGGGAAGGCGAGGCCGCAGTCGATCAGCAGCCGGGCACCATCCAGCTCGACCACGGCGCAGTTGCGCCCGATCTCGCCCAGGCCCCCGAGGAAGGCGATCCTGACCGCACCGCGCTGATCGGCCTGGTGGCCAGAGCGGTCCCCGCCGACCTGGCTGACCTCGCCAGCTCGGCCCATCTGACCCGCGTCCTCAGTCACGCGCCGCTTCCTCAGCCACCGGCGTCTCCTCGTCTCAGCCGCCCACGGGCCCCGCGGGCGGGAGCAGGTCGAGGCGGGTGAGCAGGCCGCGGACGTACTCGACCTGCTCGGGCGTGGCGTCCAGCAGCGGCGGCCGCAGCGGTCCGCCCGGCAGGCCGAGCAGGTTCAGGCCCGCCTTCAGCAGGATCGGGCTGCTGGTGGCGAACAGCCCCTCGAACAGCTCGAGGTGCTGAGCGTGGAGCTCGAGCGCCCTGCGGGTGTCGCCCCGCTCGAAGGCGGCGACCAGCTCCTGAAGCGCCGGGCCGACCAGGTGCGACGCGACGCTGACCACTCCGGCCCCGCCGACGGCCAGCAGCGGCAGCAGGTTCTTGTCGTCGCCCGAGTACTGCTCGAACGTCCCGGCCGTGTCGCGGTACAGCCGGCTCGCCGCGGCCATGTCGCCGACCGCGTCCTTGATCGCCACGACGTTGTCGATCTCCGCCAGCCGCAGCAGGGTCGCCAGCTCGATCGTGCAGGCGGTGCGGGAGGGGATGTTGTAGAGCATGCAGGGCAGGTCGGTGCTGGTCGCGATGGCACGGAAGTGGGCGTACAGCCCCTCCTGCGGTGGCCTGTTGTAGTAGGGCGTCACCAGCAGCAGCGACCCGACCCCTGCCTTCTCCGCAAGCTGGGTGAGCTCGACGGACTCGGCTGTCGAGTAGGTCGAGGTGCCCGCCATCACCCGGCGGGCATCGCCGGCCGCGTCCACCACCGCCGCCCACAGGCGACCCTTCTCCTCGAGGGTCAGGGTCGGCGATTCGCCGGTGGTGCCGGCGACCACCAGCGTGTCGGTGCCATGATCGAGCAGGTGCCGGGCGAGGGATTGGGCACCGTCGACGTCGAGCTCGCCGTCCCGGCTGAACGGCGTGGCCATGGCGGTCAGGACACCGCCGAAGCGACCGGGCATGTGATCCTCCCAACGTTTTCGCAGACTGTGCACGGCGGTGCCGGGCATCGCCGCACCTGCCGCCCGCTTTGAGATGCGGGGGGCCGGTGCGAATTCTACCCGGCCCACCTACTCCAGCCCCGGTGATTTCCACAAGTTGCCCCACCTCGGGCAAACTGGGGACGATCCCGATGTCGCGGGAAGCGGTTACGATCCCCGCCGTGCGCGCCGCCGATGCTCCGCTCGAGACCACCCTCAGTCCAAGGCTCCCGGTGGACCTTGGCCTGACGCTGTGGCCGCTGCGCCGGGGGACCGGCGATCCCTGCATGCGGGCGGAGCGGCCGGGCGTGTGGTGGCGCGCGACCCGCACCCCGATGGGTCCGGCCAGTGCCCGCTACGCCACGTGCGGCGCGCAGGTCGGTGTGCTGGCCTGGGGGCCGGGCGCCGAGTGGTGCCTGGCCACCGCACCGGAGCTGCTGGGCCTGCGGGACTCGCTGGAGGGCTTCGCTCCGGACGGGCTGGTGGCACGCCTGCACCACGCCATGCCCGGGCTCAGGATCACTCGATCCCTGGCGGTCTTCGAAGCACTGGTCCCGTCGATCCTGGAGCAGAAGGTGGCAGGGGCGGAGGCCCGCACGGCATACCGCGGGATCGCCCGGGCCTGGGGAACGCCCGCACCCGGGCCGACGCCCGTGGGGCCACCGGCCGGCGCCGGCGCGTACCGCCTCGGCGGGGCCGGGCTCGGCGGGGCCGGGCTCGGCGGGCCGCGGCCGCTCAGGGTCCCGCCTGGGCCGGAGACGCTCGCGGCCAAGCCGTACTGGGAGTTCCACCGCTTCGGCGTGGAGATGCGGCGTGCCAACACGATCCGGGGAGCCGCCGCACACGCGCAGCGGGTTGAGACGACCACCGCCATGGCGCCCGCTGTGGCGCGGCGCCGGCTGCAGGCGCTACCCGGGGTCGGTCCGTGGACCTCGGCCGAGGTGGCGCTGGTGGCCCTGGGGGACGCCGACGCGGTCTCCGTGGGCGACTACCACCTCCCGCACCTGGTGAGCTGGGCGCTCGCCGGTGAGCCCCGCGGCAGCGACGAGCGCATGCTCGAGCTGCTCGCCCCCTATCCCGGCCACCGCGGCCGCGTGCTACGGCTGCTGTCCCACTCGGGCCTGTGGGCTCCGCGCTTCGGACCACGCATGCCGCTGCGCTCGTTCAACCGGTTCTAGCGGTTCTGACGGTCCTGTCGGAGCGCGTGCGGGCGGCGCGTGCCGGCAAGTGCCTCATGCCCAGGGCAGTGCGCCGCGCTCGGCCCAGTAACGCTCAGGCGGCTCGGCCAGCGCGCGCAGCTCCTCACGGTCAGCGGCGGTCAGCTCCAGCGCCGACGCCGCCAGGTTGCTGTGCAGTTGCCCAACCGTGACCGCGCCAGAGAGCACCACGTCCGCCCATGGGTTGGCGAGCGCGGCCGCAAGCGCCACCGCGTCCGCGGTGGCCGCGTGCCGTCCCGCGATCGCCTCGAGCGTGACGCGCACCGGCTCACGGCTGTGCGGCGTCAGCCGGCCGTTGGCCAGCGCCTCCTTGACGATCACCCCCCAGCCGCGCTCATGGGCGGTGGCCAGCGCCGGCTCCACCGACGGCTCCAGCAGGTTCCAGGTCGCCTGCACCACCGCGTACGGGCTCACCCCGTCGACCTCGACCTCCAGCGCGCGCCGCACCACCTCCGCCTGGCGTGGCCCACTCGTCGTCAGCCCCACCACCAGGCCCTCCCGCTGGAGGCGGATCAGCTCCGCCAGCACCAGGCGGTCCTCCAGCACCCCGCTCTCCAGCGTCGCCGAGTGGATCTCGTACAGGTCCAGCCAGTCGCCGAGGAGCTCCCGGGTCTCCGCCAGCTGGCGCCGCAGGGTCGCCAGCGAGTGGTCCTTGACCTCGTGAGCCTCGGCGGCGAGCCGCCATCCGCCGGTGTAGGTGTACCCCCATTTGGACCCGACCGTGATGGCGCTCGGTGCCAGGCGGCGGCGCTCCAGCCAGGAGGTGAGGAACCTCTCGGCCAACCCGTACGAGCGGGCTGCGTCCAGGTAGCGGACCCCTGCCTCGAAGGCGGCGTCGAGGACCTCGTGACAGCGCCGCTCCATGGCCTCGACGCCGCGCTCGCGGCCCAGATCCTCCTGCCGGCCCAGGTTGATGTAGGCCGGCCGTCCCAGGGCGGCCAGCCCGAGCCCGATGGGCGTCACGGCGAGCCCTGTCGCTCCCAGCGTCCTCGAACGCATCGCGGCTCCAGAGCCTGTCCCGCCGGTCAAGAAACCGGCCGCCGAACGGGCTGGCCACTTGGCTCGGCCTGGTCATGCGCCGGAGGACCTGGACCGGGCTGGCAGGTCGCGCACCAGTAGGTGAGCCGCTCCAGGCCGCCCACCACCTGGCCGGCCCGCCGGATCGGAGCGCCACAGCGCAGGCACGGCTCACCGCCGCGCTCGGCGACCCAGTGCTTGCGTCCGCGGCGGGTGTCGCCCGTCGTCACCTGGTGCCCGATGGTGCGGTTGACCTCCATCATCCGCTTGAGCAGCGCGAGCATGACCTCGAGGTCGTCAACCTCACCTACCGGCGTCCAGGGGCTCACCCCGCGGAGGAAGCAGATCTCGTTCTTCCAGTTGTTGCCCGGCCCGGCGATGGCGCGCTGGTCGAGCAGGGCCGCGCCGATCGGCCGGTCGGGCTTGGCCCGCAGGCGCCTGGCCGCCTCCTCGAGATCCCAGTCGGGCCCGAGCACGTCCGGCCCGAGATGCCCGACGACCTCATGCTCACGTTCGGTGGCCAGCAGCTCGCAGATGGCGAGCCGGAAGCCGACGGCGAGCCACGGCTCCGTCCGGAGCACGGCGCGCACCTGGAAGCTGGGACCTCGCCAGCGCTGGCCCGGCCGGTAGAGGTGCCAGGCGCCCTCCATCTTGAGGTGACTGTGCAGGGTCACGCCGGCACCGGTGCGCAGCAGCAGGTGCTTGCCGCGTGCCACCACCTCGCGGACCAGCTGACCGCTCAGGTCGACGGTGGCGAAGCGCGGCACCCGCAGCTCCGTGGCCTGCAGCTTCCGGCCCGCCAGGGCGCGGTGCAGCCTCGCCGCGGTCAAGTGGACGGTGTCGCCTTCTGGCATCGCAGCACCTCCCGGACCGCCTCAGTCGCGGGGTCCCGGCGCGCCCGGGTCCCACCCAGACCCTTGCCCATCCGCCGGTCCTGGCCCTGGCGGCCCTGGCGGCGGGCCTCCCTCCTCTGAACCGAGCCGTCGCCAGTCGGGCGCCCGCGGCCTGCCCCTCCTGTCCTCGGACGCGCCCGGGCGACCGGGTGAATCGGCACCACCGCCACGGCCGCCGGGCTTGCCGGAGCTGCCCCCCAATCCCGTTCCGGCCGGCCCGCCCGCAAGGCCACCCGGTCCGACGGCGAGACGAAGACCGCGGGCGGTGGGCCGGAAGCCCGCTTCGGTCAGGGCCCGGGCCAGCGGGCTCGAGTAGACCTGCTCGCCGTCCGCGCGCTCGACCGCCATCCGGCCCAGGATGCCATCACGCACGGCCAGGGCCAGCGCATCGGCCGCGCGGCTGAGCCGGTCCGGGTCCTCGCTGAAGGTAAGCAAGGTCCGGCCACCGCGCTCCACATACAGGACCAGATCGCCGTCGACGAGGATGACCACGGCGCCTGCCTTGCGCCCCGGCCGGTGCCCGGGACCAGGCCGCTCCCCCGCGATCCGGCCGTCGGCCGCGGTCGCCGATCGCTCGGGCCATGGGAGGGCGGCGCCGTACGGGTTGGCAGGGTCGGCCGCGGCGAGGACGACAGTCCGCGCCTCCCGACCTGCGCTGCCCGCCGGCCTCGGCAGTGATCCACGGTCGGCGAGCGAGCGCATGCGGTCCACCGCGCCCGGGACCGCGAACTGCGCTCCCCCGAGGCCGTCGACGAAGTAGCCGCGCCGGCAGCGGCCTGCCTCCTCCATGGCCTTGAGGATCGGATAGACACCCGCGAACCCGCCCGGGACCCGCTCTGCCATTACCGCTCCGCGAGTCACCACCCCGTGGCGCTCGAGGAGCTGCTCGGCGGCGGCGTGCAGCCGCCTCGTGGCGTCGGCCGCGCGCTGGGGCGCCAGGCTCCACCGTCCGGCACCGGCTGGTGGGCCCAGGCGGCTCGGCAGCGCCGGACGGCGCGGCCGTCCACTGCGGCGGCTGCGGATCGCGCGGCTGGACGGCCGCGTGCCGCCGGCCAGCAGCGCCCGCAGCGGCGCCATGGTGTCGTTGGTGACCAGGCCGGCCCAGACCAGCTCCCAGATCGCCAGCAGCAGCTCGGTGTCGTTGGTCGCGCCCACCGCGTCGGAGAGCTGCCGAAAGAACATCGCACCCTGCTCAGCGAGCGCCTCGCGAACCGCCTGGGCCAGCGAGGAGAGCTCGACCGGGAGCTGCTCCGGCATCAGCACGGGCGCCTGGTCGGCCACGTACAGGCTGACCCAACCATCGTCCGATCCGAGCGGCCCGGCGCCGACCCATACCACCTCGCCGGAGGCGCAGAGCTGATCGAGCAGGGCCGGGCCGTAGTCCGGCAACCGCACCGGCAGGACCTGCCGCTCCAGTGCGGACGCCGGCACCGCGGCACCCTGGAGCTGCTCGATCACCTGGTAGAGGGCGTCCAGGTCAGCCCGGCGCGGCCCGCTCGGCCCGACTCCCTGCCAGGCGAGCGCGAAGCGGGCCAGGGCCTCCTGAGGTACCGGCTCGACCTCCCTGCGCAGCGCGGCCAGCGAACGCCGGCGCAGCCGGCGCAGCACCTCGGCGTCGAGCCACTCGCGTCCGGATCCGCCCGGCCGGAACTCGCCGAGCACCACCCGACCGGCGACCTCCAGCCGGGCCAGGGTCTGCTCCACCACCGCGACGCCGAGCCCCAGGCGGCGTGCCGGCTCTTCCGGGAGGAACGGCCCGTGGGTGCGGGCCCAGCGGCCGACCAGGTCGCCAACCGGGTCGGCCACCGGCTCGAGGAACGCCTTGGGCACGCCCGGAGGCATGGCTGTCCCCAGGGCGTCGCGGAAGCGGGAGGCGTCCTCGATCGCCACCCAGCGCTCCTGACCGGCGATGCGTAGCCGCAGCGCACGCCGCGTCGCCTCCAGGTCGGCAAGCCAGCCCGCCGCCGCGCCAGCATCGGCGGCCCTCGCGCCGACCTCGTCGACCGTGAGGTCGCCGAGCAGGCGCAGGGCGTCGTGCAGCGCGTCAGGGCCGCCGACCCTTCGCTCGGCGGCGAGCAACTGCAGCTCCAGCTCGAGGTCGGCCAGTGCGGCAGGATCGATGAGATCGCGCAGCTCCTCGCGTCCGAGCAGCTCGGCGAGGATCGAGCGGTCCAGCGAGAGCGCCTGGGCGCGCCGCTCGGCCAGTGGCGCGTCGCCGTCGTACATGAACGCCGCCACGTAGCCGAACTGCAGCGAGCTGGCGAACGGCGAGGGGAACGGCGTGTCAACCTCGACCACCCGCACCTCACGGCGGGCGACGGACGCCATCAGGTCGATGAGACCCGGCAGGTCGAACACGTCCTGAAGGCACTCGCGCATGGTCTCGAGCACGATCGGGAACGACCCGTAGCGCGAGGCGACCTGCAACAGTCCGGCACTGCGCTGACGCTGCTGCCACAGCGGCGTGCGCTGGCCCGGGCGGCGCCTGGGCAGCAGCAGCGCGCGGGCGGCGCACTCGCGGAAGCGGCTGGCGAACAGCGCCGAGGCGCTCACCTGCCCGACCACGAGATCCTCGACCTCCTCGGGGTCGAGCAGGATCGAGTCCGACGGCGGCGCCTCATCGGCCTCGGGCAGCCGAACCACGATACCGTCGTCGGTGTACATCGTCTGGACGTCCAGCCCGAGGCGCTCCCGCACCCGCGCCTCGATCGCCTGGGCCCAGGGAGCATGGACCTGCGCCCCGAACGGCGAGTGCACGCAGACCCGCCAGTCGCCCAGCTCGTCGCGGAAGCGCTCGACCACGATCGTGCGGTCGTCTGGCAGCGCGCCGGTGGCATCGAGCTGCTCGCCGAGATAGTGCACGAGGTTGGCGGCGGCGTTGCCGTCCAGCCCGGCTGCGGCCAGACGCTCCATACGCGCGGTCGGCTCGAGCGAGAGCAGCTCGCGCAGGAACGCCCCGAGCGCACGACCCAGCTCCAACGGCCGGCCCGGCGCGTCGCCGTGCCAGAAGGGCAGCTTGCCCGGCTGGCCCGGGGCGGGGCTGACCAGCACACGGTCGTGGGTGATGTCCTCGATGCGCCAGCTCGAGGCGCCGAGCGTGAACACCTCACCCGCACGCGACTCGTAGACCATCTCCTCGTCCAGCTCGCCGACCCGCGTCTCGCGCTCCCCCACCAGGTAGACGCCGAACAGGCCACGGTCAGGGATGGTGCCGCCGGAGGTCACCGCCAGGCGCTGCGCTCCCGGCCTGGTGCCGAGGCGGCCGTCGACGCGGTCCCAGACCAGGCGCGGCCGCAGCTCGGCGAACTCGTCCGAGGGGTAGCGGCCGGAGAGCATGTCGAGCACGCTCTCGAGCGCGCTGCGAGGCAGCTCGGTGAACGACGCCGCCCGGCGCACCACCTCCTCGAGCCGCTCCACCGGCCAGTCGTCCATGGACACCATCGCGACGACCTGCTGCGCCAGCACGTCGAGAGGGTTGCGCGGGTAGCGCATCGCCTCGATCGCGCCGTCGCGCATGCGCTCGACCACCACGGCGCACTCGACCAGGTCGCCACGGAACTTGGGGAAGACCACGCCGCGGCTGACCGCCCCGACCTGGTGGCCGGACCGCCCGATACGCTGCAGCCCCTGCGCCACCGAGCTGGGCGCTTCCACCTGAGCCACGAGATCGACGGCGCCCATGTCGATGCCGAGCTCGAGCGAGCTGGTGGCGGCCACCGCGCGGAGCCTGCCCGCCTTCAGGTCCTCCTCGATCTGTACCCGCTGCTCGCGACTGACCGAGCCGTGGTGGGCACGCACGATCTCGTCATCGGCCAGATCGTTGAGCCTGGCGCAGATGCGCTCGGCCAGGCGGCGCGAGTTGGCGAACACGATCGTGGAGCGGTGCGCACGGATCAGGTCGAGCAATCGCTGGTCGATGTGCGGCCAGATGCTGCGGTGCTCAGGATCTTCGTCGCTGGGGAGATCGAGATCCCCCTTACCCGCTGCGGCCGCGGGCTCGGCCATGTCCTCGACGGGCACGACCACCTCGAGGTCGAAGGACTTCTGGCTGGGCGGGGCGACCACGTTCACTGGCTGCACGCCACCAAGGAAGCGGGCGACCTCCTCGAGCGGTCGCACCGTCGCGGACAGGCCGATGCGTTGGGCCGGACGGGAGAGCAGCTCGTCCAGCCGCTCCAGGCTCAGCGCGAGGTGCGCGCCACGCTTGGTGTCGACGACCGAGTGCACCTCGTCCACGATCACCGTCTCGACCTGCCGCAGAGCTTCCCGCGCCTGCGAGGTCAGCAGCAGGAACAGCGACTCCGGCGTGGTGATGAGGATGTCGGGCGGCCTGCTCGGGAAGCGCCGGCGCGCGTCCGCGGGGGTGTCGCCGGTGCGCATGCCGACGGTGATCTCGGGCAGCGGGAGGTCCAGCCGCGCTGCGACCGCCCGCAGACCCGCCAGGGGCGTGCGCAGGTTCCGCTCGATGTCGGCGGCGAGCGCCTTCAGCGGCGATATGTAGAGGACCCGGAGGCGCTGCTTGGGACCAACCCGGGGGGCGGTGGCGAGCCGGTCGATCGCCGAGAGGAACGCCGCGAGCGTCTTGCCCGAGCCGGTGGGTGCCACGACCAGGACGTTGCCGCCGTCTGCGATCGCCTCCCAGGCACCGACCTGCGCCGGGGTCGGCGCCGCGAAGGCACCCTCGAACCACAGCCGAGTCAGCGATGAGAAGCGCCCCACCGCATGCTCGGCCGCCACGGACTCTGTCACTGGTTCCATACCCGCATGCTAGACCCAGCTCCCGACACCCGTCGGGCGTTGTCCACACCCCCTCCTGGTCCAGCGCGATCGGCGTGACCAGCACAGACGCCCGGCAGTCCGATTGCCCGCTCGACTGGCCGGGAACGCTTCAACCTCCGTCGAGGGCAAGCGTGACGCTCGCGGGAATTGGTTGTCCACAGATTCGCTCAGGCCCCTCGGGGGGATGGACCGACGGTGGCACACTAGGCTCGGAACGCCATTCGCGCTGGTCTCGATGGATATGGACCGGCCGGAGGGGACGTTCGCGAGCTGACCTGAGAGGTGCGTGGCGGGGACATGGGATGGTTTGACCGGCCGGAGTTCGGACCCAATGTGGGGCTGATCGAGGAGATCTACCGGCAGTACCTGGACGACCCATCCTCGGTGAGCGAGGCGTGGCGGGAGTTCTTCTCCGAGCACGAGCCGGAGGAGCCCGAGGAGCCGGGGGCTCCGGAGCCCGAGGCCCAGGCACCCGAGGATCGGCAGCGCGAGGCTCGCGAGCGGCCCGCCGAGCGCCCGCGCCCCGCCGAACCCGACCGCCGCGACGCGGTCCGCCCTGCCGCACGGGACACCGCGCGGGCGGCGGAGGCGGATGGCGCCGCAGCCGAGGACGGGAACGGGGCGGTCGTCCTGCGTGGGCCGGCGGCCACCATCGTCCGGGCGATGGAGGCAAGCCGGGACGTCCCGACCGCCACCTCGTTCAGGGTCGTGCCAGCCCGGCTGCTGGAGGTCAACCGCGACGTGCTCAACGGGCACCTGCGCCGGCGCCGCGGCGGCAAGATCAGCTTCACCCACCTGATCGGCTACGCTGTCGTCAAGGCCATCCAGGCCGTACCCGCCATGAGCTCGATCTACCTCGAACGCGACGGCAAGCCGTACCTGCGGCGACCCCAGCACATCAACCTCGGCCTCGCCGTCGACGTCAAGCGCCCCGACGGCTCTCGGACGCTGCTGGTGCCCAACGTCAAGGCCGCCGACACCCTCGACTTCGCCGCCTTCGTGCGCGCCTACGAGGAGCTGATCGGCAGGGTCAGGAGCAACAAGCTGACCGTCGAGGACTTCGCCGGCACCACCGTCACGATCACCAACCCCGGCACCGTCGGAACCGTGATGTCGGTGCCACGGCTGATGGCCGGGCAGGCCGCCATCATCGGGGTGGGAGCCATCGGCTACCCGGCCGAGTATCAGGGAGCGGATCGGGAGGCCCTGACTGAGCTCGGCGTCGGCAAGACCGTGACCCTGACCTCGACCTACGACCACAGGGTCATCCAGGGCGCCGAGAGCGGCGAGTTCCTCGCCATGATGCACCGCCTGCTGCTCGGCGAGGACGGCTTCTACGACGAGGTCTTCCGCAGCGTGGGCGTCCCGTACGTGGCGGTGCGCTGGCTTCCCGACCGGCACGCCGGCCGCGACTCGCTCGAGATGGGCGAGAAGCAGGCCCGGGTGTACCAGCTCATCAACATGTACCGGGTTCGGGGGCACCTGATCGCCAACCTCGACCCCCTCGAGACCAAGTCGCCCACCATGCATGCCGAGCTGGACCCGGCGACCTACGGCCTGACCATCTGGGACCTGGAGCGACCGTTCCTGACGGGGGGTGTCTCCCCCGAGCGGGAGCTGCCGCTGCGCGCGATCCTGCGCATCCTGCGCGACGCCTACTGCCGCACGGCCAGCTTCGAGTACATGCACATCTCGCAGCCCGACGAGAAGTCCTGGATCCAAGAGCGCGTCGAGGTGGCGCCGGCCAACCTGCCTGAGGAGGACCAGCGCCAGATCCTCCACAAGCTCATCGAGGCGGAGGTGTTCGAGCGCTTCCTGCACAACAAGTACGTGGGGCAGAAGCGCTTCAGCCTGGAGGGGGCCGAGAGCCTCATCCCCATCCTGGACGCGGCGTTGGACCGGTCGGCCGACGCCGGCATGGACAGCGTGGTCATCGGCATGGCCCACCGGGGCCGGCTCAACGTGCTCGCCAGCACCGTGGGCAAGAGCTACAGCGAGATCTTCCACGAGTTCGAGGGGCACCTGGACCCGGCGCTGTCGCAGGGCTCGGGCGACGTCAAGTACCACCTGGGGGCCAGCGGCAAGCACACCGCCCGCTCAGGTCGCGAGGTCCGGGTCGAGGTGGCCTCCAATCCGAGCCACCTGGAGGCGGTCAACCCGGTGGTCGAGGGGCTGGTCCGGGCCAAGCAGGACCTGCTCGACCGGGGCGAGGAGGCGCCGGTGCTGCCGGTGCTGATCCACGGTGACGCCGCCTTCGCCGGGCAGGGCGTGGTGGCCGAGACGCTCAACCTGTCGCAGCTCCGCGGCTACCGTACCGGCGGAACCGTGCACGTGATCGTGAACAACCAGCTCGGCTTCACCACCAGCCCGGACTACGGGCGCTCGTCGACCTATGCCAGCGACGTCGCCAAGATGATCCAAGCGCCGATCTTCCACGTGAACGGCGACGATCCTGAGGCGTGCGTGCGGGTCGCCCGTCTCGCCTTCGACTACCGGCAGGCGTTCAAGAAGGACGTCGTCATCGACATGTGGTGCTACCGACGCTTCGGACACAACGAGGGCGACGAGCCCGCGTTCACCCAGCCGCTGATGTACGCCCGGATCAAAGGCCGCCCGAGCGTCCGCAAGCTCTATACCGAGGCGCTGGTCAACCGGGGCGACCTCTCGCTGGAGGACGCCGAGGAATGGCTGGAGGCATTCCGCCGCCGGCTGCAGCAGGCGTTCGACGACTTCCGCGAGGACGCCGGCGGCAAAGTGCCCGAGGTCGAGCTCGAGCACCCCGAGCCCATGGCGGCCGACCCCGCCGTGGCCACGGCGGTGGACCGCGGCCGACTCGACCAGATCGTGGAGCGGCTCACGACCGTCCCGGACGGCTTCCACGTCCATCCCAAGCTGACCCGATGGCTCGAGGACCGGCACCGAGCCCTCGAGACCAACACGGTCGACTGGTCGCTGGCCGAGGCGCTGGCGTTCGGATCGCTGCTCGAGGAGGGCCGCGTCGTGCGGCTCACCGGGCAGGACACCCGGCGCGGGACCTTCAGTCAGCGCCATTCGGTGCTGGTGGACCAGGAGAACGGGGAGCAGTACACGCCGCTGGCCCACCTCGAGCCCGGGCAGGGACGCTTCTTCGTGTTCGACAGCCTGCTGAGCGAGTTCGCCGCGCTCGGCTTCGAGTACGGCTACTCGGTTGCCAACCCCGATGCGCTGGTGCTGTGGGAGGCGCAGTACGGCGACTTCATCAACGGCGCGCAGGTCGTCGTCGATCAGTTCATCGTCGCCGCCGAGGAGAAATGGGGACAGAAGTCCAGTTTGGTGCTGCTGCTCCCCCATGGCTTCGAGGGGCAGGGTCCGGAGCACTCCAGCGCACGGGTCGAGCGCTTCCTGCAGCTTGCGGCCGAGGAGAACCTCCAGGTCGCGTGGCCGACCACGGCGGCCCAGTACTTCCACCTCCTGCGCAGGCAGGCGCTGCGCGCTGCGCGCAAGCCGCTGGTCGTGCTGACGCCGAAGTCGCTGCTGCGGCTCCCGGCGGCCCGCTCGAGGGTCGAGGAGCTCGCCGCCAGCCGCTTCAACGAGGTCCTCCCCGACCCGGCCCATCTGGACCCGGGCAAGGTCAGACGGCTGCTGCTCGCCAGCGGCAAGGTCTTCTACGACCTCGCCAAGCGGCGGAAGGACGCCGGTATCGAGGACGTTGCGATCGTCCGCCTTGAGCAGCTCTACCCCTTCCCGGCGCAGCAGATCCGCCAGCAGCTCAACACCTACCATCAGGCTGCCGGACCGGTGTGGGTCCAGGAGGAGCCGGACAACATGGGCGCCGGACGCTACCTGCGGCTCGCGTTCGAGCGCACCCTCGGGGTCGACTTGGCCGTGATCAGCCGGCGGGAAGCGGCTGCGCCCGCGACCGGCAGCCCCTCCATCCACCAACGGCAGCAGGAGGAGATACTCGACCGGGCTTTCCCCGACAATTAAGGTAGGCGCTAACACGCACCGACGCTGCCCCAGAGGAGGCGATTGCCATGAAGGTCCGGCAGTTGGCGAGCAGCGCGGTGGTCACGGTCGGGCCGATGCAGTCACTGCGCCAGGCCGCCCAGCTCATGGCCAGGCATCGGGTCGGCTCGGCCGTGGTGCAGGACGCCGAGCATCTGGTCGGCATCTTGACGGAGCGCGACGTGCTCAATGCGGTCGCCACCGGCGCGGACCCCGAGGACGTGGTGGTCCAGGAGATCATGACCGCCGACGTGGTCACGGTCGGCCCGGACTGGGACCTGATCGAGGCCGCCGGTGAGATGGCCCGGCGACGCATCCGCCACCTGGTGGTCTACGACGGCGGCCAGCTCCTCGGCATCCTGTCCGTGCGCGACGTGCTGCCAGCGCTGCTCCCAGCCGAGCAGCACTCCGGCTGACCACGGACAAGGCCGGCCTGGTTCTCTCCGGGTGCGCTACTGCCAGCCGGTGATGTCGAGGATGACTCCAGTGCCGGTGACGTTGTGCTGGACGCTGACGTAGAAGTGTTTGCCGCTGGCGTCGAAGATACCACCGGTCCATTCCGCGGTGAGGTCGTTGAGGGTCGCGATCCGAATGCAGCCGTCGCTCTGCAGGTCCGGGTCTGCGCCATCGGGCAGGCAGTCCCACAGGTCGTTGTTGTGGCGACCCTGCAGGGCGGTGGTGGTGTCCGCGTCCTCGTGGACGATCAGGTTGCCACGGTCAGGCTGGAAGGCAACGTTGTCGGGCATGGCGAATTCCGGGTTACCGGCGACGAAGAGCCGCACCTCGGGGACCGAGGTGCCAGCGCTGGCCTCCTGCACGGTGCCGTCGGTGATGCAGATCGTCTCGCCCCAGTTCTGCGCGCCCTCGTCGCCGGTGTTGTTGCCGCAGAAGCGGACGCGCGAAGCGGCCAGGGCGGCATGGTCGACGTCGAGGTCCTCGGGGCGGTAGTAGCCGGTCAGCCTGAACGCGACCGCCTGTGTACGGAGATCTGGGTCGGGTGCCGCCGGGATCTCGACCCAGGCGCCCTGCGCGAACTCGCTTCCCTGGCCGTGGTGACCGGCGCCACCGACCCGCAGACCGAAGACCGTCCCGGCCACCAGGGGTGACTGGTCGAGGCTCGTGATCGGCCCGGCGCTCGGATCGCGGAGCGCGCTCGGGACGAACTTGAAGTAGGCGCCGCCAGGAACCCCGTTGCTCGGAGCCAGCTCGTCGCCGTAGTAGACAGTGCCGTTGGGGTAGATGGCGTTGCCCTCGAAGGAGAGCCTCCCAAGAGCCGGCCGCGCCACGAGATTCGCCGCGCCGGTGCCGCCGCTGAACGTTCCGGTCGCCCGGTCGAGCGTCACCCCAGTGGTGTTCAGCGGGTCGATCAGCTCATACACCCGCCCGCCGTTCGGGCCGCCACCCGCCTCCTCCGCGAACAGGATCGTTCCCCAGGGGGTGCGCCGCGACGGATCGCAGCCGGTCGTCCCGGTCACGATCGTTGCGACCACCCCGGGCCTGCGCCTGCGCAGCGCTGATCGAGTCGGTCGACGACCGCTCAAGGGGACTGGTGACGCCAAACAGACGGCCCGACTGGGACCGTAGTTGATCCTGAACGAACCGGCCGAAGTCCGTCCCAGCCATCGCCATGCCGCCGACCAGCGCGATTGCGCTGACCGCGGCGATGAGCGCGACAAGTCGTCTCTTCAAGGGGGGTCCTCTCTGCATCGGGCGCGGCCACCCTCGCCGCGCCAACCGCCCTGACGCTCCCCCATTGACCTGGCAGGCGATTGGCAAGCGTGTGGCGCAGTTCGACCTTGTCTGAACTCTGGCTCACATACAGGCAACGAGAACGGTTTGGGCCGTTCATGAGCCGCCTCGGGGCGCTCGCACCTTTCGCACGCAAATTCGACGTGGGACCGGACCCACCTCGGACGATCTGGCAGGTCCACCAAGTTCCGCAGAGTTCGGCGCCGCACCACCGGGCCGCGGCGCCGAAGACCCGACTACGGTGTCTCTACCTGGCGAGCGTCGGCGGCTTCATCATCCAGTGGACTCTTTGCGTCGAACACGCTCGACAGATCCCGTACGGCTGCGTCACGCGAG
>WNGB01000344.1_pt1 | contig 71021 bp, 61 predicted proteins | sample 5400681 | NCBI WGS metagenome assembly WNGB01 (sample SAMN13153367, study PRJNA577476) | soil metagenome | isolation source: 115 cm soil or saprolite under grassland replicate 2 | place: USA:California | collected 2016-06-15 | reverse complement strand
CCACATGGTCAATACGCCGCCTCAGATCCTCGTCTACGAGGCGCTCGACTACGCACCGCCTCGGTTCGCCCACCTGCCGATGATGCTCGCGCCGAGCGGAGAAAAGCTCTCCAAGCGTCACGGCGCAGTCAGCGTCAGCGAATATCGTGCGCTCGGCTACCCGCCGATGGGTGTCCTCAATTACCTCGTTCGCTTCGGTTGGTCTCATGGCGACCAGGAGATCTTTTCCCGCGAGGACCTGATCCAAAAATTCGATTTCGCCCAAGTTGGCAAGGCCGACGGCAAGTTCGACCCGAAGAAATTCGCCGACGTCGCTTTCGAGCACCTGAAGCGGCCCGACCTCACCCCCGTTCGCCGATATGCCAACATGGTTCGCCCATTTCTCGATGCCACCGGCATTTCCGATCCCGACGAGGCGAAGCTCTTGCGGGCCATTCCCACCGTCCGTGAGCGGGCGCGCTCGCTGCGCGAGGCGGCCGAGGCGATGCATTACTTTTTTCGCAAGCCGGTGTTCGACGAGAAGGCACAGAAGAAATTTCTCACCCCGGCAACCGCCCCTCGACTTTCGGACTTCAGAGCGCTGCTCGTTTGCGTCACTCTCTGGGAGGAGGCGAACATCGAGGCCGCCATCTCCAGTTGGCTCGCGTCGAAAAACCTCGCCATCAAAGACGTCGCGCAACCCGCGCGCGTCGCCCTCACCGGTCGCACGGTCAGCCCGGGTCTATACGAGGTACTTGCCGTGCTCGGCAGGGAAGAGAGTTTGGCCCGGCTCGACCACGCCATCGAGTCCTCCAGCGTGAGCTAGGTGCTCTCTTTCTTCGGCCCCCGCCCGTCGCTTTTTCCTCCGCCTCTGCCCGACGGCGAGCCCGCGCCCACCGGTTTTTGGACGTCGATTCTGAATCTCACGTATCTGCGTCCATTTCTGCCGATTCCGATCATCGTCGCGCTCGCTCCGCTCGTTTGGTGGTTCTTTCGATCCACTTGGCGTGAGCTCGACCTCGAGGCGCAGCGCTACCGTAACGCGCTGCTCGCGACCGGAGGCTACGATCTGCGCCCTGCGGTTCTTTTCGTGATGGCCGCCATCATCCTGACCCTTCAGGAGTACTATGGCGGCCGCGCAACCTACGAGCAGGTGGTGCGCCCTTGGCTGGTGACGCAGGAAGTGACGCATCACCACGCACGCATCAATCTCGCCAAATACGATGAGCTCTACGGCTACGGCTGGTGGGCCTTCACCCGCTTCGCCGGCTACGTGATTTTGCCGTTCCCAACCTACAAGTTCATTTTCCGGCAGGACAAGCTGCTCGACATGGGGCTTCGGCTACGGGGCTTCGTGCAGCACGCGTGGATCTACGGCGTGTGCCTTCTGTTCGTCTTGCCAGCGCTGTGGCTCGTCGCGCGGCAACCAGATTTCGGGACGTATTATCCCTTCTACAAGAGCTCCTCGCGCAGTTACTTCGACCTTCTGCTCTGGGAAGCCATGTATTTCACGCAGTTTTTCGGCCTCGAGCTCTTTTTTCGCGGGCTCTGGTTGGGCGCGCTAAGGCGATCACTCGGGTCGGGAGCGATTTTTTCGATGTGCGTTCCCTATGCGATGATCCACTTCGGCAAGCCTTACCTCGAAGCCAATGGCGCCATCGTGGCCGGCGTGGTCCTCGGAAGCCTGTCGATGCGCACGAAGAGCATCTACGCGGGGTTTTTGGTGCACATCACCGTCGCCCTCTCGATGGACCTCCTCGCCCTCTCCCATCGCCACGCCCTGCCCCACAGCTTCTGGGCCCCCGGCTAACCGTCTCCTCGCCTGCCTGTGAATTTCTTCAGGCGAGAAAGGAGACGAGTTTTTGCAGGGCGTGAGCGCGTTCGCGGTGGCGAAGCTCGCGCCGGTAGAGGGACGCCAGTGCCTCCGCGGCGCATCGGGCGGCCGGGGCGGTGTCTCCCTTCCAGGAAAGATGGGAAAGCCGGCGCCATAAGACCGTCTCCAGAAGCTCGGGCCGATCCTTGCGCAGGAGGGACGCCACCGCGGAAAGCGGCTCGCAGAACGTCGGATCGGCGCGCATGGCGCGCAGATAGAGACCGAGCGCGGAGGTGACGCCGTTATCGGCACGTGCCGCGGCCTCGGCAGCCGCCAAAAGGCCCTCGGCGCGTTCGCGCGGCGTGCTCGCCTTGCGAGCTCTCTCGCGCGCGAGCCGGAGCTCTTCGGCGAGCGCAACGACGCTCGTTTTTCGAACCCGCCGCCAAGGTAGGGCGAATCGCGGCAGGGGCAGCGTGGGGCGGTACTTCCATAAAAGAAAACCGGTGAAAAGGAGCGCCGCGCCCGCAACCAGGAGTTTCTGCCAAGATACGTACATGGAGAATTTGTCCGCCCCGCTGGGGGGGGGATAAAATCTTACACGGTAGCCACCCCTTCGTGCCGGCCGAAGTAGGCTTGGCCCGAGGCGTGCTACGCTACCAGGCGGAGCCTAAAGATGCGTAGAAATCACGGTTGGGCGATAGTGGCTTTGGGCCTCGGCCTTTTGCCCACGCTATCCTCGGCCGACATTTACTACACCGAGAGTGACGATAGGCCGAGTTTCACCGACACGCCACGACGCGACGCCAACTATCGGCTCTACATGCGGTCCCCCGTGGCCAAGCGTCGCAGTGGGGTCCTGCCCGGTGATTCATCGGCCGAGCGCTTCACGCGCTACGGCGACGTGATCCACGAAGCGGCATCCCTCTATCAGATTCCGGAAGAGTTGGTGCGCGCCGTCATCAAAGTCGAGAGCGACTACGACCCGCGAGCCATTTCGAGGATGGGAGCGCAGGGACTCATGCAGCTGATGCCGGAAACCGCCCAACGAATGCAGGTCCGCGACATCATGGACCCGCGCGAAAATATTTTGGGCGGCGTGCGCTACCTTCGGGTCCTCGCCAACATGTTCAACGGCGACCTCGAGCTCACCATTGCAGGCTACAACGCCGGCGAACATGCCGTGGTCCGCCACGGCGGCATTCCCCCTTACGACGAGACCGAAGACTACGTCGTCAAGGTCCTCACCTACTATCGCCGTTACCGCGAATCGCGCGATCCCGTCGCGGCCAGCAGCGCCGCCCAATAATCACGCCTCGCCACGCCGCACGTATTCGAAGTCGACGGGCCGCCCCTTGATGCCGTGCGGAGGCGGGCTTATCCAATTTGCCATCTCGGTCGGAGCGAAGATGGGCTTGGTCATCAAGCTCTTCACGTAGCTCTGGTCGGCCGACGATGGCAACCACGCGTCCCGCTGCTTGTCGAACGTTTCGCGCGAAATGAGATTGCCTTTCGGATCGGTGAAGACGTCGGCATAGATGCCGATGCGGCGATGAAAACGGCGGCTCGGTAGCTCGAAGCGGTAGCTGATTCCCGCCTTCTTGAGCACCTCGTTCCATTTGTCGACGCCCCTCTGGCAATCTTGCACGTAGGCGTCGCGCAACACCTCGTTCATGGCGTTCCGCAAAGGAACCTCTTGCGGCACGAACTCACCGCCCCCAGGCGCTTCGAGCGGATAGGACGCTTCGAGCGCCCGATGATCGGGGTACGTGTTTTCTTTGGCTCGACCCTTCAGCCCATCGGCGAAAAACGAGGCCGCATTGGACGAGATCTCGCCACCGAAGAGGTCGAGCGAAACCGAGTACCAAAGGTTCAGATACTTTTGCATCGTGGGCAGGTCGATCCCGCCGAGACGGCGCACGTCTTCGCTCTCGTTCCGTTGCATCAATTCGGCCGTACGACGCACGATGCGGGTGATGCCGGTCTCCCCCACGAACATATGGTGAGCTTCCTCGGTGAGCATGAAGCGCGTCGTGCGCGCAAGCGGGTCGAATCCACTCTCCGCCAGCGCGAGCAGCTGGAACTTGCCGTCACGGTCGGTGAAGAACGTGAACATGAAAAACGAGAGCCAATCCGTGCACGGCTCGTTGAAGGCGCCGAGAATCCGAGGGCGATCGACATCGCCGCTGCGTCGCGTCAGAAGGCCGTCCGCCTCCTCGCGCCCATCGCGACCGAAGTGCGAGTGCAGCAGATACGCCATGGCCCAGAGGTGGCGCCCTTCCTCGACGTTGATCTGGAAGAGGTTACGCAGATCGTACAAACTCGGACAGGAGTGGCCGAGCGCGCGCTGCTGTTCGACGCTGGCAGGCTCGGTGTCCCCCTGCGTTACGATGAGCCGCCGGAGGGTGTTTCGGTGCTCGCCCGGCACCTCCGTCCAAACCGGCTTGCCGAAATTGTCACCGAAGCCGATGGTCCGGTTGGGAAGGGGATCGGCGAGAAAAATGCCCCAGCGGTAATCGGGCATCTTCACGTAATCGAAGTGCGCCCAACCCTCGTGGTCCACCGAGATCGCGGTGCGCAAGAAAACCTGGTGCTCCTGGAACCCGTCGGGCCCCATTTCGCGCCACCACTCCAGAAATCTCGGCTGCCACTGCATCAGCGCCCGCTGAAGCTTCTTGTCGCTCGCGAGGTTGACGTTGTTGGGGATCCTGTCGTCATTGATGACGTCGGACATCGGGCTTCTCACGTTCTTTCGAAATCGAACTCGGGTCGCTCCGGCTTACCGTAGCGCGTCAAAGCGCCGCTGGCTCCGACGGCGTTGGGCCGCTGGAAGATCCAATTTTGCCAGGCGGACAGACGACCGAAGATTTTCGTCTCCATCGTCTCCTTTCCACCGAAGCGTAGGTTTTGCTCGAGGCCGGTGAGCGCATCGGGCGAAAGACTGGTGCGTTCCTCGATCGCCATCCGAATCTCGTCCTCCCAATCGATGTCGTCGGGAGCAAATGTGACCATCCCCCGGCCAACCGCCTCGCTCGTGTCGAGCAAGTCCGTCGTCTCGGCGAGCTCGCGCGCGAGGTCGGGCTCGCAGGCAAACCGTGCCTCGAGCCGAGAGATGCCGCCATAGTTCGCGAGGACACCCGCGTTGAGCGGCGAGAAACCCATCCGAGGTGCGGGCTGGCCGTCGAGCATGTAGATACGGTCGGCTGCCAGGGCGAGCTCGAGCAGCGAGCCGGCAAAGCACGAACCTGGACGAATGAGAGCAAAGACGCTGCGCGAAGTAATCTCGAGCCGTCGCAGCACACGTCTGGCGTGGAGGAGGATCTCTCGGACCAGAGGGTCGTCGGCCAGGCTGGCGAGCGTGCGGTCGACCTGACGCACCCGTTCGATGTCGCCGCGGGTTTCGATGAGCAAGAGCCCCATCGTCGGAAAATTGAATCGAAGATCGAGCAACGCGTCATCGAGTTCGCGAAACGCGCGAAGCGCCCATTGGTCGACGCCCGCTTCGTGAATGGCTTGCATCGTCGCCGGTTGGTCTTCGGTGGGCCCGTCGACGGTTAGGCTGGCCACCCGAGCGGCTTCGTCGATTCGCAGCGTGACGTAACGATAGCGGCTCTCGGTCGCCGTGCGCTCCGCCTGGAGCGGGCGCCAATCGATGCGCCGTTCCCCTCTCTTCTTGGGGGAGCGCGCTTTCAGCGCGGCAAGGCGGCGATGAACGGCTTTCTCGAATTGACTCTTTTCGACCGTCTCGTCGACCAGGCGCCACTCGACGGCTCGTTTGCCTCGTACCCCATCGGCAAGCGTGCAGAAAACATCGGCGATATCTCCGCGGATTTTACGCTTGTCGGAAAGACGCGTGAGACCGCCGGTCCCCGGCAAGACGCCGAGCGAGGCTGCTTCGGGAAGGCTCACGACGCTCGACCCATCGTCGACGAGGAGGATCTCGTCACATGCCAGCGCCAGCTCATAGCCACCGCCCGAAGCCGTGGCGTTGAGCGCGCAGAGGCTCGGGATGTTGCTCTCGCGGCTCATCTCTTCGAGGTAGATCCTCGTTTCGTTGGTGAATTTGCAGAAGTTGACCTTGAAGGCGTGACTCGAGGTGGCGAGCATGTAGATGTTGGCGCCTGAGGAAAACACCCGCGGCTTTTCGCTGGTGATCACCACCGCGCGGGTTTCGGGGTGCTCGAACCGGATGCGGGTGAGGGCGTCGGCGAGCTCGATATCGACGCCGAGATCGTACGAATTGAGCTTCAGCGCATATCCCGAAAAGAGTCCGCCATCTTCGCGCACGTCGAGGGCCAGGCGCGCCACATCCCCGCCGTAGGCCTCGGGGAACGAGAGCTTCCAGTGCCGATAACGATCGGGCTGGGTTTCGAACTCGATTCGGGCCCGAGCCTTGCCTTCCATGGCGTGGCCTAGCCGCCCGATCGCGTCGCGGCAGGAGGCCGCCGGGTCGCTCGGATCTGCGCTTTGGCGTGGGACAAAGCGGTAGCCATCATCGCTTCCTGCTCGATCGGGCTACGCCAGCGCTTCTGCACTTCGGGCGAGAGCAAATGGAGGGGGTCGAAATAGTAGTAGTACGCGTCGGAGTGCACGCTCGGGCTGGTGAAGACGCTGATGCCCGTTTCTCGATCGTAGTGCTCGAACGAGTGCACATCGCGCTTTCCACCGCCCCCGGGCGCATCGACGACGAACATCGGCGTGTTGAAACCAGCGGTGATGCCGCGAATGTGTTTTTCGATGGTGAGGGCGGTGTCGAGCGATGTTCTCAGGTCTTCCACGCCTTTGACCAGGTCGTGCATGTAAACGTAGTACGGGTGCACGTTGACTTGTCCCAAGCGCTTCACCAAAAGATTCATCGTGGCGACCGTGTCGTTCACGCCCCTCTGCAGCACGCTCTGGTTTCGCACCGTGATGCCACGCTCGAACAAGCGGTTCATCGCCTGCTGAGTGATGGACGTAATCTCCTCGGGGTGATTGAAATGCGTGTGCAGGGCAACCTCTTTGTGCAGCTTGCGCCCCTGCTCGACGATCTTCGTGAGCGCGTCGGTCCACGCCACGTCGGTGAGAATTTTCTGGGGCAGCACCGCCGGCCCTTTGGTGGCGAATCGCAGGCGCCGGATGTTGGGCATGGCCAACAAGGCCTCGCCGATCTCGGTGATCTGCGTAGCCCGAAGGTTGTACGCGTCACCACCGGAGATGACGATGTCCTCGAGCTCCGGGCGCGAGGCGATGTAATGAAACGCGCGCTGCCACCGCTCGGGGCTCACGCGAAGCTCGACTTTCTCCACTTCTTCGGTGTCCACGCCGACCGCGTAGCTGCGGGTACAAAACCGGCAATACACGGGGCAGGTATTGAGCGGGAGGAAAAGGGCCTTGTCGGGGTAGCGGTGGGTCAGCCCCGGCACCGGAGCATCGGCCTGTTCGTGCAACGAATCGAGGCCGAGCTTGGGATGGTCGGGTAAAAGACGCGACCCCAGCGGGATGAACTGCGTCCGCAGCGGGTCAGTGTACGGATTCTCCCAGTCGATGAGGGCCATGATGTAGGGCGTCACCCGGACGCTCATCGGCGCCCGTTGAAAGCCCACTTCGGCGTCCTTCACGAACTGTTCGGAAACCACGCCCTTCAGGCTTTCGAGCAGCTTCTCGACTCGGGTGATGGAATTCTTGCTCTGCCACGAGTGATCGAGAAACTTCTCTTCGGCCACGTCGGCATACGCCGGCACCTTGCGCCAGAACTCCCCGGATCGAAGCTGCAAGTGACCGAGACTCGCCGGATCGACGGCCGGTTTGAGCGAGGGAGCCGAACCGGACGCGGTCCCCTCTGCTTCCACCACCTTGAGCGTCACGAGGTTCATCTCCGCCACCCTCAACTTCCCACGCCCCTCGTCTCCTGACAAACACTCCGGCCCCGCTGGCTGGATGTCAACTCTTTCGACCCCCGCCGCGGTCGACCAAGTCTGCGCGGCCGGGACGCTTGGTCCGACCACCGACGTAGCGCGCAAGTGCCTGGGCGAGTTCTTCCTCGACTTTTTTGACCAGCTCCTCGGGTTCGATGACCCGCGCCGTCTTTCCCCAACCCAAAATCCACGAAGTCAGCTCGGTGAGATCACCGACGGTCATCGTCAGGCGTAGCGATCCGTCGGCCAGGGTGAGCAGTTTCTGCGATGGGTGCACTCGGCGCGAACGTACCAGCTCGGCGACGGAACTTTCGAAATCGACGACCACCCTCGCGCTCTTGGTTCCCCGCCAAATGCCGAACCCACCTTGGAAGTAATCGTCGACCTTGAAGTCGGCGGGCAACTCGAAACGCTCGAGCACGCTCGTTTCGGTGTCGCGCATGCGATCCAAGAGAAACGTGCGGATTTCACCGCGTCCGGTATGCCGGCCGACACAATAGATGGCGTCCTTGTGAAGAACCATCGCATACGGGTGGATGACGACCGTCTCCTCACCGCCCCTCGTGCCACTGCGGTAGCGGCACCGGAGGGGACGCAGGTCGGCGACGGCCTGGAACAAGTCGTCGAGCTCTTCGGTCTTGGCGCTGTAGTCCTTGGGGGCAACCGGCAGGTAAAGAAAACGATCTTCGAGCCGAGCATCGGCGAGCCCCGCATTCGGGCCGCGGCCCGGCTTTTGGGCCAGCGCGAGAAGCCGCTGCGTCGCCATCTCGATTTCGTCGAAAAGCGCCGATCCCTTCATCGGCTCGAAGAGCCGGCGAGCCGCCAGAATCGCGTAGGCTTGCGTTCGCCGGAGCTCGACTTTCCTCGGGAGCTCCCCCGAACGGATGCGCCACCGCAAGGCTCCTCCCGCCCGGGTAGGCACCGGTTCGAGCTCGAGCTCCGACGATACTTCTTTCAGGTACCGACGCATCGATCGCGGCGTCACGCCAATCTCCTGCGCGAGCTCGTAGAGCGTCATTCCTTTGGGGTGGTGCTCGAGCAACAGGCGAAGCTTGTCGAGACGCCTGTGCTGGGTGAACCGACCTCGCGGGCGGCCGACGAGCCTCTGTGGCCCAGGATCCTTTTGAATCAGACGTGGAAAACGGACGGCCATGGCGGTGCTGTCTCCGTGCCTCGCACCTTCAGAAGTCCCGATCGCGCATCTCCGCCTTGTATTTCGCCTTGTATTGATCGTGGCACGCCTTGCAGGAGGCCTTCGCGCCATCGACATCGCCAGCGCGAGCTTTCGCGGCGCCGCTCTTGCTGATGGTGGCCCAGTTGGGCAATCCGGCGGGGGCGTGCGACGCCACGTAGTCGAGCAACTTGGCAAGCTCCGGAGCATCGCCATTCGCAGCAGCGGGAGCCATGTTGGTCTTCATCCAGCGCTGGGTCGGACAGGGCGGTTGGCCCTTGTTCCCGCACGCAAAGGTTTTCGGGCCGGCCCCCGCCGACGTATCCGCCTTGGGCGCCGCCGGCGCGGACGAAGGCTTGGGGGCCGCCGCTGGCTCGCGCGCCGGGCGCGCGGTGGGCGCAGCAGAGGCAGTCGCCATCGTGGCAACGGGCAACGCGGCACTTTCGGCCTGGGAAGGCGGCTGATCGGCCGGCAAACTCGTCGAAGACGCTGGCGCGGTTGCCGATACCGCCGGAGCGGCTTCTCCCGACGGCGATTTGGAGCAACCGAGAAGAACCAAGACTCCAACCAATGGTGCTAGGTGAGATCGCATGCTCGTCAAGCTAGGCACGTCTCCGGTCGAGCTCATACAAAAAAAGAGGGACGGCGGGGAGCTGACCCACGGCGAGATCTCCCAGCTGGTTTCCCTGTTCCTCGAGGGCAAGCTCGCCGACTACCAGATGAGCGCCATGCTGATGGCGATGTTTCTGCGCGGCATGACGGACGCCGAAACCGTGGCACTGATGGACGCGATGCTGCATTCGGGCGAGGTACTCTCGTTGGACAATATCCGGGGACCGAAGCTCGACAAACACTCCACCGGCGGCGTAGGCGACAAGGTCTCGATTTGTCTGGCTCCCTTGGTCGCGTCCTGCGGAATCTTCGTTCCGATGGTGTCCGGTCGGGGGCTCGGTCACACCGGCGGAACCGTCGACAAGCTGGAGAGCATCCCTGGATTTCGTACCGATCTCGACCGGCACGCCTTCGCGCGCATCGTGGAGGAAACGGGAGCTTGCCTCATCGGGCAAACCTCCGAGATCGCGCCGGCCGACAAACGCATCTATGCGCTGCGTGACGTGACGGCGACCGTCGAATCGATACCGCTCATCGTCGCCAGTATCCTTTCGAAGAAGCTGGCCGAGGGCATCGACGGGCTGGTTCTCGACGTCAAGACCGGGCGCGGAGCCTTCATGGAGGACCTGAAGGACGCGCGCAAGCTCGCGCAGGCGCTGGTGCGCATCGGGGCCCGCGCTGGTAAGCGCGTGGTGGCACTCATCACCGACATGTCGAACCCTCTCGGTCGGTACGTCGGCAACGCGCTCGAGACGCGGGAGGCCCTCGAACTTTTGCACGGCCATGCTGCGGCCGACCTGCTCGAGTGCACGATGGCCCTCGGACGAGAGATGATCCTGCTCGGGGGGGTGGCACGCAGCCGACGTTCGGCGGACGAGCGGCTCTTCGCGGCGATTCACGACGGTTCGGCGGCACGGACGATGGAGCGCATCATCGTCGCGCAAGGCGGAGACGGGCGAGTGGTATCCGACCCCGGTCTTCTGCCTCGCGCCGCGCACCAGCTGGACCTTCCCTCCGACCGCGCGGGGTTCGTGGCGACCATCGATGCGCGCGAGGTGGGGCTCTGCGCCGTCACGATGGGCGCGGGGCGGCTACGCGCCGACGATCCGATCGATGCGACCGTCGGTATCGAGATTTGCGCCAAGCCCGGCGATGCCGTAGCGAAGGGCGCACCGCTCGCACGTCTCCACGTTCAGACTCCGACGTTACCGGACGTCGCAGACCGCCTATTTCGTGCCTTCCGCATCGCCAAGAGAGCACCCAAACCCAAACGACTCGTCATCGACCGAATCACCGCACGCGCGCGATGACCAGAAGGGTGTGGCTCGTGTCGAGCGGCGCCTCCGCTGGGCGTGTCTGTTTTCGAGCGACGGCCGAGGTAAGTATGCTTACCCCAGACATGGCGCGAGAAAGCCATTCCCGGTGGCTTCGCGGCGGGCGGCCGGGCTACTTCACTTTGGTGCCTGGCGCGCCGTCGACCGTGACTAGTTTCAGCGCCTCGGGTGGTCCGGCCGCCAGAAGCATGCCGCGCGATACCAGATCCTTGCCGAACTTGCGGGGCTCGAGATTGGCGATGACGACGACGCTCTTGCCCACGAGGTCCTCGGGGCGAAACGAAAGCGCAAGCCCGGCCACGATCGGACGCGGCTCCGGCTCGCCCAGATCGACGCGCAGCGAGAGGAGCTTGTCCTTCCCGGTAACGCGTTCGGCCGTCCGAACGACTCCCACGCGCAGGTCGAGCTTGTCGAAATCCTGGTAGCTCGCGGAGCTCGGCGACGCCGCGGAACGCGGTTCTTCGGCGGGTAGTAGACCGAGACCGGCCACGAGCTCCTTCTCCCTGTCGGCGTCGATGCGCGGAAAGAGTGGCGCTGCGGTGCCGAGCGGTTCGCCGGCGCGCCGTGCGACGAGAGAAAGCGGCCACAGATCGATCCCGGGATTGGGAGACACCGGGCCGAGCCCGAGCTGTTTGCGAAGCTGATCGGAGCTTCTCGGCATCACCGGCCAAGCCATGATGCTGACGGCCTGCAGCACGTCGAGCGCCGTTGCGAGGATGGTCCCTGTTCGGAGCCCGTCTCCACGCTTGGCCGCTGCCCATGGAGCGGCACGATCGATGTACGTATTCGCCGCGCTGATGGCCTGCCAGATGGCTTCGAGCGCGCGGTGCGGCTGCACGAGGTCGAATGCCTCTGCGGCGCTCTTGGCGCTGGTCGCAACATCGGCAAGCAGGCCACGCTCGAGCGGCTCGAGCTCGCCTTTCTCCGGATAGGTGGCGCCGCTGAATTTGAGCACGCGGTTGAGCAGGTTGCCGAGCGCATTTCCGAGGTCGGCGTTGTATCGCTGTACGAGCTCTTTGACATTGAAGTCGCCGTCTTGGCCGAAAGCAATCGCGCGCATCAAGTAGTAGCGCAGGGTGTCGACCCCGAAAGCGTCGGCCAGGGCGAGCGGTTTGACGGTGTTGCGCAGCGTCTTCGACATCTTCTGGCCGTTGAAGGTGAGAAACCCGTGCGCAAAGATCTGGCGCGGCAGCTCGTCTTCCGACAACCCGGCCGACAACAGAAACGCCGGCCAATACACGGCGTGAAAACGTAGGATGTCTTTGCCTACCAAGTGAATGTTGGCCGGCCAAAATGCGCGCCTCTCCGGCGTGGCCAGCATCGGCGTGAAGTAGCTGAAGAGCGCATCGAACCAGACGTACATCACGTGCGCCGGATCGTTCGGCACCGGCACGCCCCACGAGAAAGTCGTGCGCGACACCGAAAGATCCTCGAGCCCTCCGCGCACGAAGCTCTTCACTTCGTTCATGCGGGCGACGGGCTGCACGAAAGCGGGATTTCGCTCGTAGAGCGCGAGCAGCTTCTCTCCGTAGGCGCCCAGACGGAAGAAGTAACTCGGCTCGCGAATGCGTTCTGCCGGCTTCTTGTGCAGCGGGCAGAGCCCGCCCGGATCGAGCTCCTTTTCCGTATAATACGCCTCGCAATCCACACAATACCAGCCCTCGTACGCGCCGAGGTACAAGTCGCCGCGCGCTTTCACCCGTTCCCAGATCTCGCCCAGCCGCGCTTCGTGATCGGCGTCAGTGGTGCGAACGAAATAACTGTAAGCGCAATCGAGCAGCGGCCAGGTCTCCCGAAAAGGCGCGCTCATCTGGTCCGAGAAGGCACGCGGTGAGAGTCCTCGATCCTTGGCGGCGCGTTCGAGCTTGAGCCCGTGCTCGTCGGTCCCGGTCAGAAAGAATCCATCGTCACCCCGCAACCGCCGATAGCGCGTGAGCACGTCCGCCGCGATCGTGCTGTAAGCGGTGCCGAGGTGAGGCACGTCGTTGATGTAATAAATGGGCGTGGTGATGTAAAAGCGGCTCGGCATCGTGGCACTCTTTTACACCGCCTCCGCCAAGTCGCACGCGCAAAACTACTTCCACACGGTGCGGTTTCGGCCGGTACTCTTGGCCGCGTACAGACGCCGGTCGGCCTTGGCGACGAGCGTCTCGATGCCGGGATTCTCGCCGCAACACGCCAGTGAGGCCACCCCGATGCTCACGGTGACGAAAACCGGCGCTCGATTGCATTCGATTTTGGCGAGCGCGATGGTCAAGCGCATCCGTTCGGCGAGCATGAGAGCGCGCTGCACATCGATCCCGCGCGCGATGATGGCGAACTCCTCACCGCCATACCGGGCGAAGATGTCCTCGGCGCGGAGCGTTTTTCTCACCAGAGCCGCCACGCTGCGCAAGACGTGGTCACCCCCGAGGTGACCGAACGAATCATTAATCTTCTTGAAATGATCGATGTCGAAGAGGACCAACGACACCGGCGTGCCGTGGCGCTTTGCATAAGCGATCTCCGCGATCATCCTTTCCGAGAAATGTTTACGATTATAGGCGCCGGTGAGCGCGTCGAGCACGCTCGACTCGAACAGGCGCCGCATCAGCCCTTCTTCCGCCTCGTCGGTGAAGTCGAAGCGGAAGTCGATGCGGTCGATGCTCACGCGATCGCCTTCCGACAAGAGTTGATCGGTGACGCGATGACCAGCAACGAACGTACCGTTGCGCGACCCGAGATCTTCGACGAAGTACGTTTTCGGCGCGCGGCGCACGATGCGCGCATGCCTGCGGCTGATCCCGGGGTCGTCGATCCGTATGGCGCATTCCTTCCCGCGCCCAATCACGTGCTCGTCGGCGAGCAACGTGAAGATGGTGCCCGCGCTCGGTCCGCTGATGAGCGTGAAAGTTGCCCGATCGCGTGGCGTCGCAGGCTCGACGCGGCGACCCTCGAGCGTCGGACGCACGGAGACGGCCGTTACTTCCTCGAGATCGTCATCCTCGAATGAGCTCGATCGCCCGCCGCCGGGTGAACGTATGTCACTCATCAGCCTTCACCAGCCCCCTCCCCTAACAACGCCGTCGGCGCGGGAAACTTGAGCCTACTTGCTATAACTCCGGCATGCTCACAAAAGGGTTGGGGTCTCCTGCGCACACCCAAAGCTATTACGACGAATTCTCGAAGTCCTACGATAAGTTACGCGGATCCAACGATCCCGGAGGCTACCACGAGCTGGTCGACGATCTGGAGGTGGACTTCGCCAGCCGATTCGCCGCAGGCGGCGACATCCTCGAGGTCGGCTGCGGCACCGGTCTCCTGCTCGAGCGTCTCGGCAAGGTGGCACGAAGCGCTCGAGGAATCGACCTATCGCCGGGGATGCTGGAGAAAGCCCAGGGCCGAGGACTCGATGTTCGTCAGGGTAGCGTGCTCGACTTGCCTTACCCCGACGCGTCGTTCGACGTGGCGTACTCCTTCAAGGTGCTGGCCCACGTCGAAGCCATCGAGCAGGCTCTCGCGGAAATGATGCGGGTGACGCGACCGACCGGCGTGGTGCTCGCCGAATTCTACAATCCGTATAGCTTGCGTGGTCTGGTCAAGCGCTTCGGTCCAGCAGGAGCGATCAGTGCCACGAAGGACGAGCGAGCGGTGTTCACCCGCTTCGATTCTCCTTCTCGGGTGAGACAGCTGTTGCCGGTGGGCTGGGAGGTGGTGGCTTCGCGGGGCGTGCGCATCGTGACGCCGGCGGCATTTGCGATGCGTGTGCCCGGGCTCCGTTCGGTGCTCAGGGCGGGCGAATGGGCACTGGCCGATTCTCCGCTTTCCATGTTCGGCGGTTTTTGGATCGCGGCGATCGCCCGTCGAGCATGAGGTAGCGATATCGGGCGCAGCTCGCTCGTCAGAACCAGCCGACCAGGCCGACCACGAGACCCCTCGCTCCTGGAATCACGGCCGGCATCATCGCGGGCGGCTTCGGAATCGGACGGGGCCGCGTTTCGCGCAACTCGGGTACGAACGTGAGCTGCGCATGGACGATGCCCCCCACCGCCACGGCTGCGAGCGCTCCGCCGGCCAGCACGCTGACGGTTTGCGCCGTCCGGCGGCGGGCGTCGTAGTCGGCGAAGTCGACGGTATTCTGGAAGCGAGCGTAGTCGGAGATGAGCTGCATGTGGATGACCCCCGCCGTGATGCTGGCGGCGGCCAACAGCGATTCGCCGACGAGGAAGGTGTAACCGAGGCTTTCCTGACCATTCTGGAACTGGCCGGCGCCGAAAGGCACGAGCGCCACCCAACGCGAGCGCCGCACGACCACCGATTCTTGAGCCGCCAGCCGCTGGAGCGTTTCGACGTACGCGCGCTGCTCCCTCTCGGCTTTGAGCCGCGCATCGCGCGCCGCGCGCTCGACTTCGGCTTTGGCTCGGAAGGCGTCTTCGATCTCGCCTTTGAGCCGGCCCCTCACCTCGATGAAGCGGTCGACGACCTTGCCCGGAAAAACGACCGGATCGGGTGAGTAGAGCGGGTTCGTACGGATCACTTTCTCGATTTGAACGTTGGCTTCGTCGGTGCGGCCGAGGGCAATCAGACACGCCGCGTAATAAGCTCGCGCCCGTTCGATCGCGGAAGGATCGTGCAGCGCATTCGGCGCACTCGGATTCAGAATCTCTTTGAATCGCTCGGCGCCTTCCGAGTAGCGCCCCGCATCGTACGACGACTTGGCGCGTTCCAGCTCGGTCGCGTCATCGCCGCGCGCCTGCGCGGCCACGAGGACGAGGGCCAATGCCGCGACGACAGGAATCCTACGAGAGCTCGTCATGTGTCCATGACCCGCCGCGGCCCGGAATGACGAAGTAATAGAGAAAACCGCGATGTTCGGCTACGGAGCTGACCATGGCACGGCGGTGAGTTCACCTGCCCGCAGCGTAATCGAAAGGCGGCGCAATGACACCCCCGGCGCATCCAATTCGCACGAAATGTCTTGCTCCAACGTCGACATTTTGATCGGAAATTCGTGCGACGCTGCCCCGGCGATGCGAGGTATCGCACAACGCAGTTGCGCGCCGGCCGGCGCGTCGGGCACCGAGAGCGTCGCGTCGCGAAAGCTGAGCGAGAGCGATACCTGCTGGGCTGTACCCGTCCCGTCGTCAGGCTTGATTTCTTCTTCTCGCTGCAAAGGTTCGCAGCACTTGCTGGGCGGCGGAACCTCGACGCGAAATCGGTGCGTTCCCACCGAGAGCCTCTTGGTCTTGAGAAAAAGCTCTTCGGCGGCCTGCCCGTCGACGCTTACCAGCGCCCCCTTGGGGATGACGACGAACGATACTTCGCGTTGGCCGACGGGCGGCTCGGCGTTGTGACGCGGCGGCTGTCTTTCCGATGCGAGGGAACGCGGCGGGAGGGCCGACCGTGCCAGCGTGGCGGACGGAGCGGCCGAAATCATGGGTGGAGCCGGTACTGCCGTAGCGGAGTCCAAAGACGGCGGGACCGGCGCTTGGGGCGGAGGTGGACGCCAAAACGCGCTCTTGGCGGCGAATGCAGCCATGACCACTGCGCCCGAACTCACCGCGACCACCAGCCCGGTGAGTAGGGCACGTCGCGTCGCACGACCGCGTTGCAGCCTGCCGATCCACTTGAGCAGAACCGCATCCTGCGGGGCGTACGCCAGCGCTCGATTGAAATCGGCAGCCGCGCCGTGCGGATCTTTTGCCTTTCGCGCCCGTTCACCGCGCTCGGTCAAAATGGGGACGAGCCGCTTCGCGTGGCCCGAGCGGTACTCCTCCGGATGGGTGAAAAATGCACGAAGCTCAGCCGCAGGATCGGAGATTTCGAGGCTGGCAAGCTCGTCGCGCAGAGCGTCCATGAAAGCCTCGGCCGACGGGTATCGATCGACGGCATCACGCGCCAAGGCGCGGGCCAAGATCTTCGCCCATCGCCCTCCGACCGATGGCCGCTCGCGATCGGGCGGCGAGTACGACCCCTCGAGAACGCGTCGAAGGACCTGCGCCGGATTCTTCCCCTCGAAAGGCAGATGGCCGACCATGCACTCGTAGAGCAACACCCCGAGCCCGAACACGTCGGCGCGCGCATCGACCTCGCCGCCTTCGATCTGTTCGGGTGCCATGTGAGCCGGCGAGCCCAATACCTGGCCAGTCGAGGTGACGCCTTGTGCATCGAGAATCTTCGCAATCCCGAAGTCGGTGAGCTTCACGCTGACACCGTGCTCGGTGTCCACCAGCACATTTTCCGGCTTCAAGTCGCGGTGGATCACACCGGCCGCATGCGCGTGCGAGAGCGCGGAGGCGAGCTCGATACCGAGCGCTGCGGCAACCTCGGGCGGCATCTCTCCGAATCGCGCCAGTAATAGACGCAGCGTGATCCCGCGCGACAGCTCGACGACGATGTATTTGTCGGCATCGTCCTCGCCGGAAACGTCGTAGACCTCGATAATATTGGGGTGACGCAGCTTCGCGACGGCTCGCGCTTCCGCTTCGAACCGGATCGACACCTCTTTGCTCTCGCGTAGATGCTTGTGGATGATCTTGACCGCCACGTCACGATGCAAGCGCTGGTCGCGGGCGCGGTAGACCGTAGCCATTCCCCCGTGTCCGAGCTCCTCGACGATCTCGTACTTGGCGAGGTGAGGAAGGACCGCCGCTTCGGGGACCGTGCTCATTCGAGTACCCGCACTCGGATGGAGTTCGTCGTCCCGGCGACGCCGGTCGGTGCGCCGAAGACGGCGACGATCTTGTCTCCCGGCGAGCCGAAACCATTGGTAAGAACGAAGTCGTTGGCTCGCTCGACCATGCTGTCGGTATCGCGCAGCTGCTCGATGTAACGTGGGATGACCCCCCAGTAGAGCGCCAGCTTGCGGCGGGTGCCCTCATTCGGGGAAAACGCCAGAATTGGCACATGCGGCCGGGCCTTGGAGACGAATCGCGCCGAAGAACCGCTCTCGGTGAACGCCACCAAGAGCTTGGCCTTGACCTCCCGTGCCACCGCACAGGCGGCACGAGCGATGCCCTCTGGCACCGAGACCGCTTCGCTCGCGTGCGACGACGGCGGCGAGTAAAACGGACTCGCTTCGGCCTGCCGGATGATCCGCGCCATCATGGCCGCAGCAACCGACGGGTGGTCGCCGGTCGCCGTTTCGGCCGACAGCATCACCGCGTCGGTCCCGTCGAAGACGGCATTGGCAACGTCGCTCGCCTCGGCCCGAGTGGGGCGCGTGGCGTGCACCATCGACTGCAGCATCTCGGTCGCCACGATCACCGGGCGCTGGTACATGCGAGCCAAACCGAGAATCTGCTTCTGAAGCACCGGCACGCGTTCAGGCGGGAATTCTACACCGAGATCGCCCCGAGCCACCATGATGGCATCAGCCGCCGCGACGATCCCTTCGAGGTCTTCGACGGCCGCCGGGGTCTCGATCTTCGCCACGATCGGCGTCGGTTTACCCCACGCCTCGCAGATTTCGCGCACGAGCCGAATGTCGTCGGATCGCCGCACGAACGACAGAGCGACATAGTCCACCCCGATCGACAGTCCAAAGGAGAGATCGGCCTTGTCTTTTTCGGTCAAGGTCGCGACACGCAGACTTCGCGAAGGTAGGTGCACCCCGGCTTGGTCCCTCACCACCCCCGGTTGATCGACCGAACAGTAGACTTTTCCTCCGCTAATGCGGCGAACGCGCAGCGCGACCCTCCCATCATCGATGAGAATGAGGTCGCCGACCACGACGTCGTCGGCCAATCCCGCGTACTGAATGGGAATCACGTCGGGCTCGGGCGATGCCGAGGGAGCCGGTCCGACGACCCCCTCCACCAGAACGACTTCTTGATCTGGAGCGATGACGTAAGCTCCGCGCGGAAACGAGCCGGTACGGATTTTCGGACCGCATAGATCTTGCAGGGCGGCTACCGGCTTTTGGCATTTGTCGGCCGCCGCCCGCAACGTCGCCAGGCGACGCGCGTGGTCATCGGTACTGCCATGCGAGAAGTTCAGCCGCGCGACGTCCATGCCCGCCATGATGAGTTGCTCGAGCGCGTCTCTCGTCTCGCTGGCCGGACCGATCGTACAGACGATTTTCGTTCGACGGGCCAGCACAGCCCACAGGATGCCACAAAGAGAACGCTTTTTAGTGCTAAACACGGGGGCAATGCTGGGTCGAGATGCACGAGGGACAGCGACGATTGGCGGCAGTTCCGTCGAAACCATCCTTGCGAGCGCCGGATGTGGGACGCCCGCATACCTCTACGATATCGATGGTATCCGGGTAGCTGCCCAGGCGCTCGAGCAGAGCTTCGGGTCGGCACCTCACCTGATTGCGTATGCCGCCAAGGCCAATTCGGCGGGTCCGATCCTCGAGAGCCTCTTTTCGGAAGGATGCGGTGCCGATGTCGTGTCCGGAAGCGAGCTCGGGCTCGTGCTCGAAGCAGGGCTTTCCCCCGACAAGATCGTGTTCAGCGGCGTGGCCAAACGGGACGACGAGATCGACCGCGCGCTTGGCGCCGGCCCGAGCGGAATCTGCGCGATTCAGGCGGAAAGCGTCGAGGAGATCGTTCGCGTCGCGGCACGGGCTCGAACCGTCGGCCGCGTAGGCAGAATTTCGATCCGTATCAATCCCGGCATCCAGATCGATACCCACGCCCATGTCGCAACGGGGCACGACGAAGCCAAGTTTGGCGTCGCCCGCGGCGATCTCGGCGAAGCTTACGCTGCCGTCGACGCCGCCAGGGAGTTGCGGCTCGTCGGCCTGTCGTCGCACATCGGTTCGACCCAGACGACCACCGAACCTTACATCGCCGCGGCGCGCGTGCTGTTCGACATCGTCAAAGCGCGCGAGGCCGCACGCGGCGGGCTCGATTTCGTCGATGCCGGCGGCGGATTCGGCATCGACTACGGCCAGGGGTGTAAGGTGGCTCCGGGCGATTTCGTGCGCGCCCTGCTCGCGGCCCAGCGAGCGGCAGGTCTATCGCACCGGCTGATCATCGAGCCGGGCCGCTCCCTGGTCGGACCTTTCGGCGTGCTCGTCGCCGGCGTGATCCAGTCGAAAGTGTCGCGAGCCACCGACCGGCGCTGGCTGATGATCGATGCGGGCATGAACGACTTGATCCGACCGGCGCTCTACCAGGCACGCCACCGCATCGAACCCGTCCACGCCATCGATGGTGTGCCCACCGCACGCTTTCGCGTCGTGGGGCCCATCTGCGAGAGCTCCGACGACTTCGGCATCCACGAGCTCCCGACCGATCCGCTGCCCGAGCATGTCGTCATTCGCGACACCGGCGCGTACGGATTCACGATGGCCAGCCATTACAACGGCCGCTGTCTTCCTCCCGAAATCTTCGTATCCCGCGGCCGAATCGCGAGCCTGTCGCAGCGTGGATCGGAGATCGCGTGGATCGAAAGCCGCCTCCGGATGTGAGCCGGCATCGCTGTCACACGTGGGCGGTGCGTCACAACGGCCCCAAGATTTCTGACGGAGGTCAGTCCGTATCGCGCGGGCGGCTCGACGCACGCCGGCTGGTGGCGGGTACCGAGGAGGACGGCGGCATCGTCACTCGCGCTCGAGAGATGGGCCCCTCCGTGGTGATCTCGACCCCGAGCGCGCGGCACCGGCGCGTCAGACGGTCGACATCGACGCTCGGCTGCACGAGCAGACCTCCCGGCGGACTCGGATCGATGAACAGGTCCGCCGTCTGCCGCCGACTGCGCAGCATTTCGCGGACGTTGGGATCTTCGACCCACAAGAAACCCGTCGTCAACACGAAGGTTCCCTTACCCACCACTACACTGGCTTGGGCGATGAGGCGCGACAGGTTGTCCGGCAGCGGAGCCACGGCTTCGATGCGAGACTTCACGACCTCGGCCTCGACGCCGGCGGCGAGCGCCCGCGCCAAACTCGGGGGCGTCAAGATGACGTCGATCTGCCCGGCGACCTTACCGATCTCCACGAGAGGCGATAATCCAAGAACGGACGCGACGCGCGTCTGTGGCCCGAGCCGCAGCACCTGGTTGTCCATGAAACGGCTGGCGACCGGTTCGGCCGTCGGATCCTTGCCTCCCAGCAGTGCGCGGCCTCGAGGAGTCAGACGCAACGTGGGTCCGAGCTCACCGCCGGTCTCTTCGTCTTCAGGGTTGGTGTTGCCAATGTCGATGATCCCGATATCGATCGCGCCGAGCGCGGGCAGGCTCTCGAGGGCGATCCGCCGAGCGACTTCGGTCGGCTCCGGAGGTTCGATGCCCGCGCGCTCGGCCCAGCGACGGAGCAGACGCGCGACGGCGGCCGTTCGCGTGTCGTCGCGAACATAGCCGGCCACCGCATCCCACGGAACCCAACGCCCCTCTCCGAGCTCGCGCAGAGCGTCGAGCACCATCTCGCGAATCACGCCGACAGGGCTCGAGTCGCGCGCCTCGGGCGCGAGACGCAAGATTTCCGAGTCGGGGCGCGCCTCGTCCCACGCTCCGCCCCGCCACCACGCCGTGTACAGAGCACGCGGCAGCTCGTGTAGCGCGCATGAACCGGGCGGCGACGCCGATGACATGGCCGACGCATCCCAGAGGCCGATCGCTCTGGACAGCGCCGAAAGCAGAGCCACCGCTTCCGCGTCGCGCCCAAACCGCTGCGCGAGGCGCGTCACCAGCGAGCGCGGAGTCCCCACACCTTCGCGCACCTCGACGCCAGGCTCGCGCACGGCGAGCGCCAGCGCGATCGTGAGCGGCACCGGATCCTCGGCGAAGCGGGCTCTTCGCGGAGCGTGGTCGATGTCGAGCACGAACGAGCGGATCTCCGCTCGCCTCGTCTCGCGCGCCGCCTGATGCGCCGCCCCCACGATGAGGGCGACCTCAGTCGGGACCACGTGCCGGTTGGGATGGACGGGGACGAGAAGACCGCGCCGTTCGAGCGCGAATCCCACGCCGCGGCGCGAGGGTGTCGCACCCGTCGCGCCGCGCAGCCGCATCGGTTCCCGCTCGAGGTCGAGCAGCTCTTCCGTATCGACCTCGCCTCCTTCACGCTCCAGAGCCTCGAGCAATCGGCGTTCGACGGGAGCCAGCTTCTCGATCTCCTCGGAGAGACGGGCGTTGTCCGACAGGATCTCCCAGGCGTCCTCGAGCGATAGCGCGATCGGCGGCGTTGCCGGACGACCGAGATAGTGCGAGGCGATGGCACTGACCGTTTCGAAGGGAGCCTGCGCCATTAGCGCGCGAATTCCGCGCGGATCCTCGCCTTCCCAGCTTCGGAGCTGGACCAAATAGGCATAGGGAAGAACGAGCTCGATGACGGTAGGAGCCGAGTTGGGACGTCCCGAACGCGACGATGGGGGCGAGTCGCCCCGCACACGCGCGAAAACGATGCCCCGGGCCGCCAGAGGCTCGAGCCCGATGGGAATCGCCTGAACCAGTAGAGAGCCGCGTGCCTCGGCAATCCGGTGCAGAAGCTCGGCACTCGCGTTGGGAAGCCGCGACGGATCTCGAACCTCGGGCAACGACACCAGGGCGCGGGCGACTTGGGCAGGGGCATCGATGCGCTTGGCCGCGATGATCGAGATCCCCAGACGGCCGATGAGCGAATCGAGCTCCCCGCTCGGAAGAGCCCTCAAGATATCGACGAGTTTGCGCGGGGAGCGCGCTTCACCTTGCGACATGCACGTCTCTTGGAATCATCCCGATGTCCGGGGTGTCTTTTTGCGCAGAAGGCATAGGGAGTCCATCAGTTAGCCTCGTTCTTCACCCGGTGTCCAGTCCAGAAGGACGTCCGGGTTTCCACCCCTTCGAAGATCCAGTGCTTACAGAAGTGTTTTCGGGGCTCCGTGTTCCTCGACACATACCTCAGCCCTCAGCTCGCACCCCGCCACCGGTTCAGCCCGGTCCTCAAGGAGCTCGATCCGCTATAAGCTACGCTGGCGATGAAAAGGCAGGTCGTCCTCGCCTGGGAGGGCAAGACGGAGGCTCTGGCGGCCCTTCAGACTCCGCCGGCGCCTCTCGTGCTCGAAGAGGAGGTGAAGGGCGCTCGCCAAGAGGCCGACGTTCTCCCGGGCCGTGTCATCCGCGGCGACGCCCTCGTCGTCGCCCGCGCGCTGGAGACACAGGGGCTCATCGGGCAGATCGACCTCATCTACATCGACCCGCCCTACGCGTCAGGCCTCGACTACCGGCACGAGGAACGGCTCGACGGACCGGCCACCGGCCGGGTCGCGCGTACGACAGCCTACCGTGATCGATGGGCGGACGGCCCGGCTTCCTACCTCGACATGCTGATGCCCCGCTTGGCGGCGATGAAGCCGCTGCTCAAGGCCAACGGGTCGATGTGGATCCAGGTCGATTGGCGCTCGAGTCACTTCGTGCGTTCCCTTTGCGACGAGATCTTCGGACGCGAACGTTTTCTCAACGAGATCGTCTGGCGCCGAGCCCCGAACCTCGGACGACAAGCTCGATCCGGTCAGTTCGGACGGACGCTGGATACGCTCATCGTGTACGGCGCTGGGCCGAAGGCGCGGCTGGTGCCACCCGATCAGCTGGTACCGGTGGGTGCACGCGCCGCTCGCCGCGATCCCGGAACGGGCCGCTGGTACACGCTCGCGCCGCGTGGAGATTACACCGATGCTTCGGTCAGCCGTCTGGAGACCGAAGGGCGCGTGCATCGTACTTCGACGGGCAATGTTTCTATTAAATACTGGCTCGAAGAGGATGCCGCCGGCAGGCCTTGCCGCCGTCAGCCGGTCGACACGTTGTGGCTGGACATTCCGCCGCTTCGCCACGTCCCACCGGAAGAGCGAACGGGCTACCCCACGCAAAAACCTCGCGCCCTGCTCGAGCGCGTGATCGCGGCGGGCTCTCCGCCCGGTGGGCTCATTCTCGATTTGTTCGCCGGATCGGGGACGACGGCGGCCGCCGCCATGCGGCTGGGACGGAGCTTCATCGTGGGGGATGAGAGTCCGGTTGCGATTGCGACGATGCGAAGCCGTATTCTGCGTGACGCGCCGAGTTCACTCAGGCTCGAGCGTTGCGGCGCTCGGCACGCGACGGAGCACGCAGCCGTCGAAGTTCGATGGCTCGCCGGCGATCGGATGGAGGTCACGCTCTCGTGCCGTCCGGAAACCGAGCCCATTGCCTGGGCTATCGACCTCGCGCCTGCCGCGAGCGCGCATTTTCGAAGCGACTGGCACGCCGTACGAGGTAGCGGGCGCCGCCCTGCCCCCCTCGCCATGACTGCCGTCCTGCACCGTAGCGCGTCGGTGCGGGCGAGGATCTACTTCGTGGATGGCAAAGTAGCGGTCGTCGACGCACTCCTCCCAACTTTCGCAACTGCGGCACGGGCCGAGCCGAACTTCATCGTAGAGGCCGGCACGTGATCCTGCGCGACCCCGTTCATGGGTTGATCCCCTTCGATTCGGCGGAGGATCAAATCGTCGTACGCTTGCTCGCCACGTCGGAGGTACAGCGCCTGCGTCGGATTCGTCAGCTCGGCGTCGCCTCGTTCGCCTTCCCCGGCGCGGAGCACTCGCGGTTCGCGCACGCGATTGGGACTGCGCACGTAATGAAACGGCTCATCACCCGCCTGCGCGATGTCGAAGACGAGCTCGCGCCCGATCAGCGTTTCACCCCCGAACGTGCGAGAGAGGCCCTTTCCGCCGCGCTCTTGCACGACGTGGGGCACGGCCCGCTTTCGCATCTGTTCGAAGAGGCGCTGGCTGGTGCTCCTCAACACGAGGAGTGGAGCACCCGCATCATTCTCGACGGAGACTCCGAGGTGAGCCGCGTCCTTGCCCACGAGGATCCGGCGCTTCCCGCGCGCGTCGCCGCTCTCGTACTCGGGCGCCACGAGCTCGCCTATCTGGCGCGTGCAGTCAGCGGGACGCTCGACGTCGATCGCTGCGACTATCTCCTGCGCGACGCGCATGGCACCGGTGTGCCCTACGGCCGTTACGATCTCGATTGGCTCCTGCGCAGCCTCACGTTCGGCCGGGCAAAAGCGACGGGTGAAGCCCCACCTCTGGCCATCGATGGGGCCAAAGGCATCGTATCGCTGGAATCGTTTATCCTGGCCCGGCTCTTCATGTTCCAACAAGTCTACTTTCACAAGGCGGCGCGGGCGGCCGAATGGATGATCCGGGCGATCTTGTCACGCGCGGCGAACTTGGTACGCGAAGGATTCGCGCTGCCCCAAATGCCCTCTGCGATCGCATCGCTCGCCCGTTATCGCAAAGCCAGTCTCGGCGAATACCTCGAGCTCGACGATGGCGTGCTCTTCGGTGCCATGCACGCGTGGGAGTCTTCCAAAGATCGTGCGCTGTCCGATCTGACCCAGCGCATTCGAAGCCGTTCGCTTTTCAAGACCCTCGAACTCTATGGAATGGACGCCTCCGGATGCGCGCAAGCACTGGAGAAAGCGCGCGACATCGCCACCCGGGCAGGTCTCGCCAAGGAGAGCTACGTCGGCCTCGACATCGCGGCCGACACCCCCTTCTCGGATGACGACGATCCGCTCGCAGTCGTTTTCCCGCGCGGCGCCGCGCGCAAACCCGGTGATGTCTCGTTCTTGCTCGGCCGGCTACGGGGCGAGACCGTCACGCGCGCTCGGCTCATCTTCGCTCCCGAGCTTCGAGACGCCATTCGGGCGGCGGTTTCCGAATGATGACGCGACGGTTTGCTTGCGCTACTCGCCCCGCCTGCCGGGCTCTCGGCATCTCGTTGGCGCTGCTGACTCGCGCGGGCCCGTCGCAGGCGGAGGACGCGAGCCTCAAGTTCACCGACGGCGTGTACGGGCGTTTCGACGGGGATCTCGATATCTCGCTCGCCGCCGGCGCGATGCTGGTACGCGAAGGACCAGCTGGAGCTTTGCTGGGCCGCGCCTTTTATCTCGGCACCGCGGGCATGTACGTCGCCTACACCGACTCGTTGGGGAGCTCGATCCCGGTGCCCCGTTCGTTGGGTCTCGGGGTCGCGCTCCGCCCATTCTTCATCCCACGCTGGGGCTACGACCTCGACCGTGGTCCAGCGATCCTCGATCTGACCATCGATGCGACGACCTTCGACTTGGGCGTGCTGTGGGCCGCGGATGCCGACGGACGATTCACGCAGCTGCCGGGAATCGAGCTTGCGCTCGGAACCGAGGTACCGCTGGCCGGCCAAGCCTCCGGGCCCTGGATCGGTGTGCGCGGCGTATTGAGGTGGCGCGGTTCGGAACTCGCCTCGACCGAGGGCATCGAGGACGAACTTCAGCCTGCGATTTTCCTGACGTTCGCCTGGCATGTGTTGGCGAATGTCCACTTGGTCGACGCCAACGACCGCCTCTTTCGTTGAGCGTTGTGTACTCCACTTCGCCGCGCTCATTGTAAGCTGAGCCATGCCCGACCGCCCGATACCCGCGATGAATCCCTCCAGCGCGATCGCATTGCTGCGCATCGTGACCGGTCTCCTCGTTGCGCCGCATGGCATTCGCAAACTCTTGACCGGACCAAGCCAAGCGATCGGAGAAACGATCGCCGCAAAAGGACTCCCCCTGCCCAACGTTCTTGCCTGGCTCGTCACGATTGGCGAACTCTCCGGCATTCTCCTGGCCGTCGGCGTGGCCACCCGCGCCGCTGGACTCATCATCGCCCTCACGATGGCGGGCATCGTTGCCTTCACGCAACTCGAACGCCTCGCGCAGCTCGGCACGGGTGCCAGCGTCCCCGCCGAGTACCCCCTCCTGCTCGCCGTCCTCGGCGCGTTCTTCGCGGTCCTCGGCCCCACCGTCTGGTCGGTCCCCTTCCCGCGCCGGTGACGCATCGCCTCTTTCCGCCTGCGTTGGTTGAATCAACAGGGAGGCGAGGAGAACTTTTGTTTTGGGTATCCGCTCATAGACGACTTCAGCAGAGACGACTCCTCTCAGCCGGATCATCCAATCGTTAGAATCCCTTCCTGCTTCCTCGACTCCCTGTGATCTTTCTTCTTCGATGCCTGGCGAGGCGGTCTCAGTGAGCGGCAGCGGCGAGGGCCTCGCGCACGGAGAGGGCGAGCTGGCAGCTGTTCACCTGGCGTTGTTGGGCGTCGAGTACGTCGGGGTCGGTCGGAACGCTTTCGCCGGTTTGAATGAAGCGTCCCGCGACGTCGCGCCGGATGCGAAGCAGCGGCCGATCGAGCCCGGGCTTGAGACCGAAGAGGAACACGCGCGCGGGGTGCGGCAGCGCCTGGATCGCCTCGAGCTGCGACTTGCCCGGCGGCAGCGCCGGAGCGCCCGGCGCATCTTCGTCGAGCACCAGGAGGAAAAACTGCGCGCGCGTCAGGATATCGATGACCAGCGGGACGTCGTCCTTCACTGCGCTCTCGAACTCCCGTTCGAGCAGGCGCATCCGCATGTCGTCGCTCAAGACGCGGGTGCCGTGGTAGGCGGTGCGCATGTTGTAGGGCTGCGCCGGCGGCATGCAGTGATCCACCTCGTTGCAGAAGGTGCCTTTTGCGCAGTCATGGGAGGCCTTGCACGGAGGACCGGACGTGGGATCCGGATTCGGCTCGCGAAATAAACAGGCCGTGAACGCGTCACGCAGCGAGTCGTTCGCCGCCTTGCGAATCGACTTCACGGAAGTCGCATCGGCCAGGCGCAACCGCAAGTAGATGCACGGCAAGGCGCGAAAGTCCCACGTTTTGACGTCCGATGCGACAAGGTCCTCTGTGTACGGCCCGGACGCCTCGACGGTCCAATTCTCGAGCCGCTCCTTCAGCGGATCGAAGCGTGGCCCGAGCTCCGCCAAAATGCCGCGCTGGCGCGCGAAGAGGGCGGCCTTTTGCGATTCGATCTCGCCCTGCGTCTTGCGCCAGTAGAGGATCGCCCACGCCACGAGGGCGGTGAGCACCCACAGCCAAAATCTTGTCGGAATCGAGGGCAGTCGCCCCTCTCGGCGCTTCTGCCGAGCTTCTTCGATGGCGAGCAGACCCCTCGTTCGGCTCTCCTCGTCCTTCATGGCGCCTAGCATGACTATGTCAGATCTTGGCCATGACAGATCACGATCAGCAATTGCCGCCTGTCGGCCAGATGGTTTACGGCGAGACCGTCGGATCTGCGTTTCAGAGGGCATTGGCCGCTGGGCCTCGCCCGTCCGGTGTACCGAAAGCGACTTCCGCCTGTCCGGTCAGCAGTTTCGTGGCGTATGGCTACTCCGATGAAACGATCTGGCAGCGAGGATTTGACGCAGTAATGCTAGATCGTCAATGTGACAAGCGGACGGGCCCGCCGAGGCTCAGCGTCGCTCGGACTTCGGAATCTGGCCGACCATGAAGCTGACGTTGGGATATCCGGCAAAGGCCGCCGTCTGGAACACGCTCTTCACGACGAGCGCGGGCACCATCTGATCGACCTGCATGACGCAGACGCCGGGGAACGACTTGCCCGAGCCTCCCTGCGTCGCCTTCCAGAGCTCTCGCTTCGACTTCAGGATGTTGAAGAGCTCGTCGATGCGCTGCAGACGCCCCGCTTCCTCGATGGCTCGCGTGGAACCTGCAGGATTGCCGTCGGCCAGCACCTGGCTGCCGTTGATGGCGATGATCGGCGCATCGACCATGTCGATGGTGTTTTCGGCTTTCGGCAGCTTGACGTTCTTGTCGACCGGGATTTCACCGGAGGCCGAGAACGTCATCAGCAGGAAAACGACCATGACGACCAAGAAGTCGATCATGCTGGTGAGGTTGAGCGGGGCAGAAACTGACCTGTGCCCGCCGCCCCCCACCCGCTTTTGAACGAACTTCAGCGGCACGAAGTGCATCAGCCGCCGACCGGGTTCGTGGATAGCCATGGTTCCTCAGTTCACCGCGAAAGTGACGTTGAATGCCGGGATTTGCTTGGACGCGGTGCCGAAGTCGCGTTTCGGCGTGTAGATGGCGTCGATCACCGCCACGATTTCTTTGAAGAGGGTCTTGTTGTCGGTGTGCAGCACCGCTTGGTCGAGCTTCTTGTCGCTGGTATCGCGGTGCGACCCATTCGCTTTCCACTCCTCGTTCACCTTGGTGGCGAGGTCCGGATAGCGAATCGTCTGAATGTTGCCCTCGTTGATCTCGATGGGGTGCCGGGGCACGTCGATGGAGTTGACCACCGTCGGACCCTGCTTCCAGATGAGCGTGAATTTCTCTTCCGTCCGCATCTCGACATGCAGCATCTTGTCGGGCGGCTGTGGGTTCAGCTCTTTTTCTGGATTGGGGGGCCCCGGCACCTGTGCGTCCGCGTTCATCCGGGACATGTGCGACCAAACCGCCGTGATGAGGAGGAACGAGATACAGCAGACGAGCAGGTCGATCATCGGGATCATGTTGATCTCGCTATCGACCGCGCGTCGTCCGCCCTTGCCTCCCGATTCTACGTTTACGCCAGCCATGGAGTTGGTTCCTTCTACGATGCCTTAGAGGCGCTCGCTCGGCGTTTGTTCCCGACTAACCCTGCACGCCGGCAAGGTTGACCTTCTGGCGGTTCGAGACGACGAGATTCAGCACCTGGACCGATGCCTCGTTGATGTCGTCTTCGAGCTGCTGGGTCTTGCCGTTGAGAACGGCGTATCCGATGAGGCCGATGATGGCCACGATGAGCCCGAACGCCGTGCAGTTCATCGCTTCCGAAATTCCTTCGGCAAGGATGCGCGCCTTCTGGCTCGGATCGACGGATTCGCCACCGACCGCGCCGAAGCTCTTGATCAGCCCGGCGATGGTGCCGAGCAAGCCCGAGAGCATGGCGAGGTTCGAAAGCAGAGCCAGATAGCCCGTCCGCGACGAGATCTTGGGGACCTCGCGAAGAGCAGCCTCATCCATCGCGGCCTGCACTTCCTCGTCGGGGCGATTGACCTTCACGAGGCCGGCCTGCACGATGCGAGCGAGCGGCGCATTCGCCGCGGAGCACATCTTGACGGCTTTGGCTACATCGCCCGCCAAAATGCACTTCTGCATCGTTGCCAGGAACACTTCTTTGTTGATCGACGACCCGAACAAATACAACGCACGCTCGACGATGATGCCGATGGTGATAATCGACCAGAGAACGATCGGGTACATTCCCCAACCACCATCCGTAAAATGCTTCCACAAGCCGGCCATCTGGATCCTCCTCACACGCCCCGTGTTCACGCGCTCCGGGGCTCGAGTGTAACGGTTTAGATTGAACCCTCGCCCTCGCGATTGCTCACCGCGTAGACGGGCACGCTAACGTATCACTAACTAATTTCGCAAGCGCTCTCTTAACGTGACGCCGCATCCCACTTTCGAAGCCACGCGACGACATTGCCAAATGGCAGCGGCGTCAACCGCGATCTTCGATGTTTCGCATCATGACGAGTCGAACGTCGCCACGTCAAGAGAGTTCCGGCTGGGCTATGACTTTTCCATTGATGTAAGTAACTGTATTTTGTGTATAATTTGTAAAAATTCAGCCACAGCGGCACTCTGGTTTCTCCAAGTTATGGGCGAATTTCCTTTTGATGGATGTGCTCGTCCGTAAGCCGTTCGACCGAGTTGGTTCGGCCGCGCTCGCCGCATCGATCAACGCGCCGACCGCGCCAATTACAGCAAACGGCCGCGCGATCGCGGCCGCACCACCCCAGCGATTTCCACGGTCTACCGCATCGCTGGCGACGACGTTCGCTTGCCTACGCGGGAAGTAGCCCGCTATAGTCGCGGACCGAAGCGTCGTATTCTCACCCACGCCGTAGTCACGCAGGCGGGCCCAAGGCCGCGCCGAGTAACCGAACGCAGGCGGGCCGAAGGCCACGCCGAGTCACTCAACCATCGAGCGCCGTAGGAAAGGAGCCTCAGGGATGCGTCTTCTCCTTTTGGTGGAGCAGGGAGCAGCGGGCAGCAGCGATACGGGGGCATTTGCTGCGTTTAAAGAAAACCCCTGGTTTCTTCTGTTGAATCTTGTCTGCTCCGCAATCGTGGTGACCATCATCATCGAGCGCTTCGCCTTTCAGCTCGGGCGTTACCGCGTCAATTCGAGAGAGTTCTTCGCGCAGATCAAGAAGCTCGTCACCGCCGGCAACATCGATCGGGCCATCAAACTCTGCGATGCCAGCGACTATCCGATCTTGCAGCTGGTGAAGAGCGGTCTCACTCACGCCAACAAGGGACCGGACGAAATCGATGCCGCCCTGAGCGAGAAGCTCGGCGATCTGAAGCCGGCCGTCGAAAAACGGATCGGCGCGCTCTGGTCACTGGCGAACATCGCGACGCTCATCGGTCTGCTCGGCACGGTGTCCGGTCTGATCCACACCTTCGGCGCCGTTGCGGCGCAAGGACTCTCGCAATCGGACAAACAGCGGATCCTCTCGGCTGGTATCGCGGAGGCCATGTACAATACGGCATTCGGTCTGGCCATCGCCGTCACCTGCATGATCGCGCACGTCATCCTCCACACCCGAGCGAGGAACATTCAGCACGATCTGGAGGGGACGATGGAGCGCGTCTTCAATCTGCTGACGATCACGGCTCGACCTGCCGCGTACTGATTTCGGCGACCCGCATGGCTGAGCAGCTAAGCGCAGCGCAGAGGTCCAGGGTTCGCCGGCTCTCCCAGCCGAAGGACGTGGTCGAGGGGGAGGATGCCGGTGAACTCAACATCATCCCGTTCTTGGACATCATCGTGAACGTGATGATGTTCGTCTTGGCGACCGTTGCGGTGACGTTCACCGCGACCATCGATTCCACACCCCCGTCGGTCAGCGGCCGAGGCGTTCGTTCCGCAGCTCCGAGCAACGCCCTCAATCTCGCCGTCTTCGTCGTCAACGAGGGCTTTTCGCTCAAAGCTTCCGGGGGAAACATCGCCACCGGATGCTCGTCTCCGGGGCCGGGGTTGGCCGTCCCGAAGACCGGCAACGACTACGATTACGCAGGCCTCACCGACTGCGCGAAAAGGCTCAAGGAGGCTTCGCCCGACTTCAGGGACGAGACGTCAGTGACCATCACCGCCAACCCTGGAGTCGATTACCAGACGCTCATCCGCGCCATCGACGCTCTGCGTCGCTCCAAAGAGGGTGAGGATCTCTTTCCCGACGTTCACTTCGGGGTGCCGCGATGAATCAGCAGCCAACTGCCAGACAAAAAGGTGCGAGCATCGTCCGCGTCAAAGCCGAGCTTCGCCGTGCGATCCGCAAGAACGCCGCGCTGCCCGAGGTCAACTTTCTCAACATCACCGCGATGCTCGACATGATGACGATCATCCTGGTGTTCTTGTTGAAGGGAATGGCGACCTCCTCGGCTTCGATCCCGCAATCGAAAGACATGACGCTGCCGACGTCGATCATCAACAGCGAACCCGCGCAGGAGGGCACGCCGGTCGTCATTTCCAAGACCCAGATTCTGGTCGGCGACGACACCCATCCGGTCGTACTGCTGCCCAGCCGCGACTCGCTGGCGCAGTCGGGCATCGATGCAAGGTACAAGCGCAACGGGCCCAACGATCTCTACATCGTCCCGCTCGCCAACGCGCTGCAGGCCGCGCGTCAGACCGACAAGCAGATCCGCCAGGCCAAGGGCCTCGATCCGAATACGTCGGAGGCCATCGTGATTGCCGATACGACGACGCCCTACCGGCTGCTCGTCGAGGTGCTCTTTACCCTCGGACAGAGTGAGTACGCCAAGTATCATCTGATGGTGCTTTCCGGCGGGAAGAAGCCGTAATCTACCGAAAACTATCGAGGTTCCGATAAAAGGACGGGAAGCGACTTCCCCTCTTGCGCCGTGGAGTGAACACGTGTTAAGTGGCGCTCCGCGTTGGGTGTCGGCCAAGCCGGCGAGGGGGGAAGCGGAAGCGACACCGACGCGAAGTTCGCCCGGCGCTAGCACCATTGCGTCAGATCCTCACTACCCAGTGAAAAGAACCGAGGCCTCCGCGGCTTCGGCCTAGCGAAGAGTTGACGCCGTAGTGCTAGCCGCGCGAGCGCGCTCAAGGAGAATCATGCGATGACCGAGCTTGGGCTCATTCTGGCAATCAGTTTTCTAGGGTTGGGTTTCGCGGTCTATTTGATCAGGTGGGTGCTCGCCCGCGACACCGGCACCCCTGCGATGCGTGAAGTTTCGGACGCCATCAAAGCCGGTGCCGAAGCTTTCTTGCGCCGACAAAACCGAACCATCATCACCCTGGCGGCGGCACTCGCCTGCGTGATCTTCATCATCTACGGCTTCGTGCGCCAACACGAAAACTTCGATCCCACCGACACGGCGCTCGAGCTCGCGTTCTGGACGACCCTTTCCTTCGTCCTCGGCGCGCTCTGCTCGGTGGCCGCTGGCTACGTCGGGATGTGGGTCTCGATCCGGACCAATGTTCGCGCGGCCGCGGGCGCCCGCACTTCGCTGAACGACGCGCTGCAAACCGCACTGCGTGGGGGCGCCGTGAGTGGGCTTTTCGTCGTCGCCATGAGCCTGCTGGGAGTGGCCGGCCTCTTCGGACTCATCTACGGCATCAAGGGCGGCTTCGGCGGCAACCTGCAGGCTGCGCAGCAGATTGCACCCAAGATCCCGCTGATGATCGCCGGCTATGGCTTCGGCGCCTCGTTCGTGGCGCTCTTCGCACAGGTGGGTGGCGGCATCTACACCAAGGCCGCCGATGTGGGCGCCGACCTCGTGGGCAAGGTAGAGGCCGGCATCCCCGAAGACGATCCGCGAAATCCCGCCGTGGTGGCCGACCTCGTCGGCGACAACGTCGGCGACTGCGCGGGCCGCGGCGCCGACCTCTTCGAGTCGACCGCTGCCGAGAACATCGGCGCGATGATTCTGGCGGCAACGCTCTACCAGACCAACGCCGGCAAGCTCGGGGCGAATGCGCTCGGCGTGATGCTCTTTCCCCTCGTCGCGCGCGCGTTCGGAATCATCGCTTCGATCTTCGGCGTGATGATCGTGAAGACCGACGGAAAAGAAGACCCGATGCACGCGCTGAATCGCGGATTTTACGTGACCGCGGTGCTGGCCGCAGGCGGTTTCGCCGGAGCGTCGCTCTGGCTGCTGCACGAGTACTGGCTCAACTTCTTCTTCTGCGGGCTCTTGGGTATCGCGACGAGCCTCGCCTTCGTCTACATCACACAGTACTACACCGAGTACCGTTTCAAACCGGTGCAGGAGATTGCCCAGGCGTCCGTCGCCGGCCCCGCGACCAACATCATCCAGGGCGTGGCCGTCGGCCTCGAATGTGTGTGGATGCCCGTTCTGGTCATCAGCGCTGCCATCTTGGGCTCCTACAAGCTCGGCGAGGCGAGCGGGCTCACGAACGCGGGACTCTTCGGTACGGCCGTGGCGACGATGGGAATGCTCGGGACCGCCGGCTACATCCTGGCCATGGACACGTTCGGCCCGATCACCGACAACGCCGGCGGGATCGTGGAGATGTCGATCGGACACGACCAGCCCGAGGTCCGGGAAAGAACCGACAAGCTTGACTCCGTGGGGAATACGACCAAAGCTCTGACGAAGGGGTACGCCGTCGGTTCGGCCGCTCTCGCGGCCTTCCTGCTTTTTTCGGCCTACATCGACGAAGTCAACCACTACTCGGAGGGGACCCCCCACCGTCTTGTGGCGGTGAACCTCAACAAACCTGCCGTGTTCGTCGGGGCGCTGCTCGGCGCCATGCTCGTCTTCTGGTTCAGTGCTCTCTGTATCAAAGCGGTCGGGCGCTCGGCCCAAAAGGTGATCGAAGAAGTTCGCCGCCAATTCAAGGATCTTCCCCGCGAAAACGCCATGATCGTCTTTCCTGCCGGCTACAAGCCCGACTACGGCACATGCGTCGACATCGTCACCAAGGACGCGCTTCGGCAGATGGTCGCCCCCGGGCTCTTGGCCGTCGGCATGCCCATTGCGGTCGGACTGGGGCTCCGACTTCTCAGGACGAGTGACGACCCCCTCCTCGCGGCGGAAGGCGTCGCCGCCCTGCTCATGGTGGGCACGATCTGCGGTATCCTCGTGGCGCTTTTTCTCAATAACGCCGGCGGCGCCTGGGACAATGCAAAAAAGTACGTTGAAACCGGCGCTTTTGGTGGCAAATATCTAACGGGAGCGGACGGGGTCAAGACGAAGAATCCCACCCACGCTGCGGCTGTCGTCGGCGATACGGTGGGAGATCCGTTCAAGGACACCGCCGGACCGTCTCTCCATGTACTCATAAAAATGCTATCGACAATCACCCTCGTCCTCGCACCGCTATTCTTGTAGGGGTCGACGCGTCGCGAGGGGGAGCGAGACTCGCCTTGCCGTCCCCTATCTCGGATGCTCTTTCAACGCTCAGCGATCGCGGACTCCGGCGTCTGCTCGGAGCGCGCACATTTCTGCGCGGGCTCGACTACGCGAGGCGGCGGGTGGTGGAAGATGTCCAGGTCTCGGAAGCGAGCGCACAAGGTCGGGTCAAGGGTTCCGATTCCGACCCCTATACGGTGCGGGTCGATCTGACACCGGAGGGCATACAGTCGCACTGCACCTGCCCGGCGTTCGCGAAGGCAGGACAGCACTGCAAGCACGTAGCCGCTCTGCTCATCACCGTGCGCGATCAAGCCCGCGGTGCGCAGCCCCGACGCGAGCCGCCCCAACCAGTGCCGCAAACGGCCCACGCGGGGGGCGATAGCAAATCGAGACGCCGCGATCGCCGCCGCCGCGCCGGCGGCCCGGGCGGTTTGCCAGGAGGCCCCATCGTGCAGGCGCCGCGTGAGATCGGCGCACCCCCGCCGCCCGAAGCGAGCGCGCGACCGACCGGCATCGGTGCGTGGTTGCCTCCTCCGGGCACCAATCACAGTCGGCCGATCGAGTTCCGGGTGCACGCGCGCCAACAGGGGCTGACCGTCACCGTCCTCGATACCGAGGCGCGAGTCCCCCTGCTCCCATCGGTCGCCTTGGCGTGGCAGTCCCTCCATCCCACCGCCGACCGCGACGCACTTCGGCTTCTGCGCCGGTTCGAAAGCGGAAACCCCAGGCATCCGGCGGTCGACGTTCGCGGCGAAGACGCCGCCGACCTGCTGCCTTTGCTGAACGGCAGACGCGTGTTGCTCGAACCGGCGCTGATGCAACTGCGGTTCTCCGACGAACCGCTCAAGCCGAGGTTCGATCTCGAGATGATCGGCGGCGAGACGATCGTCGCCAAGGCAAGCTTCGAGCGACCTAGCGACCGGCGGCGTTTCTCGCTCTTGCAGGGCGGCTGGTACGAAGGGGCTCCCGGCTGGCACATCGATACGTCCGAAGGAATCGCGCGCCCGATCGACAAGCGCACGTCGCCGGCCGCCCTGATGCGCATCTTGCGCTCGCCTACGATCGCCGAACCGGTGAGCGAGCTGGTGCACGTCATTACCGACGGGCTGCCACGCGTGGCGCTGGAGGTCGGTGCGCAGCTTCCGGACCTCAGCCAAGTAGCCGACGTCGTCGACCTCGAACCGACGTTCCGCATGCGCGCCGGAGGATCGCTCATCGAGGCGCACGTCACCTTGATCGCCGCGTACCGAGATACCGAGGTCGCGGTTCGCGCCGACGGAATCTCTCCACCGGTCATCATCAAGCCTCCCGAAGAGGGACAAAAACGAGCTCGCTGCATCCGATGCGACATCGCCGCGCAGCAAGCTGCCGCCGAGCGATTGAAAGCGCTGGGGCTCCGCCCCGACGAAACGGGCCAGTACTTCGTCGCGCGCGGTGAACAGGCGATCAAATTTTGGTCGGAGGGCATCGGCTCGCTACCCGAGGATTGGGATTTGTTCGTACCCGACGATCTCGTCGATACCCAGGTGCGTTCCAAACCCGTCATGGCCCACGCCCGTGTCTCGTCGGGAATGGATTGGCTGTCTTTGAAGCTCACATTCGAGTCCGACGGCGTGGCGGTGTCGCGAGACGAACTCTCTCGTTGCCTGGCAGAAGGCAAGAAGTACGTGCGCCTCGAAGATGGCTCGTTCGCCGCCTTCGATCCGGACAACGTCAAAGCGATGCTCGAGCGCGAGGTCGAGCTCATGCAGGCCGCCGGCAAAAACGGCCGATTTCCGCTGTCACAAGCGGGCAGACTGCAGGAGTTGCTGGGGCACGCCGGCGAAGCGTCGGTTCCCAACGGCACGCGCGAGCTCTTCAAGAAATTGCAATCCATCGAAGAGATCGAAGCCGTCAAAAAGCCCCGCGGACTCAAAGCAACGCTCCGTCCCTATCAGGAGCAGGGCCTTTCGTGGCTCAAGTTCATCCATGACATCGGTTCGGGGGGAGTGCTGGCCGACGACATGGGCCTCGGCAAAACCCTCGAGACGATTGCTCTTCTTTTGGCCGTCAAGCAGGAGGAGAAGGACGTCAAGGCCCTCATCGTGGCGCCGACCAGCGTGGTCACCAATTGGGTGCGCGAGATCGAACGTTTTGCGCCGACGCTGACCGTCGCGCTGTGGCACGGCCAGCAGCGAAGAGAGCAGGCCGACGAGCTCGAAACGGCCGATGTGATCATCACGAGCTACGCCCTGTTGCGCCGCGACGAGGAGATGCTGAAGGAGCTCGAGCTCACCTACGCCATTCTCGACGAAGCGCAGCACATCAAAAATCCGATGTCGGCCACCGCCGCCGCCGCCAAACGCCTGCGGTCCAAGCGCCGGCTCGCGCTCACCGGAACCCCGATCGAAAATCGCCTTTCCGAGATTTGGTCGATCTTCGACTTCGTTTCGCCGGGCCTCCTCGGTCCGCTCAACAAATTCGAGGAGCGCTTCGCGCGGCCGATCAGCGACGGCGATCACAAGACGGCGGCCCGCTTGCGCGCCACCATTCACCCTTTCATCCTGCGGCGCACCAAGCAAGAGGTTGCCAAGGACCTACCCGAGAAGATCGAAATGGATCAGATCTGCGATCTGGCCGGCGAGCAAAAGGCGCTCTACGGACAGGTCGTGCGCGAGGTGCGCGCCCAAGTCATGGGGGAGGTCGAAAGGCTCGGCGTCGGTGGTGCTCAGATTCATATCCTTGCCGGGCTCACGCGCCTGCGTCAGGCCGCCTGCGATCCGCGTTTGCTCGGGCTGCCGCGCTCATTCTCCGACGAGGACTCCGGCAAACTCATCGCGCTTCGCGAGCTGATCGAAGAATGCGAGGAAGGCGGGCACAAGGTGCTGGTCTTCAGTCAATTCGTCACGATGCTCCAGCTCATCAAAAACGCGCTCGACAAGGACGGAATCCGTTACGAATACCTCGATGGGTCGACCAAGGACCGCGCGGAGCGTGTCGAACATTTCCAGAACGACCCGGGGTGCACGGTGTTCCTCATCAGCCTGAAGGCCGGAGGCACGGGCCTCAATCTGACCGCCGCCGACACCGTCATCCACTTCGACCCGTGGTGGAACCCGGCGGTCGAGGACCAAGCCACCGACCGTGCTCACCGCATCGGCCAGACCAAGGTCGTCACCGCCTATCGCTTGGTCGCCGCCGGAACGATCGAAGAGAAGATCCTCCAGCTCAAAGCCAAGAAGCGCGAGCTCGTCTCGAGCGTCCTCACCGAAGACGCCGGCGGCGCGAAGAAGCTCACCAAGACCGACCTGGAAGAGCTCTTCTCGATGGATTGAACTGACGACGAGCGCATGCGCTGAAGAATTGCTGCTCAGCAAGGGCTATCGCTTCGCGCAGAACGCTCGCGCAGCCGCGCGCAGGCCCGCCCATGATCGATCAAGCAGTTGTCCCGCGCCCACGTGGGGCGGGCCGAGCACGGCGAGCACGGCCCCGGCCTGGACGGCGCCGAGCACGGAGGTACGATCAAAAGACCCGAGCGCCCGTCTCGTGTCTTCGCGCAGCGCGTTCCATCCCGCCCCACGCTCACGCGCTCTCCCACGCGCCCGCGCACGCCCACGCGCCCGCGCACGCCCACGCTCGCGCTCACGCCCTCGCTCCCCCGCCGCCCACGGTGGCGGGGCCGAGCACAACTCGCGCCCCGCGCCCGGTCACACCGCGCTCTCGCCGCCGACTCAGCGCATGAGCCAATCCCCACGCCGCACAGGGGCGATGTAATTGCGCCGCATCGAGACGTTCATCAAAAGCCCGATGCCGATCAGCATCGTGATGACCGATGAACCTCCCGACGAGAAGAGCGGAAGGGGTACGCCGACGACCGGCAAGAGGCCGAGCACCATGCCCAGGTTGATGAACGCTTGCCAGAAGATCATGGCGCCAATGCCGACAGCCAGTACGGCGCCGAAGCGATCCTTGCTCTGCGAAGCGACCCGGATGGCCCAGATGCTGAGAAAGCCATAGAGCCCGATGAGCAGCATGCCTCCCATGAAGCCCCAGTCTTCGGCGAAGACCGGGAAGGGAAAGTCGCTGTATTGATCGGGAAGGAACTTGAACTGGTTTTGCGTGCCGCGCATGTAGCCCTGCCCGAACAACCCGCCATTGCCGATCGCCACGCGGGCATGGTGTGCCTGCCACCCGGCGCCGCGCAAGTCGGCCTCGGGATTCAGAAAGGAGGTGACACGCTGCCGCTGGTAGTCTTTCAGACCGTATTGCCAAGCGAGCCACACGGTGCTGCCGACGAGAACGGCGAAGGCAAGCAAGCTCTTGTAGCGCAGGCGCATCAGCGAAGCGACGCTGAAGAAGACGAGCATCAGGATGATGGCCGTGCCGAGGTCGGGCTGGCGTAGGATGAGCAGCACGGGGATGATCGTGAGAAGAGCGGGTATCACCAAGTCTTTCAGCGATCGGCTCTCCCCGCGAGGATCGTCGTGAAGGAACTTGGCGAGTGCGATGGTCAGCGCCAATTTCATGAACTCACTCGGTTGGAACTGGAAGCTACCGAGAACGATCCAACGGGCCGACCCTCGAATGTCCCGACCCAGGATGAACACGAGAATGAGACACACGACGCCGCCGATGTAGACCACGTAGCCCAGCCGTTCGAAGTGCCGGTAGTCGATCGATGCGGCGAACACGGCCAGGATGCCACCCGCTACCAGCCAATAGACTTGGTTCACGTACTGCTCGGCGCGTACGCCGCTGTAGACACTCGTCGCGCTGTACAGATTCACGATGCCGACCACGGCAACGAGCGAAGCCGTGATGAAGAGCGCCCAATCGAACCGCTCGCGAATGCGGAAGTAATCGGTGCCGAGCATCGTCGCGATCATGGCCGCACCGCGGGGGCCGTGCGTCCGGCGCTCGCGCGCGGGCTGAGTCGACTGCTGGAAAGGCGCTGGTACTCGCGCGCCACTTGCATCGCTACCGGCGCCGCGTTGCGACCGCCGGCGCCGCCGTGCTCGATCAGCACCACGATGGCAATTTCGGGGCTCTTGGCCGGCGCGAAGCCGGCAAACCACGCGTGGTCGCGGTTGAAATACCATGCGCGGCCGGGCTCGAGCTCGCGCTGCGACACGTGGGAGGTTTGTGCGGTACCCGTTTTCCCTGACATGTCGACATCGTTCAGACGCTCTTTATAGGCGGTGCCCCCCTCTTCGGTGACGACGCCGCGCAGCGCGTCGTCGACGAGGGTGAGGTTTTCCGGCCGTGTGGAGACGATCCGGCGCACCCGCGGCGGGAAATCCTGCACGATCGAGCCGTCGCTCGATTCGACGGCGCGCACGATCTGTGGCTGATACAGCGTTCCGCCGTTGGCGAGGGCGGCATAAGCGAGCGCGAGCTGCAGAACGGTCACGCTGACGGCGCCCTGACCGATCGCGGCGTTCAAGGTGTACCCGACTCGGAACTGTCCCTTGTGGTGCAGGGTCGTCCACGCGTGGGTCGGGATCCGCCCGGCGGCCTCGGGATTGACGCCGACGCCGGTCTTCTGCCCGAGCCCGAAATCCATGGCCACCTTGGCGATACGATCCATGCCGACGGCCTCGGCGAGATGCCAAAAGTAAACGTTGCACGACTGGACGATGGCTTCGTGGAGCTCGACCTTACCGTGAACGTGCTGGCACTTGAAAATGCGCCGGCCGAAAGCGTAGTAGCCGTTGCATTTGATTTTCTCGCGAGGGTCCACGATCTTGTCCTCGAGAGCGGCCAGCGCAGAAAACGGCTTGAACGTCGAGCCGGGCGGGTACGCGCCGGACATGGTCTTATCGAGCATCGGCTGGAGCGGGTCGACGTTGAGCCGCCGGAAGGTGTTGCGGATGACGTCCACCCCTTCTCCGCCCGAGAGCTGATTGGAATCGTAGGCGGGTTTGGAGAGAAGCCCCAAAAGACGGCCGGTGCGCACGTCGACCACCGCCACGGCCCCGGCGATTTGACCGCGCATCGCTTTTTCGATCGCCTGCTCGAGATCGCTGTCGATGGTCAAGCGAAGGTCTCGTCCGGGCACCGGATCGAGCCGACGTGGATCGTCGATGAGGTCTTTGGTCTCCGGGCCGGTGTGCCGCACGCCCCTCGCGTCGACGACGACTTTCTCCCAACCTCGCGTGCCTCGCAGGTAGCTTTCCCATCCACGCTCGACCCCTGCCGCGCCGATGCGGTCCCCTTCCGCGTATCCGAGAGGGCGAAGGCGAGCCAGCGTATCGGCGTCGACTTGAGCCATGTACCCGAGCGCGTGGGCGGCGAGCTCGCCTTGCGGATAATAGCGAACCGGCATCGCCACGACGTCGACCCCTTTGAGCTCGGCCGCGTGCGTCTCGAGCGTGGCAACTACGTCGCGCGAAACGTCCTCACGAATGAGGATCTGCTGCAGTCGCTTCGGCCCGCCTTCGGCGCGAATGTCATCGAGCCTCTTCTCCAGGCGACCTCGGTCGTCGGTCGACAAGCGCAGGTAGTCGACGAGCGTGTTCCAAGTCTCCTTCATGTCGAGACGGGCAGGAACGACGTAGACGTTGTACGAGGGGCGGCTGGCGGCCAGCACCTTGCCCTGACCGTCGCGAATGACGCCGCGGGTGGTGGCCAGCCGAATTTCGTAAATGATGTTGTGCCGTGCCTCGGCGCGATAATCGTCGGCGTCGATCACCTGAAGCTGGAAGAGACGAATGAGCAGCGTGAAAAACGCGATGACCGTGAACAACACCAGCCACTTGTAGCGGCGGCGAAACTCGCTGACATCCGAGCGCTGGAAGAGAAAACTCACCTTCCGCCTCCCTCCGGTCGGGGCACCGTGACCGTCGCCTGGTGCAATCGCTCGGCCAGCCGGAAAACAAGTGGTGAGACCAGCGCCGTCGTCGTGGCGTGCGGCAGGACCAGCCCAACCAGCGCTCTCGGGCTGTGCGGGTCTTTGCCGAAGATGGCCACGAGCATGAGCACCGTCACGCTTTCGAAGAGTGCGAAACCGAACGCGAGCGCGAGCTGCGTCAAAATCGTCTGCGCGGCCAGCCGAACGCCCGCCGCACGCGAAAGGACGAAAATGCTGACCGAGATGAACGTGAAGAGGCCCACCGGCGCCCCGGCGAACAAATCGAACGCATAACCGAGCACGAAGGCCAAGAGCGCACCTCGCACGACCGAGTACTCGTGGACACCCATGAAGAGGATGAGCGGCAACACGAGATTCGGCATGATGCCGGCGAGCGGGATGTGCCCGAGGATGCGATGCAAGTTGCCCTGGATGACCAGGAGCAGGAGACCGAGACCCAAAAAGAGCGCGTTGCGCACGATAAATCCTAACGATTGGGCCGCGAGCTGCCGGGTTCGTCGCTCGGTGGTGAGGTGATGATGAGCACTTCTTCGAGACGCGAAAAATCGACCGTCGGGATCGCCTCCACCACTTGGTACATTCCGAAATCGCGCTTGATGACTTTCGTCACCCGCGCGACCGGAATGCCGCGTGGGAACGCGCGCCCGACGCCGCTGGTGACCAAGAGATCGCCGACGTTGACCTCGTCGGTGCGTTGCATCAGCTCGACGTGGCAGCTGTAGCGCGACTGATCGCCGGTCCCGCGGACGAAGCCACGCGCCTGCGTCAGCTCGTCGATGACGTCGATGCCGCTACCGCTGTCCACGGCGAGGAGCACGTCCACCCGATCACCCGAGACGCGCTGCACCTTGCCGACCACGCCATCCTGCGCGATGACCGGCATGTTCGGACGCACCTCTCTGCCCGCCCGGTCGACGACCAGGCTGGCCACGCGAAAGAACTCGGTCAGGTCTTTGCCGATAACTTGCGCGCTGATCAAATCTCCGGCCACCGATTCCCGCAGCCCGAGGAGCCGCTTCACACGCCGTAGCTCGATCTCGTTCTGCTCGAGCCGGCGCACGCGATCCTGCAATCGCGCGTTCTCGTAGGCGAGCCTCTGGTGATCGGCTTTCACCTCGACGAGGTACACGTAGTTGCCCCACAAATTCGACACCTCGCGCGCGATGAGGCTCGAAACGTACTGAATGGGGACCGAGATCCGCACGACGGCGCGATCGATGCTGTTGAGCTCGCGCGGATCGCGAATGCTCGCGCGTAGCACGAAAAAAGGCACGGCCAGAAGGACGGCAACGATCAGCGCGTCCCAGTACCGCCGGTAGGAGTTCATCCCAACACCGAAAACGATCGGGCTAGCCGATCGTCACCTCCTTGAGCAACTCCAAATGGTCGAGCGTCTTTCCGCTGCCGAGTACCACGGCGCTGATCGGATCGTCACAGACCATGACCGGAAGCCCGGTTTCTTCGCGCAAGAGTACGTCGAGGTTCTTGAGCAATGCTCCTCCGCCGGCCAAGACGATGCCCTTGTCGACGATATCGGCCGCCAACTCCGGCGGCGTCCGCTCCAATGCGAGGAGAACCGCTTCCACGATGGCGTTGGTGGGCTCGGTCAGGGCTTCCCTGATCTCATCGGAGTTGACCACTACGGTCTTGGGAATCCCGGCCACCATGTCGCGCCCTTTGACTTCCATCGTGAGCTGCGGCTCGAGCGTGTAGGCGTTGCCGATGGTCATCTTGATTCTCTCGGCGGTCTGCTCGCCTATCGCGAGGTTGTACTTGCGCTTCATGTAAGCGACGATGGCTTCGTCCATCTTGTCGCCCCCCACGCGAACGCTCTGCGAGTAGACGATACCGGCGAGCGAGATCACGGCGACCTCGGTGGTGCCGCCACCGATGTCGACCACCATGTTCCCGCTCGGCTCGGTGATCGGCAGTCCCGCGCCGATGGCTGCCGCCATGGGCTCTTCGATGAGGTAGACCTCGCGCGCGCCGGCGCTCTCGGCGCTTTCCTTCACCGCGCGCTTTTCGACTTCGGTAATCCCGAAAGGAACGCAGATGATGATGCGCGGCTTGACCAGCGTTCGGCGGTTGTGGGCGCGCGCGATGAAGTAGCGCAGCATCGCCTCGGTGATCTCGAAGTCGGCGATCACCCCGTCGCGCAATGGCCGCACGGCCTGAATGTTTCCCGGCGTGCGGCCGAGCATTTCTTTCGCTTCACGGCCGACGGCGAGAACCTTCTTGCCCCCGCGGACGTCGCGCTGCACGGCGACGACCGACGGCTCGCACGAGACGATGCCTTTGCCCTTGACGTAGATGAGCGTATTGGCCGTTCCGAGATCGATCGCCAAATCGTTGGAGAACAGGCCGTAGAGCCAGTCGAAGATCATCTGGCTTTTGCCTCGCGCATCTTACCCAGGTGTCCCTCTTCATTGACCGGCAGATCGTCTGCCCCGGCGGAACCCCCCCGAGCTGCGTGCTCAAGGGTGCGAGTACCGACCGGGCTAGTCCACTTTGAGGGCCCCCCTGGGTATCACGGCCGGGGGGGACGAAGCAATTCATTCACCCCTTGGAGATTTTTCCTTCCTTGTGGGGGAAATGCTTGCGGCAGGTCGGACAGTACTTCTTCATCTCGAACTTCTCCGCCATCGTCCGCTTGTTCTTGGTCGTGTGATAGTTGGCGCGGCTGCAATTACCGCAGGTGAGCTTGATGATATCGCGCATCGGGTACTCCGAATGGAAGGGCCGGAACCTTAACCATTTCCGTTACATCCGTCAACCTCTGAAACGTCGGCTTTGAGGTTTCGGGCCGGCGCACCGCTCAGCGCCTTACCACGGCACGGGAATCCACGGTGCTTGCGACGGAAACGGCCGCCTTATTCCTCGTCCCAGTCGCCGCCGCGGCCACCACCGCGACCGCCGTCGCGGTCCTTGTCCCAATTCTTTTTGCGACGGGCCTGACCTTCTTCGTTCGGTGCTGCGCCGCCGCGACGTCGTTGATCGAAGGTTCGGCGCTCAGGCGGGGGACCACTGCTGAAACCAGGAGCGGGGTAGCCTCCACCGCCACCGCCACCGCCTCCACCGGCGTAGCCACCTCCTCCACCGCCGAAATCGGCGCGCGGCGGTCGCTCACCTTTCGGATGAGCCAAGTTGACGACCAAACGACGGCCCCGGAGGTCGGCCCCACGCAAAGCTTCGATGGCCCCGCGGGCCCCCTCTGCCGTGCCCATCGTGACGAAACCGAAGCCGCGTTTGCGGCCTTCGGGATCGGTCGGCAAATGAACGCGCGCGACCGGCCCCGCGTTGGTGCCCGCCATCAGCGTTTCGATTTCCGCCTGGGTGACGTCGTACGGCAGATTGCCGACGTAAAGCGTTCGGTCGGGTGCGCCCGGCGCGCTTCCACCCCCACCCGGTCCTCGCGGACCGGCCGCGCCCGCCTCGCGCTTCGGTGGCTCAGCCTGGAATGGGCGAACCGAGATCGACTTTCCCGCTTGCATCGATCCATCCAGCGAATCGCGCGCTGCTTGTGCTTCTTCCGAAGTCGAAAGTGTTACGAATCCGAAACCCCGCGGCCGACCCGTGGCCCGATCTTTCGGGAGGCTAATCTCAGAGACCGTGCCTCCCGTTGCCTCGAAAAGTTGCCTCAAAACGTCTTCGGTAATGCTGTCGGGCAGACCCGCCACGAACAGCTTGCGAGCATCCTCATTCGCCATGCAAAAGCTCCGTATCCTCCCGTGATGGCCGAGCAGGCGTGATCACGATTCTCTCTGCGATTCGATAATTGGGTTCTTGGCGGGTAGTCCTAAGCGGCGACCTGGGAGGCGGCATACCGCCCAGCTCGTCTTTCCACGATATCTCGGGTACTGCGGCCGTCAAGCCAGGCGGGCCCTTACCACTGACTCTGTCAGATCGCGCTTTTCGGCCCGGTTCTGCTGTCGACGGTTCAATTTGCTCATTCGGTACGCGGGCTCGGGGCCGGCAGCGCCGCCAGTCCTCGTGCGTCAAAAAGCCAGAAGCGCCCGTGGCGCGCCAGAAGCTGAACCTTCGTCGCATGGGCGCGAAACGTGCGCAAACGAGGGTCATCCGCGGGATTCTCGTCCGGCGTGCGCACCAGAACCGTGTCCCAATATCGCGCGTAAGCCGCCGTCGGATCGTACTTCGCGCCATCCCATTCCATGCCTCCCGGGATGACCGGAGGGACCCGACCGAGGGCGTAATGCACGGGCATGCTCTCGAACTTCGCGAATGAGTAGGCGATCTGGCCTGACCGTCGAGCTTGGTAATAAGCAAGCAGATGGACCCACATCTCGCGCAAGACGACCGGTTGCCCGGTGTTCGACCAGGTGACCGCGATGACCCGTTTGCCTTCGGGAATCTCGTCCAACATGGCGTCGGCGTCAGCCTCGTCGGGGATGGTGCGAAAGTGCCAGATCGTGTTGAGCCCCGCCACGAGCGCCAGCGCGGCGACGCCGCGTCGGATCCAGCGCTCCGCGCCGAATTCCCCGGCGGGCAGCGGGGCCGCGGCGGCGGCGAAGACGAGGATGAACGTCGGAAACCGCTCGAAAATGAACCACGTCGCGATGAAGACCTTGGGGACCACGCAATAGAGCGCTGCCCAGGTGATCGCCAAGGTCCGCATCAGAGGCTCCGAGGGCGTCTTCGTGCGCGGCCATTGCCAGAGACCAATCAGCAGAGCGAGCGATAGCGTCAGAACGAGCTGGTCGGAGTGATCGCCGAAATTGCCGACGGCATACGCAGTCACATGCAACAGCTTGTACCAAAGAGGATCGTCGAGGCCGTCGTCCCATCCCTCCCAGTTCGCGTGAGGAGAATAGCGATTGCGGACGAAAACGACGAGCGACCACACGACGGCCGGCCAAACGGCGAGCGGAAGCTTGAGAAGCCCGAAGAGCCTCGTGCGCCAGCTATCGCCCAGCGAGGCGAAAGAAAAAAGCCCACTGATGCCAATCAACACACAGAGGCACAACGTCGCGAGCACATGCGTGTACGAGAGAAGAAAGCTCACCACCATGAGCTTCCAGGCGACGTTCTTTTCTCCGCGCCGAGCGCGGACCCACAAAGTGAATGCCCAGATCACGAAGGGCACCGCCATGAAGTAGTTGGCAAACCCCCAGCCCACCGCGAAGCTGAAGGTGATCGGCAAGACGAAAAACGCGTACCAGCGCGGCCGGTCGGCGACGCGCACCAGGGCGAGGGCCGCGTAGGCGAGAGCCGGAGGATAGATCGATAGGAGCACCCGTCCGGCTGTTTCCGGCCTCATCGCGAGCGACAGGGCGGCGAGCACGAGGTGAAACCCGCCGTTGTAGGTGATGAGGTTGACCTCGTAGAGGCTTCGCTCGGGCGCAGAAGGATCGAGCATCCGCGCTAGCAGCGCTCCGACGGCGACGTGCTGCGGATAATCGATGAGCGGCGGAAACGGTGTGACCCAGAAAGCCAGCGAGAAGAGCAGCGCGGCCGACCAGTAGGCGACCGTCAGCTCGGATGTCTCGAGGCGCAGGCCGTCCACCATGCCGCGATGCACCTTCTCGAGCGCGCGCGGCAGTACCGCCAATCCGCTAACCATCCGCACCCGGGTTTTGTTGTCGTCGGCGCTCGAAGAGCAACCACTTGTAATCCGAGAACGGCTCCATCACCGAGGAAGCTTCGACCAGCCGCTCGCCGCCGCGAAACAGCGGCCGCACCCACGCGTCGGGCAGCTCGCGAAAGGCGAAGAGGAGACGCACCGGCACGAATCCCATGCGCCCGCGATCGACCAAGGCAAGGCCGTGACGCTCGCAGCGGCCGATCCACTCGGCGACGCTCATGCGCAAGATGCGGCGCAAAAGCCGCGACGTATGGATGGGTTCGAGAAAAAGGAAGCGGCCGCCTGGGCGGACGAGCGAAACGAGATGGCCGAGTGCCTCGTCGAAAATGGCAGCTTCGCGGCAGGCCATGGCCAGACAAGAGATGGTGAGCCCGACGTCGAAGCGACCCATCAGGTCGGCGGGTGGCGGCTTCAGCGCATTGTACAGACGGAAGTCGATCGCGAGGTCGGCGTCGCGTGCCTCGTTGCGGGCGGCCTCCAAGGTCGCCGGGGCGAAATCGAGCCCGGTTACGCGTGCGCCGCGGCGGGCCAGGTGCCGGCAAGCGCGTCCGGTTCCGCAGGCGACGTCGACGACCTCGAGACCACGTACGTCCCCGAGCACCCGATCGAGGATGGCCATTTGCCGCTCATCCCAATAACGATTGTACGTATTGCTCGGCCAATTGCTGCGCGCGAGCCCTTGGTACACCTGCGCCTTCATGTCCCAATACGATGGACTATCGTAAAGTCCCTGCTTCGTGAGGCGATCCCTCACCATCTGCAAGAGGGTACGGCCGGCCGGCATCGTCACTCCGTTTCGATCCGGATCGCGCCGGCCGCACGCTCCGCGCGCTCGGCCGCCTCCGCACGATCGCGTCCAACCGCGAGCACGTGACCGGCCCGTTTCGATCCATCGGTGAGTGGGAAGACGCTGGCGCCCAGGCCGACGTACACTTCCGCGGCGACGATTCCCGGAAGGGCGCGCGCCGCCTCGAGGCCGTCGATCCGCACGACCCGCCCCGGTCGGCCCACCAGAAATTTTCCAATCGCGCCGCCGTATCGCTCTCGTTCGACCTCTGCTCTTTCCCAGTCCGGTTTGCCGAGAGCCACGCCGAGAATCTTACGAAAAAGCGAGACGCCCGACGCGAGCAAAGCCACGTCGGGGTCGAGCCCTCCTCCTAGACGAAAAGCCGTCTCCACGAGTTTCGGTCCGTCGGGGCCCAGGCGAAGCTGTGTATACGTCGGCCCGCGGCCAATACCGAGGGCGCGGATACCAGCCAACGCCGCTTCGACCGCCAGGGCTTCGTCGGCGGGCGAGAGCCCCGAAGGATACCACTCGGCAAAGGTGATCCCCGGCGGATCGGGATACTGCGTGATGACCCGCTCGGTCACGCTGCACACCGTCGTCTGTCCCTCGAGCGTGTAGGCATTCACGCTGAACTCGCGGCCTTCCACGAATTGCTCGACGACGACCGAGGCGCCGGAGGAAGCTTCGCGGGCGCAGCGGTAGGCGGGCAAGAGCTCGGCAGCGAGCTCGACTTTGGAAACGCCGCGCTGGCCCCACCCGCGCGATGGCTTGAGCACGACGGGCAAACCTCGTCGATCGACGAATACGCGCACGTCTTCGAACGAGTTTGCAACGGCGAACGCCGGTATCGGAGCGCCTCCCTCGCGATAAGCCTCGCGCATTTGATCTTTGGCCTGGCAGCGCTCGACGGTGGTCGGGTCACCGTAAAAAGGGAGGCCGAGGATCGCGGCGGCCCGAGCGGTCGTCGCCAGGGCGACCTCCGAGCCGCAGGTGGTGATGCCCTCTGCCCGCGTGCGACGCGCGCAGGCCACGACGTCGTCGACATCGTGCGTCGAAACCTGGTGAAGTTCGTGGCAAACCGCCGCTCCGATGGCGGCAGGATTGGCGTCCGTTCCTATGACGAAGACCCCGAGGTCACGCGCGGCCCGCAGAAGCCCGAGCTGCGGAAAACCGCACCCGACGATGAGCACCTTCGGCTGTTGCAACGACGCACTCATGCTTATCCGCGGCTGCCGTGGCTTTGAACTCGCCTGGCCGGTAAGTCACCGCTCGGCCGGGAGCTCTCGGGCACCGCGACGGCCTCGTCGGCGAAACCGATTTCTTCGGCGATGTTGTAAAGCGGCCGGCCCTGAATTTGAATGAAGATGCGACCGATGTATTCGCCGATGACCGAGAGGGCGATGAGCTGCAATCCCCCCAGAATGACGACCGCCGAAAAGAGGCTCGTGTACCCCATGGTGATGTCGGCGCCGAGAAGCTTCTGGGCAATTCGAAAGAGACCGAAGCTCAGCCCGAAAAACGCGACCACGGCGCCGACGCCGCCAATGAGCCGCAACGGACGCGTGCTGAATCCGACCATCAGATCGAAGGTGTGGTTGATGAGCTTGCCCAAGCTGTATTTGGTGACGCCGCGCACGCGCGGCGCGTGACCGACGGCGACGCTGGTCGACCGCGCGCCCGTCCACACGGCGAGCGCGCTGAAGAACTTCTTCTTCTCGGGCAGGCCCGCGATGAGGCGCGCCGTATCGCCCTCGATAACCCGAAAGGTCGTCACGTCTTCGGGCAGCTCGATGCCGAGCATCCGCTTCATCAACCACATCATCACGCGGGAAGCGACCACCCGGTGGATCGGATCTTTACGCTTCTTTCGCACACCGTAGACAATCTCGTAGCCCTGGTCGCGTTTTTCGAGCAGCTTGGTGAGCTCCTCGGGGGGGTTTTGCAAGTCGCCGTCGAGCTGAATGATCCAGCGCCCCGATGCGCGCAGAATTCCCGCTTGCACCGCGGCCTCCTGTCCGTAATTTCGCGTGAAACGGACCAGTTTGATCCGCGAGTCGCGAGCGCAGATGGAGCGAAGCATGGCCGCCGTTTCGTCGGTGCTGCCGTCGTCGACGAACACGATTTCAAAGCTCTTGGCCGCTTGCTCCATGACCGGCACGAGCCGCTCGGCGAGCTCGCGAACGTTGGCTTCCTCGTTGTAGACGGGAATGACGACCGAGTGCCAAATCGAAGAGCTCGCGTTCATCGCAGCGCCGAAAGGGTTTCGCCGAGAGCGGCGACCACGCGATCGAGTTGCTGCTCGCCGAGCTGGGTGTAGAGGGGCAGCGAGATGGTTCTCTCGCCAATGTCGGCGGCGACCGGAAAAGCGTCCCGCTGATGGCCGAAGCGCTCGCGGTAGTACTTGAGTGTATGAACGGCGCGGTAGTTGACGGCGACGCCGATCCCTCGCTCTCCCATGCCGTCGAGTACCCGATCGCGCAGGCCAGGCGGTACCAAGATGGTGAAGAGATGGTGCGACGAACGTCCGGACCAGGTCCTGAGCTCGATGTCGCCACGGCCGCGAAGCAAACGCTCGTAGCGCTCGACGAGTGCCTGCCGGATGTCGCGCCGGCGCCGTAGCTTGTCGATCTGTGGAAGCAGGATGGCCGCTTCGATGTCGGTCATGGCAGCCTTGTAACCGAACTCGACCATGTCCCAATGCACGTAGCGTCCGCCGTGCCGCGACGAAGCGTCTTTGGAGACTCCGTGGTTGCGCAAGCGGCGCAGACGTTCGCAGAGCATCGGGTCGCGCACGACGACAGCACCCCCGTCGCCTGAGGTCATGGTCTTGGTCGCGTAAAAGCTGAAGACGGTGACGTCACCGAGCGCTGCGACGCGCACGCCATCGTTTTCGGCCTCGATCGCGTGGGCGGCATCCTCGACGAGAGCCAGGCCGTGCCGGTCGCAGATGGCGCGGAGGCGACGCATGTCCGCCAGCTGACCATAAAGATGGACGGCGATCACCGCCCGCGTCCGCGGCGTGATGGCCGCTTCGACCGCGGCGGGATCGATGAGCCCGGTCCGCGGCTCGACGTCGGCAAACACCGGTATCGCGTCGTGAAACAGAGCGGCATTCGGGGTCGCAACGAACGTCATCGGGGTCGTGATCACCTCGTCGCCGGCCCCGATACCGAGCGCCTCGAGGGCCAAGGCGAGCCCCATCGTGCAGCTCGAAACGCCGACCACGTTTTTTTGACCTACGAACGCGCCAAACGCCTGCTCGAACTCCAGAACCCGCGGGCCGAGCGTCAGAAACAGCGATCGCAGCGTGTCTGTGATCGACGAGATTTCCGCGTCACCTAGGTCGTGCTTGTAGAACTCGATGCGCTGCATAGCTTTACTTTGTCAGAACCTCACTACCAGATCGTTGGATCGGAGTAGCCATAGTCCCACGAAAGTACTGACCGAACAGGCGGAACTGGCTTTCGGCGAAGCCGCAGAGGCGACGCCTCGCGGCCATTCCGTATTGCAGCACACCTCGGACGGCCTCGCCGTAACTCACCTTGCCACCTCGCCGCGATTGCCGATCGTGATCTGTCATAGCCAAGATCTGACCCAGTAGAGATAGGCTACTCGGGCTCAGGACAGGACGCGCCCATCCATGGCAACGTCGTTGAACGTGCGCTCGACATCGGACAGAAATTGATACTGCCGCAGCGTGTACCACCTGCGGTCATCGGGATCGACGGCCCCCGAGCGCAGCGCCGCTAGAATCTCGGTGATACCGTCCTCGATCGTGCGGCTCGGGCGAAAATCGAGCATGTCGCCGACGCGATCGAACGCGACGTTGTAATCGCGCAAATCGGGATCGGTGGGCGCCATGACGATTTCGGTGCCCGGAACGAGATCCCGCACGCGGTAAGCAAGATTCTTGATGCGGACGTTGTTGGTCGTCGACCCGACGTTGAGGATCTCGTTTTTCAAGCGATCCTGCGGCGCCTCGACGACGCGCCGGATCGCTTCTGCGACGTCCTGAACGTGCACGAAGGGTCGCCATTGCTGGCCGCCTCCCTCGACGACGATGCGGCGCGCGACATAGGCGTTCTTGGTCATGACGTTGACGGCGAGGTCGAAGCGCATCTTCTCGGAGAGGCCGAATACCGTCGCGAAGCGAAGCGCGGTGACCGCAATGCCGGTGTTCTTGCCGAGCGCAAAAAGGCCTCGCTCGGCGTCGGCCTTGCAGTGCGCGTAGAGAGAGACAGGATTGAGCGGCGATTCTTCGGTGAGTCGTAAGCCGGCGCCGTGCCCATAAACGCTGCAAGACGATGCGAAAACGATGCGTGTGGCGCCAGCCGCCTGCGCGAGCCGCGCCACCCGCAAGGCGCCCTCGAGGTTGATGCTCCGGGTGAGGTCGGCATCGAGCTCGCACGAGGGGTCGTTCGAAATCCCCGCAAGGTCGACGAGAGCATTGGCCCCCTCGAACATTCGGGGATCGACACGACGGATGTCAGCGCGAACCAACCGAAGTTGCTCCGGATACGCGCCCTCCGCGCGGTGCAAGCTGGCTTTACCGAAGTAGAGCCGGTCGATGACCGTCACCTGGTGGCCGGCCTCCAAGAGCACCGGAACGAGTGTCGAACCGATGTAGCCAGCTCCCCCGGTAACGACGATGTGCATCGGACGTCCTTGCGCCTGGCTTCTACAAGAGCTTGGCCAGGACGGCTACCCCTACCATTAGTGCGTCAGATCCTCACTACCAGATCCTCGCATCGGAGCAGCCCTAGTCCCGCGAAAATCCTGACCGGACAGGCAGAACTGCTAAAATTGCCGATCGTGATCTGGCAACGCGAGGACAAATTCTGCAGCCGCGGAGTTGACGAACCCCCCTTTCCTCCTTCATATTCCGCGCCCCCCGCTGCGCGTGCCGAGGTCCGGCCCGAGCAACGAAAGGCACGTCATGGTCTCCTCCACCCAGCAATTCGAGCGCATTCGCAAGCGCAAAGCCACGCAGAACGGTAAGTGGAACAAGCGCGCCCGCCGTCGCATCGGCACGCCGGAGTTCCCCGTCCACCCGGAGGGATACGACCCCAAGGCCGCCGACGCGCGGCCGAGCGCAGCCAAGGCATCTCCCGCGAAGAAGGCGTAAGGAACGAACATGGCCAACCACGCATCCGCCGAAAAACGCAATCGGCAGCGCATCAGCCGAACGGAACGCAACCGTCGCATCAAAGGAGCGGTGCGCACGCTGCTCAAGAAGGCTCGCGTCGTCCTGGCGGCGAGCGCCCCCAAAGGGGACGAGTCGGCGGTCGCCATCGCCGCGGCGATCAAAGCCGTCGACCGCGCGGCCTCCAAAGGCGTCGTGCACCCGAAGATGGCAGCACGAACCAAGAGCCGGCTCGCCAAAGCCGCCCACAAGCAATCGAAGGCGCCCAGCGCCTAGGGGGACTCCGCCCGATCGAAACGGCGGTAGCAGCATGGGAGACACGGTGCGACCCTTGGAGTCGCGCCGCGCGATGGCCCCGTGGCCCCCGGATTACATCGAGAAAACGGTAGAAAGTTCACGGCTTAAGCGCCGGCGCTCGACCGTCCCCGGGAGCCGCCCACCATCGACTTGGGTGTCGGACACGTCTAACCGCTCGAAAAGCCGGATGATGATACCTTGTGAGAGCGGATGAACACGCCCGAAAACGCAGAGAGCCTCGAGGTGGTTCCGGGGCAGATCGTCGGCGGCAAATGGCGCATCGTCGGGTTGATCGGGCGCGGTGGAATGGGCACGGTCTACGAAGGGCAGAACATCTCCATCGGGAAGAAGGTCGCCCTCAAGTTCATCGATGCGGAATTCGCCCGTCAGCCCGACATCGCCAGCCGATTCCAGCGTGAGGCAGAGGCGGCGAGCCTCGTAGAAAGCGCACACATCGTCCACATCTTCGATTCGGGCACCACCGAAACCGGGGTTCCCTACATCGTGATGGAACTTTTGCGCGGCGAGGACCTTCGCGCCCGCCTGCGACGGCTCGGTAAACTCGCGACGCCAGAAGCGGTTCACATCGTGGCGCAGACGTTACGTGGTCTGCACCGGGCACACGAGGCGGGCATCGTCCACCGCGATCTGAAACCCGACAATATCTTTCTCGTCGACCGAGACGACGATCGGCTTTTCGCGAAGATCGTGGATTTCGGGATCTCCAAGATGACGCGCCGCTCGGGCGAAATCGGCACCGGCACGCTGACCCGTCAGGGTGTGGTGCTGGGCACGCCGTACTACATGTCGCCCGAGCAAGCGCAGGCGCTGCCGAGCCTCGACGCGCGCACCGATCTTTGGTCGATTGGAGCGATTCTCTACGAATGTCTCGCCGGCAGACCCCCTCACCTCGGCGACACGTACGAGCAGATCATCATTTCGATCTGCACGACCGATCCGCCGGATCTTCGAGCCATCAATCCCGGCATTCCTGCGCCGCTGGCCGCCGTGGTGCATCGGGCGTTGAGCCGCGACAAAGCGCGACGATTTCAGAGCGCCAGGGAAATGCTCGATGCCCTGCAGCTCACCGGCATGCTCCATTCGCTTCACGGCGTTACACCGCCGCCACTCTCGTCGGCTGACGACGCCGCCTCGAGCGGCCCGGCCCCGCCAGGTGGACCCCAGGGAGGCGTGGAGGGCGCCGGTGCCCGCACCCGCGTCAGCTGGACGAAAGCAGAGCCGAGGGCGGGGATCGCGGTGGCCGACACACTCATCGATACTCCCGAGGTGCGAACGTCGCGCGCGCGTAGCATGCGTCGCCGAGGCCTCCTCGCGCTGGGTCTCGCGGTGACCGGGGCAGCGTTCCTCCTTACCTTCGTTTTCCTTCGCTCGCAGCGCAGCAACCACCGCATGACCGCTCCGCTCAAGCCATCCATCGTGGCTTCGAGTGCCAACGCACCCGCGATCGCGTCCACCCAGCCGGTCGATATGGTCAAAGTAGGCGAAACGGAAGAGCACCCTGCCGAAGCGACGGAGGTAGTGCGCGCACCGACGAGCCGTCCCGCACCGATCGCCCCCGCCGCGAAGCCGAAGAAAGCGCCACCGCCCTCCCCTGCGGTGAACGCCGCGAACGCTTCGAGCCCCGCTCCTGCGGTGCCCGCCTCGGCCGCACCCGCCAAAACGAGTGGCGTCGCGGGAGGTCTGCAGATTAAGACCACCTATCCTTGACGATGGCTCGAAAGCTCCGATTGCACGGTGCAGCCCTGCTCATCATGGTGGCTGCGTTCGCACTTTTATCCATGCCCGCCAGGGCTGACCCCGCAGCCGCCGAGGAAGCCAAGCGGCACTTCACCAACGGCGTGCACCTTTTCGAAGATCGCAACTTCGCAGGCGCGCTCGTCGAGTTCGAAGCCTCGTTTCAGCAGAACCCGACCCCTGCGGCTCTGCAGAACATCGCCGTGTGCCAGAAGGGCCTCTTCCGTTATGCGGAAGCCATCGCGACGCTGCAGCGCATGCTCCGCGATTTTGCGACGCAATTGTCGCCGGAGGACAAGCGGGCTGCCGAGGACGCGATTCGTGAAATGAGCGCGCTGCTCGGGACGGTCATCGTGAAGGTGACGCCTCCCGACGCTCGGGTCACCATCAATGACTCGGTGCTCTCCGCCGATGCGATGAAGCGACCGGTCCGGCTGTCCGCTGGAGAGTACCGCGTGGCCGCCGAAGCGCCGGGCTACGCGCGCCAGGAGCGAGTGATGACCGTCGTGAGCGGCCAGAAAGATGTGCCGCTCAATCTCACGCTGGTTCCCTTCTCCGGCACGCTGGTCGTGCGGGCGCACGATTCGCAAGCAGCCATTGCCATCGACGGTGCGCAAGTCGGCTACGACGAGTGGAAAGGCCCGGTGTCGGCCGGCCAGCACGAGGTGTACGTGTACACCTCGAAGCTTCGCCACAAGAGCACCGTCGTCGCGTACGCCGGGCAGACCACCCAGGTGGAGGCGAAGCTCACGCCACAGGACGCCGTGACCGACGACCAAGCGAAAGTCGCCGGTGGGCCCCCGCCCTATGTCCCTCCGTCGCAGCGCGGCGTTTACGGCTTCGTCGTGTTCGGTCCCGACACGATGGCCAGCAACAGTCCGAACGGCCTCTACCAAGAAGATGCGCGCAACGGCGGCAGCTTCGGCGGCATCGACGTCGGCTACCGCTTTTCCACCGGTTTCGCCGCCGAGTTTCGTGCGGAAACGGCCACCCACCAGGTCGCGGCCTGCGAAAAGTTTTCTCTCATTTGCGGCGCGAAGAGGGGCAATTATCGATTTCAGTCGACGCGGATCGGTCCTGCCATTCGTCTCATGACCCCTGGCGGAAAGGGACGTTTCGTGGCCACCATCGGCGTCGGCGCCGCCGTGCTCACGATTGACTATGACGCTGTACTGAGCAGCACCAAAGACCCGCTGACGGGCAAAGATCGTCAGGATCTGAGCAGCGTGGGCTCGTACCTGCAGCTCGTCGGGGGTTACGAGCTCAACCTCGGCCATTTTCTGGTCGACGCCGGCCTCGGGTTCACCGCCGAAAGCCACGACAAGGACAAGAGCGACGGGGTCAAGGGGGCGGCGAGCTTCTCGCTCGAGCTGCGGCTCGGCTACGGCCAATGGTGACCGATTGGATCTGACGGATCCACGTCCAGATCCTCGCGATCCTGGGCGAATTGTAGCGGTCGGTCTTTGCGAACAGCCCTCGGTTTAGGTAGGCTGCGGCACCCGGGACAGGGCGCCCGAACGAGGAGCGTGGAGGGTATCATGAGTGACGCGCAGTCGATCTCGTCTCATTTGAAAGAGTCTCGCCGCTTCGAACCGCCCAAGGAGTTCGCGGCGCGCGCGCGCATCGGTTCACGCGCCGACTACGACCGCTTGTACCGCGAAAGCATCGAATCGCCGGAGACGTTTTGGAAGAGAGAAACATCATCGCTCGTTTGGCGTAAGCCCTGGACCAAGCTGCTGACCTGGGAGCTTCCCCATTCCAAGTGGTTCGAAGGAGCGACGCTCAACGTCACCGAGAGCTGCCTCGATCAGCACCTCTCGACGGAGACCCGCAAGAAGATCGCCATCCTCTGGGAGGGCGAGGTCGACGAAGGCCAGCCCAGCAGCATTCGCAAGATCACGTACGAAGAGCTGCACCGCGAGGTGGTGCGCTGCGCCGGCGCACTCGCCAAGCTCGGCGTGAACAAAGGTGACCGCGTCGCGATCTACATGGGAATGGTGCCGGAAGTCGCGGTGGCGATGCTCGCATGCGCCAGGCTCGGCGCGACCCACAGCGTGGTGTTCGGAGGCTTCGCAGCCGACGCCCTGCGCGATCGGATCAATGACTGTCAGGCGAAGGTCGTGATCACGCAGGACGGCGGGATGCGTCGCGGCAACCTGGTGCCGCTGAAGGCCACGGTCGACCAAGCCGTCGCTCAGTGCCCGACCATTCAAAAAGTTCTCGTCTTGCGGCATCTCGGGGAGAGCAAAGCCGCCGTCACCATGGTCGCGGGGCGCGACGTCGATTGGGCCGAAGCGCTCGCCTCGGCGGGCAACGAAGGAGAGAAGGCCGTCGAGGTCGACGCGGAGCACCCGCTTTTCATCCTCTACACGTCCGGCTCGACAGGGAAGCCCAAAGGCGTGCTGCACACGACCGCGGGCTACCTCGCCGGTGTGCACGTCACCAGCAAATATGTCTTCGACCTGCGACCGGAGGACATCTATTGGTGTACCGCCGACGTCGGATGGGTGACCGGGCACAGCTACATCGTCTATGGTCCCCTCTCGAACGGCGCCACTTGCTTCATGTACGAAGGGGCCCCGAACTTTCCGGACAACGGTCGCTTCTGGCGCATGATCGAGCGCCACCGCGTCACGATTCTCTACACGGCCCCGACCGCGATCCGCGCGTTCATCCGCTGGGGCGACGAGTGGCCGCAAAAGAGCAACCTCTCGAGCCTGAGGCTCCTCGGAACCGTGGGCGAGCCGATCAATCCCGAAGCCTGGATCTGGTATCAAAAGATGATCGGCGGCGGGCGATGCCCGGTCGTCGATACGTGGTGGCAAACCGAGACCGGCGCCATCATGATGACCACCCTGCCAGGCGCCGCCGCGGCCAAGCCTGGATCGACCGGGCTCCCGTTCTTCGGCGTGGTCGGTGACATCGTCACCAAGGACGGCCGCACCGTCCCGGCGGGCGAAGGGGGTGGCTTGTTGGTCTTGAAGCGTCCTTGGCCTTCCATGCTCCGGACGATTTGGGGCGACGACGAGCGCTACAAGAAGCAGTACTGGAGCGAGGTCGCCGGGGCGTACTTCACCGGCGATGGAGGGCGTCGCGATGAAGACGGCTATTTCTGGGTGGTAGGCCGTATCGATGACGTTCTCAATGTCGCCGGACACCGCATCGGCACGGCCGAGATCGAGAGCGCCCTCGTGTCGCATCCGTACGTGGCCGAAGCGGCTGCCGTCGGTCGACCCGACGAGCTGAAAGGCCAGGCGCTGGTGGTCTTCGTCACCTTGAAGCCCGGCTGCGAGGCCAACCTGGCGACCAAGGCCAAGCTCGTCGCGCAAGTCGAAAACGAGATCGGGAAATTCGCGCGCCCCGACGTGATTCGCTTCGCCGATGCGCTTCCGAAGACGCGCAGCGGCAAGATCATGCGACGTCTGCTGAAAGACGTCGCCGCAGGCACCGAAGCCAAGGGGGACACGTCGACCCTCGAGGATTTGTCGGTGATCGCCAAGCTCCGGGCCGACGAGGAGTAAGACTCGGGGGGGTCAGGCCGTCTCGACGAGAGCGGCCGGCTGTACGATGACCCCGTAAAGAAAGATTTGCGAAATGTGCGCCTTGAGGCGCGCAATGGTTTCCGGCGACCGCGGACCGATGAGGGTCGACGACACGGCGTAGGTTGCGAAGTAGTACTGGAGCATCCCCATCAAGAGCATGGCGGCGGTCCTCGGCTCGACGTCTCCGAGCCGCTGCGCCGCGCGCGTTTCTTCGAGGATCGACGTGAGCACTTCGACGTTCTCCACGATCTTCGGTTGAATGGCGGCAAGAAGCGGGCTCTTTTCTTGCGAAAGCTGGTGAAAGACGATCTGCATTCCCTGACAGCATCGATTGAAATGATCGACCATGTAATCGATCAACTTGCTGAGCCGCACCTCGGCAGGCAGCGGCGCGGCGCGCAGCGCGCGAAGCTCATCGCCCACGGTGGCAATGCCGCGCACAATCACCTCGCGCAGCAGACCCTCCTTCGACCCGAAGTAGTGGCTGATGAGGGCCACGTTGCACTGGGCTCGCGCCGCTATCGCGCGTGTGCCGGTTGCCGCGTACCCCTGCTCGCTGAAAAGCGACATGGCTGCTTCGAGCAACCGTTCCCGCGTACCCGCACCACCGTTCGAAGGCGTCACAGCTGCGCTCGTTGTCATGGCGCCCCGTTTAACCAGTCAGCGGCGGCTGTCAAGCAATCGTTTGATGAATCGATGCACCAAGCGCGCTAGTCTAGGCCCCCCAGTCCGCGAACGGTGTTAGCCCTCATATCGATCGATGAACTTCTCCCCTACCGACGAACAGCTTCTCATTCAAAAAGCAGCCCGCGATTTTTCCGAGCGCGAGGTGTTGCCGAAAGCCAAAGAGCTCGACAAGACCGGCCGCTGGCCGGCTGAAATCGTCGCTCGCATGGCCGAGCTCGGGTTTCTCGGCATGGTGGTCCCCACCGAGTACGGCGGGGCCGGGCTCGACGCCATCAGCTACGTTCTTGCGATGGAAGAGGTGAGCGCCGCGTGCGCGTCGTGCGGCGTCATCATGAGCGTCAACAATTCGCTCTTCTGCGATCCGCTCTTGGCATTCGGAACCGAATCCCAGAAGCAGACGTATCTTGCGCCGGCCGCCGCCGGGCAGAAGCTCGGTTGCTTCGGACTCACCGAACCGATGAGCGGCTCGGATGCGCAAACGATGAAGACCGTCGCCGATCGTGAGGGGACCGGGTTCGTCGTGAACGGCTCGAAGAACTTCATCACCAATGGTCCCGCCGCCGATTACATCATCGTCTTCGCAGTCACCGGTAAGGAGGGCAACAAGTTCAAGCACACCGCGTTCGTGTTCCCCCTCTCGATGGACGGCGTGACCCTCGCTCCTCACGACGAGAAGATGGGAATTCACGCGGCCCAGTCGTGCACGATCTTCTTCGAAGACGTGCGCCTCGGCGAAGAGCACGTTCTCGGCCCCGTCGGAAGCGGCTTCAAGATCGCGATGGCGACGCTGGACGGCGGAAGAATCGGCATCGCCGCGCAAGCGCTCGGCATTGCACGCGCAGCCCTGGAGAAGTCGGTCGCTTACGCCAACGAAAGGCAAGCGTTCGGCGGCCCCATCGCCAACTTACAGGCGATCCAGTTCATGCTGGCCGACATGGCGACCGAGCTCGACGCCGCGCGGCTTCTCACCCTTCGCGCCGCGGCACTGAAAGGCCAACACGTTCGGCATTCGATGGAAAGCGCGGAGGCCAAACTCTTCGCCTCGGAAGCGTGTACGCGCATCACCCACAAGGCGATCCAGATTCATGGAGGGTATGGTTATACGACCGAGTTTGGCATCGAGCGTCATTACCGAGATGCTCGCATCACGGAGATCTATGAAGGGACCAGTGAAATCCAGCGCCTCGTCATCGCTCAGAATGTCCTCAAGCGTTGAGCAGCCCGCGCGGTGCGCCCGCCTGGCGCGGTTCACTTTCCTCGCGGCGTCATTTTGGTTGGCGGGGTGCGGCGGGTCGGAGCCCACCCCGGCCGCTCCTGCGCCCACGGCCGAAGCCCCCGCGCAAACGGCGCATCGCCCGAAGCAGCGGCTCGCGCTTTCTGGCCAGCTCGGATCGCTCGATCAGCGCAAGGTCGACGAAACATTCGCGCGGTTGATGCCCCGATTCGGGGACTGTCTCTCGCAGGGCTCGTCGCGCGTGGAGTTCATCAGTGGCCACGTGAAGTTCTTCGTGCGCATCGGAGTCGACGGCACCGCCAGGTGGGCCTATCTGCCGGAGTGCACCATCGGCGATCGTGATACCGAGCGGTGCATGCTGAACGTGGTCAAGAGTGCCCGATGGCCCGTTCCCCTCGAGGGCGAAGGGCAGGCCCAGAAGGCGTTCGACTTCGATCCGGCGCCCGACGTTCGCGACGCGGTGCCGTGGGGAGCCGATCGCGTCGCCAAGACGCTGGCCAGCGCGCGCGCGAAGCTCACCCAATGTGCGCAAGGCGTACCCGGGCGTTACAAGGCGACCGTCTACGTGCACACCAACGGCACCGCCATGGCCGCGGGTGTCGCGCCGCCCGACGAGCGCGGCGAGGGGGCTCCGGTCGACTGCATGGTCGATGTAATCCGGACCCTGAAATTCCCCTCCCCCGGCAGCTGGCCGGCCAAGGTGATGTTCGACGTGGACTAGGCGGTCCTCCATGGACTTCGCGCTCACAGAGACGGAGGAGCTCATCCAGAAAACGGCGCGCGACTACGCCGAAAAAAAGCTCCTGCCAGTCGCCGCGGAGATCGACCAAAGCGAGCGCTTTCCGTTCGACGAGCTGCGCGGCTTGGCGGAGCTCGGGCTCATGGGAGTCAATGTGCCCGCTTCGCTCGGGGGAGCCGAAGCAGGCGCGGTCGCCTACGCGCTTTCGATGATCGAGGTCGCGCGTGGATGCGCCTCCACGGCGGTGACCATGGCCGTCACCAACATGGTGGCGGAAATCATCTGTCGCTACGGAACCGACGCGCAACGCGCCGAGCACGTACCTCGGCTGACGTCGGGCGACTACGTCGCGGGCTCGTTCGCGCTCTCGGAACCCGGGGCCGGCAGCGATCCCGCGAGCATGCAGACCACCGCGGCTGCGATGGCCGACGGCTTCGTCCTGAATGGCTCAAAAGCGTGGGTCACCAGCGGAGCGCACGCGGGGGTGCTGGTCGTTTGGGCGCGCACCGCTCCGCGCGAGACGCACGCCGGAGCCAAAGGCATCTCGTGCTTCTTGGTCGAGAGACACACGCCGGGCATGAAGGTCGGAGCACCCGAAAAGAAAATGGGGCTGCGCGGCTCGAACACCGTCGCCATCACGTTCGAAGACTGCCGGGTGACCGCCGGGGCGTTGCTCGGTCAACTCCATCGGGGGTTCGAAGTGGCGATGACCGCGCTCGACGGCGGAAGAATCGGCATCAGCGCACAGGCGATCGGTATCGCCTCGGCCGCGCTCGAGGAAGCGACGTCGTATGCCAGGGATCGTCGTCAGTTCGGCCACCCCATCGCCGATTTCCAGGCCATTCAATGGATGCTGGCCGATAGCCGCACCGAGCTCGACGCTGCGCGCCTGCTTTGCCTTCGCGCCGCGCAGCGCAAGCTCCAGGGCCAGCCATTCACTCGCGAGTCGGCCATGGCCAAGCTGTTCGCCTCGGAGGCGGCGCACCGTATCTGCGATCGCGCGCTGCAGGTGCATGGCGGGTACGGGTTCGTTCGAGATTTCGCCATCGAGCGTCATGTTCGAGACGTGCGTGTCACTCGCATCTACGAGGGCACCAGCGAAATTCAGCGCTCGGTCATCGCACGGAACGTGCTTCGGGGCTGATTCCAATCCCTTGGAGCGGCCGAGAGCGGGTGCTACTTTCAGCGATGGAATGAGGCGCGGGAAAAATTGAACGGTCCGTTCCGGTTGTTGCTGCCGCTCGCGATTGCGATCATCGTGCTCGCCGCGATTTTCCGAGCGGCTCCGCGAGCACCGCGACGCAGGCTCCGGCGCAGCGTGCTTCTTTTCGGCCTATACGGCTTCACCATCGCCGTCACCCATGGACTCGAGTGGCTCGGGGGCCGATCGGCGGTGTGGACCGGATTCGAGTTGGGCGCCCAGGTGCTCGAGACCTTGCTCATCATCAACCTCGCAGCGCTCGCGCTTTTCGACCTGCTGCTGCACCTCGCGCGATGGGATTATCCGGACATCGTCCACGACCTGTCGGTCGGCGCCGCGTACCTCGTGGCGGCGGCCTGGCTCATGCACCGCTCGGGCGTGAACCTGACCAGCATCGTGGCGACATCGGCCGTGGTCACCGCCGTGATCGGCCTTTCGCTTCAGGCGACGCTCGGTAACATCGTCGGAGGTTTGGCGCTGCAAGTCGATGACTCGATCCACGAAGGAGACTGGATCGAGCTCGAAAGCAAGATGCAGGGGCAGGTGAAGCAGATCCGATGGCGCCACACGCTCATCGAAACGCGCGATTGGGACACGCTCATCGTGCCGAATTCGCAGCTGCTGGCGCAAACGATCAAGATCCTCGGCAAGCGTGGCGGCGAAACGAGCGGGCACCGAATGTGGGTCTACTTCAGCGTCGATTTTCGCTTCGCTCCCGGGCAGATCGTCAAACTGGTGAACGAAGCGCTGCAATCGGCGCCGATCCCCAACGTGATGGCCGAACCGAACGCCCATTGCATCTGCATGGACTTCGCCAAGGAGCACAAGGACAGCTTCGCCTATTACGCCGTGCGCTACTGGTTGAGCGATCTTGCCAACGACGATCCGACCAGCTCCCTCGTTCGCGAACGAATCTACGCGGCGCTCCGCCGGGCGCAGATTCCGCTCGCGCTACCGGCGGCAACCCTCTTCGTTTCCCAAGACGACCCCGACCACGCCGAACGAAAGCGAAGCCGCGAGCGGGCGTTTCGTCTGGAGGCGCTGGACACCGTGGTGCTGTTCTCGCGACTGTCCCAGGAAGAAAAGAGCCACCTCGCGGAAAGCGTGCGAGCCGCGCCTTTCAGCGCCGGCGAAGTCGTAACCCGGCAAGGAGCCACCGCCCACTGGCTCTACATTCTCACCAAAGGCGAAGCCGAGGTTCGCGTGGCTTCCGAGGGTCGGGACCGCAAGGTGGCGGAGCTCAAAGCTCCGAGCTTTTTCGGAGAGATGGCGCTCATGACCGGCGAACCGCGGGAAGCAACGGTCATCGCCAAAACCGACATCGAGTGCTTGCGTGTCGACAAGGACGACTTCAAAGACCTCTTGGCTCGCCGGCCCGAGATCGCGCAAGAGATGTCGACGATCCTCGCACAGCGGCGGGTGGAGCTCGTGGCCGTTCGCGAGAACCTCGATGCCGATGCGAAGAAGCGCAAGATGGTCACCGAACGAGGTCGCATTCTGGAGTCGATACGCGACTTCTTCGGTCTCAATGAGGGGCCTTAGCGCCCGCTCTTCAGTTCAACGACGAGTCGCGTTTCGAACGACTGGAAGCGCTACCGCCGAAGATTCGATCCCAGTTCAACCGGTAATCGTCGGTAGCCACTTGGGCGGGCCGTCCGAGCTGCTCGGATGCAGGTCGATCGGGGGCCGCCGAATCGGCGGGAGACTTCGCGTAAACCACTTCGACGTCGCAGACGCAGGGCGCGTCGGTGCGAGGAACCAACCGGACGAGCTCGCCTCGATGGATCGGTTGCCCCTCTTTCATCGGTCGCACTTCGCCAGCCTCGAGCGACCCATCACGCGATCGCAGAATCCGGGCCCCCTCACCGTCGTCCGTCGGTGCATAGAGCAAGGCGACGTCGCGCGGCGCATCTTTTCTTTTGCGAGTCGTCATCCTTTCTAAGACTTACGCGCCAACGCGCAGCTTGCAAATAAAACTGCGCGGGACCGCCTGCGCGCCTTTCGTCAAGCCCGTGGCGCCGACAAGCGGTCGAGGTGGTCGGCGACCGCGCGAGCGCTCATGGCACCCTTGTACACGTAGAGCGCTCCGGACGCCTCGTCGCCGAGCACTTCCTCGCTCACCCGTAGCCGGGAGCTCACCGCGAAGAGGATCTTCTCCGAGAGGCCGCGCTCGACCAGCGTGACCCGACGAAAAACGGCTTCGCGGCTCCAGAACCCCAAGGCTTCGAAGTAGATCCGATCGTTGCCCGACGAAAAGACGAGATCGGGCACGCAGAGTCCGGTGCCCGGGAGGTCGAGCACGACCTTGCTCGGCGACACCTGCCAGCGGGTTCCAAGAGCGGCGAAAGCGCGGACGAGGGTGGCGATCGCGTCGGATAAGGGCGGCTCGTCCAGAACGGCTGCGCCGCTGCCGCCCGCGGAGCGGAAGAGCAGCGGCGTTCGCTGCTTGCCCCAACGAATGTCGGCTTCGAGGGTCCAGGCTTCACATTCTTCGAGCACCGGTAGAACGAGCGCCATCTTCTGGCCGTACTTGGTGACCGATTCGAATAGACTCAGCGGCCCGTCGATGCAGATGTCGTATCCGTCGGGTTTGGAGTGGATGGTGTGCAGGAGGCCCAAGAACTTGAGACGGCGAAACAGCGCTCGGGCGGCGGCAGCGGTGGTGCACCTCACGCCGACCCGGATGCGCTCGGCTCGAAGAAGGATCGCCTGCGCCTGACTCCTCTCGTAGATATCCACGAGCACCGAAGCCGACAACGGCTCGACGCTGCGGAGGATGCTGGCTCCGCGAAGGTCCGCGTAGATTGCGCTCTCCAGCATCGAGGGCTCGACCCCACGCTCGCGGGCGACTTCGACGATGACCGCGCCTCGGTCGAAGTGTTCGCCGCTGACGAGGCATTTTCGTTTTTGCGCGGCTCGCGAGAAGACATCGCGCCGCAGAGCCTCCGGATCGAGATCTCTCGTCGATTCCCAAGTGGCTCGATCCTCGAGCAGTTTGACGAAGCCCTCTTTGAGACGCTGCTGGCGTGTGTCGACTTCGATCGCACAAAGCGCGGCTTCTACTTCGTCGCGTGTCAGGCCGGTGCTCTTTCGAAAGAGATGAATGAGTTGTTCCGCGAGATCCACCGCCCCGGCTCGGCGGTCGCTTCCGAGCTCGTTCACGAAGAGCTCCGTCCCGCGGCGGCGGGCGCTCACCAGATCAGCGGTAAGCACTGTGCTCGCGCCTTCTTTCGCTGGTGAACGTTTCGCTCGTTCGCTCGGTCACCACCTCGTACAAGACCGCCCGCTTGCCGGCTTTTTTGCGCAGGATACGGCCGAGCCGCTGGACGTGCTCGCGCACCGAGCCACTCCCCGACAGCACGACCGCCACGTTCGCGTCCGGCACGTCGACGCCCTCGTTGAGAACGCGTGACGTCACGACCGCCGCGTAGTCTCCGGCGGCGAGACCGGCCAGAATATGGCTGCGCTCCTTGACTTTGGTCTGGTGCGTGATGGCGGGGACGAGGAAACGCCGCGAGATCTCGTAGGCCGTCGCGTTGTCCTGGGTGAAGAGAATGGCGCGGTCGCTCCGGTGCAGAAAGAGCAGGTGCTCGAGATATTCGAGCTTGGCCGAGGCGGCAAAGGCCAGCCTTCGCTGGGTGCGATAAGCGGTCATGGCTCGCCGGCCTTCCGCGCTGCGCGACGACAGCAATATGAATTCGCCCCATCCGGCCTGGCTGCTCATGCGGATGCCGTGGCCGGTAATGAAATTGCGGTAAATGGCTCGCTCCGACTCGTAGAGTCGTCTCTCTTCGTCGGTGAGCCGAACCGAAACGCGCTCGACCTCGTATTCGGCCAGGTAATCTCCCGAGAGCTCGACGATGTCTTTGCGGTAAACGATCGGTCCGATGAGCGCGCCGAGTTCGGCGTCGCGTCCATCGCTCCGCTCGGGAGTCGCGGTGAGCCCGAGGCGATAGGGAGCGAGGCAGGCTCGCGCCGCCAGTGCGAACGAGCCGCTCGGCAAATGATGGCACTCGTCGAACACCACCAAGCCGAACCGCGCCCCCAAATGATCCATGTGGAGAAAAGCCGAATCGTAGGTGGTGACTGTGAGCGTCTCGACGGCGTGATCCCCTCCTCCCACGAGGCCCACCGGACCGCCGAACGAAAGCGTGAGCAAGTCGTACCACTGCCGCACCAGATCGAGCGTGGGAGCGACGACGAGCGCGCTCCTTCTCTTGTCGTCGATGGCCAGCACCGCAACATGGCTCTTGCCGGCACCGGTGGGCAGCACCACGACGCCCCGGCCTCGCGCCCTTCGCCACGCCTCGATTGCCTCGGCCTGGTACGGACGCGGTTCGCGATGAATGCGCGCCCCTCCGGGGAGCTCCCGATAGCGACGCGCACGATCTTCGTAGGGGATATTGGCCGCGACGAGGGCGCGTATGATGTCCGCATAGGCTGACGCTGGCGCGCGAAAGCAACCGGTGCGGCGATCCCAAAGGCAGGCTTCGCCCAAGATCGCCGAAAACTCGAGGTCCCCTGCGTCGATGGGACCTCGAAGCTCGAGGGTACCGGCTACGAACGCAACTTCGATCGTGTGTGAGCCGAGCTCTCCGCCGTTCATCCGCCCGAAGGAGCCGGATCGCGATCGCCCGCGAGGCGGCTCGGCCCGCGGTCGCCGCAGCAGTGGTCGCGCACGATTTGCAGCAGAATTTCGAAGTCGACCGGCTTTTTTACGAGACGAAAGGGCGGAACGGGGTCGACTTTGGGAAAGGAGGAAAGGACGACCACCGGGATCGTCGCCAGTCGATCGTCACGCGAGAGCGCGCCCATGAGTTGCCACCCATCCATGCGCGGCATGATCAGATCCACCAGAAGCAGACACGGGCGCGGCAGGTCGCCCAAGAGCTGCAGAGCGTGCTCTCCGTTTTCTGCGAGAGCGGTCTCGTAGCCTTCGTTCTCCAGAATCTCGCCAATCGCTTCGCGGATATCCTGGTCGTCTTCGACAACAAGGACCGAGGCGGGACACGAGGCCTTCGTCATGCGCGGGCTAGTCTACCTGCAAGCACGATCAATGGAAGAGGTTTCATCACCACAACTCCGCTCGCGAGCATTGCCCACATCCGTACAGAGCAGACCCGTGGTACCGAAGTCGGGTTTCGTCAACTGCGGCGCACACAGTGCTCGCTCACGATTCTGATGAGGTCGTCCAACTCGATCGGTTTTTTGACGTGACGAACTCCCTCGGGGCTTCGCTCGTCGAACGCCGAGACCACGACGACCGGGAGCGTTGCGAACCGGTCGTCACTGGACAGGGCACGGATGAGCTCCCAGCCGTTCATGACCGGCATCATGAGATCGGCGAGGATGAGCGAAGGGTGCGGCATTTGGTGCAGCACTTCCAGGGCGCGGGCCCCGTTTTCGGCACGAAACACCAGAAACCCCTCGGATTCCAGCGCGCTCGCCACGGCATCGCGAATGTCCTCGTCATCTTCGACGACCAGCACCGCGAAGCACTGAGAGGGGATCATGTGTAACCATCCACGGCGGCTTTTGAAGCAGAGATGAATTGTTCCATGGTTCGGGCGAACCGCGGGCCTGCGATTTCAAAGCCTTAAAGCGAACCGGTCAGGTGGGCAAGGGCCCGAGTGGGTAGAAGGACTGTGAACTACCCGAGGCGCGCCCGCTCAGGAAGCCTCGCCGCAGTGCTCCTTGACGATGCTCATGAGGGCGTCCTCGCTGGTCAATCTTTTGATGACCCGGGGCGAGCCCTCGTCGTGCCCCAAGCGCGTGATGCCAATCGGAATGGTGGCGACGTGGACGCCACGCACGGCCGCCTGAGCAACGAGGGAGAGGCTCACTCGATGTGTCAACGGATCCCAGAGCACCAGGCAGGGGCGAGGCATGGCGGAAAGCACCTTCAGGGCCTCGTCGGAATCGCATGCGCACCAGACGAGGTAACCGGCTCCGACCAAGAGCTCCTCGATCGCTTGGCGCAGTTCGAGATGGTCCTCCACGACGAGAACGGAAAACGACATGAGGAAAACATAAGTGCCCGCCCGACCGCGTCAGTCCGGCAATGGGGTAGGGTCCCCGCCGAAGCTTGATACCGATGGGGAAAGCCGGCGTCCAATGGTAACGAACAGACCCCCCTCATGCGCCAGGGTCTTGGCCCAGCCCAGCTGCGAAAGCCAGTTTTCGAGCCACCAATTGTCTTCGGCAGCGCGAAAAAGAGCGTCCCCCTCCAGCGCCTCGGCCGCGATGAGCGCATTGGGGTACGTTCGCAAGAAATCGACTCCGTTCTCGCGGAACCAACGCTGCACTTCGCCGATCGTGTGGCAGTGCTCTTCGGGATGTACGTACTGATCGCGCAGCCACGCCTCGCGGCGTTCGGGTTCGGCGGCTCGATCGCGCAGCACCGGATCGAGGAATACGTAACGATAACCGGTGAGGCGTGCCGCCGCGCGCCGGAGCCGGTGGGGAAGTCGGGCCCACGCGTTGTAGAGCCCGAGTACGACGATTCCGCCAGCTTTAGCGAGTTTCGCCACAGCCGCGAACGACGCGCGTGGATCGGGCGTGTGATGCAGAACGCCCGAGCAGTAGACGACGTCGAACGCGCCTTCTCGCAGCCCGGGACGCCGGAGATCCGTCTCGACGAAGAGAGCGCGCTCGATTTCGTAGCGCCGACCGGCACGCGCCGCGAGCGCCAGCGACGCTGCGGTGATGTCCGCCCCGATCACGACACGATCGGCGGTGGCCAGAAAAAGGCTCATCTGTCCGGTGCCGCATCCCACCTCGACGATCGTCGCATCGCCGGGAACCGCGCGATCGAGTAGCCGAGCGAACTCGCTCTGCTCCGCGCGAGCGCGGAGGCTTGCCCAGCTGTCGCGCGGAGGGTAACCGGGAAACGGTTTGGCCGCATAGAACTGACGCACCTTCTCGGTTCGCGCGTCGCTACGACCGCACAGCCTTACGACGCCGTCGCAATCGGCGTAGGTGGCGTCGCATTGCATGCAAGCGAGGCGATGGCCCCGCCGCTCGAGTTTTCCGCGGCAAGCCGGGCACGCGAGCAGCTCGATCAATCGGTGCACCACGTTCAGAAGATAGCGTAGATGAAGGGGGCGAGCGCCTCGACCGAGGACGCGAGCACCAAGACGAGCCCGGTCACGCACAGGAACACGACGAGCGGAACGAGCCAGCGGCGATGATCCTGCGATTGCCACATTCCCCGAGCGAACTCGGCGATGGAGGGCAAAGCACTGCCCATCACGATGAGACCGCGGCGCAGTTTGCCATGCTTGCGAATCATGCGATTTGCTCCATCAGAGGTCGAGATTTCTCGGCGAGATCCGGTTTGAACACCGCGCAGTTTCCGGCGACGAGCACGTCGATTCCGCTCCTCCGGAAGGTGGAATATCCCTCGACGGCGCGGTTGACGATCGGCTCACCGGCGAGATTGAACGACGTATTGAGCAGCACCGGCATTCCGCTGCGCTCCGCATAGGCCCAGAGGAGGCGATGAAAGAGCGGCTCCATGTCACGCTCGAGCGTCTGCACGCGAGCCGTGCCGTCGACGTGGGTCACCGCCGCCAAGCGAGCTCGGTGCTCCTCTTTCACCGGAAATACCCCGGACATGAAGCGCGCCAGGCGTGCCCCCGCCGGCGAGAGGTCGAAGTATCGCTCGGCCACCTCGAGCGGTACCGCCGGAGCGAACGGTCGGAACTCTTCGCGGTACTTCACCTCCTTGTTCAAACGATCGCGCATTTTTACCGCGTGGGGCGCAGCGAGAATGCTCCGATGCCCGAGCGCGCGGGGCCCGAATTCCGTGGCCCCGTGCATCCAGCCGACGATTCTGCCGGCAGAAAGCTCGGCAGCGACATGCCTCACGAGATCTTCGTCGTTCGCGAAGATCGTGGCTCGCTGCCGGTCTTCCCTCGCGATGCGCGCGAGCTCGTCGCCTTCGGCGGGTGGTCCCCAAAACGGATGGTCGGGACACGACCGGTCGGGATTGCCGAAATGCATGCGGTCGGCAAGAAGCGCCGCGCCGAGCGCGGAGCCCGCATCGCCAGGAGCGGGGGGAACGAAGACACGTTCGAACCCCGACTCGCGCAAGATGCGAGCGTTCGCGCAACCGTTCAGTGCTACGCCCCCCGCGAGGCACAGGTCGGGAAGCCCGGTCTCGCGCTGGAGTGCACGGGCCACGTCGACCATGATGTCCTCCAGCACTTTTTGAATGCTGGCGGCGATGTCGG